>Ga0172371_10000722_pt1 | contig 52213 bp, 44 predicted proteins | sample Lak12m_FD_114543 | JGI IMG/M metagenome (GOLD analysis project Ga0172371, IMG submission 114543) | Freshwater microbial communities from Kabuno Bay, South-Kivu, Congo - kab_022012_12m | ecosystem: Environmental > Aquatic > Freshwater > Lake | place: Democratic Republic of the Congo: South-Kivu... | reverse complement strand
GTCGAGAAAAGGGGGTGCGCGCTTTTTTGGAAGACTCACAGTCTGAAAGACCAGGAGGCCTGCTCGGCTGGCTGAAAAAGAAAGTGACCCGCGAGAAACTTCCGCTGGAGCTTCAGCAGGTTATAGATGAAAGTGAAGAAAGGGGACTAATAGACCACGACGAAGGAGATATGATCGAGGGAATTTTCGAACTCAAGCAAACGGTTGCTCGGGAGATTATGATTCCCCGCATTCAGGTGGTCGCGGTCCCCGGGGACGCCACTAGAGAGCACATTCTTAATACTATTATAGAATCCGGCCACTCCCGCATCCCTGTGTACCACGAGAACATTGACCACATTGTCGGTATTCTCAATGCCAAGGACTTGCTGCCTCTGTGGCTCGACCATGACAGAGAGTTCAATATTCAGGAGATATGCAGAGACCCTTTTTTTGTTCCGGAAACAAAACGGATCAACGATCTTCTGAACGAACTTAGGAGTAAGAAGTCCCATCTTGCCGTGATTGTGGACGAGTACGGCGGTACCGCCGGGATAGTGACCATCGAAGACATCATCGAGGAGATAATCGGTGAAATCCGAGATGAACACGACATTGAAGAAGATTGGTTTGTCACACAGGACGACGGTTCGACCCTGGTGAACGCGTGGGTCAACCTGGACGACTTCGCAGAACGTTTCGAGGTGGATATTCCCAGGGGCGGTTACGATACCCTGGGGGGGCTGATCATCCAACTCATGGGCAGAGTTCCCCGCAAGGGTGAAGAAATAGAATGTTCGGGACTACTGATGCGGATCCACGGCGGTGACCAGAAAAGAATCACCCGGGTACTGGTCAAGCAGATTCGTGAGGAGACCGGCGAACCCTCCGGGTCGCCCACCCAGGTCTTGCCCTGAAGAGCACCTTGAGCGGCGGTTACGCGTCGCTGATTCCGAAGACACATCCCGCCGCCGGCGGGCCGGCTGAAGGGACACTTGCCACGGATAGCCGGCACAATAAAGACCTCGACATTGCCATCGAGAGCTCCGCTTTCCAGGGACCCGATACGAATATCAGGTCACGGATCAGCAGCCCTGTAATTGCAGTTCTTTCCGCTGCTATGGGCGGTCTCCTGCTGTCTCTGGCATTTCCTCCCTTCAGACTTGATCTGGTTGCCTGGATTGCCCTGATCCCCCTCTTGAGGGTTATAGAGCACGAAGAACGTCCTGCATGTTGTTTCCTATATGCTGCTTCTTTCGGAGCGGCTTTCTTTCTCGTGGATGTCAGGTGGACCTGCCAGACCATGATAATCCACGGAAATTTTTCACGGATTGCCGCCGCCGCCATGATGCTAGCCCTGGTGGGCACCTTGGCCGTATTCCCCGCTCTTTTCGGTCTGGTCACGTGCTACCTGGCCAATAGAGGCCTGAAACCGGCGATTACCGCGCCGTTTGTATTCATCGCCACCGAATATGCACGCGGCATAGCTCTTACAGGCTTCCCTTGGGATTTGCTGGGCTGTTCCCAGGCAGGACGGACGGTCCTTGTACAGATTGCGGATATCACAGGAATTCATGGGGTCTCCTTTGTAGTGGTTCTGGTCAATGTCGCGCTGTGGGAGGTCGTCAAATCAAAGGTCGCCAGGAGCCCGATCCCTTGGAGAGCTGTTTGCGCGTGCGCTTTGGTCCTGTTGACGGCACTCGGCTATGGAGCACTGAGACTCAGGGACTTTCCGGCCTCACATAACCCCTTCAACGGGTTCGGGATAGGTGTCCTCCAGGGGAACATTCCGCAGGAACTGAAATGGGAAGTTGCTGCAAGGAACCACACTTTCGACGTTTACCGGAGGCTCGGCGGCCAAGCCGTCGAGCAAGGGGCAAACCTCCTGGTATGGCCAGAGACTGCGGCTCCGGTCCTATTCGGTAGCCCGGATCTCGATTCGCGGCGGCCCGGAGAGATCTCAAGGCTGCTTGGAGTGCCGATGCTGGTTGGTGCGCCGTCAACCAAGAACCTGGGAGGCAAGCCCCATTACTACAACAGTGCGTTCCTGATAGATTCCGGAATGTTGCGCCATCACTACGACAAGATTCACCTGGTGCCATTCGGGGAGTACATGCCTCTAAGTTGGCTCCTTCCCCTCGGACCGGGAATGGCGGCGAGAGAGGCCGACTATTCAGCCGGGGAGACGATGGAGGTCATGACGATTCCCGGGGGTCCGTCCTTCAGCGTGCTGATATGCTACGAGGCCATTTTCCCGGAACTGGCGCGGCTGGCCCTGACCAACGGCGCCCGATTGCTGATAAACATCACCAACGACGGTTGGTTCGGTGACAGTGCGGCTCCGTATCAACATCTTGCCATGGCGGGCCTCCGGAGCATCGAGAATCGGGTCTGGCTTATTAGAGCGGCCAACACCGGCATCAGTGCCGCCTTTGATCCGGCGGGCAGGATGGTGGCGAGTCTCCCGCTCAACCATGAAGGGGCCTTCACGGTAAAGATCCCGGCCGCTCCGAAGGCGGGGTCCTTTTACAGCCGATGGGGCGACGTGTTCGCGTGGAGTTGCATTCTGGTCTGTCTATTCTTCTTCATTTCCACGGGGATTCAGAGATACACTGGCAAGGGGCGGAGTTGACGACTGCCACGGTCACGATTGGATCCCGCTGACCCGGAGGAGGGTGCCATGACACCAAAGATGAGGCGGACACTGATCAGGATTGCCGCGGGAATCGGTTTCTTCCTGGTTCTCATATGGCTCATGAGCGCGCTTGAGTCGGTAACCACCATGGTAATGGTGGCGTTCATCCTCGCTTACATTCTGGACCCGGTTGCAAAGCGGCTGGAAAGGATCGGCCTCTCGCGTGAGATTTCCGTGGGAGTTATCATTCTGAGCGGCCTGTCCCTGGTGGTAGCGCTGTTCCTGGTCCTAATACCCGCCATCGTAGGAGAAATAGCGTCTTTTGCGGTAAAAGCGCCCAAGTACGCTGTAATACTAAAAGATATGACGCTCCAGGCCCTCGAGCGACTCAACGTGGAGGTGCCCAAAGATTGGGACACCATCACGCCGATGCTAGTGGAAAGGGCCAGGCAGCTCATTCCCACGCTTGCGGACCCTGTCGCTCGAATAGTGGCCTCGATTTTCAAATCAACCCTGCACGTGCTGGCCGCAGCGCTCCAAATAGCCCTGGTGCCTGTTCTCGCCTATTACCTTATGGTTTCTTTTGATTCGATAAAGAAGGGGATAGTGGATCTCATTCCCCCGTACACCAGAGAACCTGTTCTCGAAAGACTCGGCGAGATGGACCACGTGCTATCGAGCTTCATTCGCGGCCAGTTGACCGTAGCAACGATATTGGCGGTTCTCTACAGCGCGGGGTTTCTGGTCATCGGCTTGGATCTGGCCCTTGTGTTGGGGATAGTATCAGGCCTGCTGTGGATAATTCCTTACCTCGGCACCATGGTGGCTTTGGTAGCGGGCACGAGCGTGGCCCTGGCCAAGTTTGGCGATCTCCTGCACGTGGCGTACGTGCTGGCTTGGATTGGGGTAGTCCAACTCCTGGAGGGCTACCTTCTTACTCCGCGGATTGTGGGCCAGGCCATTGGATTGCATCCGGTGGTTTACATCCTGGCTCTGATCGTGGGAGCCAATCTGTTCGGTTTCGTGGGCCTGCTGGTTGCCATCCCGGTGACAGCGGTGTGCAACGTGCTGCTTCGCACAGGCCTGGAAGCTTATCGGAAATCCTACCTTTACACCGATGCTCCCGAAGAGAGGGCACAACCCAAATAGAGTGAAGAAGCGCAAGAGAACCTCAGACGAGAGCGAGCCTCCGCTCCCGGAAGTCTCCGCTCCACGGCAAAGGCCCCAGGAGGAAGAGCTCCGGGACTTCGGGGGCGGTGATCCGTCGGAAGGCGGGATCCTGTACGTCGTGGCGACTCCAATCGGCAACCTGGGCGACATCACCCTCCGGGCGCTGGACGTGCTCCGCAGCGCGAGCCTTATAGCCTGCGAGGATACGCGCAAGAGCCGGATTCTGCTGAACCGGTGGAGCATAGGCACAAAGCTAATGAGCCTTCACAAATTCAGCGAGAGCCGCAAGACCGCTGCAATTCTCGACATCCTCGATCAGGGCGCGGACGTTGCCTTGATCACTGACGCCGGCACTCCGGGAATCTCCGATCCCGGCAGCCGAGTCGTACGGGCCGCGATGGATGGAGGGTTCCGGGTCGTCCCTGTTCCGGGTCCCTGCGCGGTGACAGCGGCATTGAGCGCGTCGGGGCTGGAAGGCGGGAGCTTTGTCTACATGGGATATGCCCCGAGGAAAGAAGACCAACGGAAAGTATTCTTTGAGGCAATTGCGGCCGAGACGCGAACCGTGATCTTTTTTGAAACGAGGGCTCGGGTTTCGGCCTCGCTCTCCATTGCCGCGGGATTGCTGGGGGAAAGACGCATGATTATGGTGAGGGAACTCACCAAGGTCCACGAGGAGATACTTGTCGGAACCGCGTCAAGCATTCTCGCGGACCTGCAGGCTCGGGAAACGATCAGGGGCGAGATCATCCTTCTGGTAGAAGGGCGAACCGGCTCTGAACTCGAGGCGGACCCGGATGCAATCGTTGAGGCCCTCATGAAAGAGGGGCTTTCAGGAAAACGGCTTGCAGAAGAGGCATTCAGAAGGTTCGGTCTGAAAAAAAGCATCGCCTATGCCAGGTTTCTGGATTTGTCCGGGTTGCGGTCCCAATCCTGACCGGCCAGGGGCTGCATCGTCGGCCTGGGCAGTGAATTGATGCTGGGCCAGCCCAGTACATAGTATCACTGATCTTCTTCACTTGATGTGGAGCAGTTGCCAAGAATTCTGACTGATTTTGATGTCCGAAACAGGTGGTGATGTCGCCTCGAGTTTTGGTGGGGCGGGCATCTTGCCTGCCCAGGGGTGGCGGGCAGGATGCCCGCCGCACCAGAGCATAGGAATTATCGGACACTATTTTGGGGAATCACTATAAGTTTCAATAATACGACATCCTTTAGTGTACGCTTCCACGTTCCTCGCCGAATCACACCCCGTTTGTCCCGGAAACCGTAAGCGAAGGCCTGACTTCGGCCCAGATCTCGCTCCAGAGGGCCTCCTGATGGGTGATCTCCAGGTCCGCCGACGCCATCTCGTCGCGGAAGCTCTCCAGCGTGTATTCCGTGAAGTGCGTGGGATCGAGGCGATACTCGATCCCCAGTTCTTTTTTCAGCGGCACCCTCCAATCGCGTTCGAACACTGGGACGCGCAATACAATTCGGGCCGGGACGGCAGCAGCCACCATCCGTCGAAGGAATTCGACCCTCTGCTCGATATGCTCCAGCACATTGGACAGAATCACAACGTCGAACGGCCCTTGCAGAGGATGCACCAGCACATCCGGCACCTGATAACTTGCTCTTGGATGGCTGTGCAGGCTGCGAGCCGTTGCGATGTTCTCAGAGCTGAGATCAATCCCAACCACTTGAGCACCCGATCTTTCGGCAACGTCGCTTGAAAGGGCTCCGTTTCCACATCCTATGTCGAGCACGCGCTCTCCCGCCCTGACCCTGTCAACAAAGAAATCGTGGTACCGCGTGTGTCTGTGCTTCGTGTGCAAGCCGCCTCCGTACGCAACGGATAGCCATCCCTGAACAGGGTACAGGTCTGCGTCCAAAGCGAACAGAAAGCGCAGACCCTCGGCCGGAGGCAGAGACTCGGCTCTTTCCTTAGCCACCTCAAAAAGGAGTCTCTGAAGCTCGGCGTCGGAAAGCTTGTCAGTCATATCTGAAAGAAGTTTCTTGGCTTCCCGAAACATCATTGTGGATTCCATGTTTTGTCCTCTAGTCTTCATTTCCGAGGGCGAGCGACGTCAGCCCGATTTCTCCATCCGCAAGCGCAAGAACCGCGGCCATGTCATCCGGGACCGAAGACGAGAACTCCTTCATTTCTCCGCTACGAGGGTGGACAAAGCCGAGTAGCGCAGCATGAAGCGCCTGGCGTTTGATGATTCCGGTTGCCTCTTTCAGGAAAGGATCCTGAAAGGGGGCCCGCTTCCTGGTCTTGCCGTACACGGGGTCTCCCAAAACCGGCAACCCCACCGACGCAAGATGAACCCTGATCTGATGCGTCCGACCTGTTTCGGGGAAAACCTGGAGGAGCGCTGCACTGCCAAATCTGTGGAGGACTTTCCATCTGGTCACCGCGTGCCTTGCCCTGGTGGTGGATACCGAGATCCGTTTCCTGTCCTTGACGTGACGCCCCAGACCCGCGGTAACCGTGCCGTCGTCGTCGCCCGGATTGCCTCGAACGATGGCGAGATACATCCTGCGAACCGAATGCTCCCTGAATTGACGGGAGAGCGATTGGTGGGACTCAGGGGTCTTTGCGACAACCATGACTCCGGACGTGTCTTTGTCGAGCCTGTGTACTACGCCCCAGCGTCCCGCCTCGCCGACGCCGATCATTTCCGGCCTGGTCCGGATGAGAGCGTCCATAAGTGTTTCGGACGGTCGCCCAGCCCCGGGATGCACCACCAGTCCGGCGGGCTTGTCCAAAACAACGAGGTCCGCGTCTTCGAATATAATCCTGAATTCCGGTGGCTCATGAGCCGGTTCGAGCCGAGGCGCGGTCTGAACCGGAAAGAACTCCACCCTATCGCCCGGATTGATTACGGTGGAAGGCCGGATCCGACGGCCGCCGACAAGTATTCTGCCCTGCCGGATTAGTTTGGCCAGAGCGGAGCGGGTAAACCGGTCGGAAAGGCATTCGGCCAGCACCTTGTCAGCCCTGTCCGGGGAAAGGTTTTCTGGGATGACAAATGCCGACTGAGAGGTGAGTTCAGTCATGGTGCTACTGTGAGTGGATCTCCTGTTTTCATGGTGTGCGCCATTCTCCGCGCGAGCCGGCCGTCGGCGGACATCGCACCCGGTAACCATTCGCTTGCCCGCGGGACAATCCCCCCCATCCCCCCTTTGTCAAAGGGGGGAAGCGCCTTATACCAGCCTTTCGCAAAAGGGGGGCAGGGGGCATAGGCGCTAACTTGCCACTAGACCAGCCCGTTGTTCGTCATTCCGGCGAACGCCGGAATCCAGTCTTTCCAAGAGGTTCTGGACCCCGGCTTTCGCCGGGGCGACGAGGTTCCTATTTCGGCAAGCGGCTGAAATCACGTGCTGACAGCCACAAAGTTAGCGCCTATGGGGGCAGGGGGGATTTCAGGATATCCCCATCCGTAAGTGAATGGATACCGCACCCAATGCCTTTCTGTATATTTTCTTGAAGTAAAATGGTATTAGTAACACAGATTTCAGAAATGTTGTCAGTTCCATTCTCAATTAAGGCTCCTTCCCGTTCCGTAAACCAGGCACTCGCGGCATTGGTTGTATTTCTGCTGTCGTGCGCCGTTCTCGTGAGCTTGCCCGATGCCTGGGCCGCGGGCCGCAGATGTGTGACGGACGATTCACGGAACGAAATATGTGTGCAGGGAACGCCGCGGCGTGTCGCGTCCCTGGCTCCCAGTTTGACCGAGATAATGTTCGCGTTGCGCTCAGGCGACATGCTGGTGGGAAGGACGCTCAGATGCAACCAACCGAGCGAAGCCGCCGGAATCCCTGATGTGGGCGGTTATATGACTCCGGACCTGGAGAGGCTCATGGCTCTGAGGCCGGATCTGGTCCTAAGCGATAGGGCCGGAATCAGGAAGGAAATGGTTGCCCGCCTGGCTGCTCTAGGAATACCGGTGTACGTTGATGACAGCAGGTCCCTGGACGCCATAGGCCAGCTCATGGCAACTCTGGGCATACTGCTCTCCAGGGAAGCGGAGGCGGCCGCACTCCTAGCGGAATTCGACCAAAGACGCAGCCGGATCAGGGACCGCGTCGGCAAATCCCGGAGACCCTCCGTGCTGTTTTCGGTGGGGAGCCGACCGCTGGTAGCCGCCGGCGGCAAGAGTTTCATAGGTTCCTTGATCCGGGAGGCCGGTGCCGACAACATAGCGGAAGGCGAGAGTCTTCCATTCCCCAGGTTCAGTGTGGAAGAGGTCATAAGAAAGGACCCCGACTACATCATGGTGCTCAACAAAGAGTGTCAGGACGCCGAATGTTTGGAGTTGTGGCGGCGCTACCCTGAGCTTAAGGCCGTCTTGAACGGCAGAGTCTTCCCAATGGACGCCGATCTTCTGGCCAGGCCTTCCCCGAGGATTGTGGACGGGCTGGAACAAATGGCGGCCATCTTTCACCCGAATCCATAAAATGGCTCCACGTTCATCGGTTTTGCGCAAGACGATTCTCGTGAGCCTTGGTCTGATAACTCTCCTGGTTGCGGTATCAATCATTTCCCTTCTTATTGGTTCCACAGGGTCGGAGATTCAGCGGCTGTGGGCTATGGATAATTCCTCCGAGACTCGCCGCGTCTGGACAATTCTTCTTTCCTATCGTTTGCCCAGGACACTTCTGGCAGCGCTGGCCGGAGCGGGCCTGGCCTCGTCGGGTGTGGTATTTCAAGGAGTTCTGCGGAATCCTCTCGCCGACCCGTACCTCATAGGTATTGCCAGCGGAGGCGCCCTCGGGGCTGTGATTTCTATTGTCCTACTCGGGGAAGGACATGTGATAGGCACTTCGCTGGCAGCGTTCGCAGGGAGCCTTACGGCTGTTGCCATGGTTTACGGACTTGCGGCGGCAAAGCGCGGGGCCGCGTACATCAACACCGTGATCCTTGCCGGCGTGATCGTCGGCGCGTTCATGAACGCGCTGATGTTGCTGACAATATCAGTCTCTGGCTCTGACGAGATGCAAAGAATTCTCTTCTGGCTCATGGGGGATTTGAGCCTGGCCGATTACGGTAAGGTTAAGAGCGCTGGAGTCATGGCCCTGACCGGATGGGTCCTGATCTATCTCAATGCCAATCGCCTTAACTTGCTCATCGCAGGGGATGATACCGCCTCAAATCTCGGCATTGACGTGAGAAAGGCCAGGAGCATGTTCATGGCTGTTGCCGCCCTTATTACCGGCACCATTGTCAGCGTTTCAGGAACTGTGGGATTCGTTGGTCTTGTGGTTCCTCACGCGATGAGGCTCCTCTTCGGGCCGGACAACAGGATTCTCTTGCCGGCCTCATTGCTGGGCGGGGCTGCTTTCCTGGCGGCTTCCGATTGTGCGGCCCGCGTGGTGGCTTATCCTGTGGAGTTGCCGGTGGGAGTGATTACGGCTCTGGCCGGGGCTCCCTTCTTCCTCTATCTGCTGGTGAGGAAATGACCCTGCCCTGTGACGGCTGTGCCGGGACATCTCTGCTGAAATGCACCGGGATCCGGTTTGGTTACGACAAACGGCCCGTCCTGGACGGTATTGACCTGACCGTGGAAGAAGGGGATTTCGTGGGGGTCATAGGCCCCAACGGATCAGGGAAGTCTACCCTAGTCAAGTTGATGAGCGGTTTACTGACCCCCCTGGGGGGAGATGTGGCCTTCAAGGGCAGGGACATGGCCGAGCTGTCAAGGAGGGAAGTCGCAAAGGAATTGGCTGTTGTCGCCCAGGAAGAGACCGTTGACTTCGGGTTCAACGTCGCGGAAGAAGTCATGCTCGGACGGTCACCTCACCACGGAGGACTGCACTTCGAGAGCAACTCGGATCGCGATCTGGTGGAAGACGCAATGCGAAAGACCGGCGTCCAACACCTTGCCGACCGCAAGACCGAGGCCCTTTCCGGCGGCGAGCGCCAGCGTGTCAGAATTGCCAGAGCCCTCGCGCAGCAGCCTCGTGTCCTGCTGCTGGACGAGCCCACCAATCATCTTGACCTCTATTCTCAGCTTTCGCTGACCGAATTAATGCACTCGATCAATCAAGACGGTCTGGCCATTGTCCTGGTATCTCACGACATTAACTTCGTTTCGAGGTCGTGCAGGCGAATCGAGATCCTTCACGAGGGAAGATTGAGGTTCGGCGGTCCCCCCCACGAGGTCATAACAGAGGCCAATCTTCGATCCTGTTTCCACATCGAGGCCGTGGTTGACGCCAATCCAATCACGGGAGGTCCCAGGATGACCCCCATAGGTCGAGTGAATGGCGGACTCTAATAGTTGATGGCGGAAGCACGGCCTCATATTCGGGTGCCACTGCTAGCTTGCTAGCAGTGTTTTCCGGAGGCACTGCTGGACAAGCCAGCAGTGGCACCCAGTGTGTGACGCGGCCCTGATTTTGATGTAACCTAATTTTCCAAAAGGAATACTTGGCGGCCGCTTCACTGGTCCGGGTGGCCGCACCTGTGAAGAGCGGCCTTCACCAGTTCGGGAATCATCGCAGCCTGGCCGTCCAAGAGCGTCCGGGGGTCCATGAGCACCGCGTCGTCTTTAACAAGTGCGATGATGGGCGGTTCGCCTGCTCTCAGAGCCTTCTCCAACCGCGCTGCCGAGAAGGCTCGCGGCTTTATCACGACTCTGGGGCCGGGCAAATCGCCGAGGGGTAAGGCTCCACCCCCTACCCTTCCCACACCGGCTTCGATTCGAATTTCCGCATCGGTCCCTACGTGCTCTTCCAGGCTTTGAGCAAGGTCTGAGGCTGCGTGGGCCAATTCCTCGGCAGACCTGGTTATCATGGCGAGTGTCGGAATACCTGCCGCAGGCCCGTCGGGTCGAGTGTATTCTTCCAGGGTGGCTTCAAGGCCGGCCAGAGTGAGCTTGTCCATCCTCAGGGCCCGGGCCAGAGGATTGGTGCGCATCTTTTCTATAAGGTGGCTCCGACCGGCCAGAATGCCTGCCTGGGGGCCTCCCAGCAGTTTGTCTCCACTGAAACTTACCACGTCAATGCCGCTTGCCAGAACCTCCTGCACGGTGACTTCATCCGTGAGTCCGTAAGGCGAAAGATCCATCAGGCATCCGCTGCCAAGATCCATCATGGTGGTCACGCCGTGTTCTCGCCCAATCCCGACCAGTTCATCGAGCAGAACCTCTCTGGTGAAACCCACAATTCGGTAATTGCTCGTGTGCACCTTCAGTATCAACGCGGTGTTCTCAGTGATGGCCTGCACGTAGTCCCGCGGATGGGTACGATTGGTGGTCCCCACCTCTCTGAGAATGGCCCCGGATCGAGCCATAACCTCGGGTATCCGGAAAGAACCTCCGATCTCTATGAGTTCCCCCCGGGAGACTATCACCTCCCGGCCTGCTGCAAGGCTGGAGAGAGCAAGCAACACAGCGGCGGCATTGTTATTGACCGCCATAGCCGATTCCGCCCCCGTAACCTCTGCCATGAGCGCTCTGAGATGCGAGTTTCTTTCGCCTCGCTCTCCTTTGGTTATGTCGTACTCCAAGTTGGAGTACGACATGGCTATTCTCGCTATTCTCTCCACCACTCTGGAAGAAAGCGGGGATCGCCCCATATTTGTGTGCACGATGACGCCCGTGGCATTTATGACTATCCTGAGCTTCGGCCCCAGCCTCTCGAGAATGATATTCCTCGTTCTGGCCGCTATTGCCTCGCATGAGCAGTCTTCCTCGGAGGCCAGCCCACGGCGGATTTCGTCCCTCAGTTCATCAAGCGCCCTCCTGGCCAGGCGCTTCAGGTTGTCGTCCGAGTAGCTCTCCCGAAGGGAGCTGAAGGACGGGTCGGCGTACAAACGATCCAGAGACGGTATCGCACGGAAAAGAGCGTTCGACGTGTCAGACATCAGGGCGGGTCCTTCTCAGGAAGACGGCTTGAGTTTGATGGAGTTTATGGTTTGCTCGAATGCGGGAACGAAGGACTTGAACTCTTTCGAGGGCGCGGAAAAATCAACGCTGATTACCTTATTGCGAGTGATCGCTATGAGATGCCAACTCCGGGTCCGAGCAGGGTCCTGGGGCTCTTTGTCTTTCAGCAAGAGGGCCTTGCCGCCCTTCAGTCGCAAAGCCTTGACTTCTTCCATCCGCTTGTTGGTTTCCGCCGCCTTGCGAAGGGCCTTGAAGAATTCTTCAGCCGATTCGGCATAAAGTTCCGCCACTGCGAGGTAGATTTCTCCGGAATCCTTTTTCCATTTGAAAATCCCGGCCTCGTCCACCGGTTCAGGATTGAATCCTTGGGGAAGTTTGATGTCGTAGATACGGTCTTCCTTCTCCGGTTTACCGCTGAGTTCTTCGCCTCCGGAGATCGCTTTCTCCTCTGCCCACCCCAGCGAACCGGCCAACACCAGGAGGACATTCATTATGCAGATGATGATAGCGTGTCTAGTTCTCAAAGGATATCCTCCGTGCCGCCACAAGGTTGACCCTCGGGATTCGGGTGGGATTAAATACAGGGCTGTTCGTCCCATCGGAAAGGTTGACCCGGGATTCACGGATTGATAGCATGTATGCGTTATCATGTCAAAAGCGATGAAGATGAACGGCTCAGGATCAGGGAAAAAGGCTGTGGTTCACGTTCTCGGCTGCAAGGTTAACCAGGCCGAGAGCGCTGCTTTGGCTCGAATCCTCGAGGACAAGGGCTACGAGATTGATCCGTCGGCAACTCACCCGGACCTCGTACTGATCAACACCTGCTGCGTCACAGCCCGGGCCGAAGGCAAATCCAGGCGCTTCGTGGCGCGGCTGGCCAAGCTTCACCCCGAAGCGCGACTTGTGGTCACCGGCTGCCTCGCAGAGATCAACCCCGCCTCCTTGGAGAAAATCATCAGCTCGGCCGTGATCCTGGGCACGTATGAAAAGGATCACTTCTCCGACTTTCTGGACCACACGGAGCCGGTCGGGCCGGATCAGGTCCACCGGGGGGCAGCCCGTTGCCGGGAGTTCGGAGATCTCGGCACTACGGGGATTCCGGGCAGAGCCCGGGCTTTTCTTAAGATTCAGGACGGATGCTCCCAGGTGTGTTCGTACTGCATAGTGCCGCGGGCTCGCGGTCCGTCCAGGAGCCTCTTGCCGGAAAAGGTAATCGTCCATGCTGCGGCTTTGGAGTCAGCCGGCCACTCGGAGATAGTCCTTACGGGAATACACCTGGGAAGCTACGGCAGGGACCTGAGGCCCGCCCAGAGGCTCGAAGACATCCTGGTTAGTCTCATGGCAGGTTGTCATCGTGCGCGATTCAGGTTGAGTTCCGTTGAGCCCCAGGAGATTTCTGACGGGCTTATTGAGCTTGCAGCGGCAGATCCCCGCGTGTGCAGGCATTTCCATATCCCGCTGCAAAGCGGTGACGACGATGTCCTGAGGCTCATGAGGCGACCTTACGACTCCGCTTTCATAGAGGGCCTTGCAGGGAGGATACGCGGGAGTATTCCAGACGCATGTATCGGCTTCGATGTCATGGTGGGCTTCCCGGGCGAGGACGAGGCCTCATTCCGGCGGACCGTCGGTCTTATTCGGCGCATTGCTCCGGCCTATTTGCACGTGTTTCCTTTTTCGCCGAGACCGGGCACTGCCGCCGCGGGGTTCAAGTCAAGGGTCCCCGCAGAGATAGCAAGGAAGAGAGTCGAGGAGCTTCGATCCATCTCCCGGAGCATGAGAAAGACTTTTCACGAGAAATTCGTGGGCAGGAATCTCACTTCCGTGGCGGAATCGGAGCCTGATCTCGATTCCGGCACTTTCATAGCCAGAACCGATAATTACATTCCGGTGAGAGTTAAGTGTCCAGTCGAAAAGTCCCCAGTGGGCCTCTTCTCCGTGACCTTGAAATGCGTCAAGAACGGAGAGGTAAGCGGGGAACTCGTCGAGAGTGGCCTGACGTTGCTGGACGGACTTTAGGACGATTTCTCCCTGGTCCTGTGGATCAGTTCCTTAGCCTTCAGCAGGTGGTCGTGAACCTTCTGCAGATTGCCGGGGTTGGTATCGTTGAGAAATCCCATTATTGCGTCACACGCCTTATGGGTTTCAGCGATGGATTGGCGGATCAGGGAATGAAATCCGGCGTATTTGGCCGGCGGTATAATTGCGAAGGTTTTGGAATCAAGGATCTGGAGCTCGCGTTTCAGTGAATCCATTTTGAAAGGGATCTCTTTGGGTACCGCTGCGGCATTGGGGTCCGAAGGATCATAGTCGGCTACGGCCAAGGACGGCGCCCTGGTCATGAGAATTGAAAGCTCTTCCAGAATGGGTGCCGCGTCCCTGAGATATTCCATGACCTCACGGCTGTGGACTGCGTCGTCGTCCAGGGGCGAGGGGAGAATTTCCCTCACCTGCGGGGTCGGTTCTTCGACTGTGGGGAGGCTTTCCTTGGGTTCGGTTCTTGGTTCCGTCGCTTCCGGCAATTGTTCCGGCGGGAGTGACTCCTTGGGGGCGGGTTCTATTACGGGCTCGGGCTCCGGCAGCCGCGTCGGAGCAGGTTCGGGTGCCGGCTGTGGTGCGGCTGGTTCCGTGGGAGGCTCCGGAGCCTCCTTGGCCGGAGTGGATGGAATGGATGGGACCGGCTGAACGGGTGACGGAATCTCGCGAACAGGCTCGGGTTCCGGTTCCGGTGGCGGGGGGACGACCTCCGGCTCCTTGCGCGACTCCAATTGTATCCATTCTCGCGGGTCGGCGGGCCCGCCGTGATCGAGGCGTTCCACAGGCAGCGACCTGAGGGATTCCTTGACCGCACGATCCTCCAGCAGCGGTACGGCCGGGTACGCCTTCTTCTCCATGACCTCTTTCTTGGGAGGAGGCAGATCGCCGACTATGTCTTCAGGTGCCTTGGGCGGCCTGAGAAAGGGACTCTCTTCCTCTTTACCCACTTCCTCCTTTTCCGGAGGAGGTTCCGGCGTGTACACGGGAGCGGGACCGCGGATCGGCCCAACTCTGTGCTTTCTCTCAGAGGGATCAAAAGGGAGTCGCTTCGGAGGCGGACCTACTGCCTCTTCCTCGACAGGTTTCTCGACTGGCGGTTCCGGAGCCGGCGGTGGTTGGTCCTCTTTGGCAGGCGGCGGGGGTGCAGGCCGGTCACCTATTATTCTGTTCATCCGGACTTCGGGTATTGTCACACTGAAGCCCGAGTCACCTATCGCGGTTGAAGACTGGCCGGGCGAGGCAGCGCCGCCCTGAGAAGGATCGGCAGTTCCCGGGGCTTCCCCTTGAGCCGGCAGACGCGCCGGGGTAAGAACCAGAATCAGACAGATGCCGAGAAGCAGGGTCAGAGTTTGGGGTAAGCGAGAAATGTTGCAGAGTGCTCCAGTCTCACCAGACTTGGGAATTCCCGGGCGAGAGATTGTCCAGGAAGGCTTGTCCGTGTCTCCACCCCGATGGACAGCCGAGGGGCAACCCTTCGCCGACTTGGGCGCAAGTGCCGTCCAGACCCGTAAAACCACTGACCGGAGCGAATACCTGGCTGACCTCATCGGCCGAAACCTCGAAAGCAAGCCATTGCCGATTTATTTATAATCCTAGCCTGTTGCGGGAGATTCGTCAAGTTCTGCAAGCATGTCCCTGAGCTGGACGGGACTGGAGGGACGAGTCTGAAGTTTATGAATCCTGTCGAGGATGCCGTTGATGAAGGCGGCGGAGTTTTCGGCCCCGAATTTCTTTCCGATCTCTATGGCTTCGTTGAGAACCACCCGGCCGGGAACCTCAGGGAAACTGGTTAGTTCCGCTATGGCCATTCTCAGAATGTTACGGTCAACGCGGTTGATCCTGTAAAGTTTCCAGTGGTGGGAGAGTGACGATATCAGGGCGTCAATGGTCTCCTTGTCGCTTGCGACGGCTGCGACCAGTTCCCTTGCGTAATCCCTCATCACCCTCTGAATCTTGAGGTCTTCATCTTCTTCCGAACTGAAGTGGTTCTCCAGAAATTCAAAAGTTTCAGCCGGATCCTGGTTCAGTGCGTCGGCAGCGAACAAGATTTGCAGTACAAATTCACGAGTCTTACGTCTGGACGGCACGATTAAACGAACGCAACCACTGACTGGAGATAATTTTTTCAGACCGCAAAAAGCGGTTCTAAACTTGTTTCAGAAGGTTTGCCATTTCAATAGCGGACATAGCCGCCTCGGCCCCCTTGTTGCCGGCCTTGGAGCCCGCACGTTCGATGGCCTGCTCTATGGTATCCGTGGTTAGCACCCCGAAGCTGACCGGGATACGCGCATCCAAAGATACGTGAGCCACGCCCTTGGCCACCTCGGCTGCGATGTAGTCGAAGTGGGGGGTTGAACCGCGAATGACTGCTCCCAGGGCTATCACCAGGTCGTGCTTGCCCGACCGCACAGCGGCCGAGACCGCCTGGGGTATCTCGAAGGCTCCAGGGACACGGATCACCGTAATATCTTCTTCGGACGCCCCATGCCTCACCAGAGCGTCCACTGCCCCCGAGACGAGTCTGGCAACGATGAAATCATTAAAACGGCTGGCCACCAGAGCGGCCTTGAGACCGGCGGCATGGAATCCGCCTTCTATGGTCCTTGTCATAGAGCCTCCCGAAAATTTTCCACAGACGCAGCCCCATCCACCGTGACGTCATCTCTCGGTGAAGGCCTTCAAGTCGTAGAGATGCCCCATCTTCTCCCTCTTGGTCTTCAGATAGCGGAGATTGGTCGAGCAAGGCTCAACTACTATGGGGACCTGTTCCAAAACTTCCAGACCGTAGCCCTCAAGTCCCACGATCTTAGTGGGATTGTTGGTCATCAGGCGCATTTTGCGCACACCGAGATCAGCGAGCATCTGAGCGCCGATACCGTAGTCGCGCAGGTCCGGCTTGAATCCGAGCCTGAGATTCGCCTCAACCGTGTCGCAGCCCTGATCCTGGAGCGCGTAAGCTTTGATCTTGTTGAGCAAGCCTATTCCCCTGCCCTCCTGCTGCATATACAATATGACGCCCCTGCCCTCCTCCTGGACCATCTGCATGGCCGCTTCGAGTTGCGGGCCGCAGTCGCAGCGGCGGGAACCGAAAACATCCCCGGTGAGACACTCGGAATGGACTCGAACAAGGGTCGCCTCATCCGGGAGGATTTCCCCTTTTATCAGAGCCACATGGTTGTGTTTGTCCACGTCGTTCTCGTAAACGATCAGACGCCACTCGCCGAATTCCGTGGGGAGGACGGTCTCGGCACCTCGTCGCACCAGTCGTTCGGTCCTCATCCTGTAACGGATCAGATCCCTTATGGTGCAGATCTTGAGACCGTGCAACTCGGCAAATTGCATGAGGTCCGGCATCCTGGCCATGGTGCCGTCTTCTTTCAGGATTTCGCAGATTACCCCTGCAGGAATGAACCCGGCAAGTCGCGCCAGGTCCACGCTGCCTTCCGTCTGCCCCGCGCGAACCAGGACGCCGCCCCCTCTGGCCCTGAGCGGAAAGACGTGACCCGGCGAGCTCAAATCCCCCGGCGTGGCGTCTTCATCTACCGCCGTCAGGATGGTAACAGCTCGGTCATACGCGGAAATCCCTGTTGTTACTCCCCTGGTGGCTTCGATGGATATGGTGAAGGCAGTTCCGTACTTGGACTTGTTGTTGGCGACCATCATCGGCAACTCCAGAGATTCTATCTTCTCGGGAGTCATCGAAAAACAGAGGAGTCCCCGTCCATATTTCGTCATAAAATTAACGGCCTCTGGAGTAATCTTCTCCGCGGCCATGGTTAGATCGCCTTCGTTTTCCCGGTCTTCGTCGTCAACCAGTATTACCATACGTCCCTGTCGTATTTCTTCAACGGCTTCCTCGACGCCTACTAGAACCCCCATTAAAGTGCCTCCTTCATAGGAATCCGTATTCCTTCAGCTTATCCTGGTCCAGACCGGGAGCGTGCTTCCCGGCCGACACGAACTTCTCAATATATTTCCCAATCATATCAAATTCAACATTTACCTTATCATTGATCTTTTTTTCGGTCAACCCGGTCAGAAGCGACGTGTGGGGCACAATCATCACCTGGAACCGTTTTCCCTCTACGCGGTTGACCGTCAGGCTCACTCCATCTATGGCCACGCTTCCCTTTTCTATTACGTAGCGCGTAGAATCCACCTCGAAGCCCATCACAAACCCCGTCCCGGATGCGCGCTTCTCCGCTATACGCCCCACGCAATCCACATGCCCGAGGACGAGGTGCCCCCCAAGCCGGTCCCCGAGTTTCATCGCCTTTTCCAGGTTTACTGTCCCGCCGTTTCTGAGAAGCCCCAAAGTGGTAACGCGGAGCGTCTCCGGTGACACGTCGGCCTCGAATTCTTTCTTCGCAGGATGTACAGCAGTAGCAGTCAGACAGGCCCCATCCACGGCGATTGAATCGCCCTCTCTCACGTCGGACAGATCCATGTCGGAAGTGATCGCCATCCGAACGAAGCTCTGGGTGGGCTCAATGCCCGCTATGTTGCCCCGGGCCTCAACGATGCCCGTAAACATTATCCGTCTCCTTGATCAGTACTACTCTTTATAGTCATGATGCCTCACGTTGGACTCACTGGGAAGGCTCCGTCGCGAAACATCCTTGCCGATTTCTCCGGCTTCTTGCATGTTACTTCGTCCCGGCAACAGATGTCTGACACGAATCCGCCCCATTGATGCCAGCAGATTGGCTCGCACATGGGGAACCTCGATTTCCACACTATCCAGAAGCGCCTTGACCCATTGACGCCGCGATCCGCTCATACCCTGATATGAACAGAAGCATCCCAGTATGGGGACCTCCAGCTCCCGGGCGCATTTTCGCGTGATTTCCTCGGGAACGTAAACCAGCGGCCGAATGATTTTGTTAATTCCGTCGTCCGCCGTCAAGAAAGGGCTCATACCTTTCATCGTGCCGTTGAAAAAAAGATTGAGCAAGAGTGTCTCAATGAAATCATCTCTGTGATGGCCAAGCGCTATTTTGTCCCAGCCCTCCCGGGCAGCGAACGTGTAAAGCATTCCTCGGCGAAGCCTCGAACAAAAAGAGCAAGGGTTGGTCCCCTCGGTAAGATAGTCATTGACTACGTCAACTATGTTGCCGGGGATTGTGGTATGGGTGATCTTATCCCTTTCGAGCCGCTCCGCCAGTGCCGTGCAGTCGAATCCTTCCGGTCCGGGGTGGACCGTGACCGCCGCGATCTGAAAACTTATAGGCGCCTTCCGCTGGAGTGCTCTCAAGGCGTAGAGCAGCGACCAGGAGTCTTTGCCGCCGGACAGAGCTACCAGCACCCGGTCTCCCTCTTTTATTAATCCGAAATCTCCTATGGCGCGCCCCACGAGTCGCGTCAAGTTCTTGAAAACGAGCGAGTCCATCTATTCCTTTCAGGAGAAGTCCGGATAACGCCGCAGTTGACACTGGTCTGCCGATCCGTTTTGCATAATCCCAATGGATCGCCACTTGTTGCCACGCGGAGTATTATTCTTTATAAGAGCTGTCGAGCCTCATGTCCAGAGGGCAGGCTGGATCTTGTTCGATGCCCCGGTGGGGATTCATGCCGTTTCGCTTTGTAACAAGCGCGTCTGGGTTGCGGGCGAGGCTCCTCCGTTAGAAGCGGGGGGCGCACGGCCGGCCTTACTTTGTTGATTACGAAATGGTATTAAGACAATAGAAAGGAATTCGAGGTCCCGGGGGCCGCGAAACAACACGGAGCAAGAGAATTGATTTTCCTGGCAAACGTTGCAAAGTACTTCAACGGCAAGCCCCTTTTTGAGAACGCCGGCCTGAGCGTCCACAGGGGAGACCGCATTGGGATCGTGGGGCCGAACGGCGCCGGCAAATCCACCATACTGGGGATGATGGAAGGAGTTATCGCCCCCGATGAAGGGGAAGTCTCCATCGAGAAGCGCATCCGCATGGGTGTGCTCCACCAGGAGTTGATACAGGGGAACGACGGGCCGATCCTCGAAGAAGTCATGAACGTCTCTGACGAGTTGAAAACCATCAGGGAGCGGCTGGCGGTTCTGGAAGAACGGATGACGACACTCTCCGAGGACAGCGACGAAGTGGAGTCAATCATCGAGGAGCACGGACGACTCCAACACGAATTCGAGAGCTACGACGGCTACTCGCTGGAGGCCAGGGCACTGAAGGTCCTTCAGGGTTTGGGCTTTTCACCGGAAGACGTCCACCGTCACTGGAGCCAATTTTCCGGAGGATGGAGGATGCGGGTAGCCCTTGCAAAGATTCTCCTCGCGGACCCGGACGTGCTGCTGCTGGACGAGCCCACCAATCACCTGGATCTGGAAAGCCTTCTCTGGGTCGAAGAATACCTCAGCGGCTTCAAAGGCGCGCTGGTGCTGGTGTCCCACGACAGGGCGTTCCTCAACCGGCTGGTTAACCGCATAGCTGAGGTAGACCGGGGAAAGGTCAATGTCTTCTCGGGGAATTACGACACCTACGAGACGACGAGGGAAATGCAGGACGGCGTCCAGCAGGCCGCTTACAGGAATCAGCAGGACAAGATAAAGCGGATACAGAAATTCATAGATCAAAACAGAGTCAAGGCCAGGACTGCAAGCCGCGTCCAAAGCCGCGTAAAAATGATCGAAAAGATGGAACTCGTAGAGCCCCCACCAAGGCCCAAGACTCTCAAGTTTCGGTTCCCCAAGCCTCCTCCCTCGGGCAGAAGGGTCCTCGAGATCACTGGACTGGTGAAGCGCTTCGGCCGGAAGACTGTCTACGACGGGTTCAATTTTGCCGTGGAGCGCGGAGACAGGATAGGGCTGATCGGCCCCAACGGCGCTGGCAAATCAACGCTGATGAAGATAATCGCGGGAGTGCTGAGGCCCGATGGCGGAGAAGTCAAGTACGGCCACAACGTCAAACCCGGGTACTTCGCGCAGCACCAATCCGAAAGCCTCAACTCGGGCCGCACAGTCCTGGAGGAAGCCGGCTCGGTCTCCGGGGGGCTCACTGAACAGGAAATCCGCAACCTGCTTGGAGCTTTCCTGTTCTCCGGCGATGACGTGCACAAGAAAGTGAAGGTGCTGTCAGGGGGAGAAAAGAGTCGCCTGGCGCTCACCAGAATACTGCTTTCACCCCCCAATCTGCTGCTCATGGATGAGCCTACCAACCATCTGGACATTTCGTCCTGCGAAATTCTGGAAGAGGGTCTCAAAAAATTCGAAGGGACTCTCATTCTCATAACCCATGACCGCCGTCTCATGAACGAAATCTGTACGGGCATACTTGAGATAGAGCCCGGCAGCACGGAATACTTCCTGGGTAACTACGACGACTACCGGTACAAAAAGAAGCTCATGGAACAGGAAGTCGAACCTCCCGCTGCGCCACAACCTGTTGCGGTGCAGAAAGAAGAGGAATCCTGGTCCCAAAGGCAATCCCGAAAAGAGCGTAAACGTATAGAGGCGCAAAATCGGCAGGCTCTTTCCAAGAAACATGCGCCGATTCGCAAGGAACTCCAGAGAATTGAAAAGGAGATCCAACAAAAGGAGTCCAGAAGAAAAGAAATCGAGGCCCTAATGGCGGACCCGGCCAATTATGGGAAAAAGGAAGTCATTCTGCCGCTACTGGGGGAGGAACCGATCCTGGAAAAAGACATCCGGGCTCTGGAATTGAGATGGGAAGAGCTTCAAACGCAGCTTGAAGAGGCGGGGACCGGAGGCTGACTTCAGCCTCGATGATAGAAGATGCTCACATTGTTCTTCTTGTCGCCCAGATCGCTGAAGAGACCTTCGAAAGCGGACTGGACCTCTTCCACGTTGGGGCGGCGCATGGGGTCCAGATCCAACATGCTTTCGACGGTGGCGGCCAGGTATTCCAAGGTGGTGTTTCTTGCGAGCAAAGGATTGAGCGTAGTGAGCCTCGGCCTTCGTTCCTGCTCGATCCTCACGATCTGCTTGACCAGATCCGCACGGGTCTTGGTCTTGGGGAACACCATCGGAAGCTTACCGGTCAACAATACTGTGAATATGGCCCCCAGGCTGTACAGATCCGATGAAAAGACACTCTTTCCCCGAGCCTGTTCCGGAGCCATGTAAGAAAAAGTTCCCACCACCTTGCCTTTGAAGATGTCCTCCACCGCGCCGGGCCCTACGGCCAGAGCCACTCCGAAGTCAATGACCTTGACCCGGTTGAGTTTTTCCTGTTCATCCACCATGTAGAGAATGTTGTCGGTCTTCAGGTCTCTGTGAACCACACCGCGGAGCCTGAATCTCCTCAGGCACTCGAGGAGTTGGACGATGATGGTTTCCAGCGTGGCCAAGGTTAGTCTGCTCTCGCTGGAAAACGGCGGCTTTGGTTTTTCCAGCCAGTTTCTTTCCACCAGTTGGGTCAGGTTGTCGTTTGGGTGATAGCCGTTTATGAGGAGCTTATCTCCATCCTGCTCCACCATCCCGAAATACTCGGCGATATAGGGATGCTGGTCCGGTGACTGGACGCGCTCGTTAAGCGCTGCCTCGTATTCCAACAGAGTCACGGGATCGCCCAAGGCCTGGGTGGCCTGAGCCTTGACGCGCTTCAAGGCCACGATCTGGTTCTTGTAGATCCCGATGCTCACCTTGCCCATAGCCCCCGAGGAGATGTCGCCGAGGACCTTGACCTTTTTCCCTTTGACCTTTCCGGGATCCGCGAGCGAATCCACTATCAGCTTGATGAGGTCCGCCATCTGGTCCCTGGTCTTGGAGCTGAAACAACGGCCACTCTGCTGAAGATCCTCGGCTACCTGTCTCTCCATGTTTGAGGGATCCAGGCGAGGCTTGTAGAGTTCCACCGCTTTGGTGCCCCGAACGTCATAGAGCCGATGGTCGCCGTGGTATGCAGAAAACGCAGCGTAATACCTGTAGAGCAAGAAATTCTCCACCAGCTTTCCCTGTGGTTTCTCCGAATAGACCTTCAGAAGGTCAACCATGCGCTTTAGAAGGTCTCCCCCCCGGCGGTTCTTCCCCTTTATGAACTTAGCCCGCTTGACGACTTCTCTAGTGTCGTCAAAGTCAATGAAATCAATCTGGAGTTCGAAGAAACTTGCAAAATCTATCAGACAAATCGCCCAAAGATGCGCTGACAATCCTTGCAGCGTGTCGAGATCTTTGGGGGTGCCGATCAGGTAGTCCAGCAGCTTGTTGTTGAGAAAATCAGCCAGAGCGTCCTTGTAGTAGCCGGAGGCTATTCTATCCACAGCGTACCCTGAGCGGAAAAGAAACCAGGCAAGGTTCATCAGGTCCTCTTCCACTTCTTTCCTGGTATTGCTGCTGAAGAAGTAGAAGGTCCGCTCCGGCTCGTATTCCAGCATGAGGTGGTGCAGTTCCAGGATGGCCCTGCGTACCAGGTCGGCTATGCGCGGCAAGCTCTTTTCGTGCGAATCGTTTTCATTGCGTGGGAGGAAGCAAGGAATCAGGGTGGCGGTCTCTTCGGCCGCCAGTACATATCTCTTCCGATATTTCTCGTTCAGATCCCTGAGTTTTTTCTTGATCGTATCAATTTCGGTCGGTCCCGGCCGAACGTTGGCGGAAGAGTCCAGCCATTTCACGGCATAGATGAAGAGCCGGCTCCCTGCTTCGATTTCCTGTATTTCGTTGCGGCTGTCGGTGAGAACCTGCACATCCGGGAACATATGAGCGGCCCTGATCAGTGCCTGCAGGGCCTCATAGTAGGTGATTTCTCGTCGCTCGAGCCTTGGGATGAGATCGCGTATTGCGAGAAGCAGATAGGGAGCCGTCTTCTTGACTAGTCTTCCGACCTGCTCGAGAGGGTTCACTTCCCCCTTTTCGGCCAACTTCGCAAGTTGGGCGTAATTCTGAATCACGCAGTAAAGCTCATCGCGCAGGTCTTGCGCATCCCGTTCCATCAAGTCCGGACCTTTGGTGGAATCAATTTACCGCGCAGACTATATAATCGAGAGGGAAAACGATCAAGAGGCATTTATGCAAGATTTGTATGAGCTTCCGGAATGACTCTTGGACCCAAGATCCGAAAACCGGGGACATGCGGCCGGGGTACACAACATACCTGTCGTCTCTTGCTTCCCGGGATGTGCAGACGGCACGGGATTCCACGACCCTTTCCTGGGGGTCATCTGTTACGGCGCTTGGCGGGCATCTTGATAAGTCTCTTGAAATCAGGCAATCTCTTGAGCCCGGCCAGAGCCTTCTCAGACCTTGCGCGCCTTATCACCGCCTCGCCGCCCGCTTTAACGGCCAGATCCAGTATGTCGAGCGCCTGTTTGTCGTGGCCTGTCTTGGCATAGGCTAGCGCTGCGTTGTAATGGAGCCATTCCGGCTCGAAGGGTTCTTCGCACGTGAGAGCCCGGCGGTAGTAAGTCAAGGCGTTTTCGTAATCGCCCATCTCCATGTTTAGATAGACCAGCCGGCTGATTGTGTAAGGCATCAATCGGGAGTTGCCGGCTAACACTCTATGGATCTGTACGGACTTCCGTCTGTTGCCCAGAATCAAATATGCCACCGCAATATCCGCCAGAGCGAACTGATCGTCGGGCGCCTTCTTCAAGCCCTGGTTATAATATTTGAGGGCGTGCCTGGGCTTGTGTTTCTTATACAGGAAATAATACCCGAGGTGAAAATCCACCTGAGCGTCGGACGGATCGCTCTCCACGGCCTTCCGGAAGAGAATGAGCGCCTCTTCCTCCCGCTCCAGTTCCAGGTAAAGATGTCCGAGTTCGGTCAGAAACTGGCTGTCCAGCGGGCTCATCTCCACCGCCCGTCGAAGATAGTATAGAGCCCGTGAATAATCGGCTTCATCGAAATAGATAAGGCCGATGTTGAAATACGGATCACCGTTTTCATGATCGAGGTTTATGGATGCCAGGAAATCCTGTTTTGCTTCGTCGGTCTTGCCCAGCTTCCAGGAGATCAGTCCGCGATTGTTGAAGAGGTAGGCGCTCCCTGAACCACTCAATCTTATGGCCGCATCAATGAGTTCTCTTGCTTCCTCGAGGTGATTCTCGTCGTATCTCGAGAGCGCCTGCTCGTTCAGGCGTCGGACCAGTCTTTCGCGGTCCCATTCGGTCCTGCGGCAATAGATAAGATTTCCCGATCGGATGGCATGAAGGTCCGAATCGCTGATTACCAGTGAATAATCGGCCACCTCCATCGAGTCGTCATCCCAGCCGGCCTCTACAACCAGGGCCGGCGGCCTGGCTTCCGCGTCAAGGAATGCGATGTAATGGTAGGTCTTCTTGTCTTCGTCGTGAGAATCAGGCTCCCAGACCTCGTCGGGGTTCTCCAAAGCAAAATCAACCCAGGCCAGGAAGTGGGTCTTATCAATGGGAAATCTTCCGGGCACCAATTCCGGCACCGCTGCGAGGATGCTCTTCTCATCTGGGAAAGATGGCAGGATGCTCTGCGGGAGGATCAAAGGATACTGGTCTTTCGAAATATGCTCCACGTCCCTTGTAGCCATCCACAACCTCAGAAGGTCAAATTGATCTCCGGCAGGTGTTGCCCCCCGGAGTCTGTCTGGGCTTGGCCCCAGGACTCTCGGCGGACAGTCCACAACCGGCTTCAGTACCAAGGCCCCCTCATTCCCGGGCTTTCACGGCGGCCTAGGGTTCGGTTCACCCGGGAGAGAACCGACGGCAAGTTTTCCGTGACAAGGTTACAATCAAAATAACATGAACTGTCCGGGCCGTCAATCACCGTAAAAGACCGGCTCAATTGCGGATTATTCGAGGACGGGGGATGCCGTTCCCTCTGGGGAAGCCTTCCACTGGAACCACAAGAAAACAATGCCTGACGCCAAGACCGCGGCTGTCTCCGTCCTCAACACTAGAGGTCCAAGTGACGCCGGTACAAATCCCGCCCCAGCGGCTCGCGATTCCTCTTCCGGGTCGAATCCCCCCTCGGGTCCCACCATGAGCAACACCGACCCGGGAGGTGGTGAACACTGGAGTATCTCGAGCAGCGGCTGCGTGCGGGCTCCCGCGGAAAGTATTATCTTCATGCCGGATGATGCTTCGGTCTGAACAAAATCGTCAAGATTCATCGGAGTGGCGACCTTGGGAACATCCACGCGGCCGCATTGTGCGGCGGCGGAAGCCGTGACGGCTTCCCAGCGTTCCTTGGCGCCGGCAGGGCGCCGGTAGGAACGCCGGCCAAGCAGCGGGACGAACAGCGAAACGCCGGCTTCCGTCCCGTGGCGCAGAATCTCTGAAGTGGGACCCGGTCTGACACAGCAGAACGCCAGGGTTATCCTCGTTGCCCGGGGTTCAGCAGTTCCGGTGCGTTCCACTATTTCGCCGGATACCTCGTCTCTGGAACACGTGTCCAGCCGAACCACGTGTTCCTGGCTCCCGTCGAAAACCGTGACATGGTCCCCGACTCTGAGGCGCAACACTTTCCTCAGATACCTGGCTCCGGAAGATGGAAACACAATCCGGTTTCCTGTTGACCGGGGCTCCGCCACGAAGATTCTGGGATGTCTCAGGGCCGTCACGTCAACTCACACCGTAGATGGCTTGGCGATTTGGGGCGTCGTCAACGGGCATCTACCCGAAACGTCTCTTGATGTAGAGTTCGATTCTGTCCAGGCCCGCAAGGATGTTCTCCATCGAGTTTGTGTACGAAAAACGAATGAATCCCTCCGCATTGGTTCCGAAATCTATGCCGGGGGCCACTCCTACGCCCGATTCCTCGAGTATCTCGAACGCAAACTTGTACGAATCCGCGGAGAACTTCCTCGCGTCGGCAAGAACGTAGAAAGCGGCCGTGGGATCAACCTTGATCTCAAAGCCTATCTCCTTGAGCCGGGCGAGCATGGCAAGCCTTCTGACGTTGAAGGTGTCTCGCATTCTCCGGGTTTCCTCCGATGAGTTGGTGAGCGCCTCCACGCCTGCCCACTGCACAAAATCCGCAGCGCTTATGAAGAAATTCTGGCTCATCTTCTGAATGGGCCGAACGTGTTCCGGAAGGGCGATCATATACCCAAGTCTCCAGCCGGTCATCGCAAAGAGTTTTGAGAACCCGTTGACCACAAATGCCCTGTTGGTGAACTCCAGAATGGAATGCTCCCGACCCTCGTAAACCAGGCCGTGATAAATCTCGTCGGATATTATAGGGATCCCCAGTTCCGCAAGCTCTCTCATACGTTCAGGCTCAATGAGGGTTCCGGTAGGGTTGGAGGGTGAATTGATCAAGATGGCCCTTGTCTTATCAGTGACTGCGCCGGCTACGGCTTCGGGGTCCATCTGGAAGCCGTTATCCGCCGGTGCGTCCACCAAAACCGGCTCACCGCCGAGAAATCGTACGAAGTTCGGGTAGCAGGCATAATGGGGGTTCGAGAGTATTATCTCGCAGCCCGGGTCCAGCACGGCGGCCAGAGCAAGAAATATTGCCGGAGAAGACCCCGAGGTTACGATGACACATTGAGGGTCAACTTCGACTCCGTAGGTTCGCTGGTGATGGTCCGCTACCGCCCGACGAAGCTCCGGAATGCCCACGCTGGAGGTGTAGTGGGTTTTGCCTCGTCGCATTGCTTCGATGCCGGCCTGGGTGATGTGAGTCGGAGTATCAAAATCAGGTTCTCCTACCTCCAGGTGGATTACGTTCTCTCCGGCCTCAGCCATGTCCATGGCCCGTTCCAGGACGTCCATGACAAGAAAGGGGGGAATTTCCTGTGATCGTACAGACGCTACCGCTTTTCTTGCATCCATAGGAGGTCGTCTCCTTGTATTTCGTCGTTGTCGGTGACGGGCATTATATTGGCAGGCGCTCTGCGCTTCAAACTTATTCATTGCTTTTCCCGCACCGGCCTGCTAGAATGCTGCAACCACTGAAAAAGCTTCTATTTTCCAGAGATGGACGTGATCCTCTTCGAGCAACATGACCTGCAGAAATAGAACAACAAGGTGCCTGGTACGGACGGGAACTCTCCTGTTGATGGCCTTTCTCTACGAGTTTGCCTTTCTGGGGCAGATCGGCTTGTGCCAGACTTTCGGAGTGAAAGACCAACGAGGCGATTTCGTCCCAAAAGTCACAATCGTGGTCAGCAGCAAAGACATCCTGATAAAGAAGACCGATCCCCAAGACAAGTTCCGAAGCATATCACTGACTCTCAATCCAAAAAACGCTAATCTTCGGCGTGATGTGGGGCTGCTTAACATCGAGTGGCTCGACGCCAACAACAAGGCCGGCAAACCCATGCCTTTCGCAGGGCCTCGTTACGAAGCGCCGCTCAGAAAATTCCAAGACTCCATGATGAGGTCTGCGGGCCTCAGGATCATAGACAAATCCAACCACAACCTGTTCACGGGCAAAACGATAGGCGATCTGTTCCAGATCCAGATTGACGACCAGCCGATGGTCTCTTCCGAATCCGTGGTCGAGGGAGAGAGAACCGTTCAGCTGGGCACGGGCCGAGACGTGTCCGTCAATGTGGGCAAATCCGTAATAGTATTCAACGAAAGCAATTTCAAGAAAGGCGAGATCCTGAACGTGGACAACCGTTCCGGAGCGGACCAGGCCCTCGGTATTGAACTGCCCGAAAAAGGGCTCCTGTTTTATCAGGTGAGACGAAATCCGGAGCAGACCAAGATTCCTAAAGACAACTGGGACCGATTCACCGTTGCCCCTGACTCCGGTATTTTCATAGCGTTGATTCCTGATCGCGACCCGATGGCCCTTTCGCAACTGGACGGCAAGGAGATAGTGATCAGAGTCTTTCAGGGCGGCCGGATCAGGGAAACGAAGAGAATCCCGATAAAGATCGCGTCAGACCTGAAACAGGGTGCCAGAGAGCCCGGACTGTCAGGCCAAATCCCTGGGGGCGAACCGGTTCAGCGGATGACACGTAACAACTCTGAACCGCCTCAGAAACCGGAATCAGCCCAGTTGCCGGCTCAACCGCCTCGCCAGCCGGCACCAACCGCAGCCCAAAAGGCTGCCGGCACATCGAGTTCCTTATGGGTTTTGATTTTTCTGGGATTGAATCTGGTCTTGGTCGCGGGCCTCGGGCTGTACTCGATACTCTTCATTTTGCCGCGGATCCAAGTCCTCGAGGACAGGCTGGCCAAGAGCGAGATGTTCATCCACGGCACGAGAGAGGCCATACGAGACGAGTTGGACCAGGTTAAAGAAGAGATTCTCCAGGAACTGCATAGGCCCCCGGATTCAGAATAATTTCATCGCCGCCTGAATTTGCTGTTGTTAATGCTTTTCCGGGCTGGTATTCTAAAGGGCTACGGCGGACAACCGAGAACGAGCCGCTGACGACATTTCGCTTTCCCGCAAGTAAGGTAGACGGGGAACCTGCATAGCTCCCGATGGCCACGCCTGAACTCGCTCAGGAGTCACCCTGCCTTCCCCTCATAGTTACCGGTTTGACGGCGAAATGGGACAGAACCTGAGGCGGTTTGGGCCGGGGAGTTTTTCCCACGCTCTCGGGGGTTGCCGTTGGAGTTCGGCAGTGCCGCGCCTCTGCCGCAACGAGCAAACTGCGGGATGTTCCCGCATTTTCTATATCAGCAGGGAGGCAACTCGATGTTTGGACCCCTTCCCAAGAGATTCTTTCTCACTGCCGGATACGGCGACGCGTCCACGACCCTGAATGCGTTTGACGCAGCTCTACTGCGCGCGGGGGTCGGTGACACCAATCTGATCAAATTGAGCAGCATACTGCCGCCCTCAGCCCAGTATATCGAGCATTATGAATACCCGAAAGGTTCCCTAGTTCCGCTGGCTTACGCAGATATGACGTCCGAGGAGCCGGGCACGGTGCTTTCTGCCGCGGTAGCTGTGGGCATTCCCGAGGATCCGTTCGAGGCGGGACTCATCATGGAATGTTCACGCATTGGCGACAAACTCGAATGCGAGGAAGCGGCCCGTCGAATGGTCCGCGAAGGTATGGAGACCATTCGCAAGAGGTCTATCCGTGAAATCAAGAGCATATCAGCCTCCCACGTGGTAGAGCGCGCGGGTGCGGTATTTGCGGCGGTGGTGCTATGTCCATGATCCGAGGCAACTGGTTTACCGAGGCCCTGGAGCAGCGAACAGCCTTTTCCGTTCGTTATGGTGACACGCTGTTTGATGAGAACAGCACCTTTCAACGTGTACAGATCTTTGAATCCGAGGCCATGGGCCGAGTGTTGATTCTGGGTGGTTGCTTCATGGTCACCGAAAAGGACTCCTTTATCTACCATGAAATGCTGGTCCATCCTGCCATGGCGGTGGTTCGCGAGCCTCGAAAAGTCCTGGTGATAGGCGGAGGCGATGGCGTAACCGTAACCGAGATTGTCAGGTACGCCGGGGTAGAATCTGTCATTCTTTGCGAAATAGACCCCCTGGTGGTTAGCGCGTGCCGAGCACATCTCCCCAAGGTTTCGGCGGGTCTCTCCGACCCCAGGGTTACTGTGGTGAACGAAGACGGAGCTGCCTTCGTGGCGCGATTTCAACATGAGTTCGACGTTATTCTGGTGGATTCCACCGACCCCGTGGGACCAGGCGTAGCTCTCTACGAGACATCGTTCTATGAATCCGTGAGACGCGGGCTGAGATCGGGCGGGGCCGCGGTGGTCCAGACCGAGAGCCCACTTTTCATGGAAGACACCTTCTCTAGTTCGGTGAGTAACCTGGGCAGCGTATTCGGCGAGGGTCGGTGCCGGCCATACTTGGCCACTATTCCAAGTTATCCCGGAGCCTTGTGGTCTTTCACGTTCTGTTCGGAAGATATGGCCCCCGTCCTCGAAGCTCCCGAGAGTATTCCTCCACAATTGGAGAAAGAGCTCAGTTACTACTCTGCGGAAGTCCACCGGGCGGCTTTTGCATTACCGGTCTTCGTGAGAAGGCTTCTCCGGAAATGATGCCGCGGCCGCCCGCCTGAAAATGGTACCGGGGCTAAATTTGAGCCTCTTCCTGGGCAGTGGCGCCCGCGGCCGGCACGGTCGTTCCCCTCGTCGGCCACAAGTACTGGGCGGCACGATTACGGTGACGTATTTTTCTGGGCCGGGGCGTGGCCCAGCTTTAGTAGGACCGGCATCTTGCCGGTCCCGTCGGCGAATGACCGGCAAGATGCCGGTCCTACTGATGGGCTGGGGATGGCTGCTTGGTATTCGGCACCGTATTTATGCCCACGAGTACTAAGCCATCATCATAGACGTTGTCATAGCAAAGAGCGGTTCAGCAACCGTATGGAAAGTCTATGAGCAATTTTCTTGGTTACCATTCACGGGAAATCATTCCAGGGCGGCCGGCTCTCCTCGGGTGCCCTCTGGACTTGACGTCCACGTATCGGTCCGGTTCCGACGCCGCTCCTGATTGCATCCGAGCGGTATCGGAATCCATCGAGACCTATTCTCCTCTTCTGGACAGGGACCTGGAGGATACTCCATTCTCGGATCTCGGCGATGTCCCGCTCCAAGGCGAGTCTCTGAAAGAGTCCCTCAACAAGATTGGCTCAGCGGTCTCCGCGATACTTGAGCGCCGTGCCGTTCCACTTTGCCTGGGGGGTGAGCACACGGTGACGCTGCCGGCCATAGAGGCACTGGAAGATGTATGCCCCGGCTTCGTTCTGCTGCACCTGGATGCGCACTCGGATCTCAGAGACGTATACGAAGGAAGCAGAGTCAATCACGCGACGGTCATCCGCCGTGTTTGCGACATTATCGGACCCTCCAGGCTGATTCAGCTCGGTGTGCGCGGCGGCACCAGGGAGGAGTTCGACTGGATGCGCGGGAACGGGACCCTCATCCAGTGGGAATCGGGAGCCGAGAAGGTCCTCTTGGCCAGGGTAGCCGCAAGGCCGGTTTATGTGACGCTGGATCTGGATGTGCTCGACCCCGCTTACATGCCCGCGACGGGCAACCCGGAAGCAGGTGGTTGGTCATATAGAGATCTGGAGCGCTTTATCACGGTGCTGGACTTGCTGGAAATTATCGGCGCGGACGTGGTGGAACTCAACCCTGCTCTGGATCCTTGCCTGGTCGGGTCTATCGCCGCGGCCAAGATCGTCAGGGAGCTATTACTCAATATGGGGAAATGATACCCGGCCCCGTTGCCTGAATTTACAGAAACCGGGAACCACCGAAGACTTGAAGTTGACACCCAGATATTCTGCTGATAGATTCAGAATCATGCAAAAAACGTCCACATATGGATTCCCGGACGTAGTCCTCATTGCCCGGCCAAGGTTCAGGATCGTTTTTTTTAAGATCGTCCTCATAGCCCTCCTCGCGGGAGGAGGGGTGGCGGGAGCCGGCGACGACGCATCAAGAAAGAGCACAGGCCGGGGCGGATGCCCGGACCTGATTGACCTGATAAAAGACCTGACACCGGTGGTGGTAAACATCTCCATCGAGCGCGACGTTGTTCAAAAGAGCTCGGCAGACCCTCCGCCCTTGTTTCGATCCAGGCCCGGGCATTTTGACGAACGCGTCAAGGGAAAGGAGAGGTTCCAGACGGATACGCTGGGAAGCGGTTTCTTCAGCGACTCGTCGGGGCACATAGTCACGAACGCGCACGTGGTGGATGGAGCTTCAAAGATCCTCGTCACGCTGGAATCGGGCAAGGTAGTCTCGGCAAAGGTCGTGGCGGTTCATCCTAAGGTGGATCTGGCCCTAATCAAGATCCCGCCTCCTTATCCCTCCCAGAAAGCCAAGATCGGCGACTCCGGGTCCACCAATGTGGGGGAATGGGTGGTGGCGGTAGGCAATCCCTTCGGCCTTGGTAGGACCGTTACGGTGGGAATAATCAGCGGGAAGAGCCGTTTCCTGGGCCTCGGCCCCGATGACGACTTCATTCAAACCGACGCTTCGATCAATCCCGGAAATTCAGGCGGGCCCCTGTTCAACATGGCCGGTGAGGTGATCGGAGTGAACACTGCCGTGATCTCAGCGGGCAAGGGCATTGGATTCGCCATACCCTCCAACTACATAGCCGAACTCATGCGGGCACCGGCGAATCCTGGACAGGCCGTGAGGGGATGGCTCGGAATTTACGTGGATGACGTGACTGCTCAACAGGCCCGCACCGTTGGGTTGAATCAGCCCAGAGGCACCGTGGTGGACGAGGTTCTAGCGGCTACACCGGCCCATAATGCCGGCCTCAGGAAAGGTGACCTCATCCTGGACGCAGACGGGAAACAGGTCAGGAACGGGCGCCACCTTTCGGAAATAGTGGCCGGGACAAAACCCGGAGACCTGATCAGAATGACCATACTCCGTGACAAACACACCCGCACGGTTGACGTCGTCATGGGGAAGTCCCCCGAATAGTCTCCCCTCCACAATTGCAGCCGGATTCCTTCCTGATTATAAGCGCCAGCTCAGCCACGGCCCGATCGAGATCGTCGTTGACAATACGGTAGGAAAAAATGCGCACTGCCTTCAACTCCTGCCGAGCGTTGGCCATTCTGATCCTTATGGTGTCCTCCGAGTCCGTGCCACGGGATCGGAGGCGTTCCTCCAGAACACGCATATCAGGCGCGGTTATGAATATCCCAACGGAATGGGGTACTCCGGCGAAGACTTCCTCCGCTCCTTGGACGTCTATGTCCAGGATCATGCTCCTATTTTGAGCCAGGGCTCGCATGACGGGCTCTTTTGGAGAGCCGTACATGTTACCGTGGACCTGTTTCCACTCGAGAAATTCGTGGTTCTCGATCATGGCCGTGAAGCGATCCTTGTCCAGAAAATGATAGTGGACCCCGTCCACCTCGTTCCCGCGCCTTGGCCTGGTAGTACAAGAAACCGAATAGAGCATGTCCGGAAACATGGGTCGTATCCGGTCTATCAGCGTGGATTTCCCTGCTCCTGATGGAGCGGAGACAACAAAGAAGACTCCTTTTGCCATGTGCGCCCCTTGCCCTGGACCGTCATTCGGTGTAAACGGTTCAGACGGTCCTGCCTCAGTGAGCTCCGTGCATTTCATGACACGGGCCACGGTGGTGGGTCAATCCCGTTTGGAGTATAATCGGTCCGTAGGGTCGAGTGTCAGCGACAATACTGATGACAGACCTCGGAATCAACGAATCATTAGTAAAGCAAGAGAAATGATACGAAAAGTCTTTCTTGTAATACTCAGCTTTCTGAGCGTCGCGGCCATTGTTTACGGCGGTTTCTTCCGTCAATTCCTCGTCTTCGACAACCTGGAGAAATTCGACAAGCTCAAGAGCGTGGGAATAACCATCAAGATTCCCGGGTACGAACAGAAGCAGGAACAATTCGCGGTCCAGTCCCAGTGGTTCACCGAACCTGAGGTGGTGAATGCCATGACATTCGAAGGGATAGGCCGGTACAAGGACGGGCGATTGATATCCAATTATCCTGATTTGAGAATGCTCAAAGGCAGGATGCCGTGCCCGACCTGACTGTAGACATGCCCGCGGTCGGCGGCATCTTCGTCCATAATAGCCTGCAAAGGAACCAAGAGTGGAAAAACTGAGATTGAAGGTCCAGCTTGCGCTGGCCGTGGTTTTCAATCTGGGCGTTTTTCAGTGGCAATTCATATGCTTTCCCGTGTTGAACTGCCATTCCTGCCCAATCTCCATCTTTTCGTGCCCTTTGGGAATCATAGGGCAGTTTGCCAACGTGGGCCTGGTCCCCCTGAGCGTGATCGGGGTGATGGCTCTCGCCGGTTTGGTCGCGGGCCGTTTCCTTTGCGGCTGGGCGTGTCCATTCGGCCTGGTTCAAGATTTGCTCTACAAAATTCCTTACGTGAAATTCACCATTCCCTCATGGACGAGGTTCATAAAGTACGGAGTGTTCGCGGGGCTGGTCGTTCTGGTTCCGGTTTTTCTGACGACTGAATCCTCGATCTACTTTTGTAGGCTCTGCCCTGTGGCCACCGTGGAATCGGCAATACCGTGGGCCATCATCAGGGGCTCCGCTGATGTGACGGCCCTGGCGGTCCGTCTCGCAATACTCTTTGCCATAATGGTACTTGCCATGGGACACAGGCGGTTTTTCTGCAAGGTCATTTGTCCGCTGGGCGCGTGCCTGGCGCTGCTGAATCGTTTCGCTGCCATTTTTCCCGAGCGTACGGCCGCTTGCATTGATTGCGCCGCGTGCAGCAGGGTGTGCCCCATGGAGACCAACCCCGGCGGGGCAAGGTTCGGCGTTTACGACGACCGCGCGGAAGAATGCATCTCCTGCCTGGACTGCCGCAAGAAATGCCCGACCGAGGCGATCCGCCTGTGGGGGTGACCAGATGTACAAAGAGGGACAGCGGGTGCCGGACCTGCCATGCGCCTTGGTCTGATGGAATTGATTGTAAGTCGGTAGCGGAGCGCGGCTCCGCGCGTCAGACCCTCATCGAAAGGTCAATGACGTGACCGGAGGGATTGATCCAGACCATGAAGCTGGAGGGTTTGCGTTTTTTGGCTCGTGTTCTGATTTCATTGAGGCGGGAAGCGGGGACGTCAATCGGGGTGGTCTTCAGAAAGCGATTTAGATCGCGTAACGTCTTGAAATGTTGAATGGTCATGACGGATACACCTCTTCTGGTAATATCATAACCGGCGGTGCCGGCGGAGCTGGGAAGTCACAAACATTTATTTTTAACACAGTGAGCGTGGCAGGACAAGCGCGAAATATCGAGTGAGGCGAGCGCGCCTTCTGAATCAGTAATTCCGGCTCGGTGGAAGGTAACGGAATACGACGAAGCGGTCCAGCTATGCTCGCCTCACATCCGCAGACTATCTCGGAGATTAGACCATCCTCTACCTGCAATCGGTCCATTCTGGGGATTTGGCCACCAGGCCGTCTCATACCAGTGCGCTTTCGGATCAGTGAAACCGGGGGGGGCACCTCCTCCGCTTCGAACGGACGACCTGACTTCGCTCCGGAGGTAACCCCCCGGCACGACAAAGTCACTCGTTTGAACGCGAAATATTATCAAGGTCCACTTCTGCGGTTCGTGTACGCCCAAGATATCAAGACGAGGACTCGGGTTACAATGTACCCCGAGACTGGACAGGCGGTTCAGGTGGAAAAGCCGATCTTGATGGTGTAGAAACTTGGGGAGAGTTCAAGGAGCCTTGTGAGGGTATGCGCAAGAGTTATCTTGCGGACTTCAAGGCCCGATCTGATCGCCAAACAGTAGGCCAGGACACCCTTCTTACGGCATCAAACGGATGACGGTGTCGTTGCGTGACCAAGGCCACGCGGTGAACCGCAAAAAGGTGTCCGGACTCATTCGGTTGATGGGAACCTAGGCCATCTACCCCAATAGGCGGTACAAGTCAAATTGTCGCGCAGCGCAAGAATTCAGCCTCAAGTCAAATTGTCGTGTACGCCGGGGTCACAATCGACAGGGAGGATGGAGGATGAAGAAGATATTGGTGGTGCTCCTGGCCATCGTGCTGGCTTGTGTAGTGTTGTCCCATTTCTTTGGTCCCGGTCTGGTCGCGAAGTGGGCAAGGAAATCTGACAGGAAAGCGGCTGAGCTCCGGGAAAAGAGCATTTGCTTGGAAGACCACGAGATCGTGTATCTCGAAGGCGGCCATGGCGAGCCAATCCTTATGGTCCATGGCTTTTCAGCCGATAAGGACAATTGGACCCCTTTCGCCAAATTCATCACTCCGGCCTACCGCGTGCTGGCCCCGGATTTGCCTGGGTTTGGGGACAGCACTTACCTGGAAGACGCAGCCTACGGCATAGCGGACCAGGCAAGGATGTTGGACAAACTGGTTGACGCAGCAGGTCTCACAAAGCTTCATATAGTGGGCAGTTCTATGGGCGGACACATCGCAGCTCGGTACGCAATCATGCACCCAGCGAAGGTGCTCACACTTGGACTCATTGGCTCAGCAGGGGTGAAGTCGCCAGTTCCGAGTGAACTAGCCACAAGGCTGTCCAAGGGCGAGCGCAACCCTCTAATCCCCACATCGGTCCATGAGTTTGACCTATTGCTCAAATTCGTGTTCGTGGCACCCCCCGAGATCCCCGGATTTGCCAAGAAGTTCTTTCTTGATGAGGCGTTGAAGCACAAGGCCGGCAACGAGAGAATCTTCAAGCAACTCGTGACCGACCTCGAAGCTTTGGAACCGGACCTGGGGAAAATTAAAGCTCGCACGTTCGTGCTGTGGGGCGACAACGACCGGTGCCTGGACGTATCGTGCGTTCCGGTCCTGCAGCAGGGAGTGCCGGATTGCACTGCGGTGATCATGAAAGCATGCGGGCACGTTCCCATGCTGGAAAGACCACACGAGGCGGCAGCCCATTATCTGGCGTTCCTGAAGAAAAAATAAGGTAAGCGTTCCCCGGGACGACCCCAACAGCTCGGAATAACGATGGGGGACGTTTGGAGGGGGAGATGGTTTCCCCATCCGTTCCCCACCGGGCGCAGAGCCGCCTCAAGGCCGGTGAACCATTACGACAATCTTTCGACATGGAAAGATGGGAACAGGGCACTGCTTGCTCAAGACGAGTGAGGGTCAGCAGCCATCTTCAGAAACTCGGCGAACCAACTTCTAGTTCTGAGCCCTTTTCTCATCAGTATCTACTACAGCGCTCAGCCTCTTGGTGGTCTCTTCCAAGCGATTTATCAGCGTCTCGATGAACACCTGGTAGAACTTCACCTTGAGTTCGGGGCACTCTCTCTCCAACACCTTGAGATCCAGCTTCAGCACTATGCAAGGCTGCTTGGCCACCACGTGGGCAGTACGCGCGGTTCTGGTGAACGCACCCATTTCGCCGAAGCACGCGCCTGCGTCCAGATCCGCAATCCTCTTGTTGTTCTTTATGACTCTTACCGACCCGGACAACAATATGAAGAACGTCGTGTCAACGTCTCCTTCCCTGACGATCACCTGGGACTTGCTGTAACGGATGAAGGGCCCGTACATGGTCACCTGCTCGATCTCTTGGCGGCTGAAGGAACGGAAAAACTCGATGGGCCTGAGCAGGTCGGTCTTTCTTGAGGGCTTGATGTCCTGGGCCTCGATCCGGCCTCCTTTCATGGCCGCATCAACTGCCGCAGCGAAATCTCTACCCCGCCGGTACCTCAGTTCAGGTTCCTTTTCCAGAGCCTTCTGTATGACCTGATCCAGGCCCGGCGGAAGCTTCGAATTGTAAGCCAGTATGGAAGGGGCCTCAGCGTAACGCACTGCCTCCATAAGCTCGTACAGAGTGCTTCCCGTGAAGGGACGCCTGCCGGTGAGGAGTTCAAAAAAAACCACCCCCAGCGAAAAGAAATCCGTGTGCCTCGTGAGTTTGACCCCTTTGGTCTGTTCAGGTGACATGTAGCTCGGCGTCCCCATCACCTGGAGGTCGCTGGTTCTCTCTCCCCTCGTCAGCATAGCGATACCGAAATCAGTGACCTTTATTCGGCCTTCCCCGGAAAACATCAGATTCGCGGGTTTGATGTCGCGGTGGATCACGTTTCTGGTGTGAGCAAAATCCATCGCAAGACAAACTCTCTTAATGATGTCCGCCACCTTTTGAGGCGGGAGGAGGGTCCCTTCCTTGTTGTAGCTGGCCAGAGTCAGACCCTCCAGTAATTCCATGGCGATAAAGCAGTAATCACCATCTTGACCGACGTCGAAGATGGTCACTATATGGGGATGAATGAGGTTCCCGGCTATTCTGGCTTCTTCGAAAAACCTGTCTATGACGAACTTCAGATCCTTCCGATCGTAGACGAGGTCGAAGCGCCGTGTCTTCAGAGCCACCAGGCGGCCGATCATCGGATCTCTCGCCCGGAACACCTCTCCCATGTTGCCCCGTCCAAGAGTCCCGAGGATTTCATAACGGCCTACGGTCTGCATAGCGCGGGTGTCCTTGGAAGGTGCTGCTGTGGTTTCTTCGGTTGGGTTCACGACGGCTTCAGCTTGACGATTCTTTGGGGATTAACAACCATTTCCTGCTATGGCACTTCGCTGTCCCGGCTGTGATGCGGGCTGGAAACCCGACTTGGCCGGGTTGGTCCTTCGCACCGCAGGGGAAGCTACCTGTCCCATGGCGAAACGGTAAGACAGTATAGTCGAAAAAAGTCCACCAATAAAGTCTTCTGTGACTCTTCACCGCGAAGACGCCGACGAAGCCGAGAATTACTCTGTCTCCCAATTGTCCCAACAATCAAGAGTTCGGTGACGGATTTACCGGTGGGCAGCGAGTGCCTGAATCGTCTCTTCACTTTTGGGGCGACGAGACTATACTGTGGGAAAGATCTGCACACCAACAGAGGTAACGCCCATGTGCGAATCCAATGCCTATCTGATCAAGAACGGGAAAGAAGAACTCATCATGGAGAGCGTCAATTTGGTTAAGCCCCAACCGGATGGGATTCTCCTCAGGAGCATTTTCGGCGAACAGACCACGGTGGCGGCCACCATTCGCGAGATCGCCCTTACCGACCACAGGATAGTCCTCGAAACTGAGTGACGGAAGCCTCAATGTCAGAAAACCGTTTGGATCCCGGAGAGTTCTATTTGGGCTTGACACGGCTTCCGGAGCTTTGTTAAACGATAAGCGGAGCCGAATGGATAATCCACGCATTCCAGTCTAGTTGAGGCTTGAGAGATGGGGTCCATGGAGGCGGTAATAGTTCTGAACGCAGGCTACGAGTTCCTCGGGCTTGTGTCATGGCAGCGTGCCATGGGCCTGCTGTTCACCGGAAAAGTGGAAGTTGTCAAGCAATCCGACAGGGTTGTCAAGACAGTATCCAGGACGTTCCGCGTCCCTGCCGTAATCAGGCTCATTAAATTCATCCGGCAGATCTACCGACGGGAGGTGCCGTTCTCCAGGAAGAACATCCTGGTAAGGGACGGATACGTTTGCCAATATTGTGGCGGAGACTTTACCGCATCAGACCTCACCGTGGACCACATAATTCCAAAGGTGCAGGGCGGAGATAACGGCTGGACCAACGTGGTGGCGTGCTGCCGGTCCTGCAACATGAGAAAAGGCGGACGCACCCCCAGACAGGCGGGCATGCAACTCATTCGCAAGCCCTTCAAGCCCACCATAATGGAGTTCATCAACCTGTATCTGAGGCGCAGGTTCGGGGTGGAACTCTCTGAAATCCTTCAGTTTTAGAGTAAAGGGAATCTCTCGGCTTTGCAAGAAGGGCCGGATTCGCGAAAAATAGCCTATTTTTTCATTGACAGCGCCTCCCCTTGTGATATGAGGGGGGGCACTTCTCAACATACTTTTCCATCCCAGTGGAACAGCACGAAACGGCCATTTAGATGCCGTTTTCGTGCTTTATGAACAGGTGTCGCCGGGTGCCGTTTCTTCTCTCCGGCAAACCTCAGCGGAGAGATCTTTGAGGAAGCCTGTCCGTCGCGGTCCATTCAGTGGTGCCCCGCGCTGTCTGGGGTACTTATAGAGGTGGTGCTGACAAATTGTCAAGCTTTTTATCGCAGGTTTATCAATAGTTGCTCTTTGTTTCGAGAATCAGTTTTACTAAAACCTAAAGTTTGGCTTGATGGACTTTTCCGGCACTTGTCGCGACTCGCAACCTTAGTACTCCGTTTCGTAGGTTCGGTGTCGTATTCGGGTGCCACTGCTAGCTTGCTAGCAGTGTTCTCCGGCAGCACTGCTGGACAAGCCAGCAGTGGCACCCAAGATGTGGCGAGCCCGGTGACGCGTACGCGGTTTTGGTGCGACCGTAATTGTGAAAAGGAACACTTGGTCACTCGGGGGCGTCATCCGTCCTTCTTCCTTGCGATGACTCAAACCACGAAGCAACCTAGTTGTGTGCCGCGGAGCAGAATGCTTCGCTTCGCCCGCAATGACAGTCTTCCTCCCACCTGGCTGAGAGATTACGGGTTCCTTCATGGTCACCAAGATTTTCTTGACGCAGGGCTCCCGGCCTGAAACAATCGCCCTCGCCCGTTCGAGACATGTCCCGGTTCTTCCGTGAAAAACAGACAACGCTGCAAGGAGTCATCGCCCTGGAGAGTCCCCTTCCCTACTATTCGTTCGGCGAGATCCGCGAGTCCTTGATCGGTGTGCATTCGAGGCGCTGGGCGGTTGTAGTCGCTTTGGCCGCAGCAGCCTCGTTCTGCCTCGTGATAAACTCTTCCTGGAAGGCGACGCCTGATAGTGCCCTGTACCTGGAGCTCGGCGAATCCCTCGCACAGGGCAAGGGCTTTCTCTTCAACGGACAGCCACATACGTACGTGCCTCCAGGGTACCCCGCGATGGTGGCGTCGGTCGCGTGGCTGGGTGACGGTTTCTTGGGTTATCGAGCGCTTATGGCCCTGTTTGGGCTGCTGACTGCCGCCGTGGGTTATCTGTTCTTGTTGAGGCTTTGCGGCCCCGACACGGCTCTTTTGGCGGGAGGGCTTTTTGCACTCAACCATGCGCTCCTTCTGAATTCCACCTACACAGCCTCAGATGTCCCCTTTGCACTCTTTGCACTGCTGGCGCTGCACGGCCTGCTCAGCGCTGCGACTTCGCCCAGGCAGGCCATGTGGACCATCGCTGCAGGTCTACTTGCCGGGTTGACGCCCCTGATTAGGGTCAACGGCTGGGGTATACCGCCGGCGGGGGCCTTCTTCCTCCTTTTTTCACGGAAAAGCGCTCCATTTTCCGCGCGTCTGTTTCGCTCTATTGTTTTCCTCCTGGTTTCTCTCGTGCCCAGTGTCATATGGGCTATTCACAAGGCCTCGTATCCTGTGTCCTATCATGAGGGGACCTATCTGGGGGCAGTCTCCGGCAGGAGCATCGAGACCCAGATCGCGATAATACTCAAAGCAGCATGGGAATACGTCCCTGAGACTACTTATCTCCTTACGGGAGCCTCAATTAAGACCGGCGTGCTGGAACTCATCCTGCCGGCGCTGGTCCTCGCTGGAATTGTTGCGGCGTTCCGTCTGGGGGAACGGCTGCTGGTTCCTTTTACGGTCATACAATACTGCGGGCTCCTGCTTTCGCCTGCCGGAAGCAGATATCTGCTCATGCTGATTCCAGGCCTTTACCTGTTTCTTGCCCTCGGGATGACGCGGTTTTCGCGATGGTTGTCCCATCGTATAGGGGGTCGCTCCGCGCAATGGTTGGAGACGCGCAGGGTGTTGGTGGTCGGTTTCGCTGTACTGGCCGTTGTCAACCTGGGTGCAAACGGAATGACGATATTCCAGGCTAGAACCGCCTTGGAGCCTGCTGGGGCGGAAACCGAGCGAGACCTGCCTTTCTTTACGGCAGCGCGCCGGCTTCGTGATGACGGTGGCAATGGAATCGTGCTGACCATGCACCCCAGGGTGATTCGCTATCTTTCGGGACTGCCCACGGTGGAACTCATACGGTCGGGAGTACCTGAGCATGAGGTATGGATTAACAACCCCGAACAGATACAACAACTGGTATTAAGTCGCAAACCGACTTACCTCTTCTCCGACACGGCCAACACAAAGGTTTACGAACCAACGTTCAAGGCTCTGGAGGGGCTGAATCTGACAGCCGTGAGAATATCGGAAGGGGGGACGTCGTCGCGGTTTGCGCTGTGGCGTATAGAGCCGGGGCCGTGACGATCAGCGCGGGTGGACATGCCCTGTTTCATCCCCGGCGGATGCCCTACAGCCGTTGCCCGAATTGACGGCCCAATGCCCCTCCGCTCCTTGGCGGAAAGAGATTTGATCCGTGCGAGGCAAAATCGTAGCATCCGGTTGGAAGGCTGTGATATACTTGCGGTAATTATGGTGGACGACAGGTTTGGTTTTTTGGGAGTCGCAAGCATGAGATTTGCTTTGTCGCTGTTGTTTCCTGTCGCTGTTACTGCGGCTCTTTTCGCCGCGTTGTACAATAACGTGTCCAGTGGTTTTGCCATATTGGCAATCCTAATTCTGGTCAACTTTGGAATCGTCCTCGTCACAGCCGGTAGAAGGCCTCGATTAGCCGTACTGGGAGACGCTAGGCCATCCGCCTTCTATGTCATGGCCAGCCTGTGCGCGGTGGCCATCCTGGAACTGCTCTTTCCCCGGTTCATGCCCCTGGAATATTCGAAGATAAAGGACCTGACCAAGCAATTCACCGATTCGAAGATGCAGCTCGACCCCGAGGGGGCCGTAGTCTTCACCAATGAGGACCAGAGAAGGCTCGGCGGAGCCACTGCGCTCCGAGGAAACGGGCCCGAGCTCAAACGTTGGCACGTGCCCGGCGCGGACTTTGCGTATTTCGGCCATGACCCGAATTCCCGACTGAGTTACGTAAATGTGTTCCACTGGAATGCCAGGGGATACTACGATCACGATTACGCATTACCGAGGACCGACGGCGTCACGAGGATCGTTGTGATAGGCGATTCCTACGTGGAGGCGATTCAGGTCCCGCTAGCCAGGAGCTTTCACAAGCTGCTCGAGGCCACCCTGAACAGTGGTCTTCTCGACGGCGACCCGAAGAAACACGAGGTTGTCGCTCTGGGTAGCTCAGGAACCGGCCAGGTAGATCATTTCAAGGTGCTGCAGAACGAGGCTGTCCGCTACAACCCCGACGTGGTGATAGTCACCCTGTGCGGCAACGATTTCTGCGATGACGACCCTGAGCTTAAAAACGAGTTGGTGCTGGCTTCGGGCGCAATTACACCGCGCATCCGGCGCCTGGCGTCTCACGGTCTTTTTGCTCTCGCTTTTGCCTTCAGGCGACTGGAGGACATTGCAAGGAACCGGATCGGAGTTTCCCCGGAGCTGCTGCAGTGGTCCGGAGACGACATTCCCAGGGTTGAGGCGGCCTGGTCCCGCACGCTTGATCAGATCCGGGACTCCAGGGACCTATGCCGGGAACGCGGGGTCAAGTTTATTGTCGTTTATCTCGGATCGGATCTAGAAGTGCGATACGCCCTGAACCCGGCGGACACCCTGGCGCGGCTGAAGGCAATGGGCGGGCCCCATCAGACTATGAACTGGGATCTTGGTAAATCAGTGCGCCGGGTCGCTGCGTACTGCGAGGACAACGATATACCCATGCTCTCTCTGCTGGAACCGCTGGTGGCGGCTCAACGCGAGACGGGTCATCAAGTATTCGGTGATCATTATACGCTGTTTGGCCATCAGGTGGCTGCCCAGGTTCTCCGTTGCGCGCTCGATTCAACGGTTCAGCTCCACGCAATGGAGCGGGTGAGCCTGAAGCAGTGCCTGTCTTTGGATTCTTGGGGACCCGTATCGCCCGTGGCCGTGGTGGCCGCACCGGGCACTCCGACCCCCGCCACCTACGTGCCGGCGTCTTCACGGGGTGGACAACCCGAATAGATCTGCATGGCTTGTCCTTCATACCGGGGGGCTGAACGCTGCCTGCGCCTCGACCCTCTGATTGGACGGAACCCTTGAGCTGCGCCGGTCATCCCCGGAGGGGAGAGCTTTCGGTTTATCAAGGAGAACCTTTTGAACCTTGACGCGATAGGATTCGGGTCCCTGAACCTGGACGAGTTCTGGGAAGTAGACTCGATGTTCCTCGATGTTCACGGCCTTCAAACAGGCGAGGAATTTGTCCGCGACGTCGAATGGTTCAATCGTGTATATCCGGTTCTGGTTGATCGGGCTGAACTGAAGGCAAGGGACCCCGGTGGGTCCGCAGCGAACACGATCGCCGCACTCAGGAAGATGGGATTCGACACAGGGTTTTTCGGGGCCGGCGGCCGAGCGGACCAAGCCAGCCTGCGACCCGCAGAACTCGGAGACCCCGGCAATCTAAGGATACTTCAGTCCGACCTGCCTGCGGGAAGATGCCTATCTCTCATAGTAAAGGATGACCCCGGAAGAGACCGGGCTCTTGTAATTCTTCCCAATGCCAATGATCTTGCCGGCTCGCTGGGATTTGACCTGGACTACTTTATCGGCGCTGCATGGGTGCATCTGACATCGTTTGTTTCGCTGGTGCCTCTGGCCGCCCAGATCAAACTCGTCGAGGCGCTGGCAGGCCGGACCGGGATTAGCTTCGACCCGGGCGCGCTGTACTGCTCGTTGGGCTTTGGACCGCTGGAAGCCATTCTGAGGCGTGCAGATCTTCTGTTTGCATCGGGAGAGGAACTCACAGGCCTCACCGGAAACGACGACATTGATGCGGCCGTTTCAACTCTACTGGACCTCGGGGTCGGGACCGTCGTCCTGAAACATGGTTCGAGCGGCATCAGCGCGTTTCAGGCCGGTAAGCACTTGCATCAGCCTGCCGTGGCGCCGGCAAGGATACTCGATCGCACCGGGGCGGGAGACGTGGCTGCTGCGGGCTTCCTGGCCGGGATGCTGGAATCGCTTTCCATCGAGGAGAGCCTCGAATTGGCCGCAGTTGCGGCGTCCAGAAGCATCGAGGGCTATGGCCGTAGTTGTTACCCGGACAGGCAACTTCTGGAGCACTTCCTCAAGGAATCTGGAAAGCGTTGACAGACTAAGGGTCTTCCGGGCAATCTTGTAACAGGGATCCGTACGCATCATTTTACGAGATCCCCGGATTATTCAAGGGAGGGTCACATGGAAAGAACGCCGCGCAGGATTTTCATCACTGACTGCGAAGGCCCCATCACAAGGAACGACAATGCAGCGGAGCTTTCCGAGGCTTTCATTCCCCGAGGAGACCGTTTCTTTGCAAGGATAAGTCTTTACGACGATTACCTGGCCGAAGTGGTCCGGAAGCCCGGATATAAAGCCGGTGACACCTTGCGGCTCATCCTGCCTTTTTTCAAGGCATTCGGTCTGGACAATCGCTCCATGGTGAAATTCTCCCGCCGCAACATCGAGATGATACCCCAGGCCGATTGTATGCTGCGAGAAATACTGGATCTGGTGCCCGCTTACATAGTGAGTACGAGCTATTCGCCTTACATCAGAGCGGTGTGCGATGCTCTGGGCTTTCCGTTCCGCAATACGTATTCTACCGATGTGGACCTGGACAAATACGACCTTGGGGACAGTGAGAAAAGGATCCTGAAAGAATTGCACGCCCGGATTCTGGATCTTCCGGATTTTTCTATTCCCGCGGGCGCAGACTCCGCCCAAGCACTCTCGCAGCAGGACAGAAAGACCGTCACCGAATTGGACAGGATCTTCTGGTCGGAGTTGCCCCGGATGGAGATCTACCGGATCATCGAGGAAGTCAGCCCCGTAGGCGGCAGAGAAAAGGCCGGGGCCATAAGGGCGATAGCCGACTCTGAAGGAGCCGAACTTCGGGACGTCTTCTACGTTGGGGACAGCATCACCGATGTGGAAGCCTTCCGAATGGTGAAAGCCGCCGGTGGAATGGCTTTGTCTTTCAACGGGAACGACTGGGCGGTAAAAGAAGCTTCCTTTGCCGTAACTGCCCGAAGCGCTCTGCCGATCGGATGGCTGGCCATCATGTTCCTGAATCAGGGCGCAAAGGGATTTCAGGATCTTACCATGTGCGCCATATCACCCGATAACACCGCAAGAATTTCCGCAGTGAGCTGCCAGGTGAGAAAAACCGTCCGCACCGAGAAGATAGGAAGCCTTGGATAATAGGGAAGCATTTTCATAGAAACGGTAGGAAGCGTCCGGTGTGTTTTCGGTACTCTTCGTATTCCGGGAACCGCTCGATAAGTACTTGTTCTTCCTTTGCAGCCTTGACGACGTACAGGATGGAGAATGCCAGCCATAGGGGGATGCTCAACAGACTCCCCCAGAAGAGCCAGTACCCTGCGAACATGATTATCACGCCGGTGTACATTGGATGGCGGACCCACGCGTAAATCCCTGATTGTACGAGAGTGCCGCTCCGGCGGGGTGCTGCATAGATACGGAAATTCCTTCCCAGGGCACGGTAGCTGAGCAGAGCCATCCCGAGCCCCGTCACAACCAAGATCGCGCCAACAATCAGCTGCACCAGGGGAACCTGAACCAGCCGGACAAAGTGCTCGATCGGTGCCAGGACGAGAATAATCCCTTCCAGCGCGATGTATCCGACGCTGATTCCCTTGAAATCTCGACCTCGGCGGTTGGGGTCGCGGTGAGGCCTGGTAAGAGCGAAGAGCCCTTCCCTTTTTCTGCCTCTTTCCAGTAGGATCAGATACAGGAGCCCCCAATTGAGATTGTACACCGTCTCGAACCCGAGCTTTTTGAGCATCACGGCTACAGCAGGCGACCTGTGGCCTGAAAAACACACTACCAGCACCGGCTTATTCTTGGGCTTATCCTTGGCTGCTTCTATCATTCCGGCGCCCCATGGAAAGTTCTCGGAACCCGTAAGACGGTTCCAGTAGAACTCCGACTTGGTGCGGACATCAACTATCCACGTGTCGTCGGGCAGCGTATCAAGCTTCCACGGTGCCAGCGGTCTGGCTCCGGCGGCAAAGGTGATGACCTCTGCGCCCAGGATCAGGTTAAGAACAAATTGCCCCGTGCCGGTGGCTAGTCCCGAGGATTCGTCGGGAGAATTCTCCCGGCTCACTCGCCGCACCAACAGCGCTGTCTGAACAAGGTAAACGACCAACAATCCCGTCCACAGGCTCCATGCCCAGCCGCTTCCCGTGGATAGACACAAGGCACCAAGCCCCAGCAGAACCGCACTGGTCAGGGGATGAAGGATTTGAGTCCCGTGAACTCTCGCAAATAGGTGAGAGTCGTGGGAGATGGACGGCAGGAAGACAAAGTAACTGATCAGACCGAACAGTGACACCGAAAGCAGGAAGACGGCAGGAATAGCCGTAACAATAGCTGCAACGGCTCTCGGCGTGGAAATATTCTCGAGCGAAAATCCGGTGTCCAGAGCGGTGGCCGCAATTACCGGCACGGCCCCGAAATAGAACATCACGGGGAGCAGCCGGCTTTCAAACCACTCCGATCCGAAAATGGAACTATCGGCAGTATTGTCCCGGATGAGAAAAGCCCTCCGTGTTTTCCTGGTTCAGGATCGCGCGGGATTGCACCCGAAGAATGAACAATCGAGACAGCTCCTTCCGATTCAAAAAAAAAAGGACACAAATGATTGGGCCGTCAAAGACACCGCGGTCCAGACGTAGTCCCGACGGAAGTCGGGAATCAGTCTTCTTCCTTTGGATTCTGGATTCCGCCGGAATTGCGGCAGACGGTTCGGCGGCGCTACCGGCTCCCCGGCAACGCCACCCAATATGTGACCGAACTTACTAATCAGGGTACTTAGACCCGTTTCATTCTTCGCAGTTTCTTAAGCAGCCGCTTTCTCGCGGCCATAGCCTTTCTCTTCCGCTTCACGCTGGGCTTCTCATAAGCGCGTCTCTTCTTGGTCTCCGTGAGGACTCCCGATTTTTGCACCTGTTTCTTGAAACGCCTCAGCGCATTTTCAAACGGTTCATCTTCTTTTACGTAAACTCCGGGCATAAACAGCCATCTCCTTTCATGGAGTCCGATTCCGGGGGTCGCTGACAGGTCTGCAAAATCAGCCTGGATCCGCGGAGGGATGAGCCACCAGGCTCCCCGCGGCTACAGCACGCCCCTGGAAGGAAGCATTCTTGTCTTTATGAATTGTGGTCGCGACCCGCTCGCTGATGAGCAGGCGCACTTCGATGCTACGGTACTACGCAGGCAGTTTCGGCAGGTGCGATCAGTCCCTTCTTTAAAGCACTTCCCCAATCGAAGTTGGTGTACATCGGAAGCGCTCATCGTCTTTACACCCGGAGTAGAGACAGTCTCCGGTTCTGATGGATTCGGTCTTCCCGACCCATCTTTTTAAAATAGAACATCTGTTTGTTTCCGTCAAGCGGCTTTTTTACCCGTTCATTGCCATCCTGGCCAAACGTTCCTGAACCTGCTTGTCCTGAAATGGCGTCGAGTCATCCAGATATCTGCGTACAGTCTCCCATTCGTTATTGTTCATCACGCCTTCCAACAGTGGTAGCCCCACGCTCTTGAAAGGAATCAGGCTGTGAAGCCGGACCTGCGCCTGTTGCGCGGCTTCGGCTCCGCCCTGTTCCCGATCCAGGACCACAAGAATTCTATCGCATTCAACGGCTTCGAGGCCCCTCTTGCGGACCTCGTGTCTCACCATCTCCAGGGCTATGAGTTTGCTGTCGAATCTTGTCACCAGGTCATCCACCAGCGCTATCCTGTCGCCCGATGCTATCTCCCCTTCCAAAAGCGAATGCTCGCCGTAGCCGGAAATGGCTGTGCGAAAAGCCTCCACCGACTTGACGTTCTCCATTTTGCGCGTGAACCCGGCGGGAATACTTCCGGTTATCGCCATTCCCGAAGCAATTGGCACCCCTGCCATCGCGATTCCGATAATCCGTGTTATGTCGGGGGCTTCCTCGACAACCATCCGGGCCATGGTCCTACAAACCTTCTCGAACACCTTCGGAAAAGACGCCAGTGGCCTGAGTTGAATGTAAATGGGGCTGTAAAGACCTGAAACAAGAACCCAACCCTCGGGCCGATCCCTGTAAAAGGTTCTGATCATGCGGTTTTCATACAGAAGAGACAGAATCTCGCGAGCTGCTTCCGTTTTTTCTTCAGGCCAGACCATGATCCTCTCCGAAGCCCTCGTTGTCTATTGCGGACGGCATTGCCCGGAAGCCGCCCGAACTGTTGAACGGTCATGCAAATCAGGAGGCTTGTCAAGCGAAATATTTTCGCCACGCAACGCTTCAAGAAGAGTAGAGGTCGTGCCCAACGGCTATTGCGCGCAAAGTCGGCCCTAAGGCATTGACTCCGGCGGCCGACTGGTGTAATTTTCATAGTTTGAAACGCAGCTGATCGCTCAGTATCGGGAATTCCTTCATGTTGTCAGGTAAAAACATTCTGATCATCGGGGCAAGGGCAGGTGGCTACGGCGCTTCAATAGCTCGCGCGGCCATCCAGGGAGGCGCGAGGGTGTTGGGGACTTCGCTGAGTCCCGAGGACCCCAGGGAACAGGCCTTTTTTAGCGAACTCGGAGCGGAACTCGTCGACGTGCCGTTGCGGTTTCATGCGGACCGCAGGGAGCAAGTGTTTCAGGCCCTCGCGAGGATCGAGGGGCGCCTCAGAGAAATGGGCGTCAGCCGACTGGACGCCATAGTCCACACCGTGGCTGGAGGCTTCCCCAGGCAGCCCTCGGTCATGAAGGCCGTGGGTGATATCCTTAAAGGCAAGCAGGGGTTCTGTGACCTGGCCACCTCCGTGAAGAGGAACGTCTACTACGTGAACGCGGGTTCCTTCGAGGACACGGTCCGAGGTTTGGAGCGCCTGACGGACTCCGATACACAATACGTGGCCCTCACGTATCGAGGCGACCTGCCATATTTTATTTCCCATACCAAGAAATACCTGGAGAACCTTGCCGTTCGGCTTGCGCGTGAGGGTAAGAGAACCCTGGTGGCGGCTTTGCCCGAGGCTTGGACTCAGTCGTCCCAATTTTTCACAGGCATAGAGATTGCGGTTTTCAACAACTACCTCACCGAGTTGCGCGGAAAGAAGAGCCTCTCCCCAGAGATTGCCCCTCTTTACGCGGCAATGCAGAAATCTCTGTCGGAATTGGAGGGCCTGGACAAGCTTGTAGCGGACCTGATCTCCTTCCTGACCAAGGAATGGAAAAGTTCCACTCTGTCATCGGACATAGGCGAACTTTCTCGAGTGGTCCAGGAACTTTTCGATAAACTGCGCAAAGAGACCAGCTTTTCCACTCTTCGTCGTTCCGTTGAAACGATATCCGAGTTTGTGAGGGAAGCCGGCGGGTTGATACTGGTCAGGGAGTTCCTCTCAGGCGGCCGTTATGAACCCGGCGACGTCCGCCAAATGTTTTATAGGGACTTGACGGGACTGACATCCATCGGATTGGCCCCACCCAGGGACACGACGCCTTCGGCGCCCCTGGTCAAACGGACTTGGAAATACTTCGAAAAAGACGACATCCGCAAGACCCTGAGCATGTACGGCGAGAACTTCCTTTTTCTTGACAGGGTCATAATGGAAGAAGGCGATTTTCGCGACGGAATGCTGGGTTTTGCGCGCTACACGGTCCCGTCGCCGGAGAAAAGCCCCATTCTGAAGGATCACTTCGTCAACATGCCGTTGTTCGGCGGACATCTCCAGATGGAGGCCGTTGCCCAATTCGCGACGTTCATGGTCCTGCAATTCCTAAAGGACCGAAGATTTGTGCCGATACTCATCGGAACCGAGTTTCCGGACCTGAATACCATGGCACCTCCCGGCGAAACTCTTACAATGGTTGGGGTTGTCCGCTTTTACGACAGGCGCGACCTGCGACTGGAAGCCTTTGTCGAAAACCGGTTCGCCCGATCAAAGGGCGTAGTGAAGGGAATGGTGCTCAACGAGCGATTGGTCCGCAAGATGCTCGCTTCCTTCGGCCCCAACCATGAGGATGATTAGCAGCCTTGAGGGCCCTGGCCCCAAGGCAGGAATGACCTGCTTCTGAAGGGTGATTCCCAGCGAGTCGCCTCCGACGGCTGTGGTCACATGAACACTCCTAAGTGGGATCTGAGCAAATCCGCAGCCAAGCTAGACCAACTGGCGTCGGTGCTTCAGGGCGCTCGTAAACGCCGGGTGCTCCTCCTGTGTCACAACAATCCCGATCCTGACAGCATAGCGAGCTCATACGGCCTGAGCTTCCTTTTCAGCAAGAAGTTCGGGGTTCGTACTGTTCTCGGCTACGGCGGGGTGGTGGCCAGGGCCGAAAACCAGGCCATGATCCAGCGCCTACGGATAGAAATGGATCCCTTGTCGCGGCTGGATCCGTCTCGGTACTACGGCGTGGCCCTTGTTGACGGGCAACCCGGAACCGGAAACAACCTGTGCGACGCGAAGCTTCCGCCGCCGATGATCGTCATTGACCATCACCCTCTCCGCAAGCTGTCGCTCAAAGCCGAGTTTCACGATATACGCCCGCGTTACGGGGCAACATCCACCATCGTCACCGAGTACCTTCTCGCAGCGGAACTCACGCCGACTCGATCGGTTGCCAATGCTCTGCTGTACGGTCTCAAGGCCGACACGGGCTCCCTGGTGAGGGGAGCCTCCAAAGCTGATTTCAACGCTTTCAACTATTTATCGCCCCTGACCAATCCACGCGTCCTGGGATGGATCGAGAAGCCCTCGCTGTCGCTGGAGCACTTTGTGGATTATCATCGCGGCCTTTATCACACGATTCTTTATCGGGATGTGGCTGTATCATATCTCGGCAAGGTGGCTTCCGACGCGATCGTACCGGAACTGGCCGACCTCCTGCTCCGGATCGAATCCGTGGGCTGGTCCTTGTGTATGGGAGAAAGCAAGGGCCTGCTTATACTGTCGTTGAGATCCACCACTCGCAAGTACCGGGCTGGGCACATACTCCGCCGCCTAATCGGAAAGGCGGGGTCAGCAGGTGGTCACAAGGAGATGGCGGGCGGACAGATACCTCTTGCACAATTTTCAGATTCGGAGCGAGACGATCTTCCCCGCAAGCTGATAAACAAATTCCTCAGATTGATACAAAGACAGAATTCCATCCCAAGGTTCCTTGTGGAAAGAGAACAGTGCGAGGACTAGCCGTTCGCGCCGATTCGCAGTCGTGAAGTCAATATCTTTCCCTCCGTCGTTGGCGGATATTCTCGGCTTATCGTGAGTGCCAAAAATAATGTCCGATAATGACGATGCTCTGGATAGGGCGGGCATCTTACCCGCCATTACCGGGCAGGCAGGAT
>Ga0172371_10000721_pt1 | contig 52236 bp, 33 predicted proteins | sample Lak12m_FD_114543 | JGI IMG/M metagenome (GOLD analysis project Ga0172371, IMG submission 114543) | Freshwater microbial communities from Kabuno Bay, South-Kivu, Congo - kab_022012_12m | ecosystem: Environmental > Aquatic > Freshwater > Lake | place: Democratic Republic of the Congo: South-Kivu... | reverse complement strand
TGTTTGCAAAAATCGGGTTGGCGATTACTTTTTCTCCTACCGGAAAGGCTCTTCTTAAAGAAACAGCGAGACTTCAAAGGTTATTTAACGCTCAATTAACGCTAATTCATGTTGGCGAAAAGAGTATCGAAACTGAAAAACTTTTTGAAGAATCCATTCGTTCGGCAGGCATTGATAATAATCAGTTAGAAACTATTTGGGAATTGGGCGATCCCGCAGACACTATTATACGTTGTGCAAAAAAAGCAAAATTGGATTTATTAGTTGCCGGCGCCTTAGAGCATGAAAGTTTAGTGAAATATTATCGGGAATCTGTTTCAAGAAAAATAATGCATGAACTTGAAACCACTTCGCTCATCTTAACATCGCCTTCCGAAGAGACAACAAAGTTTAAAAAATTTGTCGTATCAGTTGACTATTCGCCCCAATGCGAAAAAACAATTCGAACAGCTTTTCACTTTGCGATTAAAGAGCAAGCAGAAGAATTTACATTGATTCGAGATTTCTTTATACCGGGTCTGTCTTCCGTTATTGGCGAGGATAAATCATACGATGAAGTAAAACTTTTAATTGATCAATTGAAAAAAGATGAAGAAGAAAAGATGAGATTGTTTGTACAAGAATTGAATTTGAAAGGACTTGCTATTAAAATTATTTGCATGTACGGAAGAGAAGGATTTGAAGAAAGCAACTATGCTCGTAACCATGACGCCGACATTTTTGCAGTAACCAGACCCGAAAAAAAAACAAGGTTTTTAGATAAACTTTTTCAACACGATGTAGAATACACATTTGAAAAACTTCCTTCAAATCTTTTGATTGTAAAGTAAACAGACTATGCAGCTAACTGCCGGACAAATAACGACATTTTTATTAAGTATCAGCGTGATGCTTTTGCTCGCAAAGCTTCTCGGCGAACTTTTCAATAAAATTAAGCAGCCGGCTATCATCGGAGAAATTTTAGCCGGCATTCTTTTAGGACCAACCGTTTTCGGAATGCTTTCACCTAATACTTTTCAGTGGCTTTTCCCGCAACATAATGAAATAAAAATTGCTCTTGATGGTTTTACTACCATAGCTGTGGTTTTGTTATTGTTAATATCCGGTCTTGAAGTTGACCTTTCCGTTGTTTTAAGACAAGGGAAGAAAGCTGTATCTACCAGCTTTATGGGCTTAGTAGTTCCATTCGTTTTAGGATTTTGTGTTTCGTATTTCTTTCCAATGTTGATGGGCATTGGAGAAGATGGTTCAAAATTTGTTTTTGCTTTATTTATGGGAACGGCGTTATCAATTTCCGCCTTGCCGGTTATCGCTAAAACGTTAATGGATTTAAATATCTTCAAAACGCGAATCGGGTTAATCATTATTTCCGCTGCAATGTTAACTGATCTTTTCGGTTGGCTAATTTTTTCAATCATTCTCGGACTTATCGGAGCTAACAATCATGGTTTTACTTTTGAACAGACGCTAATTTTTACGATTACTTTTGTGGTGTTACTTCTTTCGCTTGGGAAAAAGATAATAAACAAAATTATTCCTTTGCTTCAGACCAAAATCTCTTATCCTGGCGGCATTTTAAATTTTATTTTAATACTTTGTTTTCTTGGGGCGGCATTTACAGAATTTATCGGAATCCATGCCATCTTTGGAGCGTTTATCGTTGGAATTGCAATTGGAGATTCTGTTCATTTAAAAGAAAATACGAGACAGATCCTCCATCAATTTGTCGCTAATATTTTTGCGCCGTTATTTTTTGTTTCTATCGGATTAAAAGTAAACTTTATAGCCAATTTCGATATTGTAATTGTGCTATCAATAGTAGTTTTAGCCTTTGCGGGAAAAGTAATCGGCTGCGGATTTGGCGCATATTGGAGCGGGTTAACTAAAAACGAATCTTTTGTTGTGGCATTCGGAATGAATTCGCGAGGGACAATGGAAATTATCCTTGGCATTCTTGCTCTTCAAGCCGGACTAATACACGAAGAAGTATTTGTCGGTTTAGTAATTATGGCTTTAATCACATCTATTTCAAGCGCGCCGGCAATGAGTTACTTCTTAAAGGAAAAAGATAAAACAAAGTTCAAAAATTTAGTTAAGGAAAAATTTATTCTATTTACTGATGCGCAAGAAAAAGAGAAAATCATTGCACAATTAGCGGAAGCCGCTTCAGCAGAGTTGAACATATCAAAAGAAACTATTATCAACGAAGTGATGAAGCGTGAGAAAATTCTCGCAACGGGAATTGCAAATTATCTTGCAGTTCCTCATGCAAAAATAAAAATCAAAGAACCATTTGTGGTAATTGCGATAAATACCAAGGGAATTGATTTTGAGTCAGCCGATGGTCTTCAGAGCAAAATAATTATTTTATTATTAACGCCTGAAAACAATAACGAGCTTCAATTACAGCTGCTTGCAGAGATAGTGTCTTTGTTCAAAGAGAAAGAACAAGTTGAGAGACTTCTCGATAGCTATAACCGGCAAACAATTTATAATAAATTGGTAAGCACTACTAATGTGGAAAAAATAAATGACGGGTAATATTCTTATAAATCGAATTGAAATTACTATTTTAACACAGTAAATAATCAACACAATTATTAACCAAATGCAGATTTCCCATAAATTGTATCTATTTATTCCGGCTAAGAGGATAGCAGATTTTCTACAGTTGTTTTGTATCGCACTCTTAATTACTTTTATTGGATGCGATAACGGCAACAATTTAAAGAACGAAAAAAAACTTGAGCAATTGCTTCAGAAAGTTGAGAACTTACCAACCGATGCGCCGAACTATTTAACATTGCTCGATTCACTCCGAACAAGTTCAATAAAAAATAATTTTGCAAAAGGGGTTGCAAAATCTTTTTCGTTGCGTGCGGCTTATTTATCCTCACAAAAGAAATATGAAGCATCATTATCTGAATATCACGCTGCTGTTCAAGCTAACCGCCAAATTAAGAATTACGCTCAATTAGCAAAAGATTTTAATAAAATCGGAGGGATACATTTCAGACTAAAAAATAAAGATGAAGCCATAGCAGCATTTAAACATGCGATAGAATTTAGCAATGCGGGAAATGATTCTACCCAATTAGGAAGCGCTTACAACAACATCGGGTTTATTTTTTGGCAAGTATCAAACTACGATAGCGCAGTTTTTTATTTTGAAAAAGCATTACAAATCAGAAAAAAACTCTCGGATAAAGAATTTCTTTCAACCACTTATAACAACTTAGGAACTATATTTTTCAACTGGTCGCTTTATGATAAAGCATTAGATTATTATCTGCATGCGCTCGAAATGCAGAAACAAATCGGGAATAATAATGGCATGGCGCTTTCTCTTTGTAATATTGGACTTGTTTATACATCTACCGCGCAAAATGAAAAAGCGCTCGAATATTATTATGAAAGTCTGCCGCACGCCGAACTTTCTGGAGAGCTTCAAACTGTAGGGTACGTGTACAGTTGTTTGGGGTCTGCCTTTAGCGAAACAAACAAAGATTCTTCCTTGATTTATTTTAATAAATCGTACGATACGTTTCTTAAAGCAAAAGATGTGGATGGACAAATACTTGCGCTTCAAGGAATAGGGAAATATTATCTTGATTTGCACGACCTGACTACTGCCAAACGATACTTTACGGATATGCTTCAGTTGGCAAATAATGAAAAAATATCAATGCGAATTGCCGAAGCTTATAAATACTTAGGCGAAATAACGTTATTAGAAAATGACCTTTCTGTTTCACAAAAATATTTTGAAAAGAGTATTGAAATAAGTGAAAAAATAAATTTAAAATTAATCTTACGCGATTCCTACTTAAGCCTAAGCGAAATTTATGAAAGAACAGGAAACATTTCGAGCGCCTTTACCGCGTTGCAAAAACACAACAAATATCAACTCGAAATCGAAAATGAAGGAATGCGTAAAAGGTTGATGGATTTAAAAAACAAGTCCCAATATGAAAGCTACAATCTAAAACTGCGCACTCAGGTATATGAAAACGAAAAACAAAAAATCTATTTGGTAATAACAGTTACGGCGCTCTTGTTTTTAGTTTTTATTGCCGTAATTCTCTTTCGATTAAACAGCAAAAGAAGAAAAATTAATCTTCTACTTAGTGAAAAGAATATGTTGATAGAGAACCACAATACCGAAATAAAAGAAAAAAATGAAAAACTACTTGAAATTAACGAAGCGAAAGAAAAATTATTTTCAATTGTTGCTCACGATCTGAGGAGTCCGTTTAATGCTCTCATAAATTTTGCAGAAATATTAAAAGAAGAGTATGATGTTTTGTCAGATGCAGAAAGGAAAGAGTATATTGCTACTTTCGGAGATACAGCAACAAAAACATATGAGCTTGTTGAAAATTTATTAAATCTTTCCGCTTCTCGTACAGGGAAAATTAATTTTAATCCTGAAATGATTGAACTTAATAAACTGACCGATAAGATATTTCAGTTAAGCGTTGCCCAGGCAAACAAAAAGGGCGTAAAGCTTATAAATTCAGTTGAACCGTTTACCGCCGTATTTGCCGACAAACCGATGTTAGAAGTCGTGATTCGTAACTTAATCAATAATGCCATAAAGTATTGCAATGCCGGAGGTAAAATAGAAGTTTCGACATTTATTGAAGCTAATCAACAACTTATAAGTATAAAAGATAGTGGAATTGGAATGTCTGATGAACTCAAAAAAAATATTTTTAACATCAATGCAATTAGATCTAAAAGAGGCACTGATGGCGAAAAAGGTACCGGTTTGGGGTTAGGTCTTTGCAAAGAATTTATTGAAAAACATGGCGGAACGATTTCCGTTGAAAGTACTTTGCATGTAGGAAGCACATTTATTTTTTCACTCCCGCGCCAATGAGTTTTACCTTCGCAAAATAGTTTTGCACTGCGAACATCCTTTTAATGTAAAACACTGAAAGAAGAAAGACAGTATTTCTAAACTTTTTATTAATTTTCTACTGTAATAATAAAACAAATATAGAATTTCTTACAGGAATAAATGAATTATCAAATGTTCGAAAAAAGTGCATTAAAGATTACGGCGGGTTTTTACCTGATCATTTTCTTTGTGTTTCTCTTCACTGGCTGTGAAACCAACAAAAATTTTTCTCATACAAATTATTCCGAAAAACTCCTCAAAGAAGTAAAAGAGACAGATTCTACATCAGAAGTATATTTACTGTTACTTGATTCCTTAAATATAATTTCACAAAAAGAAAAAAATAACGAAGGCTATACGGCATCCCTTTTGTTAAAAGGAAAATACTTGCAAAGAAAAGGCGATAACGAAAATGCAATTAAAATTTATGAAGAAGCGCTAGCTTTTAGCAAACAGACAAAAAACTACTTTGCATTAGGCGAGGCTGAGTACAATATTGGCGATATTTATTTTAATCAAAAGAAAAGAGATTTGGCTTTACTGAAGATAAGGCAATCCTTAGACTTTCGTATAAAAGCGAATGATTCAGTAGGAATAGGCAGTTCGCTTAACTATATCGGATTTATGTATTGGAGAATTTCTGCTTATGATAGCGCGGTATTTTATTTTGAAAAAGCATTAAAAATAAGAAATAAACTTCCAAGCTTAACACACAGGGCAACCACTTATAATAATCTCGGCACTGTTTTTTACAATTGGTCTTTGTACGATAAAGCCCTTGACCATTATCTCCACTCGCTTGAACTTCAAAAAAAGATTGAAAAAAATAGCAGCGGTATTGCGCGTGTTTTGTGTAACATCGGGTTAGTTTATACTGAAACGGCTCAAAATGAAAAAGCGCTTGAATATTATCGAGAAAGCCTTCCGTATGCCATTGACTCTAAACTAACACAGACGCTTGGCTACGCTTATAATTGCATGGGGACAGTATTCAGTACTTCCAACAAAGATTCCTCACTCTTTTATTTAGTCAAATCATGGGAAACGTATTCTGCCGGCGATGATTCAGCGGGCATGACGTTGTCTTTGCAAGGGCTGGGCAATTTCTATTTAGAAGCAAAAGACCTAACGACATCAAAAAGTTATTTTCAAAAAATGCTTCAAGTTGCCCTAAGTGAAAATATTCCTATACGTACCGCCCGTGCATATAAATCATTAGGAAATATCTTTTTATTAGAAAATAACCTCACGGACGCAAAAAAATACTTGGAGATAAGCATTGAAATCAGTAAAAAATCGGACTTGAATTTTATCCTTGTGGAATCTTACGAATTTTTGTCCCAAGTATTCGAAAAAATGGGAGACATAAAAAGTGCTTTTAGCGCTTTAAAAGAACATATCAAATACAAGCAATTAGTTGAAAATGAAGGAATGAAAAAACGGCTCTTAGACTTAAAGAATAAATCTGAATACGAGAAATACCGCCGAAATTTGCAAATTCAGCGATATGAAAATGAAAAACAGAAAATCTATTTACTTATTACTGCCGTAGCGATTTTTCTTTTATTAGTTATTGCATACATACTGTTAAGGCTTGGCAATAAGAGAAAAAGAATTCATCTTCTGCTTACAGAAAAAAATAACTTAATTGAGCTTCATAACCGGGAAATAAGTCAAAAGAATATCGAACTAACTGAACAGAATCAAGCGAAAGAAAAATTATTTTCAATTATCGCACATGATTTAAGAAGTCCGTTTAACACCTTAATCAATTTTGCGACAATCCTTCGTGAAGATTATGATGAACTTTCTGACGAAGAACGGTTGAAATACATATCAGTATTTGAAGAAACATCTATAAACACGTATCGTTTGGTAGAAAATCTCCTAAACTTATCTGCCGCGCAAACGGGAAGAATCAGCTTTAATCCAAGCAATTGTAACGTTAACGAAATAATTTCTAAAATATTTACCTTGCTGATGGGGCAGGCTTCGAAGAAAGGGATTTCGTTAGTTAATGCTGTTGATTCAGATACTATCGTGTTTGCCGATAGTTCAATGATAGAAATTACTATCCGGAATTTGGTTAGCAATGCCATAAAGTATTGTAATAACGGCGGCGAAGTAAGAGTAATTTCAAAAACAGAAAATAATAAAGTATTTATCAGCGTACATGATGACGGCGTTGGAATGGATGATGTAACAAAAGAGAATATTTTCAAGATAAATGTTATCCAATCGAAAGATGGAACCAGCGGCGAAAGAGGAACCGGGTTGGGGCTTGGGCTTTGTAAAGAATTTGTAGAAAGAAACGGTGGAAATCTTTTTGTTGAAAGTACCTTAGGGAAGGGAAGTATATTTACATTTTCAGTAGCAAAAGCGAATAGTAGTTTGGGGTCATAAAAACAAGAAATGATTTTTCAGTAACAAAGATATTTTTAAGAATCTCTACACGTGTCTTTTTTAACTTCCAAAAGTTTGATAAATTTCAATACAAAATTTTTTTTAATAATTAGTAATGAGCGATGAATAATGGCAAAAGAAGTTGAAGTTCAAGTTCTCGAAGATGTTACCATTCGTTTTGCCGGAGATTCCGGCGATGGAATGCAGTTAACAGGTTCACAATTTTCAAATACTGCAGCGTTATTTGGAAATGATCTTAGTACGCTGCCAGACTATCCAGCAGAAATCCGCGCCCCTGCCGGAACTCTTTACGGAGTGAGCGGTTTTCAATTGCATTTTAGCAGCAGTTCAATTCAAACGCCGGGAGACAGCCCGGATGTTTTAGTAGCAATGAATCCTGCAGCGTTAAAAGTTAATTTGAAAGACCTAAAACCTGGCGCGACTATAGTTATCAATGAAAACGCATTTGATGCAAAAAATTTAAAATTAGCCCACTATGAAGTCAGTCCGTTTGAAGATGATTCGTTAGCCGGCTATGAAGTACTTCGCGTTCCGCTTTCTAAACAAACTGCGGCAGCATTAGAAGGATTGCAATTATCCGTAAAAGAAGTTGAAAGAACCAAAAATTTCTTCGCTTTAGGATTAATGTACTGGATGTTTGATAGACCATTAGAACCTACGTTAGCATGGCTTGCACAAAAGTTCGGAAAGAAACCACAATTTCTTGAAGCGAACAAAAGAGCATTAACGGCAGGTTACTACTATGGCGAAAACACAGAAATATTTACCACAAGATATCATGTAGCGCCAGCAAAATTAGAAAAAGGCTTTTACAGAAGTATTTCAGGGAACGAAGCCGTTGCTCTTGGTTTTGTTGCCGCTTCATACAAAGCCGGTATTCCTATATTTCTCGGCTCGTATCCAATAACGCCGGCGTCAGAAATTCTGCATGAACTTTCCAACCACAAAAATTTTGGCGTTAAAACATTTCAAGCCGAAGATGAAATTGCTGGTATTGCTTCAGCAATAGGCGCGTCCTTTGCTGGCAATCTTGCCATTACAACAACAAGTGGTCCCGGCTTAGCTCTAAAAACAGAAGCTGTTGGGTTAGCAGTTATGACCGAACTTCCGTTAGTTATTGTTGATGTACAGCGCGGTGGACCAAGTACCGGACTTCCTACAAAAACAGAACAATCAGATTTACTTCAAGCGATGTATGGAAGAAACGGTGAATCTCCGGTTCCAATTCTGGCTGCATCTACGCCTTCAGATTGTTTTGAAATGGCGTTTGAAGCCTGCCGCATTGCACTAAAATATATGACTCCGGTTTTCTTGCTTTCTGAAGGATTTTTAGCAAACGGTTCAGAACCTTGGAAAATTCCTGATGTAGATTCGCTTGCTGAAATTCCGGTTAATTATTGGAAAGATAAAGAAACTTATCAACCATACGCAAGAGATGAAAACCTTTCGAGACCTTGGGCTATTCCGGGAACTCCGGGATTAGAACACCGCATTGGCGGTTTGGAAAAAGCGCATATCTATGGCACGGTTTCTTATACGCCTGAAAACCACGAAACAATGGTTCGGATGCGAGATGCAAAAGTAAAGAAAATACAGAATGAAATTCCTGATCTTCAAATTTATGGAGATGAGGATGCTGTGATTCTTTTAGCTTCTTGGGGCGGGACTTATGGTTCTGTTTCTGAAGCTGTTACAAATCTTAGGAAAAAAGGATACAAAGTAGCGCATGTGCATTTTAAGTATCTTAACCCTTTTCCAAAGAACACAAAAGAAGTATTAAGCAAGTTCAAAAAAATAGTAGTTCCGGAACGAAATCTTGGGCAATTGTCTAAAATGTTAAAATCGGAATATTTAGTTGACGTAATTGAATTTACTAAAATTCAAGGCTCAACATTTAAATCATCAGAAATTGAAAATAAAATTATCTCTTTACTCGGAGGTGAAAATGTCGGTTAATGAAGTTAACGAAAATGTAAAATTAACAGCAAAGGATTTTTCTACAAACCAGGATGTGCGCTGGTGTCCGGGGTGCGGAGATTATTCCATTCTTGCTCAAGTGCAGCGAATTTCTCCAGATTTAGGAATTCCTAAAGAAAAATTTGTTTGGGTTTCCGGAATTGGCTGTTCAAGCCGGTTTCCTTATTATATGAACACGTATGGTTTTCATAGCATTCACGGAAGAGCGCCGGCTATTGCAACGGGCGTTAAGTTGGCAAACCCGGATCTTTCTGTTTGGGTTGCTGCTGGCGATGGTGATTTACTCAGTATCGGAGGAAATCATTTCATCCATGCGTGCCGAAGAAATATTGATATGAAAGTTATTTTATTTAATAATAGAATATATGGACTAACCAAAGGGCAATATTCTCCTACATCTGAAAAAGGGAAAAAGACCAAAAGTTCTCCTTACGGAAGTATTGATTTCCCGTTTCTTCCGGTGAATATGGCTGTAGCCTCCGGTGCGACTTTTGTAGCGCGCTCAATGGATAGAGACCCTAAACATTTACAAGCAATGATGCTTAGAGCCGCAGCGCATCATGGGTTAGCGTTCATAGAAATCTTCCAGAACTGCAACATCTTTAATGATGGCGCTTATGAACATCTCACGGACAAAGAAACAAAAGCCGATACAGTCGTTGTTCTTGAACACGGTAAACCTTTGGTTTTTGGAAAGAATAATGACAAAGGAATTCGTATGGATGGAATGAATCCGGTTATTGTTGATCTTTCAAAAGGTGAATACTCGGTCAACGATCTTTGGATTCACGATGAATTTGATGAAAACCCCGGAAGAAGTTTTGTATTAGCTCACTTTGCTGATTTGAAAGATTTCCCAACGCCGATTGGTGTGTTCCGGCAAGTTAAAAAATCAACTTATAATGATGATTTATTTGCTCAATTAGATGAAGTTACGAAACTAAAAGGGAAAGGAAAGTTAGAAAAACTTTTCCGTATGGGTAATACCTGGGAAGTTTCTTAACAATTTCTCGGCACGTTTACAGGGTTTGATGTTTGCCTTTGTGCGCATCGAACCCTTTTTTATTTCTTTATTCTTGATTCTTGATTGTGCATCTTGTCTAAACAAAAAATTCTCATAAATTTCAACAAAACTATGCAGTACGAATTACTAAAAAATATATTTCTAGAAAATAACTCGTTTCTCATTACCACGCATGTAAATCCGGATGCTGATGCTATTGGTTCTGAAATGGCTTTGTATTTTCTTCTCAAAAAACTTGGTAAAAAAGCTTTCATCATCAATACCAGTAAAACACCGTATTATCTCGAATTTATGGACTTAGAAAACGTTATTCAGTATTTTGATGAAGAAAAACATCAGAGCATTTTTACTGAAGTTGATGTGCTGGTAGTTTTAGATTTTAATAAAGCTCAGCGTATGGTTAGGATGGAAGAGTTTTTTAGGAAAAGCAACAAACTGAAAATTTGCATTGATCACCACGAAGAACCGGAACAATTTATTGACCATTTATTTTACGATACTTCTTTTGCTGCAACCGGGCAAATTATTTATCAATTTATAAAAGAGACTTCAATTATTGCTATTGACCTTCCTATTGCCGAACAATTATACGCCGCCATTATGACGGACACCGGTTCTTTCCGTTTTGATAGAACTACGGCGCACATCCATACTATTGCGGCAGACTTGCTAACGATTGGAGTAAAACCGAATGAAGTTTATACAAAAATTTACGATACAAGCCGCTTTGGCAAAATTAAATTATTAGGCGAAGCTATTCAATCACTTACATTATACGGCGATCATCAAGAAATTGGATTGATGACAATTACTCAAAAAACGATGCTGCAGCTCGGTGCGGACGAAGCCGATACTGATGGGTTTGTGAACATTTGTCTAAGCATTGATTCGGTAAAAGTCGCTATGAAATTTTTAGAATTAAATGATGGGTTTAAAGTCAGTCTTCGTTCAAAAGGGAAAATCAATGTACAAAAAATTGCTGCCGAGTTTGGCGGCGGCGGGCATCGAAATGCTTGTGGCATTCGTTTCAAAAGAAAAGATATGTATGAATTTATTCCGATTTTAGTTGCACGTATGAACGGTTATCTTAATGAAAGCGGTGAACTATAAGCGCGTAATCAAGTTTTTACTGATTTGATAACGCCAAGTAACGGCTGATGCATTTTTCCGTTTGAAGCCAAAATTTGTTTAGAAAATATATCAATTTTTTCCCCGCTGAAATTAGTTACTATTCCTCCGGCTTCTTCAACAATCAGCTTGCCTGCGGCAATATCCCACGGATGGAGAGAAACTTCCCAGAAACCATCAAAAATTCCTTTTGCAAGACAGCAAAAATCAATTGCCGCTGAACCAAGGCGTCTTACCGCACGCGTTCGTTTAATCATTTCAACAAATAATTCTATCGCATTGTCGGGATTTTCTTCGATGTTGTAAGGGAAGCCAGTAACTAAAAAACTTCTTCTCAAAATATCATTTTGGTTAACTGTAATCTTTGCGTCATTGCAATAGGCGCCGCTCCCAAGTTCAGCCGTATACATTTCATTTCGCATCACATCAAAAACAACGCCGGCAATCGTTACTCCGCTTTTTTGTAAACCGATTGAGACTGAAAAAATTGGCAGATTGTGGGCAAAGTTTGAAGTTCCATCTAGTGGATCAACAACCCAAACGTATTCGGAATGCCGGTTATGCTCGCCTGATTCTTCTGTAAGCATACTATTACCGGGGTATTTTTTTGTGATGAAATCAATGATATGTTTTTCCGATTTTTTATCTATCTCGGTAACTAAATTTGATTCATTCGTTTTGAATTCAATTGAAAAATTCTTTCCGAATCCTTCACGGATAATTTCTCCAGCTTCTTTAGCGATAGTAATAAGGTCCTTGATCATTTCAACTCCTAATAAAGTAAAAAACGCTATACAATTTACGATGAAGTATGTTTTTATCAACGTAAACGTTTTGAGTTTTTCCGAAGGCTGTCAACTGAAAACTGAATAAGCCCTCTTACTTCTCCACAATTTTTTGGTATATTTCGTTCCGAAATTTGAGAAAAAGGAGAAGTTTAAAACGTGAATGTTGAAATCGAAAATTTACCTAAAGATGAAAATTTGTTAATTGATAATCTACCGGAAATACTTCCGGTTCTACCTTTGAGAGATATTGTAATTTTCCCGTATATGATATTTCCGGTTTTAGTCGGAAGGGAGCAGTCCATAAGAGCGGCTAATGCGGCTGTAGAGAGAGACAAATTTATTTTCCTTTCGAGCCAAAAAAAATCAAATTTAGAAGACCCCCAGCAGGCAGATATTTATAGCGAAGGAACTATCGCCCGCATTGTTCAGATATTAAAACTTCCGAACGGATTAATGAAAATATTAGTTGATGGCTTGTTGCAGGGAAGAATAATTGAATTCACGGAAAATAAAGAATATTTTGAAGCAAGAGTTGAAGTTATTTTACCCAAAATTGAAACTGACCATGAAATGAAAGCGTTAGTTCGCCAGATGACCGGATTGTTTAAAGAATATGTAAAAATTAACCGGAACATTCCCTCCGAAGCTATAAATGCTTTTGATGCGATAGAAGAACCTGATAGAAAACTGTTTTATGCGGCTGCAAATATCAATCAATCGCTTGAAGTGAAACAAAAAATATTGGTGCAGACGGAAATTAAGGAACAGTTTTATGAAGTAATAAAATTGCTGAATTCGGAAATTGATATTCTGAAAATTGAAAAAGAAATTGACGGAAAAGTTCAAGAGAATATTGGCAAGACACAAAGAAAATTTATTATTCAGGAACAAATTAAAATCTTGCAAGATGAATTAGGCGATGATGAAGACAGCAATTCCGAAATTGGCAAACTTCGCGACAAAATAAAAAAGGCGAAAATGCCGAAACTTGCTAACGACGCCGCTATTGAAGAATTGAACAAACTGCAAAAAATCCCTCCGATGTCTCCTGAATTTACAGTAATAAGAAATTATTTAGACTGGCTGATTGATGTTCCATGGTACAAAAAATCCGAAGATCATTTAGATATTAAGCATGTTGAAAATATTCTTAATGAAGATCATTTTGGTTTGGAAAAACCAAAAGAAAGAATTATTGAACACATTGCGGTGCTTAATTTAGTAAAACAAATGCGTGGGCAAATTCTTTGTTTTGTTGGTCCTCCGGGAGTAGGCAAAACTTCGCTCGGCAAATCAATAGCCCGCGCTATCGGAAGAGAATTTGTTCGTATCAGCCTTGGCGGCGTAAGAGATGAGGCGGAGATTCGTGGGCACAGAAAAACCTATATTGGTTCTATGCCGGGGAAAATCATTCATGCAATGAAACGCGCCGGAACGGTAAATCCTTTGATACTTCTTGATGAAATTGACAAAATCAGCAATGATTTTCGCGGTGACCCTTCTTCCGCTATGCTGGAAGTTCTTGACCCGGAACAAAATCATACTTTTCAAGATCATTATCTCGAAGTAGATTATGACCTTTCACAAGTTATGTTCATTACAACTGCAAATGTCCGCTATTCCATTCCTTTACCGCTTCAGGATAGAATGGAAATAATTGAATTACCAAGTTATTTGGAATATGATAAGCTTGAAATTGCTAAACGACATCTTCTTCCAAAACAAATAAAAGCGCACGGGCTTGACGACAAAAATGTTGAGTTTAGAGAAGATGCAATTAGAAAACTTATATCAGGCTATACGCGAGAATCCGGCGTACGAAACCTCGAAAGGGAATTAGCTTCGCTTTGCAGAAAAGCTGCTAAAGAAATTGTTATCAAAAATTTGAATAATGGTCAGAAAGAGAAAAAAAATAAATCTCTTATTATTGATGAAAATAAAGTAGAAGCGTTTCTTGGCGTTCCAAGATTTAAACGGCAAGCTATTCAAAAAGAAAATCGCATCGGAAGCACTACCGGCTTAGCCTGGACGAGTGTTGGCGGAGAAATTTTAGAGGTTGACGTTACTGTTATGCCGGGGCAGGAAAGACTTTCGCTTACCGGGCAACTTGGCAATGTAATGAAAGAATCTGCACAAGCCGGATTAAGTTATATTCGATCAAATTCAAAAAAGCTCGGCATTCCGGAACAATTTTTTAAAGGGAAAGAAATCCATATTCATTTGCCGGAAGGCGCAATTCCTAAAGATGGACCTTCCGCCGGAATTACAATGGTGATGGCAATGCTCTCTGCAATTTCAGGCAAACCAACTTCTGCTGATGTTGCGATGACCGGCGAGATTACTTTGCGCGGAAAAGTTTTACCTATCGGCGGATTGAATGAAAAACTGATTGCCGCAAAAAGAAGTAATATTTCAACAGTACTTATTCCGAAGGATAACGAAATTGATTTAAAAGAAATTTTACCGAAAGTAAAAGATGGACTGAACATTATTCCTATCGAAAAAATAGAGCAGGCGCTACCGTATGTTTTTACGAAATCAATGGGAAAGAAAAAGGGAGCAGTTGTAAAAAAGTCGGTACAAAAATCTGTAAAAGTAATTTCAAAGAAAAAATAATAAATGGCGGAAGCATTTAAAATAGCATTTTCTTTAACTGATGAAGAAAAATATGCTGTGTTAATTCAGCAAATAAAAATTCTTCTTTCAAAAGATGATTTGCTGCTTTCAAATCTTGCAAATTTTACCGCTGCGCTAAAACAAACATTTGAGAAAATTAGCTGGGGGGGATTCTATCTTTTTGACGGAGAGAAACTTTATCTCGGTCCGTTTCAAGGGAAAGTTGCCTGTACCCAAATCGCGCTTGGAAAAGGAGTCTGCGGCACTTCAGCTATGAAAAAAGAAGCGATCATTGTGCCTGATGTGAACGCTTTCCCGGAACATATTGCATGCGACAATGGTACAAACTCCGAAATCGTTATACCGATACTTAAAGGGAAAGAACTAATAGGAGTTTTGGATTTGGACAGTTACCAATACAGCGCCTTTGATGAGATAGATAAAAAATATTTAGAGGTACTGTGTAATTTTTTGGCAGAAGAAATTTTTATAAAATAGGAATTGAACAGTAGGAATTCACATGTCATTTATTGTTACCGCAAGAAAATATCGTCCGCAGCTTTTTGACGAAGTTGTCGGGCAGGAACATATTACAAACACTCTTAAAAATGGAATAAAAAGCGGCAGAGTAGCTCATGCTTTTATTTTTACCGGTCCGCGTGGTGTTGGAAAAACTACAACGGCGCGTATTCTTGCAAAAGCTTTAAATTGTTTAAATCCTAAAGACGCGGAGCCATGCAATGTTTGCGACATGTGCAAATCAATTCAATCAACGCAATCAATGGATATTATTGAAATTGACGCCGCCTCAAACCGGGGAATTGACGATATTAGAACGCTTCGCGATTCCGTTAAATATACTCCTACAACCGGGAAGTATAAAGTTTATGTTATAGATGAAGTTCACATGTTAACAAAAGAATCTTTTAACGCTCTGCTAAAAACGTTGGAAGAACCGCCGGCGCACACCATATTCATTTTTGCGACAACAGACATTCACAAAGTGCCAATCACAATTATTTCTCGCTGCCAGCGGTATGACTTTAGAAGAATTGATGTGAACACAACTAAATTGTTGTTGAAAAAAATTGCTGAAGACCAAAAAATAACGATTGATGATAAAACATTAACGCTGATTGCTAAAAAATCTGATGGAGGACTTCGTGATGCAGAAAGTTTTTTCGATCAGGTGGTTGCTTTTTGCGGTGAAAATGTAGAGTACGAAACCGTAATTAAAATCTTAAATTTTATTGATGATGAATTGTATTTTCAAGTGAGCGATGCCATTAAAGCCAAGGATTATAAAGCAGCTTTTACTGTATCAGAAAAAATTTACCAAAATGGATGGAGTTTCACAGATTTTCTTGAAGGTTTGATAGAACATTTCAGAAATATTTTAACCGTCCAAATTTCCGAAACAACCGCCTATATCGAAACTGCCGAAGTTTATAAAGAGCGTTATACAAAGAATAGAAATGCTTTCACCGAAAATGATTTAATTAGAATCATAAGCTCGCTGACAAAAACTTCAACGGAGTTTCGATACGCAGTAAACCACAAATTAAAAATTGAAATGGCGTTATGTTTTATTATCGGTTTAGAGGCAACATTATCAATTTCGCAGTTAGTTGGGATAGTAGAGTCGGGAAAGTTTTCGGAAATTCAAACCACAGTTACCGAAGCAAAAACGGCTGACGAATTGAATAGAATGGTTAAGTTATCAAATCAGAATACTGAGCAAAAAATTGAACAAAAAGCTCCTCAGGTAGAAGTGAACATAAGTGAAAATAGAGGAGTAACAGAGCAAAAAGTTAGTGAACCACTTCCCAAAGGTTCTTCCCATAATCTTGAGGCTATTAGCGACCAATGGGAAAAATTTGTTTCCGCGGTTACGAAAGAAAAAAAATTACTTTTCGGAAAGATAATGGGACAGATTTCTCCGGTGCGTCTTGTAAACAACATACTATATGTTTATTTGAAGGATGATTTTGGAAAGTCAGTAATTCTTCAGCACCAAGATTATTTTACCCAAAAAGCGAATGAGATATTTGGTAAGAAACTAACGTTTAATTTTGTCGAGATAGAAGAACCCAAAAGTGACCAACTGCAAGAGGTGAGTCAAGCAAACAGCAAGGCGGTACTCCCTGACAATAAACTATTTAATTACATAAAAAATGAGCTTGGCGGTAAAGAAATCTACTAACACAGCTCGTGTTTATCCGGTTAAAAATTGTAAATATTTTTCTAATTCTTTAATTTATAATACGATGTCTAAAAAACTAATTATTGCTATAGATGGACCCGCAGGTTCGGGAAAAAGCACAACGGCAAAATTACTCGCCAACAAACTCAAGTACCTTTATTTGGATACGGGCGCTATGTACCGAGTGATCACTTACCTTACTTTAAAACATAACATAATTGATAACGAAGAGGCAATTGTTGATCTGCTTAACAAAACAGAAATTGAACTTGCTTACGCCAATGGAATTTCCCGTGTTTTTGCTGATAAAGTTGATCTTTCTGAAGAAATTAGAAGTCTGGAAGTGAACAACAAAGTAAGCGATGTAAGCACGATTAAGAAAGTTCGTGAAATATTAGTTGAAAAGCAGAGGCAAATCGGAGCGGTTGGGGGAATTGTTATGGAAGGAAGGGACATCGGGACAGTTGTTTTTCCTCATGCAGATGTAAAATTCTTTTTAACCGCGACCATTGACGAAAGAACGAAAAGACGGACGAAAGAAATGAAAGAAAAGGGGAAACATGTTCCTGAAGAGATTGTAAAGGCAAGTTTGTTAAACCGCGATACCATTGATTCAACCAGAACCGAAAGCCCTTTGCAAAAAGCAGATGACGCAATTATTGTAGATACATCCTCTTTAACCATTGATGAACAAGTTGATTTCATTTATGAAGCGGTGTCTCAAGTTTTAAAAATCAATGATTCTGAAAGACGTATGATTGTAACCGTAGATAAATATGCCGGATTTTGCTGGGGCGTTGTTCGAGCAATAGATTATGCCGAAAAGGAATTACAGTCTTCAAACAAATTATATTCACTCGGTGATGTTATCCACAATGCGGTTGAAGTAAATCGCTTGGCAAAATTAGGATTGAAAACAATTTCGGCTGAAGATTTTTCCGCTATTCCCAAAGGAAGCAAAGTTTTAATCCGCGCTCATGGCGAACCACCTTTAACCTACAAAAAAGCTGTTGAATATGGAATAGAATTAATTGATGCTACTTGCCCCGTTGTTACAAAAGTTCAAGAAAGAATTAAAAAATTTGTTGACAAGAATTATCAAGTAGTAATATTTGGCAAAAAAGATCATGCGGAAGTAATTGGACTACGAGGCGTAACCGGAGACAAAGCAGTCATAATTTTGAATGTAGCGGAAGCTTTGGAGCGTGTTGATTTATCGCGTCCTACGGTACTTTTCTCACAAACTACGATGGATAAAGAGACCTTTGCTTCAATTGCATCAGCATTAAAAGCAAAAGTGAAGGAACTTGTCATCGGTACAATTGAAGAAGAAGCGGCAGAATTTCACGCAAAAGATACCATTTGTGGGCAAGTTTCGGGAAGAGAAAAAAAACTCCGAGAGTTTGCCCTTTCAAATGATGTTGTTATCTTTACAGCAGGGAAAAAAAGCAGTAATGGAAAAGTTCTTTTTAACGTTGCAAAAGAAGTAAACGAAAAAACTTTTTTTGTGGAATCGAAAGAAGAACTTGATTTTTCCTGGTTTACAGAGGCAAACAGCGTAGGCATAACCGGCGCTACATCAACCCCAAAATGGGTGATGGATGGATTAAAAAGTGCAATCGAAAATCGTGTTAATAAATAATTTTATAAGTCATCGTTAACTAAATATGTAAAACTAAATTCTCTGTTTTTATTTTCTTTTGATGACTTGGAAAGTAAAAATGGATAATTATTTTTGGAGGTTTAATGTCCGAAAAGAAAAAAAAATCACTCCTCGATGAATTCAACAGCGCGAAAAAGTTTTTCGATGAAGACGGCTATTCGCAAGAAGAATTCTCAGCGCTTTCTAAACTTTACGGAGATTCATTCCGTGATGTAAAAGAAGGCGAAATCATTAAAGGTACAGTTGTAAGAGTTCAACAAGATACCGTAATTATTGATGTCGGTTTCAAATCTGAAGGTCAAATTCCGAAAGATGAATTTTCTTCTGATGAGCCAATTAAAGTTGGCGCAGAGATTGAAGTTGTACTCGAAAGTGTTGAAGATCAAGAGGGAAATCTTGTTCTTAGCAAAAGACGTGCAGACTTTCTCAGAATATGGGAAAAAGTTGTACGCGCACATGATACAGGCGAAATTATTCAAGGGAAAATCGTTCGCAGAATTAAAGGCGGAATGGTTGTGGACCTTATGGGAATGGAAGCATTCTTGCCAGGTTCTCAGATTGATGTTCGTCCAATCAGAGATTTTGATGTCTTCGTTGGTAAAATGATGGATTTCAAAGTTGTAAAAATCAATATCCCAACCGAGAACGTCGTCGTTTCTCACAAAGTTCTTGTTGAAGAAGAAATGGCAGACCAGCGTAAAGAAATTCTTGACAAACTTGAAAAAGGACAAATTCTTGAAGGAACAGTTAAAGCCATCACAGATTTTGGCGTTTTCGTTGATCTTGGCGGAGTTGATGGTTTAATTCATATCACTGACCTCAGCTGGGGCAGAATCAATCATCCAAACGAAGTTGTGAAACTTGACGAAGTTATTAACGTAGTAGTTACTGATTTTGATGAAGAGAAAAGAAGAATTTCGCTTAGCTTGAAAAAACTTCTTCCGCATCCTTGGGAAAATATCGAAGAGAAATTGCAAATCGGCACAAAAGTATCCGGTAAAGTAGTTTCACTTACAGATTACGGCGCTTTTATCGAAATTGAAAAAGGAATTGAAGGGTTAATTCACAATTCCGAAATGAGCTGGACTCAGCATATCAAACATCCATCTCAGGTTGTTGCTATGGGACAAATGATTGAAGCTGTTGTATTAAGCTTGGATAAAGAAGAAAAGAAAATCTCTCTTGGTATTAAACAGCTTGAACCAGATCCATGGCAAGAATTAATGCAGAAATATCCTGTTGGTTCAAAACATCAGGGTATTGCAAGAAATCTTACCAACTTTGGTGTGTTTGTTGAATTAGAACCTGGCGTTGACGGGTTAGTTCATATTTCTGATTTATCGTGGACGAAGAAAATCCGCCACCCCGGGGAAGTTGTTAAGAAAGGTGAAAGAATTGAAGTTCTTGTTCTTGCTGTTGATGTTGATCAAAGAAAAATTTCTCTCGGTCATAAACAGATTCAAGACAATCCTTGGGATACTTTTGAAAAATCTTATGCTGCAGGTATAGAAACACAAGCAAAGATTGTTCGCATCATCGAAAAAGGAATAATTGTTGAACTTCCGCTTGATGTTGATGGGTTTGTTCCCACAAGCCATCTTTCAACTGCGAAGATCAAAAACCTTTCGATTCATTTTCCGATTGATACTCAAATTGATTTAGAGGTCATTGAGTTCGATAAGGAAAATAAAAAAATCGTTTTGAGCGCTTTAGGGTACTTAAAAGATAAAGATGAAGCTGTTATTCAAGAGTACATTTCTTCTCATAAACTTGAAAAAATGACTCCGCAAGATGTAATGACGGCGGATACGGTTACGGTAAACTCGGCAGACTTTCCGAACTTTGAACTTCCGGAAGAAAGCCTAACCCCACCGGAACAAGCACAAGAATAAAATGATCAGTTAATTTATGTAGAGACATGGCTTGCCATGTCTCTATGTTTTTAAATAGTATGAATAAAAAAGTAGCGCTACATACCTTAGGCTGTAAACTAAATTTTTCTGAAACTGCATCAATTGGAAAACAATTTACAACCAGAGGGTTTTCTGTGGTTGATTTTACCGACCATGCAGATGTTTATGTCTTAAATACTTGTTCCGTAACGGAAAATGCCGAGAAAGAATGCCGCCAAGTAATAAGGCGTTTTTTAAAGATTAATCCAGAAGCATTTGTCATTGTTACAGGATGTTATGCTCAACTGCGCCCTGAAGAAATCGCAAAAATTGATGGCGTAGATGCCGTCCTTGGAAGCAATGAAAAGTTTGATCTTTTTTCGTTCATTAACGATTTTGAAAAAAAAGAATTTGCCTGTATTTATACATCAACGAAAGATGAGCTTAGTCAGAGTTTTGGGTTTGCATCTTCGACAGACATAGATTCAAGAACCCGCGCTTATTTTAAAATCCAAGACGGCTGCGATTATACTTGCACGTATTGTACAATTCCTTTGGCGCGCGGCGCAAGCAGAAGTTTAGAACCGGAAAAAGTGGTTCAACAATTCAGTTCGATTGTAGCACAGGGCTATAAAGAAATAATATTAACCGGTGTGAACGTCGGTGATTACGGAAAATCTTTTGAAACAGATTTTTATCATCTTCTTCAAAAATTAATTTCTCTTAAAGGCGATTTTCGAATCAGGATAAGTTCAATTGAACCGAATCTTTTAACCGATAAAATTATTTCGCTTATGTTATCATCGGAAAAACTTTGCAAGCATTTTCATATTCCGTTGCAAAGCGGAAATAACAAAATTCTTAAGCTGATGCAGCGCCGGTATACTAGTGAAACTTATAAAACACTAATTACAAAATTGAATGATCTTGATTCCGAAATCGGAATAGGAGTGGATGTAATTACAGGTTTCCCCTGCGAAACTATTGAAGATTTTGAAATAACTTTTAACTTTCTAAAAGATTTGCCGATTTCATACTTGCATGTTTTCACTTATTCTGAAAGACCAAACACGAAAGCAATTTCATTACCCGGAAAAGTAACTTTGGAAGAGCGAAAAAGAAGAAGCGCTTTGCTGCATATTCTAAGCGATAAGAAACGATTTGCCTTTCAGGAAAGATTTATCGGCAAAACACAAAAAGTTCTTTTTGAAGAGGGAACAAGCGACAAAAACACAATAAAAGGATTTACCTCAAATTACATCAGAGTCTTTCATCCGTTTAGCAGTGAATTACAAAATCAATTTGCACCTGTTACTATAAATAAAGTTTACGGAAATTATTGTACGGGTTTGATTGAAGGGAATAATTTTTCCGTTGAACGGATAGCTGTTTAATTTATAACTTTCAAATAAAAAATATGAAAAATACACTCTGTCTGTTTCTGCTTATACTTCTACTTTCCGCCAACAGTATGAAAAGCCAAATAAGAAATTCTTCTGGGAATATAGAAAATATTAGCTCCAATCTAATTAGTAGTAAAGAAGCAATCGAGATTTATAAAGAAACCACTGATTATTCACCGGCGAAGAAAAATATCGCGCTTGCAATATTATATTCTGCTTTGTTGCCGGGGATGGGAGAGCTCTATGCTGAAAATTATGGTTCAGGTAAATATTTCACCATTGCTGATGCGGCTCTTCTCAGTGTTTACTTCGGTGTGAATACTTATGGAGATTGGAAAAAAGAGAATTATAAATCTTTTGCACAGACTTATGGCGGAATTTCCCCATCCAATAAAAACGATGATTATTTTGCCACGATAGGTAATTATAAAAATATTGATCAATACAATGACGAGAAAGCGTTAGAACAACGGTTCTCGGAAATGTATGATAAAAACATTATGAACTGGAAGTGGGAGACTGAGACACAGCGCAGAGAATATCGAGGAATGTGGTTATCCAGTCAGCGCGCCTATAATAATTTACAATTCGTTGTCGGGGCAATGTTGGTAAACCGGTTAGCGAGTATTATAAATGCGGTGCGATCGGTTGTAGCTTACAACAAAAATTTACAACAGCAAACAAGCTGGAATATGTATTTCGATGCAAATCCTAATCCGTTAGCGCAACAAAATTTTTCTCTGAATTTTATTTCGGCTTTCTAAATTTGATGAGGTTTCTTCTTGCAAAAGGGACCTCACTTTAAATTAATTTATATTCATAACTTACCAGATAGGATTTGGGGCAAATTTAAAATTTCCACAAACACATCAGTTTTTACCTGAAATTAGTTTATATCGGCATAATTGTCGAACAGACGTTAAAACCGTCGTACTTCCGATATAACATCTCTCGAAAATTCACCATTTACAAGTATAAATTTATGGCACGTTCATTGTGATTAGTTAAAACATTAGTTATTACGGAGCAGGAAGAATTCGATCTTTTAATGAAGAAGTAAGTCATTTCTGTAAAAATTAAAATTGGTCAGGTAAATGAAATATATAATAAAATCGTCGCACATCATTTTAGGAGTTTTTCTTTTTTCTCTAATTTCTTTCGCTCAAGATTCAACTTCAGTTGGAGAGAAAAGTGAAAAGAGAATGGTAGAAACGGGGAAAAAAGAAAATATGTTGTTCGGGGGAAAAATAAAATCAGACATCTTCATAGATAAAGATGGAGACGGAATCTGTGATTTTCGAGCAAAAGGCATGAGTTTTGAAAAATTTAAAAATCGAACCCGGCAAGGCGCCGGCAGCGGTAATGGAAAAGGAAAGGGAAACCGATGAAACTAATAATTATAATAACAGCATTTATATTATTTTCTACTTTAACACTTGCACAGTTAGAATTAACTTCAGAACTTTATAGGTATTCAGATGATAATATCTACAATAGCGCCTATAAAATTTCGGACAATATTTATAATGGTTCATTGAATGCTTCATATTATGTAGTAACTGAAAACAACACGCTGCAATTCTACAATCAAAATTCGGTGAACTACTACCAAGAATATATTGCAACGTCATCTTTATTTAGAAAATATGGCGTGGCAGACAATTTGCGGATTTCGGAAAAAAGTCAATTTAATTTTGGAGTTAATTACGGTGTAAAAAATAATCGAGATGTTTTTACCATCCTTAATTTTTCACAATTATCAGCTTACGGAAATTATCGGTATTCGTTTGCAGAATCTGATTTTATCACAGCAGGATATGTTTATAATAATAACACTTTCAACAATTTTTCGCTGTTCTCACATTCAGTTCATAAAACATTTATAAGAGTAAACAGTTCTTTTGTAACCGAAACCTCGTTAATTTTAGGTGCGGATATCAGCGCTAAACTCTACTCAGAAAATGAACCTTCAGCTGCAAATCAATCATATCAATTGACTTTGTTCGGGCAAGTTGGGCAAGCGATAGGAGAGAAGGCAGGGTTAAGCGGTTATTTTCAGTTACGAAGAAATTTATCTCAAGCAGCCCGCTCTTTTTATTATGATAACACACTTTTTTACCAAGATGAACTTTTCAATGATGTTTTCTCTTCAGAAGGTTACGAAACGGGGCTTTCGCTAACAAAACTATTTTCAAAAAGTTTTGGAGCAAAAGCTGAATTAACTTTTTCACGAAGAGAATACAACGCTCTTCCTGTGATGGACACAGAGGGAAATGTTCTTGCCTCTTCAAGAATAGATAATCAAATTGGTTTTGGAGTAGAAATGCAGAATGATCTTTCCAATTATCTGCCGGGTTTAACACTTCAGTTTAATTGGAATTACCTTATCAATTCTTCAAATGATGTATTTTATAAATATGACAATCAGTTGTTCTCGGTTGGTCTTGATCTTTCTTTTTGAAATCTAAAAAGTACTGTTAAAAGAAATGCGGAATTAATTTTTAATTCCATATTTCTGAAGTTTATACCGTAAATTTCTTTCAGATAAGCCTAACAATTTACCGGCTTGCGTTTGGTTTCCGTTACTTTTCAATAAAGCTTCGTTAATCAATTTTTTTTCTAATGATTCAACAATTTCTGCCAGTGTTCCTTCGACGATATCGGTGTGCTTTTCTTGGACAAAACCTTTTATTGATAACGGTAAATCATTTTGGGTTAACGTGTTTCCTCTTGCTAACACCACAGCTCTTTCAATGCTATTCTCAAGTTCTCTAACATTTCCCGGGTAAGAATATTTCATTAGAAGATCAATTGCTTCTTTTGAAACGGTAAGCGAGTTTTTCCCGTTTTCTTTGGCATACTTCAAAAGGAAAAATTCAATTAAAGGAAGGATGTCTTCTTTTCTTTCGCGCAGCGGAGGAATTTTAATTGCAACGATATTCAACCGGTAAAATAAATCTTCGCGGAAAGTTCCATCTTTTATTTTCTTTTCTAAGTTTTGATTTGTTGCTGCAATTATTCTAACATCAATTGGAATTGTTTCAGTTCCGCCAACTCTCTCTATTTGTTGTTCTTGCAAAACTCTCAGCAATTTTACTTGCATCGGAAGCGGAACATCGCCGATTTCATCCAAAAAAATCGTTCCTTTATCAGCCAATTCAAAACGACCTTTTTTCATTTTTTCGGCGCCGGTAAATGCACCGCGTTCATGTCCGAACAGCTCACTTTCCAGTAAATTTTCCGAGAGCGCCGGAATATTTACGGCAATAAAAGCATTGTTTTTTCTTGGGCTTATAAAATGAATTGCCTTTGCAAGAACTTCTTTTCCGGTACCATTTTCGCCGGTAATTAAAACTGTTGCTTTGCTTTCTGCAACTCTCGCGGCTAAACTAATTGCTTCTTCCATTTTGGGAGATTGAGAAATAATTGAAGAAATTTTAAACCGCTCTTCGAGTTGTTGTTTCAAGTATTGGTTTTCAGATTTTAAATTCTTGTTTTCTATTATTCGTTCAAGTAGAAGATCAAGTTCATCAAGGTCTATTGGTTTTGCAAGATAATCAAACGCGCCCAGCCGCATGGCTTTAACTGCATTTTCAACTGTTCCAAAGGCGGTAACCATAACAAAACTTATTTCAGGATTAATTGCTTTTATTTCCGCAAGAACTTCTATTCCGGTTTTATCCGGCATTTTAAAGTCAGAAATTATAATGTCAATTGCATTGGTTTTAGTAATATGAATACCTTCTTTGCCAGAACCTGCGGCAAAAATAGGAAATCCTTTTTTCTTTAAATAACCGCTGAGAATATCACGCTGTCCTTGTTCGTCATCAATAATCAAAATGTTAAAATTTTTCATAGTTTGGAATTATTATGGTGAAGGTTGTTCCTTTGTTTAGTTTACTTGCCACGTTAATCGTGCCGTTATGTTGGTTTACGATCTTTTGCGCGATGCTTAACCCCAGACCGTTACCATCTTTTCTTGTTGTATAGTATAAGTTAAAAATTTTTGTAAGGTGTTCTTGAGAAATCCCTCGCCCGGTATCAATAATATTTAGTATAATATTTTTATCATGGTTATTTATTACCAATTCGACAGAAGTATTTACCGATGCCGCATCAAAGGCATTCTGAATAAGGTTCATCATCGCTTGTTTCATCAGCTCCGGATCAATGTTCATAGTGAAGTTGGCGAGTTCGCTTATGCTAAGCTGAACCTGTTTTTCTTTTGCTTGTTCGCGAAAGAGGATAGCGAGTTCATTGACAAAATCATGTGAAGGAATTATTTTTTTCTGTAGTTCAATTGGTTTTGCATAGCTTAAAAATTGTGTAATTATTTTATTTATCCGGTCAACTTCGGATTTTAATACTTTAGTAATTTCTAAATATTCAGCGGTTCCTTCATTCGGAATGAATTCTCTTTTTAAGCGTTGCGCAATCATTCCGATCGCGTTTATCGGGTTACGGATTTCATGGGCAACGCCGGATGCTAATTCACCCATCGCCGAGAGCTTTTCATTTCTTTTCTTTTGTTCTTCAAGCAACCGATTTTCTGTTTGATCTTTTATCAAAAGTGTTGTGTTTCCGCTTTCATCTACATTATGCGAAACAGATATTGATAGATATCTGATTTGATCTAAATCAGGTAATTCAACTGCTGCTTCAGAGATGGATGAATGATCAAGTAAATCTATTTTTTGAATTGACTCTGCAAATTCTTTTGAGCACAACTCTAACGGTTTGTTCAATACTTCATCAATTGACTTACCAAAAAGCTTTTCAGCTTGCTTATTAAAAAGAATAACATTAAATAATTTATCTACAACAACTACCGCTTCGCCCATATTTTCCAGAACAGTTGCTGTAAACGTTTTAAAATTATTAAGTTCAGTTGATACTGATTTTAAATTCTGCGAAGTGAATACAATACTTAAAACAATAATAGAAATTGCGGCAAGGAGAAAGGAAATAATAACTATGCGCCTAACCATCCGTGTTTCAAGATTTCGAATTTCATCCATTGCCAATCCGATTCTAAACACGCCGACAATTTCATCATTGTATCGAAGTTGTTGAACAACTTCATAAACGAGGCTATTTTTGAAATGAAACTCACGAGTAAAAGTTTTATCTATCTGCAATGCTTTTTGCAACAGGCGATCGTCTTTTATTGAATTAATATCCTTAACACCTTTACTTGCAGCTAAAACCCCAACTGAATCTTGTAGAACAATGTAAACTATGCCGGGATTGGACGCGATATCTTGAACAATTTTTCCAATTCCAATCTTTTTCCGAAACTCCAAAAAAGAAACGGCATCTAGATTTATAATTATTGCGCCTTTCCGATTTGCACGCGAAATTGCTACAGCGAAACGTTGCCCCTTTGTAACTCTCCCTTCTTTTAACCCAATGACCGCTTCCTCTAAAGTTCCGTCTAATATTTTGCTTAACTCTTCAGGGCGATTTTGGTTCTTCATGCCTCTAAAAGGAGACGGATTTTGGAAATGGTTTGATATTTCACGATTGCCATTTTTATCAATAATATTAATACGAAAGAGGGAATTCATTTTGCCGTATTTGATCAAGTCTTTATCGGTGAGTATTTTTAAACTATCGAGATGTTTAATGAAACGGGCATTATCCAATAAACGATCTATCAACAGATTTTCTATTTCCTCAGAAGCCTGTAAAGTGTTATTGCTCGAAAGACGTATCGTTTCAATTAATGATTCCGATTCTCTATCAAGCAGGCTATAAATTTCTTTCTTGCTCTCGCTCAATTCAAAATAAGCCGATGCGATCATCACCATTCCTATAATCAACGAAATAAGTATGATTACTCTTGGGTGCATTCTAAATTTATTTTTCATAATTAAAATTAAATGAATTCTCTTTAATTAAATAAAATTGTTTGATTCAATCCTGCATGCAAAGATTCTTTTCAATTCGACATTCAAGTCGCTGTTTAACGTCAAGTTGGTCGAATATTTTATGACCGTATGAAAATTGTTTGAATATTGAATAAGAACTCTGCATTTGCTTTGGCACGCCGGTTGTATAATCTAAATCGAACTAATTATTACAAACAAAACAAAAGGAGTTATATCATGAAAACCTTAGCAAAAATTTCGTCGGTTTTCGCACTTGTTCTTTTCATCACTGTTTTCTTTACATCAGAAGCTAACGCGCAACAATACGGCGGCGGCAAAAAAGCCAACAAAGGATTTGTTGATGTGAATGGCGATGGCATAAATGATAATGCTTTAGATGCTGATGGCGATGGCATTCCAAATGGTCAAGATGCTGATTTCGTTCGTCCGCAAGACGGCACCGGCAGCAAAAATATGTTCGGAAAAAGTTCTGGTAAAAAAGGATTAGGCTCTGGAACAGGAATCTGTGACGGAACGGGAATCGGCTCAAGTAATGGTTCCGGAACTGGTATCTGCGACGGCACCGGCAGCGGATCAAACGGAAAAGGCAGAGGGAAAAAATAATCTCCCCCGATTTGAAAAAGGTGACTTCTCAGTCACCTTTTTTATTTCAATAAATCAATCAAATTTAATATTTGAAAAACTCGACACTCGGTAAAGTGGCTTAAGAAATATCCGAAGCCTTTCAAAAAAAAGTAAAAGTTTGTATTTGACACTCACCTGAAATTCCTTAAGTTTCCTTTGCGTTTTGATTTTAGTATGATTTTGATAATGAGCAAAACAGTACATTTTATTTTACTCAATAAAAATAGTCAATCAACATTTTTGTTCTTTAATAGTAATTCAATAGTTCTATCAATTATCTACAACTTCATCGAGGAAAACATGAAAAAATTGCTTACTCTTTTGTTTTTGGTTCTCTTAGCAACCAATTCGATTTGGGGACAATTAGCCGGCGGCACTTATACAGTTGGTGCAACGGGAACTTATACTACACTATCAGCTGCTATAGCTGCATTAAATAGTGCAGGCGTTAGCGGTCCGGTTACTTTTTCTTTAATTGACACATCATATGCTGAAACTGATACGATGATTGTCGTAAATGTTTTAACCAACCCTCCAACCCCGGCTTTCCCAGTAACATTTAAACCTGCAGTTGGTGTTTCTTCAGTTGTTACCTTTACTAAATGTCGGGTTGCTTCAAGCGCTAATCAATATACTGGATTTGGAATCAATGGAACTAGTAATGTTATAATTGATGGTTCGAATACAGTGGGTGGAACTACAAAAAACCTCACTTTTACTACAACTGATGCAACTAACGGGAGAAACATTATTCAGTTGTATGGAAATTGCGATTCTGTTACGATTAAGAATATGAATGTTATCTTTCAAGCCCCTATGACTACTTCTGCTTCATCAAGAGGAGTTTATTTGAACGGTCAATCAACAGGTGCTTGTGATAATTTCACATTACAAAACTGCACAATAGGCGATTCAACAAATACTCCTTATTACGCTATTGGTGTTACTGGTTCATCCGGAAGTTTAATTTATTGTACAAATACCCTAATTAAAAATAATAGCTTATATGGTAGAATTCGTCCGGTTTACCTATATTATAATGGCGCTACCGGTTCGACTACTGAAGTTTCGAATAATACTATTTATACGTATGGTGGTGTAAACGGTTCAACAACATATACAATCATGTTTAATATTTGGGCAGGGACTTTCAACATTTTCAACAATACTGTTCCTACTCTTAAAACAAATAATACCGTTGCCAGTGGTGTTTATGGGTTTAGTGGCTTAGGCGCTACAACTGGTGCAGTATGTAATGTCTATAATAATTTTTTTGGCGGAGATGTTGCGTTTACTGGGACAGGCGTTCCCTCGGTAGCATCGCTAATGTATTTACAGGATAACGGCACATATAATGTCTATCATAATACGTTTAACTATCCAGCAATTACAAATAATACAACAGAAAGATCATGTATCCATATTAGTGGAGCTTCAGCAGTTGTAAATTTAAAGAATAATATTTTGGTTAATAATAACGATGTAGCAACCGCTTTTTGTATTTGGAAATCAAACGGAACTCTTACGTCAGATTATAATGATTTATATGTTTCTGGTGCAGCTGCTAATATTGGTTATGTTAGCGCTCTAGCTAAACTAACGCTAGCTGACTGGCAATTAGCGGGTTATGATGCAAACTCAAAATCTATAGGTGTTACTTTTCTGTCTGCCACTGATTTACACTTAGCTGCTGCTTCATGGAGAGATATCAATTTAGCCGGTATTCCAGTTGGTATTACGACTGATATCGATAGCAAAGCTCGTGATAAATTCATGCCTTATAAAGGCGCTCATGAAGGACCAACGATTGGTGTTAAAGGCGATGTTTTTGTCGGTAATGCGGGAACAGGTCCCCTTGGGACTGATCCTCAATTTGCTACGCTAAAAGCCGTAACCGATTATGTAAACGCGGCTCCTATTTTAGGCGATGTTACCTTATATATTACAAGTGACATCACGGAAACATACTCTCCTGTTCAAGGTATTGGTTTAGCTGTTAATCCGGATCCTTATACGCTTACCATTAAACCTTATACAGGCGTTCAACCGGTGATTACATTCAATTATCCTACTGATCTAAATTCAGGTCCTTCAGGAGCTTTTATTATCGGTATTCCGGGATCATCAAATATTGCATGGGCTTCTTTGAAAACCACCAAGAACATTGTAATTGATGGCTCAAACACTGTTGGTGGAACTACAAGAGACTTAACGCTTCAAACAGCGACTACTGCGCAAAGAAATGCAATCCCTCTTGTAATTGTAGGCGATGTTTCCAATGTTACCGTAAAAAACTGTAATCTTTATTATAAGGTTCAAACCGTTTCCACGTCGGGTAATCTCTTGGTCGGTGCTTTATTGATTCGCTCAACAAATCAATCAGCTACTGATTGGGTCCCCAAAAATATTACCATTGATAATAACCACATAAGTTCAAATTTTGCTGGCGTTGCTCAGAACATTAGTGGAATTACTTTTTATCAATCAGGAACTGCAACGGCTTCCTTGCCAAGCAGTATTACTTTTAAGAATAATCTGATTGAAGGGAACAGAAGAGCTATTGGTCTTTATATGGTTGGCAGTACAGATATTTTCGATAATGAAATCGTAGTCAACCAAAGATTAGTTGGTGGACTTGCTGAAGGTATTTATGCTGTTACTGTTGCTGCTGGTTCGGTAACAAACATTTATAATAACAAATTCACTTCATTATCTTCGATGGCTTCTGGAGCAAATCTAGGAGTAACTGGAATCAGTGTCGAATCAAACGGTACTTATAACATTTACAACAATATGATGACGGGATTCTCCCTCGGTTCAGCAAACCCAACGGCATACTTAACGGGTATTAAAAATTCATCCGCGACAGACACATTAAACTGTTTTAACAATACAATCTTTATGAATGACATTGCCGATGCGGGAACAGGCGTTGTTGCTTACAAAGGATTATTAATTTCGAATGGTGTTAATACAGTAAAAAATAACATCATATTTTCTGCTGAACCAAATTTCGTTTCCTACTGCTTCTCAAGAGAAGGAGTGCTTGGAACTTTAACATCAAATTATAATGATTTGTTTGTCCAAGATAATGTAAACGGAAATGTTGGAAGTTGGAATAGTGTTGCGGCTCCAACATTAGCTGATTGGAAGACAGCTTCTACTCAAGACGCCAATTCAAAATCTGTTTTCGTAAATTTCAAATCCACAACAGACTTACATCTTGCCCTTGCATCTGATGGCGACTTAAATCTTATTGGTACTCCGCTTGCAGAAGTACTAAAAGATATTGACGGCGACATACGAAGCACAACGTTCCCATATATGGGCGCAGATGAATCCAATACTCCGTTACCTGTTGAATTGACTTCATTTGTTGCTTCGGCTAAAGGTAATGTAGTTGAATTAAATTGGCAGACTGCTACTGAAAAGAACAGTTCGTACTTTGAAGTTCAACGGAAATCCGAAAAGAATGAATGGGCGACTGTCGGAAAAGTTAATGCTTCCGGTACAACCACCGAAAGTAAAAAATACAGCTTTATTGAAAAAGATGTAAAAGGCAATGCTGTTACTTATAGATTAAAAATGATTGATTTAGACGGCAGCTACAGCTATTCAAAAGAAGTTGAAGTTAAAGTTGACGTTCCAGTTGATTTTGAATTAAGTCAAAATTATCCAAACCCGTTTAATCCTTCTACCACAATTAAATACGCAATTCCAGTTGATTCGAAAGTAAGAATTGATATTTACTCTACACTTGGTGAATTAGTAACCACGTTGGTTAATGATTTGCAGACTGCTGGTAATTATTCAATCGCGTTTGATGCTTCAAGATTTGCAAGTGGAACATACATCTATAGATTAACAGCTGGCACTACCGTAATGACTAAAAAAATGTTGTTGATCAAATAGTGTTCAGTTTCAATTCATAGTTTTCAAAAAAATCCCTCGCTTAAGCGGGGGATTTTTTTTGCTCTCAATTTTCTATGAATAGTTGAGTAGGTCAAAAAAAATTGAACACCAAATTGAACACTAATTGCACACTTTTTTAGGATAAATTTTGTTTTCAGTGATTTTGATTCTTTCCGGTGCCGATTCCTAATCTTTTAAAAAATATCGAATTGATGCTTAGAAATGTTTCGATTTTAATCTAAAAAAGCCTTTTCTTTAAAATAAAAAATGCGAAGATTCGGTTGTCTTCGCATTAAACGTCGTGGGCAGGGACGGAATTGAACCGCCGACACAAGGATTTTCAGTCCTTTGCTCTACCGACTGAGCTACCTGCCCATTTTTTGACTACCAAAATTACTGCTTTTCTCTTTTCATTCCAAATTAATTTACAAGAAATAGCTTTGGAAACATAATCACTTCAAAATTTTCCACTCACGGAATGATTTAGTTTGAAAACAGAAAAAAATACTTTTGATTTTGGTAAAAGACAAAAAAAATGCCCGGTGGAGGGCTACCGGGCGTGGGAAGATTCACTATGGGGGGTAAGCATAATGAATCATGGGTGCAGACTTATAAGACTTTTATTAAAAAAGCAAGTTTTTTTAATAGCTACAAAATATTTTTCAGAAATGATTATGCTATGTGATTATTTGTGTGTGAAGTGCAATTTCTTCTAAAATTGTGGTAACGTTAAGGCATGCCATTAATCCTCCGCTAAAAACTATAGCTTTACCTTTAAAATGAACTTCAAGCGCAAAGTTTTGTGCCTCCGTCTTCGAGCATCTGAGCGCTTTAATTAGTTGAAAAATTACTTCCTCAAACGTATGCCAATCATCATTAAATAATACAACCTTGCTAGGGATTTCGACTGTTGTCATCTCCTCCGTGCTTGCCGCTTCAGTTGTTTTCGTTGAATAAAATATTTTCATATTCAAAGTTAGACATATCTGAAAAAAGTAAAAAATATTTATTCTACTTTTGAGTTATGATGGCAACGTTTCAAGTGGAAAAAAGGATCTCTAATGAGCAACATAGAAAAAAATCTTGAAGATTACTGTACCACCTGGCAACAATAATACGTGCAAATTATTTTGACGCCACATAATACTCTCAAAACTGATTAAAACTAGCGCATTCTTATTTTATTGACAAAATAATTTATTGTTCCAAAATTTTGAGAGCCGTTTCTTTTTCATTAAATATCTTTCAACTTTCCATGTAATAACATTTTCTTCTGATTGATTACCCCCACCGCTTTTCCCTTTAACAATCTTTTATCGAAAGGAGAATTTTTCGATTTTGATTTAAACCGGCTACAATCAACCGACCAAATTTCATTTACATCAAGGATGGTAAAGTTTGCAGCTTCGCCAACTTCAAACTTGCAAATCGGAAGATTAAGTATTTCCCTGGGCTTGATAGCAAATTTTTCTACAAGTTGTTCGATAGTTACTATTTTTTTGTGAAAAAGTTCAGTAAGCGCTAAACCAATTTGCGTTTCAAGACCGACAATTCCGTTTGGCGCGTATTCAAATTCCATTTCCTTTTCTTCAAGCGAATGAGGCGCATGGTCGCTTGCAATACAATCAATTGTACCGTCTTTTAACCCAGCCAATATAGCATCAACATCTTTCTGGGTGCGCAGCGGAGGGTTCATTTTTGTATTGGTATTATAACCTTTTACTGCTTCGTCAGTCAAAGTAAAATGATGAGGTGAAACTTCTGAAGTTACACGAATTCCTTTTGCTTTTGCTTCTCGTACCATTTGCACAGCATTTTTTGTGCTGATGTGTGCAATGTGAACTTTCCCTCCAGTGTATTCAGCCATTAAAATATCGCGCATAACAATTAAATCTTCTGCAACGGAAGGGATTGGAGGAAGTCCTAAAAAAGTTGAGTTAGTACCTTCATTCATTGCGCCGCCGGCAAGTGATTCATCTTCGCAATGTTCAATAATCGGAACATCAAACATAGAAGCATATTCCAAACATGTTTTTAAGATGCGTGCATTTTTAATTGCAACGCCGTCATCCGAAAAACCAACTGCGCCGGCAGCAAACAACTCCGCCATTGGAGAGATAACTTCGCCTTTCCGCGCTACCGTTGCAGAGCCGACAGGAAAAACTTCAACAAGATGATCTTTTGCTTTGTCTTTAATTAAAGAAATAACTTCGGCAGAGTCCAAAGCTGGTTCAGTGTTCGGCATGCAGGCGATTCCGGTAAATCCACCATTAGAGGCAGCATCGCAGCCGGTTTGAATTGTTTCTTCATCTTCTCGACCTGGTTCACGCAAATGAACATGCATATCAAAAAATCCCGGCGCAACAACATTTTCTTTCATGTCAACTACTTCAGCATTTTTTAAATCTTCTGCTGAAAGGTTTCCGATTTTTACGATTATTCCGTCTTCAAGTAAGAGGTTAGATTTTTTATTAATTTTTTGAAGTGGTTGAACCAATTGACAATTTTTTAAAGCTATTTTCATTACAATTTCCTTAGTTTTGAGTTCCTAATAAGTAAAGGACTGCCATACGCACCGCAACTCCATTCGTTACTTGCTGAAGAATAATTTGTTTACTTCCGTCGGCAACTTCAGAAGATATTTCAACGCCGCGGTTTATTGGTCCCGGATGAAGAATTAATATGTCCTTTCCGTTTTTGTCAAGTCGTTCGTTGGTAATTCCATAACTTGTATGATATTCTCGTAACGTTGGAAAGTTACCGCCGGCTTTTCTCTCAAGCTGAATCCGGAGAATATTTAGCACATCATTTTCTTGAATGGCTTCATCAATATTGTAAAAAACTTTCACCCCAAGTTCATTAATGTTTCTCGGGATCATTGTCGCCGGACCGCAAACGGAAACTTCAGCGCCGATAGTTTTTAAACCAAATATATTTGAAAGCGCTACACGGCTGTGAGAAATATCTCCGACGATACAAACTTTTACTCCTTCAAGTTTTCCAAGTTTTTCCCGGATTGAATACATATCAAGCAGCCCTTGCGTTGGGTGTTCATGAATGCCATCGCCGGCATTAATGATGTGAGCATCGCACAGTTGCGTGAGGAAGAGGGGAGTACCAGCAGCGGCGTGCCGCACAACAACCATATCTATTTTCATCGCTTCAATATTACGAATAGTGTCTTTAAATGTTTCGCCTTTGGAAACGCTGCTTGTTGAAACAGAAAAGTTTACGGCATCAGCCGAAAGTCTTTTTTCGGCAAGCTCAAATGAAATTCTTGTGCGAGTTGAATTTTCGTAGAATAGATTTACAACAGTTTTTCCTTGCAGCGTCGGAACACGTTTTATCGGTCGTTCTAAAACTTCTTTAAATGTTGTGGCAGTATCTAAAATTAATTTGATATCTTCTTTTGGTGTAGATTCTAATCCTAACAAATGTTTGCTTGCAAGAGGCATTATACTAAATCCTTCTGTTTTTCTTCAACTAAATAAACGGCGTCTTCGCTATCTACTTCACGTAATTTTACTTTTATTTCTTCGTTTATGGAAGTAGGTATATTCTTCCCGACATAATCCGCGCTTATCGGAAGTTCTCTATGCCCGCGATCAACCAAAACACAAAGCTGAATTGAAGCGGGTCTTCCTAAATCCATAATTGCACTTATGGCAGAGCGGACTGTTCTGCCGGTATATAACACATCATCAATTAGTACAATATTTTTCTCGTTGATGTCAAACGTGATGTTCGAAACAGAAACTTGCGGTTGTTTTAATCGTTTTCTAAAATCATCGCGGTACAAAGTAACATCAAGAATAGCAAGCGGAATTTCAACTTTCTCAATTTCATAGATTTTTTTATGAATTCTTTTTGCAAGAAATTCGCCTCTGGTACGCATTCCCATCAAGGTTAAATTGATTGAGCCTTTGTTGCGTTCAATAATTTCGTGGGCAAAACGCGTTATAATTCGGTTAAGCCCGATTTCATCAATAATTTTTGCTTTAATGTTCATATACAAAAAATCCTCTTTGGCTAAAAGCCGCAGAGGTCCTTACTAAATAGTTATAAAAAGTTTTTTTCATACTGTTCCTTTTCCATCTCTCTGTATAGAATTAAAGGTTTTTAATTTTGATTCAAAGCTATGGTATTTTTTTTATAATTCCAAAATATTTTATTTGTATAAATGCCTGTAAATGATATTTTTGAAGCAACTTTATTATAGAATTAACAATGAAAAAGAAAACAGTCAACGCTCAAATCTATTCCTCTCCATGGATTAAACCATTCGTATTGATAATTGGTTTCAGTTTTACAATTTATTTCGTAAATAGATGGATTGATTCTCTGCTTATTCAAGCAAAGTTAGATTCAATATTTTATATTTTTTTCAACAAAGATGTAGGAACATTAACCAATACACTTGGGGGCTTGGGTGAACTTGTAACTTCAATTCTTGGAATTGAAATAACGGTAGTTGCCATTATTGTTCAGTTGGCGGCTAACAAATACTCGTCAAAAATTATGGATTTGTTTATTACCGATGTAACAAATATAGCGGTAATCGGGCTGTTTATCATTACCGGGGTAAACACAATCATGGTAACAAACACCATTAGGTCCGATTTTGTAACGCTTTTCAGCATCGGTTTTAATTTGCTGTTAATAATATTTAGCTTGGTGATAGTTCTGCCACACTTCAATTATGTGTTTAATTTTTTAAGACCAAACAATTTCCTTTCTTATGTTCAAAAAAAATCTTTAAAGATTATAAATAATGTTATTTCTGGGAAAGAGAAAGATTTAGTGAAGGCAAAAGATTTGCTGACACAAAATATAAACTTTGTAGGTGATATAGCGCTAAATTCCGTTTATCAAGGAGATAGAGCTGTTACGCTTTTGTGTATCAATACCCTACGAGAGATTATAGAGGCATACTTAACACGAAAATCAGAGCTGCCCCAAACATGGTTTAAACTTTCTGGCAATGAATATTTTGATCCTGACTTTTCAAGTTATTCTCAGTATGTTATGAATCAAATTGAAGAGCAAAAGGTATTAGTTGAAAGAAAAATATTCGGTCTTTTAGAATTGGTTTTCAATAATTCTCGGCTAACCTTGCGGGATGTTGCTTCGGGTGTGTTGCTAAATTCTGAACTCATCGCTATTAAAGCAATTCAACTAAAAGATAAGGGAGCGCTAACTTGCGCTTTTCAGTATTTTAATTCATATCTAAGAATTGCGATAAGAGAAAAAGACCCACGGTCAGCGTTTAACACGCTTGAACATTATAGGATTGTTGGGGAAGAATTATTAAGCGTTAATCCCACTGAGGTTGAAAAAGTTGCTTTTTATTTCCGCTACTATGGACAAGAGGCAAATAAGAATCAAGTATTGTTCATTTTAGAAACAGCGGCGCACGATCTTTGCCGCCTTAACGAAGTCGCTTTCGATCTTAAAGTTGAAAACCTCAAAACGCTCTTAATGCAGTTTCTTCAACTTGATGAACCGATCGAAGAGTCGAAAGGGAAGGGGATAGATTCTAAAGAAATTTCACTGATAGGCGTTCGCATTGCGCAAGTAAAATTAGCAGGGTACTATCTATTGAAACAAGACCAAGAATTGGCTCGTGTGATTTTTCAAGATATGCTTGTTGAACCTTTGAGTAGAATTGAAAAAATCAAAGATATTATTTTTAACACGACAAACGAAGAGTTTTGGGAAATAACGCCTCGAGGAATTAATTTTTATTACGTTGCGCCAGAAAGACGTGAAGCGTTAAAAGAATTCTTTTCTTGGTTTGATGAAATAAAAAATAAAAATATTTAAAATAGTTATTGAAATATTAAAATATTTTTCATAAACTTGTTTTGAGCATTGGAGCAAATATTTCTAAAATACTTTTAACCTTTTTTTTGACAATTTTGAGGAGGTTAAAATTTAATACACTTTCAAAATGATATTATTTTTCAATTAATTATTCATATCAATCATGTAAGGAGATAAAAAGTGAGTACGCAAGAGAAACAAGCAAACACTCCAAAAACAGGTTTTGGAAAGTGGATGGTTCATACGGTTATTCCAAACTACGCAAATAACATTCAGGGAGTTGTGTATATGGGTGCCGCTGTTCTGATTATAATTGTTGGCTTAAGAGGTTTAGGCTCTATTGCAGGTAAACTTGCAATTGTTCCTAAGTTTTTCATTGGTGCCGAAGATAAAATTGACCCCAATTGGGTTATGGCAGCGCTATTTCTTGAGTTTTTCTTATTGTTGGTTCTTTCGATTGTAACATTTTTCACTCCTGAAGATCATCACGGTTCCGTTCCTGAACACAGTGAAAAGGCTGTTGCTAAATTTGGGCTGGATGTTACTACAATTAAAAACGAACTATCCCAATTAAAAGGAATTGCCTACGAAGATTTAAAAGTTATTGATGATTATGTTGAAAAAATGACTCAAATTTCAAAACGTTTAGCGCACATGAATAAAGAGTATCTAACAGCGGTTAGCGAAGTAAAATCAACATATAAAGCGGATACTTTTAGAACTATGGCAATAGAAGAACTTAAAGGTATTGATGTTTACGTCGAAAAAATTGCCGGCTTAACTCAAAAAATTACCGGAATAAGAAATGAATACATGAAGACAATGAACGAACTGAAACAAAGTTTTAAAGTCTAAATAAAATAGAGGAAAAAAAATGAAAAAGAATTTAGTTTATTTTATCCTCTATCTCGTTTTACTGACGGAGTTACTCGTTGTTATTACCGAGCGAGATGAATATGAGGAAGCTCAAAAGGAAGTTCGTACAAAAATGTTAAGTAGTATGGCGCATTCGTATAAAAGTCCATTATTACTTGCAATTCCTCAGACAAAAACAGATTTTAATCTTGGCGATCCAAAAAGTACTGAAGTAGTAGTTGTCTTAACTCCTATCGGTTTGGTCTCAGACGAAGAAAAAAAATCAGTTGAGTTTTACGTTACGATGGCGCCTGGTTCTCCTAAACCGGCAGGGTGGCCAGATGGTGGACTAACGGTTGAGTCAAATAACAGCGCATTTCAAATTATACGCGGAGATGATGGTAACGGGAAGTTTGTTGGTAAAATTGAAACCGCAGGAGAATTTCAATTTAAAGCATATTGCAAAGTTGAAAGACAACTGCCAAGTTATTTACCAAATTTTTTGTTGCAATCATTAAAGGAAATGGTTGGCGACCAGAAAACCGCAAAAAGCCCAACAGAGTCATTTTCTATAAGTGCTAAACGGCAGGGGGGTAAAGTTTCTAAAGGTATTGAAGTTTATTAATTTTTCGTTCTTAATTTATCATAATCCCTTTACGGGATTATGATAAATGTTTTTTATTTTGATTTAGTTCACAACTTAATAAGTTAGTTAGTGATAATTTTCATTAATTAAAAGAGAGTTTTTATGAAACAGCTATTACTCATTCTATTATTTTCTGTCTCTTCATTTTTAATAGCTCAAAAAGTTGAGGTGAAAGACACCATTAAGGTTGCCGCATTCCAAAATTTTGATGTTCCCCCATTTGTTCTTACAAATATTATGAGAGTTGATTATACTGTTGACCTTTTAGATGCAAACCTTCAGAAAGTTCGTGAATGCAAAAACTTTACACAAAAACCTAAAAAAGAAGATTTTGCTAAAGCAACTGCCGGCGGAAGAGGTACCACTTTTATCCTGTTTATTAAAGAGGCAATTGAACAAACAGGAACCTTTTACATTCGGCTTACTGTAAAAGCGTCTGGAGAATTAGGAAGTTTAAACAAAGAATTTTATTACCTCGTAAAAGTTGATTATCCTACGATTGCATCTGCACTAAATGTCAGACCAAATTATTATTACGGCGAGCAAGGGGCTTTCAGCTTTGCAACTGTTGAATTTGGAGATATAAATTCATATTCTTTTAAAATTGAAGATGGAGGCAGATCTGTTCTTACAGGTACTGGTCCTATTGTCAATTTAGATACGGTACTGAATAATACTGAATTTGTCGGCAAACAATTAACCATTAACGGTATGTATAACGGGAAAGAGTTTTCGTTCAAAAATTCAAAAAATGAATTGCTCAAATCCTCTTGGCAAATAACTATTAATAAACCAAGCCTAACTGAATTTGCCGGGTGGAAGACGGTTACAAAAGAAGATAAAGGGGAAGAGTTTTATATCAGTATAGATAATCCTAAAGATAGAGAATTTTTATTCACATACATTGGGAATACTCCCACTGGTTTTGTTGTGGTTAAACCTAAATTTAAAAATTATAGGGTAACGAGTGACTTTGAGGGTTTAATCAACGGATTAACTACATATGAAGCCGGTAGTTTTGGATACTTGGTATTACAAATCAACGACGACGTTTATTCTGGTATCCCTGTCGGGCAAAGCCAGGATGTAAAAATAACTTTAACTTTTTCCACCCAATTTGAAAACAACGTAAAAAAAGAATTTCGAGCTACAATAGTTAGATAATACTTACTTAAATGAGAAACTTATGCGACTAAAATATTTCACTATTTGTTTACTTAATCTACTACTTTTCAGTACAGCAGGTTACGCACAAACATACGACGATCTTTACAGAAAAATTGATTTGAAGCTAAAGAAAGATAGTCTGTATTTGAACTTGCATTATATTGATTTCAATGGACCAATTTCTGTCCCTTCACTTGTTGCAACATTACCTAGAAGAGAAGATGAACCGTTTACTTTTAAAGTAAATGAAAATACCACATACAGATTTGTATTTTTACTTGATGCGGTAGGAATTGATTCACTTGAGCTACTCTATATTGAAGAACGAATTGACAAAAGTGCAGCGGAAGGTGGATTTTTTGGCGGCGGCGGCGGCGGACCACAAACAGAAGTAAATAGACCTTTTATTTTTAAAGATATGTATGATTTAAAATTAAATCATTTTGACCAATATTCTGCCTTATACAATAAAATTATTGATTACATTAAAAAGAATAGTGATGCCCCACCAGAAAAATTGTTAAGGATAAACCCCGACACAGAAATAAAAACCAGCATGGGTATCGCGTCAAGAGATAACACTGATTATTTGAACTTTATGCGCACTAATCACCTTCATTGGTATCCAAAACCAAAGGTTACAGTAAAAGCAAAAAGAGGCGCGGCAGTTGAAGAGGTGAAAACAAGTTTTAGGATTGACGCGACATTTTCAAATCTCAGTTTTTCACACGAAATAATGGATTTTGCGATGGGTGGCGCAAGCGTTGAGTACGGGTTCAACGAAAAAGTATTAAATTTACTCCCTTACCAAGCTACGTTATTTAATGCTGGTTTTAGAACATTAATTAGTATTTCTGATAAAAAGACAGATTTAAATAAAGCGGTTATGGTTGATGTAAAACTGATGGGAAGACTAAAAGTTAACACTTCGAAAATTATGTCTTCACTTCCGTTTGTTGCTGCCGATAAACCACTTTTGAATATGGGAACTTCAGGTGGATTTGATATTCAGCTTACAAGACCATTTTCCCTTCCTTTCTTAAATTTATATTTAAATGCCGGAGGTCCAGCTTATACTAGTCCCGCCATTACAATTCCCAAAGGAAAAGACAGAGAAGCGTACTTCTCTTTTTCGCAGGCAGAAGCAAGCATGTCTTTTTATTGGAATGCAAGCGACAAATTGTCGAGCCGATTTAGAATGGATATCGGAGCGGGATATTATGATATATGGAAAGGAACTTACATTGGCTCTTCAAAGAGCGCCTCAACGAAAGAATTAATTCAAAGTAATTTTTATCCCGTGATAAATTTTTATTTCAATTTCTTCTCCGATAATAGTGAATTTTACGGATTTAAATCCCGCATTTTTGATAGTCAAGTTTCGATTACTTCGTGGTTAAAAATTGCTGAAATAAGTGGCGGACATATCATTAGATTTGAAGGAACTTATATTTCAGCGCCAGTCGCAAGAAAAGCGCGCGCATGGGAATCAAAAGATGGCGGAGCAATTGTTCAACTTCATTACCGATATGGTTTTTAATATAAAGTGAGATTATTAATTATGAAAAAATTTAGTTTGTTACTTTTAACTTTAGTGTTTTTTCAGAACGGATTTTCTCAGGAAACCGATTCAACTACTGTTGCACATATCAGGAAGATTTATAATTCTTTAGAGTATAACACGATGGCTTTCAACGATTTGAAAGAACAATGGATTATCAATGACCCCGTTTTTGTCAGAGAAATATACAACCGCTTTGTAGTAAGAAACGCTTTCAGGGTAAATGATAAAAAAGTTAGCAGAGAATATGTTGAACAAAAAACACAAGAAATCTATGACGGTACCATTCTTATTGAGGTGCGGAAAAGGTATTATGATGACGAAATTGAGTTTTTTGCTTTTATTCCGGAAGAGGAAATTAACAAAGTTGATCCAAAGTATTCATTTGATCCGGTAAACGACGGTTTTTATTTGCGAGAAGTTTTAAATGAAAAAATCTACGAAAAAGTACGAAACAGGGATTACTATTTCGATAATTTAACAAAAACTGATTATGATGTTAAGTCCGGTTATTATTTTGACCTGAAACTTGATCTATTGGAACCTGAAATAATGTATTGGAACACTACCAGCAACGCAAGGAATAAATATCTTCTCTCCTTCTTCGGTAAATGGGGTGATGATCATATCATGCAGCCAGGCTGGTATGCAAATGAATATATTTTTGGGTCAAAAGTAACTTTTTTCAGCAACATCAGCAACAACCAACAGAACTACACGTATTCTGTTTCGTTAGGGACAAACTTCCCTGCGAGCAGTCCATTCAAAGGAACCGTTCAGGCAAAACCACTTTTTGTTTCCGGTAGGTCGCTTTATCTAAAAGTATCCGGCGATGTAATGAAATACATTGACGAAAGTTTGACTGATTTTGATTTAAGTATTGAATCAAAATATACTTTTGTTGATAATCTAAAAAAATCTGATTATGGAAAGTATTCTACAAAATTTGATTTTTATTCTAACAAAACTTATTTCGTTCTTGAACTCAAGAAAAGAAATCTCTTCAACCTATTCGATTTTGGGCAATTTGAATTAGGCGGTGGTATTGGTTCGCCGGACATTCATCATTTGCAATATGATCCTGCTGCAACAAAACTTACAGATTTGGACGGCACGAAAGCCTTGTTTGATAAGTTTGCACATTTTGCATTTTTGGATTTTGGAGTATCAAGAACCGGCGGGTTGGTTCAGCACAACATTAATACATTAATTGGATATAATGTTCAAGATGGTTTTGGCTATTTCGGCGTAAAGATGAAACTTATGTTAACTGATACTTTTGGTATGGATATTAGATATTTTAATACTTACGGAGTTGATAAGAAAAAATATGCCCCGTGGAGATATGATTCTTTTCTAGTCTTTTCGCCGATATTAAGAATAAACTATTAATCGGCGATTATTTGTGAAAAAGACAATAATCTTCTTAGTTTTTTTCAGTCTAATTCAGTTTTGTGCGGATAACATTTTTGCGCAAATCAGAATAAAAAATATGTACGCCAAGATTGAAAAAAAACTCGCCGAAGATAAAAATTATCTTGATATTTACTCGATAATGTTTCAAGCAAAATCAGTTCAAATGACGGGGCTGCAAAACATTCCTCGGACAAATGAAAAACCTGCCTTCAATTTTAATACAGCCGAAACTCATTCGTACGAAATAATTTTTATGAAGGAAAATTCTGAATTTGACTCTACCGTTATTTTACATGTAAAAGAAACGATTGATAAGTCCGCTACTTCAAATGATTTCTTTGGGAATTCATCATCTGAATCATCCAAAGAAATCAATGTTGCGCTTTCATTTCAAGATATAGAAGAACTCTATTTTAATCAGCCGGATATCTATAGCGCTTTATACAAATTGACAGAATTTTTAGCCAATAATAATGAGCCTGTAAAGTTATTAGGACTAAAAGTTGACGAGCAAGTAAATAAGAGTAAAGGAATTTCGAGCAAAAACAACCAAGATTTCTTAAATTTTCAGATGGTAAATAGTAACCATCATTATCCAAAAGTTGTTCTTGAAACGCAAAAAAAAGCAAGGCGTTCACGCGGGCAAACAGCCGAAACAGCAGCAACTGATTACAAAATAGATGCAAGTTTTGGGAATGTTTCATTTTTCTATAAAGATTTAGATTTAGGTTATAGCACAATTAGCGGTGAGTTGGATATGGGAACGAAGGTTCTGAATCTTCATCCGTGGCAATCAATGTCACTAACCGCCGGTATTCGTTCGTTGGTAACCATATCCGGAACTTCACAAAATCTTTTAGAAGATTTTATTATAGATGCTCGATTAATGGGGCGTACAAAACTGAATACTTCGAGTTTAGTGAAGAATCTTCCATTCGTTTTTGTAACCGCGCCAAAGTTAAATATTGGCTCTGGAATAGTGTTAGATTTGAGTGCTTCTCGAGCTTATGGTATGCCATTTATTAACTTTTATTTAGCGACCGGCGCTACAAAATCTTTTGTTCCTTCAGTAAAATTTATTGACCGTAAAGGAGAATCTGTTGCTTATTTTTCACCGCAGCAATGGGAATCTTCAATGTCGTTTTATTGGAACACGACTGAAGAGATGACGCTACGGTTTAGAATTGATATCGGCGCTGCCAATTATAACATTCAAAAGATAAATTATTCTACGGGGAATAGTATTAATCAGGTATTTAATAAGATTCAGCCGTTTACCACACTTTATTTAAATTTTGCTCCAAAGAATAATGATTTTTTCGGGTCTAGTTTCAAGTTGTTTGACAATCAATTAACCATAAAATTTTGGCTTAAGCTGCTTGAACTTTCGGCGCTTCATTCATTTCGCTTTGAAACAAGCTATATAACAGTTCCCTTTATGCGAGCGATAAAAGAATGGGAAGCTGAAGAAGGTTCTTCTTATTTTTCAATAAGATATCGTTACGGTTTTTAGAGAAATTTATGAAAAAAATATTTATTTTTTTAACGGCTGTTTTTCTACATACCATAAATGCTCAAGAGGCTGATTCGCTAGCTCAATCGCCAGTTATTGTAGACTCAACTTTAAGTACTAATCAGAATAGTAACGCCACAATCCCAACGGAAACTAAAGTAAGCGCTGAAAAAATTATCCAAACGAAAATAACTGACCCCAAGGAACTTCGGTTAGAAAAAATTTATCACTCTTTAGAATATAACACCACAGCTTTTAATGACCTCAAAAAAACGTGGGTTGTAACTGATCCTGTATATGTGAGGGAATTATACAATAGATTTTTAGTTAAAAACGCGCTAACTATCGGCGGGATTAAACCTACGATAGAAGTTTTGAAGGAAAAATCTAAGGATATTTATGATGGAAATGTTTTTGTCGAATTAAGAAAACGATATTATGATGATGAAATTGAAATTCTGAAATTTTTTACAGAATCCAAACTTGCATCCCAAGATAGCTCAGATTATTTTTTTGATGACATTCGAGATTATGTTTTTATTAAACAAGTGCTTGGGGATGAAATGTATCAGGATTTGAAAAAACAGTTTTACGCACTAAATGATCTTACCAAAACTCCTTACGACAATAAATTTTCTTACAACTACGATATCTATTTCAATTTTTTTCAACCTGAATTAATGTTTTGGAATGCTACCACAAATCAAAAGAATAAATATTTGGTTTCGTTTATTGGACGATGGGGGAATGATTTAATCAACCTTCCCGGTTGGTCCTACCCAGATTTTGTAGCAGGTGTTAAAGTAACATATATTGATTATCTCATCAATAATAGACCAAACAATACCTATATCTTAGAATTGGGGACAGGTCTTCCCGCACGCCAACCTGTTTTAGGAATAGAAGCTGATGATATTACCAAACGCTTATTCCATACCGGGACGAATCTTTATTTCAAAGCGCAAGGAGATCCACTCAAATTATTTTGGGATGATATGATTGACTTCGAATTTACCTTGCAGGGTACCTTGAGTTTAACACAATACAAAACCAAAGATTTTAATCTCAATTATTTAACTCAGTTTTACTCCCAACGCAACCACCTTTCATTTTTTGTACGGAAAAAAGAATTACTCAGTTTTTCAGAAGTTGGTGCGTTAGGGGTTGGGCTAGGGATTTCATCGTATGACATTTATCATTTTTTGCTTGATCCTGATCAAACTAAATTAACTGACCTTGAAACCAACAATAAAGGTAAATTTAAGAACAATATCTTGGCTGAAGTTTTTATATCAGGTGAAGGTGGGTTGTTGGCTCATAATCTTTCGACATTATTTAGCTATGACTATACTGAATCGTACGGATACATTGGGTTTAAAATGTTTTTTATGCTGAATAATACTTTTGGATTTGATTTTAGATATTTCACTTCTTACAGATTTTCGACCAAGCCTTTGCCGTTTTACAGAACTAATGCTTATTTAGTTTTTTCTCCCGTAATCAGAATAAATTATTAATATTATGTGTTTGAATGAAAATCATATTCACAATGGATTTGGTGAATAGGAGAGTACTGATATGAATAAAATTTTAAAATATGCTTTTTCTTTTTTTTTAATTGCTGGAACTCTTTACGGCGGCAGTAATTTATCAAAAGGGAATTCATCATATCTTCTTGCTCCAAAATCAATTTCTGTTATTACTCCAAACGGTGGTGAAATATTCCAAGCTGGGCGGCTGACAGAAATTCAATGGATAAGCGATGCGGTTGCAAATGTAAAAATTCAGTTCACGACAAATAATGGCGCTTCGTGGGATACAGTAATTAACAAAACATCCGCAAGTGCCGGAAGTTATGTTTGGGAAATTCCGAATACAATCTCTACTAATCAAGCAAAAATAAGAATAGTAGATTTTAATGATAACTTAGTTGCCGACACTTCAAATGCTTCTTTTCAAATCGTTCGATTAGCAATAACAAGCCCGACATTAAATCAAAAAATTCAAACAGGCGGTTCAAAAATAATTCAATGGGTGGCGAGTTCTAATGTAGCTACGGTGAAGTTGGAATACTCGACAAACAGCGGTACTTCATGGTCAACGATTGTTTCAAATTTAGCTGCGGCTCCTGCAAGTTATAGTTGGAATCCCATTCCAAACACACCTTCTGCAAACGCAAATATTAGAATCAGCCTTTCCTCCGTTCCGGAAATTTCCGATACAAGCGATAATTTTTTAATTACTTCTCTTTTACTTTCTAAACCAAATGGGGGAGAGAATTGGTTCGCCGGTTCATTCAAATCAATAACTTGGACATCCACAAATGTTGATTTTATCAATTTAGAATATTCAACAAATAACGGTTCAACATGGAATTTTATAAACAATAACCCCATTGCAGCCGGAAGTGAAAATTATTCATGGCGGGTTGCTTCGTCTGCTACCGCTCAAGCAAAGATCAGAATATCAGACGCGAATGTTTCATCAATTAACGATGTAAGCGATAATGTTTTTACTATTTCATCCCTTAAAATCACGTCTCCAAATGGCGGCGAAGGATTTGCTCCAGCTTCCTCAAAAAATATTACGTGGACATCTAATTCGATAAGTACTATTAATATTGAGTATTCTACTGATGACGGCGGCACTTGGATCGCGATTCAAAATGCTGTTAACGCAAGCCTTGGTACATTAACGTGGAATCTTCCGGGTTTTGCTTTTTCAGACGGAAGAATTAGAATTGTTTCTACTGACGACTCCACTAATTCTGATGTTAGCGACAACAGTTTTAAAGTTGCGACTGTTTCTGTTGTAGCTCCTAATGGGGCAGAGATTCTTCAAAAGGGAACGACGAAAAGAATTTTGTGGACGAATTCCAGTAATGTTGCAAATGTAACGATAGAAATTTCCTCAAATAACGGCTCAACCTGGATTCCCATCGCTTTTAATATTGCCGCGAATACCGGATTTTATGATTGGACCGTCGGAAATTTTGCATCGAACCAAGCTTTAATTAAAATAAGCGATGCAGATAATTTAAATATCTCTGATCAGAGTGATGCTGTATTTATTATAAAAAGATTGGATTTGGTCTCCCCTACAGGCGGCGAGTATTTCCCGGTCGATAGTGTAAAACAAATTCTTTGGAACAGCAGCAATGTTACAAATGTAAAGATTGAATACTCTACCGATAACGGCTTATCATGGACAACATTGATAAATTCAACTCCGGGCGCCGCTCAAAGTTATAACTGGACAGTTCCAAATACTCCAACTAATTATGCCCGGGTGAGAATAAGTGATGCAGATTTTCCGGCGGCAAGTATTACCAATACAAGCAGCAGCGCCTTTTATATCAGTTCACTTTCTTTAACTTCACCCAATGGTGGAGAAAATTTCCCGATTGGAAGTTTGCAGACAATTCAGTGGAAAAATCATTCTTCGATTTCAAAAGTTAAACTTGAATACTCTACAAATAATGGTTCAACCTGGAAAACGATTGTTGACTCCACTTTAGCTTCTACAAAATCATATACATGGGTTGTTCCAAACGATCCGACATTATTTGCAAGAGTACGAATAAGTAATGCAAGTAACTCAACGGTGAACGATGTTAGTGATAGTTATTTTACTCTTGGCTCAATTCGGTTAACATCGCCAAATGGAAATGAAAAGTGGGCAGTCGGAAATACTAAAACGATCACCTGGTTGAATGTTTCGACTATCAGTCAGGTTAACATTGACTACACGACAGACAACGGAACAAATTGGATCTCAATTGCGACCAACATTAACGCTAGCGCGGAAACTTACAACTGGAGTATCCCCGATACGGTAACTCCATCATCATTAGCTAAAATTCGAGTTTCGAGTGTAACTGATAATCAAATTTACGATATCAGTGATAATGTTTTCACTTTTGCAAAAATAAGAGTCACAAGTCCGAACGGGAATGAAAAATTGCAAGTAGGGAAGCAGATAAATATTACCTGGACAGCTTCAAACATTTCATTGGTGAATATCCAAATTTCTACCGACAACGGATTGAATTGGTCGGCGATAGCAAACAATGTTTCCGCATCCATTGGAACATACGCCTGGACGATTAGTGACATCCCTTCTCAAATTGCAAGAATTAGAATTGTTGATGCCGAAGTTGGTGATGTTCTTGATCAGAGCGACGCAACTTTTAATATTTTAAAACTTGATTTGACAACCCCGGACGGCAGTGAAGGTTGGGCGATCGGCGATACCAAAAATATTACATGGACCAGTTCAGGTATTTCTAATGTGAAATTAGAATATTCCACAAATAATGGTTCGACCTGGCAAACTATTTCTACGTCGGTTACAGCTTCTTTAGGAACGTATGCGTGGATAATTCCAAATGAACCTTCATCTCAGATGTTGGTTAAAATTAGCGATGCAGCAACAACTGAAATTGAAGATTTATCCGCTTCTACATTTACAGTTGGGAAGATTACCGTAACCGAGCCATTGACCGGAAGTTTTTATCAATCAGGGAAAGTTTTAACTACCAAGTGGGCTTCGCAAGGCGTTAATAATGTTAGGGTTGCGTACACAATAGATAATGGAAGTAATTGGACAACGATTCCAAGCATAATCAGCGCTTCCACTGGAACTTTTAATTTTACTATTCCCGGCAATTTAAATTCTTCCCAAGCAAGAATTAGAGTGAGCGATGCAACAACCGGACAAATAAGGGATAGTTCAGGATTGTTTACCATTTCTTCACTCACATTGAGTTCTCCGAACGGAGGAGAGTATTGGCAAGCCGGTACAAGTAAAACGATAACATGGTCAAGCAGTAATATTACAAATGTTAATCTTGATTATTCTTTAGATAACGGTGTAAATTGGCTTCCGATAGTTTCTTCCTATCCGGCGGTTTCCGGTTCATATAGTTGGGCGCTGAATGGTTCTCTAAGTTCATCTTCCGTTTTAGTCAGGATATCAGATGCGTCAAATTCGGTAATTACTGATCAAAGTGATAATGTATTTAAAATTGGTACGGTACAAATTTCAGCTCCTATTGCAGGTGATATTTACTTAGCCGGTTCATCCAAACAAATTACTTGGACGAACAGCAGCAGTGTTACGCAAGTTAAAATTGAATATTCTACAGATGACGGAACAAACTGGAACCCCATTGTAAACAATTATCCTTCTACGAGCGGAACGTATACATGGATAGTTCCATCTGCTTTGTCGTCATCTACCGGAAGAATTAGAATTAGCGATGCCGGATCATCTTTAAACATAACAAGCACGAGTGGACAATTTTCATTTCTTGCACTTAGCGTTACATCTCCAAACGGTGGAGAAATCTGGCAGACAGGCGCTACAAAGAATATTACTTGGAGTGCAAGCCCAACCATTGCAAATATTAAAATTGAATATTCTACAAACTCCGGGGAAAATTGGTTTACAATTTCACCTTCTGTAAATGCCGCTCTCGGCACCTTTGCATGGGCGATCGATACGGTGATCTATTCAAACCAAATGAGTGTAAGAATTTCTGATGTTTCAAATTCAGCAATAAAAGATTCAAGCAACAGTTTGTTCTCTATTGCAAAGCTTAGATTATTAACTCCAATCGCTTCTGATTATCTGCAAGGGGGTAATTCCCGCCAAATTAGTTGGGAATCTTCTTACTTATCTAATGTAAAATTAGAGTATTCAACGAACAACGGTGGAAGTTATACGGATATTATTGCTTCAACTCCGGCAAGTACATTATCTTATAACTGGACAATCCCGAACGACGTTTATTCAGCGAACACGAAAATTAGAATTAGTTCTGCTTCCGATCCTACTATTTCTGATTCGTCACAGCCATTCAAAGTTACTTTCGTCAATGTTCTCTCGCCAAATGGAAGTGAAAATTGGTTAGCCGGGACTTCAAAATCTATCACTTGGACTGCGGGAAGTGATATTGCGAATGTGCTTATCCAATTTTCAACAAATAACGGATCAACATGGGATTCGATTACGACTGTAACAAATAATGGGAGTTATTCGTGGACAGTTCCAAATTCAGTTACAACGACCGGAAGAATTCGCATTACGAATCCGGCAAACACAAATTTAAAAGATTCAAGCGATGATGTTTTTACAATTTCGAATTTGTCAATTACTGAGCCAATAGTAACCTCTTCCTGGCAAGGTGGAACTACTAAAACAATTAGATGGTCGTCAGCTAACATTGTGAATGTTAAAGCAGAATATTCTATCGATAATGGAGTAAACTGGGCTGCAATTACATCGTCGCCCGTCCAAGCTTCAGTTGGGCAATTGGATTGGGCAATTCCTTCAAACATATCTTCAAATCAAGCTAAAGTTAGAATTTATGATGCGCTTGATATTACAAGAATCGCGGAAAGTCCGGCTTTTAAAATCTCCACTCTTCAAGTCTCCTCACCAAACGGTGGCGAGAACTTGCAAGCCGGTTCGACAAAAAATATTACGTGGTCGGCGAGTTCTAATATTGATAGTGTGCTGATAGAATATTCATCTGATAATGGAACAAACTGGAATACATTAACCACATCTGGAAATTCCGGAACTTATTCTTGGACAGTTCCTTCACAGATAACAACTTTCGGTAGGATCAGATTAAGCGATAAAACAAATTCTTCAATAGTTGATATTTGTAATAATACATTTACAATTTCGAGTTACGCAATTTCGAGTCCAACAGCAGCGTCTTATTGGCAGAGTGAAACTACTCAACCAATTATGTGGAGCATTAGTAATGTCGCGAATGTTAAAATCGAATATTCAACA
>Ga0172371_10000720_pt1 | contig 52249 bp, 44 predicted proteins | sample Lak12m_FD_114543 | JGI IMG/M metagenome (GOLD analysis project Ga0172371, IMG submission 114543) | Freshwater microbial communities from Kabuno Bay, South-Kivu, Congo - kab_022012_12m | ecosystem: Environmental > Aquatic > Freshwater > Lake | place: Democratic Republic of the Congo: South-Kivu... | reverse complement strand
AGATCGAACGCGAGTAGCGCCGCCAGTGCGACCGACGCCACCACCATCGCGATTCCCATCGTGCGTGCCGCGACCACGTCGTCGCCGCCGAAGGGTCGCGCGGCGGCAATCGCGGCGGCGGCCAGCAACGGGGCGAGTTGGCTCTTGGAATCGATCTGCGAAACGTGCGGCGCGACTCCCGACGCAGCCCGTTCGGCAATGTAGAAATAGTGCTGGTTGTCCATCACCAGCTCGGTCTGCAGCGGTCGGTAGGCCGCACACACCACGGCCGCCGCGAGCGCCGCCAGCGCGGGAATCCCCCAGCGGATCGCGGTTACACGCATGGTCGCGCGACCGAGATCGCTCAGCTGGCAGAGCTCGCGAGGTCTCTCATCGAAAAGCCCCACTCGGCCAGGATCGCTTCCTGGTCGGCGTTGGTCTTGGCTTTCTTGAAACGCGCGCCCGAACATCCCTTCACGCGTTGCTCGCATTCCGGCCAGGTCGAATGCCTGGCGGGCACGCCATCGACCACGCTCAAGTACGTCACTCCCGCGTTCGTCGAGACCGATCCGGAATTCGCAGGCGGCGTGCGCGAAGTACGTGGCGACTTGCCGGAAGCGGCCGACACTCTACGCGAAGCCGGCGTCGATGCCTGCCGGACAGCGGTGGAGTCGAGGTCGATGCCATACGAAGAGTACGGCCCGTTGTAGAGCGCCACCGCAGTGCCGGCAGCGAACCCCGTAGCGATCGCGTCGGCGCGTTCGTTGCCGGGGATACCGCGATGACCGCGCACGTGGTGCCAACCAAGCTTGCGGCCCTCGGACTTCACGTCCGCGATAGCTGCGGCCAGAGCCTCCCACAGATCGCGGTTGGCGACGTCCAAGCCTTCGGCGGTCTTCCAACCGCGCCGTCTCCACGACGCCATCCACTGCGTCACACCGCGGATCAGGTAGGTCGAATCGGTGACGATCGCGATGTCGAGCGGCTCGTGGTTGCGGCTGCCGCGCAACCACGCCAACGCTTCCAGAGCCGCTGTCATCTCCATCCGGTTGTTGGTGGTGTGGCCGCCACAGCCGCCGAGTTCACGGACCGCAGCTCGCGCGACGCGTATCACCGCCCCCCAACCACCCGGCCCGGGATTACCCTTGGCCGCGCCGTCGGTGAAAACGACGACCTCGAGCGTCGGGCTCAAACTTCTTCCCACTCGCGTTCGGGTTCCAGCAACACTGCCAGCGTTCCGAGCGCGACGCCGTGATAGAGACTGAGGCGGACCACATCGGCGACCCGGTCGAGCACGCAGGTGGAAACCAGGATCTCTTCATCAACCACGCGGCCGCGCCCGAGCAACCCGTACTGGTAGACCTCGTGCATCCACTCGGCCTCGCAGGCGTAGCACTCGGCGATCGCCGCCAGGCTCAGGTAGGTCTCGCCTTCGATGACGACGCGCAGATACTTCACGACCGTTGTTCCTCTCGGGCGGCGCGCGTTGCCGCGTCGTCGGCTGCCGCGGCGATCTCTCGCATCAACTCGAGCTGACGCTGGTTCAATTCAGGTACGACGACGCGTACCACCGCGTACAAATCACCGCGACCGCCGCGGCCGTCGCTGAAGCCTTTGCCGCGCAGACGAAGGCGGGTGCCGGCCTTGGTGCCGGGCGCGACGCTCAGTGTCACCGGACCGTCGAGGGTCTTGACGCGGATCTTGGCACCGAAAACCGCCTCCCAGGGCGCCAGCGCCACGTCGGTTTCGACATCGCGCCCGCTGAGCCGGTAGACGTCGTCCGACACCAACCGGATCGTTACGAAGAGATCCCCGTCCTCACCGCCGCTCTGGGCCGCTTCGCCGAGACCGCGCAAACGCAGCGTCATGCCATCGGTAAGGTTGGCAGGAATCGTCAGGTCGATGGTGCGCCGATCGTGCAGACGTCCCACGCCGACGCACTGCGGACACACGTGGTCTCCCGAGAAGCCGATGCCGCCGCAAAGGCCGCAGGCCTTGGTGCCGGGAACCTCGAACCGTGACTTCCCACCCGCCAGCGCCACGCCGATCGGCAGCGCGAGCTCGGCGCGCACGTCGGCGCCGCGGTGTTCGAAGCGCCCGTGCCGCGCGCGCTGCTGGCTGTTCGCGCGGCGCATCTCGTCGCCGAACAAAGACTCGAAGAACTCCGAGAACCCGCCGCGCCCGAAGGAGCGTTCGAACTCCTCGCGGGTCATGTGTTGCTCGCCCGGCGGCGGCTCGAAGTCCTGGCCCTGGCGCCAGTCGGCTCCGAATCGGTCGTAGCGCGAACGCTTGTCGGGGTCCGAGATCACTTCGTAGGCCTCGGCAATACGCTTGAACTGCCGCTCGGCCTCGTCGCGTTTGTCAGCCGGATGGCGGTCGGGATGCCACTTGAGCGCGAGCTTACGGTAGGCCTTCTTGACCTCGTCCGCGCCGGCGTCGCGGGCCACCCCCAGCACCGAGTAGTAGTCCTGGAATTCCACGTTGCGCCCCGCAGGGTGCGTATCATCAAACGCAGCAAACGCCCAGAGCGCGAGACGGCCCGTGCAAACGGGCGACGCTCATGGAAAGCGTTACTCCGCCGCGATCTCCTCGAGTTCGCGGCCGGCGGTCTCGGGAACCAACCACAACAGGAAGACAGGTCCGAGCAGGGCGCAGCCGGCCATCGCGCTGACCGCGCTGCCGTGGCTCCCGAAGAACGTGTAGAGCAACCCCTCACACGCCAGCCCGGCGGCGATGCCGAGCGTGGCCACCATACTGCGCACCCCTGATGCAGTGGAGCGGTGAGAGGTCGCGAACAGCTCGCTGCCGAGCGCGGCGAACAGCGCGTCGATGCCGAACTGCGTGAAGATCACGCCCACCCACGCCAGCGGCACCGCCGTTCCGGCGCCGCGATAGAAACACACGGCCGCCGCCGTGTTGACGACGATCGCGGCCGACAGTACGCGCAGGCGGCCGAAGCGGTCGCTGGCACGCCCGCACAGCAGCCCGCCGCCGATCGCGAGCACTCCGCCGGCCAGGAACAACACGCTGACCTGCGCCGGTGTGTAGCCGCGCTCGGCCTGCAGGAACTTGGACTGGAACTGAACGATGGTCCCGCCGGCAATCGCCACCGGAAACAGCGCCGCCGTGAGCGCCGCAACGCGCCGCGGATAACGCCTGGTCAGTTCGCGCATCGGTCCGAACCAGGTTCCGGCGACCGGATCGCTTTCAAGTCGGTACACGCTGAAACGCCGCGTCTCGGTCAACACCCCGCGCATCCAGACGAACAACAGCAGCGGTGCGACACCGACGAAGTACAGCGCCCTCCACCCGTACGGGAGATAGTCCACGGTCGAGAAGACCGCAGCCGCCAGTCCGTGACCGAGGCCGCCGAAGGCTATCAGCATGCCGATCCCCCACCCCCTGGCACCAGCATCGAGTTCTTCGGTTATCACGACGATCGCGAGCATCTCCTGGGCGTAGATGAACAGCCGCGCCAGGAACTGAAGAACTATGAATTCGCCGGCGCTGCGGCAGAAGCTCGTCAGCACGGTGCAGAGGCTGAAGCCGACGATCGTCACCAGCAGCAGACGGCGCCGCCCCAGACGATCCGCGAACATCGTCAGCGCCAGCGCCGGCACCACACCGAGTCGCACGATCCCTGCGAGCAGACCGACTTGGGTCTCGGGCACGCCCAGGCCCGCCTGGATCTGGGGCAGTGCCATGTTCAAAACACCGAGGTCGTACGCGTTGAACAAATAGGTGGCGCCGAGGGCTCCGAGCACCTGCCAGTGCTGCGACGTCACGCACGGCGGCGGCTTGGAATAGAAGAACAGCCACGCCCACCAAGGCCTGCGCGTCTCGGTAGGAGCCCGTTCGAAATGGCCCATCTGCTGGGTTGCGCGCGAAACCACTCGCTACTGTGAGCCCGGAGTTGGCGACCGGCAAGGTCGACGGGCCTCCTCCGCTCGCGGCGTTTCGCGCGCGCCTTGCATCTGGACCGTTTCGAACGGGCTCCCCACGCTTTCTCAACCTTGCTGTTGCATAAGAACTTAACGTGGAGTGCCGTTCGTCCTAGGTTTTCCGATACCAAGCACGTCTCGCTGATACCTCCGCAGACTTCACCGACAATGAAGTCAGACCACATCCGAATTCGAGAAGAAAGGCGTCAGAAAGACGCACGGAAGACGGCAAAAGTGACGATTCTTTTGCAACGTTAGGGTCAACAGTCTGCTACCGGCAGCGGCTGACAAACGTTCGCGCCGCCCGCCGCTGCGGCGACTTCAGCAGGTCACCGCGCCTTGCGACGCGCACGAAACGAGCTTCGCGTACTTGGCCATCACCCCGGTGGTGTAACGCGGCGCCGGTGCCTTCCACGCAGCGCGACGCGCAGCGAGTTCGCCGTCGCCGACGTTGATCTGCAACAACGCGCGCTCGGCATCGATGGTGATGCTGTCACCCTCGTGAACCAGCGCCAACGGGCCGCCGACCTGTGCTTCGGGCGCGACGTGACCGACCACCAGACCGTAGGTTCCGCCCGAGAAACGCCCGTCGGTGACCAGCCCGACGCTGTCGCCGAGTCCCTTGCCGATGATCGCGCTGGTCGGCGACAGCATCTCGCGCATGCCGGGGCCGCCCTTGGGGCCCTCGTAACGTATCACCAAGACGTCGCCGGGTTTGATGCGGTCGTTGAGGATCGCGCGCATCGCATCCTCTTCGGAATCGAACACCCGCGCCGGGCCGGTGATCTTGATGCGCTTCAGCCCGCTGATCTTCGCGACCGCGCCATCGGGTGCGAGATTTCCGCGCAGCACCGCCAGGTGCCCCTCGCGATAGACCGGATCGTCGAACGGACGCACGACGTCCTGCCCCGGCGGCGGCGTGCCCGATACCGAAGCGAGATTCTCGGCGACGGTCTTGCCGGTGATCGTCAGGCAGTCGCCGTGCAGCAACCCGTGGTCGAGCAGCATCTTCATGATCAGCGGGATGCCGCCGACCCGGTGCAGGTCGATCGCCACATAGCGTCCCGACGGTTTGAGGTCGGCGAGCACCGGCACCCGCCGACGCATGCGCTCGAAATCGTCGAGTTCGAGTTCGACCTCGGCCGCGCGCGCGATCGCCAGCAGGTGCAGCACCGCGTTGGTCGACCCGCCCACCGCGAAGGTGACCGCGATGGCGTTCTCGAAAGCTTTCTTCGTCAGGATCTTGCGCGGGGTGAGGTTGTTGCGCACCAATTCGACCAGCGTGACTCCGCTCCGGTAGGCACTGTCGAACTTCTCGCGGTCTTCGGCCGCCATGGTCGAGGACCCCGGCAGGCTCATGCCTATCGCTTCGAACGCGCTGCTCATCGTGTTGGCGGTGTACATGCCGCCGCACGCGCCTTTGCCCGGAATCGCCAGGCGCTCGATTTGAGACAGGTCTTCGTGCGAGATGCGGCCGGCGCCGTGTTCGCCCACCGCCTCGAAGACACTGACCACGGTCAGATCCTTGCCGCGGTAGCTGCCCGGCTTGATGGTTCCGCCGTAGACGAACACCGACGGGATATCCAGACGCGCCATCGCGATCATAGCACCCGGCATGTTCTTGTCGCAGCCGCCGATCGCCAGCAAGCCGTCCATGAGTTGCCCGCGACACACGGTCTCGATCGAATCGGCGATCACCTCGCGGCTGACCAGCGAGCACTTCATGCCCTCGGTGCCCATCGAGATCCCGTCGCTGATCGTGATGGTACCGAAAGTCTGCGGCATCCCTCCTGCCTCGTGCATGCCGCGTGCCGATTCGACGGCCAGTTCGCCGATGCCCGAATTGCACGGCGTGATGTCGGTGTGGGCGCTGGCCAGCGCCAGAATCGGCTTGCCGAAATCGCCGTCGGCAAAACCGACCGCGCGCATCATCGCACGGTTGGGCGCACGTTCGTCGCCGTCGGTGATCAGGTGACTGTGGTGGTTGAAACCGGTGGTCGCTTTGGTGTCGGACATGATGGCAATCGCTCCTGTGGTAGGGTCAATTCGTAACAGAGCCGGACAGACCAGTGGCGGCGCGCCTCTGCGCCGCCGGATCCGCCGGAGTCGCCGCCGGATCCCCGGTCGTCGTAGTAGTTGTCGTCGCTATCGTTGTGATCGTCTGCGCCGGCACTCGATAAATCGCCGATGCCGGCCCCGGCGGCGGACAGTTCATCTCGATGGTCTGGCCGACCGAGACTAGCAAGATCGCCAGCGCGTCGCCGGCGCTGATCGACGCGTCGCCGTTGATGTCACAGGCCGCCGGATCGCAGTCGCCCGAGCCGACCGCTGCGCGCAGCGCCAGCAAAGCGTCGGTAGCCTGAATCTGACCGTTGCCGTCAACGTCGCCGCACAGCACCGGCGGCAGCGTGGTGGTGGTGGTGCAGCCCGGCAGCCCGCTGCTGTGCTCGACGCAACCTTCGGTGGGACTGCAGCGGTTGGTCGTACACTCGTCGGCGTCCTGGCAAGCCGCGTCGTCGGGCGTGTGGTCGCAGGCGGCGGCCGCTTCGTTGCAAACGTCGATGGTGCAGGCAAAAGCGTCCGCGCAGTCGCGCACCGAACCCGCTACGCAGCCGGTAACATCCGAGCACACTTCGTCGCCGTTGCAGAAAACACCGTCGCTGCACGCCGCCGGGTCGGGAGTGTGAACGCAGGCCGCCTTGGCGACACTGCACGAGTCGATGGTGCAGTCTATGGTGTCGTCGCAGTCGGGCACCGTCCCCGCGACGCAACCTGTCTGTGCCTCGCAGACCTCGGCGCCGTTGCAGAAAATCCCGTCGCTGCAGGGCGCCGGGTCGGGCGTGTGCGTACAACTGGTTCCCGAACAAACGTCGACCGTACACCCAATGCCGTCGTTGCAGTCGACGACGTGCTGGCAGTTGCCGGTCTTGGTGTTGCACGTGTCCACCGTGCAGTCGCTGGCGTCGAAGCACAGCGGGTTGGCGGGATATCCGCCGGTAGTCTGGGCTATACAAGTCTCGAGCTGGCAGTCGGCGCTGCAAGCGTCGCCGTCGGCGGTGTTGCCGTCGTCGCAGCTTTCGGTCTCGTCGAGGTCCCCGTTTCCGCAGACGGGACAGCGATTCATCGTCTCGTCCAGTTCGAGAACCGGGAGCGGCAAGACGGTACCCTGAATCAGCGGCGGCTTGGACGCCGAGCGGTAGACGAGCTTGTTGCGGCCAGTCGTCCTGGTCGTTATCGCACTGCCGGGAAGGACCCTCATGCGCTCGCGCGAATAGAGCGTGTTGGCGCCGGCCAGGGTGTTGTTGTTGATCTTGGCACCAGACGCGAGCGTCAGGCGGCAGGCTTCCAACTCGACGCTGCCATTCTGCTTGAGCGCGGTGACGACCGCGGTCACGGTGGCGTCGTCGCCGCTGGTCACCGACAGACTGCCGGCCCTTCCGCCGTTTACGTTGGCGCCGAGCAGGAAAGAGCCGCCGAGCTGCATCGGACCCGACGAAGTAACGGCAATGTCGCCCCCGTCTGCACCGTCGACTTTGAAAGAACCACCCAGCGTCATCGAACCGGACGACTCTACGCTGACGTCACCACCCGCCCCACCGTCGGCCTCGATCCCAGCGTTCTCGGTGGTCACCAACGAAGTGCCGCCGGTCAAGGCGATCGACCCGCCGTCGCCGTCGTTTCCCTCCGCGTTCGAGCGGACGCTTCCGGCCACGCTCAGGGCACCTTCGGCAGACACGTCGAGATACCCGCCGTAGCCGTCCGGCGCCGCGCCGCGGCTGAGCAGAGCCGCGTAACGTCCTACACTCAGGTCGCGGCCGGCGTAGAGCGAGATGTCACCGCCGTCGCCGGTGGAAGGCGGGAGTTCGTCGTTCTTGTGACCGATGACCGACAACAACGTGACGGCATTGGCCGAAACACCGTCGATCCAGAGATCGCGGCCGGCGTTGAGTTCGATGTCGCCGCCGTAGCCGGCACCCGAAGCGGAACTCGCGTTGATGTCGGCCGACACCGTCAGGTCGCGCCCCGCTGCTGCGGTTATCTCGCCGCCGTCGCCGTCGCCGCCGCTGACATCGACCACGGCGGCCGTCACGATGTCTACGTCGGCGAAAAGTTCGACGCTGCCGCCCATCGCATCGCCGCCACCACCCGCCTTGATCGGCGCCGCGACGGTCAACGATCCCGACCGCGATTCGAGCGAGACCGAGCCGCCGTCCGACAACAACGTGGTAGCCGACACGTCGATGACGGCGTTGACTACTATGCTGCCCGCCGCCGTCACGTTCACTTCGGCCGCCGAGTTCGCCTTGCCGTTGACGATCGCGTCGATCGCGATGGTTCCGGCACCGACGCTGCACGTACCCAGCACGCAATCTGCGTCGGTCGCACAACTCACCGACGAGTCACGCACGCAAGTCGACGAAGCCGAACACAGGCCGAGGTCGCAATCCTTCGCAGCCAGACAAGCCCGCTGCGGTGAAGCCGCGCACCCGCTGCGAGCCTTTACGTTGACCACCCCACCCGCTCCTGCGGCCGTGGCCCCCACGCCGTCGCCTCCAAGAACGATCGGACCGGCCAGAACCGTCGCCGACCGGTCGAGAAAATCTAGTTTTCCCGAGCCGCTCACTACCAAGCCGCGCAGGCCGAAATCGAGAACGCTACCCGTCACGAGTTCGATGCGTTCGCTGACGTTGCACGGATCGGCGTCCGGCGCGCAGACCTCGTCGGCGCTGCCGGCGACGATATCGGCGCAAGCCGTAGACGCAGCGCCAACGCACAGGAGCGCCACGACCACCACGCGCAGGGGAAATTCGCCGAGCCGCAACCGCTACTCCTCGTGCTTCTGCGCGCCGCCCGCGGGGCCCGGCCCCGAAACTTCGCCCGCAGCTTCGGTGCTCTGGATCACTTCGTGTATCTCGAGGACGCTCGGCCCGGCGAACATCTCGGCCGGCGGCCGGTTCGAGTGCGCGATCCGAAAGCTCTCGCTGCGTGTCCAGTCCCAGAAAGCCTCTTCGGATTCCCAGTAAGTCTGCACCAGATAGTAGCCCTGGTCCGGGCTCTCGACCCAGCCGCCCGAGGAGTGGTCGAAGCGTCGCGGCACGGGTTTCAAGATCAGGTTCTTGACGAAACCCGGCGCACGATCGATCAGGTGCGCACGGCGGCGGAAGCGCGCCTCGAAGTCGGCTTCATGGCCCCTCGAAACAGCAATGCGGTTGGTCACGACGATCATCGTAAAATCCTGCAAGAATCACCCGTGAGCACCAAGTCCGGGCGACCTGTCGGTAGCAGCGGCGCAGAGCTTCAGGCGATGCCGAGTTTACGGCGTCCCTCTTCGGAAATCATGTGCGGGGTCCACGGCGGATCCCACACCACGCGTACGCTTGCGGCCGTGACCCCAGGAATCGTACGCAGCTTGTCCTCGGCATCGCCGGCAATCGCGCCGCCCATGCCGCAGCCGGTCGCCGTCAGTGTCATCTTGATGTCGACGCGCACGCCACCCTCGGGAACATCGCTGATACGGTTATCATAGACCAGCCCGAGGTCGACGATGTTGACGGGAATCTCCGGGTCGTAGCAACTGCGCAGAGCCGCCTCGACGAGATCCTCGATCGCACCCTCGCCGGCAGCCAGACGCCGCGCTTCCTCCGGCACCTCCTTGCTGAGAGCACCGGCATCGAGGCCGGCGATGCGGAACAGCCCGCCGTAGGCCGGCGCTTGCACCGTGAAAGTCCCCCCGAGAGACTGGGTCAGATAGACTTCGGTTCCGGCGGCGAGGCTGACCGCATCTCCCATAGGAATGCGGACGGCGGTGCAATCACGAGTCAGTTCGAGTCGCTCCATACTCTCTCCTTCGGTCTCGCGCCGATCCGGTGACCCGGTGCCTCCTGAGTGAACCTGCCTCGGTACGGTGCGCCACGGCCACCCCGACACGGCTTGGTGCGCTTGCAAGTACCCGATCCTAGAACCAATGCCAGTAACTCAAGAGGCTCGGCACGGGCAGGAGTCTTGCGCCGAGCCAGGATTCTTCAACAATTTCGCCACTGGCGCATTCTCCGTCGGTACCACGATCGCCTCGAGTTACTGGCATTGATCCTAGAACGCCCCCGCCGGGCGGACAACCACAGCATCGGCGGCGTCCCGCTGCCGATGCCTGCGCCGACCGCGCAGGGCAGTGGCTGCCTCGCGATGGACTCGCCAGCCCTCCGCCAGCATGATCCAAAGCTGACGATGAGCAGCCAATACCCGAACCAGGGCGCCGACGCGCCAGTGCTCGACACGATGGCGCGGCCGTTGCGAGATCTGCGCATCTCGGTCACCGACCGATGCAACTTCCGGTGCCCCTATTGCATGCCAGCCGAACTCTATGGAGAGCGTCACGAGTTTCTCCTCAAACCACAGATCCTGACCTTCGAGGAGATCGAGAGGCTGGCGCGCTTGTTCGTCGAGGGCGGCGCGACCAAGATCCGCCTAACCGGCGGAGAACCGCTGCTGCGCGCGGACCTATCGACACTGGCAGCGCTGCTGGCACGCATCGACGGCGTCGCCGACCTGACTCTGACGACCAACGGGGTGCTGCTCGCCGAGCAGGCCCAGGCTCTGGCCGACGCCGGGTTGAAACGCGTGACCGTCAGTCTCGACAGCCTAGATGAAGCCGTGTTCGCCGCAACGAGCGGTGGCAAAGGCCGGCCGGAGATGGTGCTGCAAGGCATCGAGGCCGCCGAACGCGCCGGCCTGCTGCCGATCAAAATCAACTGCGTGGTGCAGCGCGGCGTCAACGATCACACCGTCGTCGAACTCGCGCGCTTCTTCCGCGGCAGTGGCCGCATAGTGCGCTTCATCGAGTACATGGACGTCGGGACGCTCAATCGCTGGGACTCCGCCGACGTCGTCAGCGCGCGCGAGATCGCCGATCGCATCGACGCGGTGTTCGCGCTCGAAGCCGTCGGCCCAAACTATCGTGGCGAGGTGGCGCGGCGCTATCGCTATCGCGACGGTTCAGGCGAGATCGGCATCATCGCGTCGGTGACGCAGCCCTTCTGCGGCGACTGCACCCGCGCGCGGCTGACCACCGACGGTCACTTCGTCACCTGCCTGTTCGCGTCGCAGGGCACCGACCTGCAAACGCCGATGAGAAACGGGGCGAGCGACGCCGAATTGCGCGCGTTGTTGCACGGCACTTGGCGCGCGCGCCGAGATCGCTACTCCGAAGAGCGGGACGAAACCACAGACCGGCGCGACAAGTTGCAAATGTACCGCCTCGGCGGCTGAACGCCTCACTTGTCGCCCGCTTGCGCGCTTGGCGCCGCGGGCCGGTCGCGGCAGCAGCGCCCGCCAACGCTGCCGGACTTCAGTCCGCGATCGTTGCCCGAGCAGCGATCACTGCAGCCGGCGAAGAACTCGACCGGCTCGTTGGTCATGTAGGCGGCGCCGCGAAACTTGCAGTAGTCCCCTTTGCAGTCCGACATCCACTCACTGACATTGCCGCCGATGTCGAAGACACCCGTGAGTCCGCCCTCACAACCCGGCATGCTCGCCACAGCGACGGTGGTCTTGCCGGCCGCCGCGGGATTTTCGTAGGAGCCGACATTGCAGGCTTCGCGGCGGAACTCACCTCCGTACGGGAACGCACGGCCGTCGCTGCCGCGACACGCCGCCAACCACTCGGCCGAACTGCAAAGCCGGCCGCCGAGAAACTCGCAAACTTTGGCGGCCGCGTCGTGGGTGATGCAGTTGACCGGGTGGTCAGCCTTGGCCGCATCACCGGCGTTGCACTGTTGATCGACTTCGTCTTGCGAGCAGCCCGCGGCCTTCACGCACGCGAGGTACTGGGCCACCGTCACTTCGGTGGCCATAATTTCGAACTGTTTGTCCGGGTGGCTCACCCAGAGGGGAACTCGCACTGGAACTTCTTGCACGGCCACCGCCGGACACGCCGACAGCGCAAGGCCGAGCACGGCCGGTGCCAGTGCCCGCAACGACGGCCAATGGCCGGCAGCGCGGAGTTTCAGCATGGTGGTCAGTTCTTCCTTTGAATCGTAATCGAGGTCAGTACAATGCCGGGACCATGGATCTGCTCAAGTGGATGCGCGGGCGTACCCCGGCCGCGGGCGCCTCACCGGCCGTCGAACCCGAAAATGGCGCGACCGACACGGCAACCGCCACTCGGATATCGAACGAGCAAACCGTCGTGAGTCGAGCCACCGATGACGCACCGGCCGCTGATGAGACGTCGGCGGCCGGCGCAGTAGCGGCCGCCGGTGAAGCACCGGCGGCCGGCGGTGAGGAGGACTGGATCCGCCAGGTACTTGCCGCCCCTTCGCTGAGACACGCGCGCAACGCGATCGAGAAGATACGCAGCAGCGGCGGCCTCACCGCGGTGATCCTGGCGGCGACCGATCATGAACTCGCGCGCTTCGCCATGCGTCGCCTCGACGATCCCCAGCACCTCGCCGCCGTTGCCGAGGGCGCTCGCGAACGCGCCGTCAGCCTGCTCGCTCTCGGCCAGATCCGCGACCCCGAGCTGTTGGTCAGCATCGCACTGCGGGCGCGCGACGCAGTGGTCGCCAAGAGCGCGGTCAAGCAGATCCACGACGGCTCGGCGCTGGCCCGGATCGCCGAGTCGCAGGCCGACCCGATGGTGTGCCGGGTAGCGGTCAAGGAACTGCACGACGAGGGCCTGCTGGCCGAGGTAGCCTCGCGCGCCAGCCACGCCGAGGTTCGGCGCGCCGCCGCCGAGCGCGTGCGTGAGCAGAGTCTGCTCGCGGGATTGGTCGGCGCGGAAGTAGCCGACGAGGTCCGTGCCGCTTCGCTCGCCAACTTGTCGGATCAGGCCGCACTGGCCGGGGTCGCCGCCCACGACTCGGATGCGCAACTGCGCCTAGCCGCGCTCGAACGGATAGTGGACCGCGACGCGCTGACCAAAGTCGCGCGCACGTCCTCGTACGTCGATGCGCGCGCGGCGGCGACCTCGCGCATCGACGAGGCTTCGGTCCTGATCGAATTGGCTTGCCGAGACAGCGAGGCTGCGGTCAGGCGCATCGCGCTGCGGCGGCTGCGAGGCCAGGCTTCTTTCGCGGCTGTGGTCAGCGACGGACTCTTTGCCGACTCACGCGCCCAAGCCGCCGGCCGTCTGCACGACGTGCAGCGCCTCGACCTGCTCGCGCTCGAGGACCGCGACTGGCAAGTGCGCGCGAGCGCTGCGCGTAAGCTGCGCAACCACGACCTGCTAGCGGTTCTGCTGCGCCGAGACAGTGCCTGGCAGGTACGCGAAGCGGCGGCCACCCGCGTGCGCGACGAGAGCGTGCTGGCCGAGGCCGCGCGCGGCGATGAAGCGTGGCAGGTGCGCCGCGCCGCAGTTTGTTCGAGCCACGACCAGGCTCTGCTCGGCAAGTGCGCGCGTTGGGACAAAGCCTGGCAGGTGCGCAAGGCCGCGGTGGCGAGACTCGACAACGCCACCGCATCGGCCGGTGAGGCGGCGCTCGCGAACCGTGCCAAGAACGACGAAGACTGGGGCGTGCGCCGCGAAGCGGTATTGCGGCTGCTCGATCAGGAACTCATCGCCAACCGTGCACGCTGCGACACCGCCGCCGCGGTTCGTGCCGCCGCGGCAGGCAGGCTCGAGTCGACCGCACTGCTCGAAACCGTCGCCAAGGAAGATGCCGACCGATCGGTACGCGACCAAGCAATCGCGCGACTGGCGCAGTTGCGGCCGGGCGGACCGACGCCAGCCCAAGCTGGTCAAGCTGACCAAGCGGATCCCGGCGCGCAAGGCTGAGCCGCGCCGCGCGAGCGCGCGGCCCAGCCGTCGCGAAATGACAAAGGGCCGATCCGTTCACGGATCGACCCTTCGCTCTACGCCCAAAACAGATGGGCCATTTTCAACGGGATCCTAGCGTCCTGCCGAAAAAGCCTCGTGAGCCCGTTCAAAATGGTCCAGATGCAAGGCGCGCGCGAAATGCCGCGAGCGAAGGCGTAGCGGAGCTACGTCGTAGCGAGTGGTTTCGCGCGCAACGCCGCAGATGGGCCATTTTCAACGGGATCCTAGCGTCCTGCCGAGATGATCGCGCTCAACTCGAAGACACCCTCGACAGTGCCTTCCTGCTCGCCGACGTTGACGTACCAACCCTGCTCGCCCGGGAAACGGCTGCTCGGTAGCGAGCAGTAGGTGGCGTGGTCGAGTTGTACGTCGACCATCGTGATCGACGGATAGAAGCGCCGTTCGAAGGCGCTGGTGTAGGCGGCGTCCTCACGCGGCTTCTTGGAGATCTTGAACTGGTTGAGCCACATCTTCCAGAGCTCGCCGGCGCGATCGTAGATGTCGCTGTAGATGATGAAGTAGCTCTCCTTGTCCAGGTACATCACGCGTTTGGAGTACGCGTACTGCGGCAGCTTGGATATGCCTTCGATGATCCAGACCGTGCGGGGCTCCCAGACGTCGGCGTGCATGAAATCGCCCGAGGCTTCTCCCCACACCACCGGCACGTGCTGCGCGTGCATCGGGCCCAAGACGCTCTTCTCACCGAGGAACTTCCACTCCATCCACGCAGTGTTGCCCGCGTAGCCGCCGTAGCTGTCCTGGTCTGTGTCCTGCCCGAACAGCGCATCCGAGCGCTGAGCCGACGACAGACGGCGAACGCGACGCAGCTGAGGCAGGTAGAGCCAACTGTCGTCCTGGCGGGTCTGGTCGAGGTATCGGTTGAACGTGAAGCCGGTTCCTTTCAAGTCGAACGGCTCGATCATCGGATACATGGTTTCTTTGAAACGGACCGAGTCACGGTTGGGGTCCATCTTCGGCTTCGGATCCACTTCGAGACGGCCGGTGAAATACAACCGGCGGAAGTGGTCGATCAGAAAGTGACGCTCGACCTTGACCGGCGAACCGCCGGTCCCCACGGCGCCGGTGTCACAGTCGAAGTTTCGCAGGTCGAGGTCGTCGGTCTCGATCGCGGAATCGTAGTTGAACATGTGCTTGATGGCTTTCTGCGGATCGCTGTCAGCCACGCCCGGAAACGGGAACCCCGCTACGTAGTTCTCCAGACGCAGCCCGTCGCCGGCGAGTTTGACCTGCCCCGAATACTGCTCTGTGGCATCGCGGACTGGCTTGGGAGTTTCGATCTTCCCGTAGGTTCCGACCCTGACCTTCACGCCGCGATCGATCGACCACAACATGGCCGGACCGAAGAAGTCTTTGTACTTCTCGACGTTGGCGCGGTCGATCACCGTGCCGGCCGGGGGGTTCTGCTCGGCCACGGCCGGAACGGCCACGGTCGTCACGAGCAAAGCCAACGCGAGAACTGAAACGGGAGTCGCTTTCATGCGAGATCCTCCTCCTGGATTCGAGAGCCTGAACCTGTCCATTTTCGCCGAGGCATGATCTTCCCACTCCATTGACGCCGGAGAGGCGAAGACGGCCCGCAGCGCGGTCGATCCGATAATTATGACTGAATCGCAACCCGGGTCCAGCGCTCGCCGCTCCGGCAGGGCGGCCCCGCGACCGCGACCGGCGGCACGACGTGTCGTCTAGGGGGACTTCGCGAACCGCCCCGACCACGGCCGCCGGCCTGAGAAACAAAAGTGAGGATGGGTGCGGGGGGAGGATTTGAACCTCCGACCTGCGGGTTATGAGCCCGCCGAGCTACCAGACTGCTCCACCCCGCGCGGCGTTGGTATGACGCGCTTGCGGCGAAGTCAAGTTAATCGACAGGTTAGCAGACACGACAGTCCGCGAATCAGTCCGCCGGTCGGTCCGATAGTCCGACCGCCTTGCAAACACTGGCCAGTTCGTTAGTGAGCAAGCGCCTTGCATCTCCGCCCGGCAGATCGCCGAGCCCAAGCGGCCCGATTGCATCCCTGCGAAGTTTCTCGACATGGCTGCCGACCGCTTCGAACATGCGTCGCACCTGTTGGTTGCGCCCTTCGCGAATGCGCACTTCGACCCACGCTCCGCGCGCCGGCGTGTGACGCGCCGCAGCCTGGCGCGCCGCTCTGCGATTGACCCCGACCACGGCGTTGGGCGCGCGCCCTGCGCCGCTCACCTCGCCCTTGCGCATTCGGCGCACGAAAGCCGGCGCGCTGCGGCGCCCGTCGCGAAGACGCACCCCCTCGCGAAGCCGTTCTATCGCCTCGACCGAAGGCGCCGGGCTGACCTTTACCAGGTAGGTCTTCTCCAGGTGAAAGCGCGGATGCATCATCCGCTCGGCCAGTTCTCCGTCGTTGGTGAGCAGCAACAGTCCGGAACTGTGGTAGTCGAGACGTCCGACCGGAAACAAGCCGTGCCCTCCGAGCGCGGCGATCACGTCGCCGAGACAGAAGCGCTTGTGCGGATCGCGCATCGTCGTCACACATCCGACCGGCTTGTGGTAGAGCCAGTACTCGAGCCGCAGCCGCTCGCTGACCAGACGGCCGCTCACCTTGACGTGATCGCGTCCGGGTATCGCGCGTGCGCCGAGTTCGGTGACCACACGGCCGTTGACCGTCACCTCACCGGCCTCGATCAAACGTTCGGCCTCGCGCCGTGAGGCAACGCCCGCCCTGGCCAGCAGCAACTGCAATCGGATGCCTTCGAGCGGCGCGGTCGGCGCGGCGCCGGCGCGTCCCGATTTCGTTTTCGCGCGGGTGCCCGCGCCGCCGCCTCTAGTCTTCGGTCTCGCCGGCTCGACCGGCCTCGTGCGCGCTTTCGCCGTCGCCCCCGGAGACGGTTTCTTCGCCGGCGCCGCCTTCGTCGCGCGCGCTGCCTCGTCCGCGTCGCTCGTCTTGCGCGACGTCTGCGTCTGGTTTTTCTTCTTCGTTGAAGCAGGGCTCTGGCCGCGGCTTGCTGCCTTGCGTTGCATCTTCGTCCTCCAGCGGCAGGATCCGCGCTTCTTCGCTATCGCCGAATCCGCTCTGCTCCGACATGCGCTCGAAGTCGCTGCCCAGTTCGGGCAGCGACGGCATGTCGCGCAAACTGCGCAGCCCGAACAGTTCGAGGAACTCTTTACCGGTGGCGTAGACCAGCGGGCGCCCTGCAACGTCCTTGCGTCCTACCACCTTGACGAGCCTGCGCTCGACCAGTGACTCGAGCACACCTCCGCAGTCGACGCCGCGTACCACTTCGATCTCAGCCCTGGTGACCGGCTGCCGGTAGGCCACGATCGCCACCGTCTCGGTGGCCGCGCGCGTCAGGCGCTGAGGCTTCTCGCGAAACAGCTTGCGCACGTAACGCTGGTGCTCGGGAGCCGTGCGCAGTTGCCAGCCGCCTGCCACCTCGACCAGCCGAATCCCGCGGGTGAGCAGTTCGGTAGACAGATCGGCGAGCGCCGCCTCAACTTCTACGACGGTCGAACCCTCGACGAACTCCACTATCTTGCGGGCCGCGAGCGGATCGGCAGCGGCGAACAGCAGAGCCTCGACCAGCGGACAAAGCCGCTCGAGCGGCCACAGTCCCGGGTCGGCGGCGTCGGCGGAGCCAGCGGCTTCGTCCACGCTCTCGAGCGCGCTCGCATCGTCGCCTTCGCCCGCCACGCCGTGGCCGCCGGATCTTCGTTGTCTGCGTTTCTCACTCACGATCGTACGACCACCGCAGATTCGTCTTCACCGTCCTCGCCGTCGATCGAGTCGTCGCCGCCCGGCTCAGCCGTCGCCCCGCCGAAACCGCCAGCCGGACCGTACATCTCGGTGAGATCGGCGATGGTGTCGTCTATGTCCTGGCTGAGCAAGCGCAGCTGGATCGGACCGCAGCGGCCCTGTTGTTCGGCGGCGATGACGCCGAGCTTGATCATCTCGAGCAGCCCCAGAAAAGTCGCAATTACCAGACCCCGCGGAACGCCGTCGGCGAACAATTCGGTGAACTCCAAAGAGCCCGAGGCTCGGAGCCTCTGCACCATCGAGCGCACGGCGTCGGCGACGCTGTACTCCTCGCCCGCCACGACGTGCGGCCGCCGCGCAGCGGCGCGTACCAGCACCCGGCGCAGCGCTTCGAAGAGATCTGCCAATTCCACCTGGCGCAGCGCGGCCGGCTCTTCCGGAGGGCCTTCGGGCGGCGTCGGCGGACGCCTAAAGACGTCACGGTCGAGCAGCATGCGGTCGCGTAGTTCTTCGGCGGCTTCGCGGTAGCGCTGGTACTCGGCGAGTTGCCTCACCAGATCCGCGACCGCTTCATCTTCTTCGTCGTCGTCTTCGTCGTCGCGCGGCAACAGCAGGCGCGACTTCATGTACATGAGCGACGCGGCCATCACCAGGTATTCGCCGGCTACGTCGAGGCTCAGTTCCTCGAACATCCCTATGTAAGCCAAGTACTGGTCGGTAACCTCCGCGATCGGAAGGTTGTAGATGTCGAGTTCGTTGGTACGCACCAGATGGAGCAACAGGTCGAGCGGACCTTCGAAAGCCCCGAGCCTCACCGTATAGGCGGGAGCGCTCACGCCAGGCCCATCGCCGCGCGCACTTCTCCCATCGTCGTCTCGGCGACCGCCGCCGCTCGCCTGCGACCTTCGGCGAGCACCTCGTCGACGATTCCCGGCCTCACCATCAACGCGCGGCGCCGTTGCTGGATCGGCTCGAGTTCGTCCTGCACGCGGCGGATCATCACCTTCTTGCAGTCGACGCAGCCGATCGAAGCGCTACGGCAGCCTCGCGAAACTTCCGCCCTTTCCTGCTCGGTGCAGTAGATCTCGTGAAGCTGAAACGCCGGGCAATCTTTCGGGTCGCCGGGATCGGTGCGGCGCTGGCGGCGCGGATCGGTCACCATGCGCACCAGTTTCGAATAGACGGTGTCGGTGTCGTCGGTCAGCGCGACGGCGTTGCCGTAGCTCTTGCTCATCTTGCGCCCGTCGGTGCCGGGTACGCGCGCGGCCTCGACCACCAGCCCGGCAGGCTCGGGAAACACCGGCCCGTAGAAACGGTTGAAGCGCCGCGCCACCTCGCGTGTGAGTTCGACGTGCGGTAACTGGTCCTCGCCCACCGGCACGCGCCCGGCCTTGTAGAGCAGGATGTCGGCCGACTGCAGCAGCGGGTAGCCGAGGAAACCGTAGGTCGACAGGTCGCGTCCCTCGAGCTGCTCTTGTTGTTCCTTGTAACTCGGAACCCGCTCGAGCCACGGAACCGGAATGATCATCGAGAACAGCAGGTGCAGTTCGGCGTGCTCGGGCACCTGCGATTGGCGAAACAACACCGATAGTTCGGGGTCCAGGCCTACCGCGAGCCAGTCCAGGATCATCTCCCTGGTGCTCTGCGCGATGCCGCCCGGCTCGGCGTAGTCGGTGGTGAGCGCGTGCCAGTCGGCGACGAAGAAGAAGCAGCGTGCGGTCTTTTGGAGTTCAACCCAATTCTTCAAGGCACCGTTGAGGTGCCCCAGGTGCAGCGCTCCGGTCGGGCGTGTCCCCGAAACCACAATGCCTGTCGCTTCGCCAACCCCGCCTCGCTGCGCGTCCTTATCCATAGCGTTCATCGCGGTCAGAATACCGGTACCAGCGCGCTGACCAGACGCAGCAGCAGGTGAATGACAGGACCCAGCACGACGCCGAGCACGTTGGTCCACAGCAACGCTATCACGATGAAGAAACCGTAGGGCTCGACCTGGGCCAGAGCGCCGCCCAGCGACGGCGGCAGCAGTCCGACCGCCACACGTCCGCCGTCGAGCGGCGGAATCGGCAACATGTTGAAGACCGCCAGCACGATGTTTAGCTGAATGCTGAGCTGGAACATGTAGCGCAGCGGCACCGCGACCTGGAACCCGCCGCCTGCGGCGCCGCCGTGATGGCCGTGCGCAACCACCGACAGCGCCAACGCACTCCCGATCACCAGTAGCAAGTTCATCAACGGCCCGGCCGCCGCCACCCACACCATGTCGCGCATCGGATTGCGCAGACGATGGAACGCCACCGGCACCGGCCTGGCCCAGCCGAACATGATCGGCGCTCCGGTCATCAGCAGCAGCAGCGGCAGCAGTACCGTACCGATCGGATCTACGTGGGCCAGCGGATTGAGGGTCAGGCGCCCGGCGCGCTCGGCGGTGTCGTCGCCGAGGCGATTGGCGACGTAGCCGTGGGCCCACTCGTGAAAGACCACGGCACTCAGAAAAGGCAGCACCCACAGGGCGGCCACGGTAGGATCGAAGTTCATTGAAACGCGGCGCGCCGGTGGCTCGCGCCAGCAATACCAGCGCGCCAGCCGGCGGGCAACCTTGCCTATCTGCGCATCAGCACGGGGTTGGTTTCGGCGCGCGCTTCTTCGGTGGCTCTTGTGTCGAGACTCTCATGCTCGCGCGCGGGTGATGACGGCGGTGAACCTCGCTGAGGCGCCCGGCGGCGACGTGGGTGTAGATCTGTGTGGTGGTGATGTCGGCATGGCCGAGCAGCAATTGCACCGAACGCAGATCGGCGCCACCTTCGAGAAGATGGGTAGCGAAAGAGTGGCGCAGCACGTGAGGCGCAACCCTCGACAGCCCCGCAGCGGCGGCGAGCCCGCGCAAACGTTTCCAAAAGCCCTGGCGGCTCAAGCGCTTGCCGGCGCGACCGAGAAATACGGTCTTGGCGCGGCCGAGCGGGTCGAGTGCCGGACGGCCACGCTCGAGGTACTCGCGCAGTGCATCCTGGGCGGCACGTCCCACTGGCACCGCCCTCTCTTTCGAGCCTTTACCGACCACCGCCAGATAGCCTTGCTCCAAGTGCAGTTCGGCGGCGGTCAGGCTCACCAGTTCCGACACGCGCAGACCGCAGCCGTAGAGCAATTCGAGCATCGCGCGGTCACGCAACAGTAGCGGTTCGTCGCCCGCCGAACCGGCCAGCAGAGTCTCGATCTCGTGCGTGGCCAGTTGTTTCGGGACCGGTCGGTGCCGCCGCCCTGGTCGCAGGTCGCGCACCGGACTGGTCTCGAGCCGGCCCTCGCGAACCAGGAACTTGAAGAATCCTCTCACTGCCGACAGCGTCCGGGCCCTCGACGCAGGCGCCATGCCGCGCTGCTCGAGATTCTCGAGGAACGCGACCAGGTCCGCGCGAACGACCTCCGCGGGCCGGCGGCGACCCCGGTCCTTCAAGACGTCGAGCAGCAGTCGCAGGTCGCGGCCGTAAGCCTCGAGCGAATTGCGGGCCAGCCCTTTCTCGGCTGCGAGGTGGTCCATGTAGCCGTCGATCGCCGCCCCGAGCTGCTCTCCCGCTGACACCGCGGACTCAGGGCGCGCGCCGTTCGCCGGCCGCCCCGCTGCCTCGCGCTTCAAAACACCACCTCGCCGGCACCCGTAGCGGCGGCGCTGTCGTCGGTCGTGATCGCCTCGACTATCGACGCTCTCAAGCGGTCGAGGACACCTGCGTCGTCGACCTTGCGCCGCGCCGAATCGGTGACGTAGAAGACGTCGAGAACTTCGTTCAGGTGGGTCGAGATCTTGGCCATGTGGATGTCGAGACCCTGCTTGACCATCGCGTTGACGATCAGGAAGAGCAGCGCCGGCCGGTCGGCCGCGTAGACGTCGATCACGGTGAATTCGCGTGACAATGCGTTGTCGACCTCGACGCGCGCATAGGAAGACCGGCGTACTTTCTCGCCGATCCGCCGAGTGCGCCGCGTAAGCACCGAGGCGACGAGTTCTTCGACGTCGAGGGCGCCCGCGAAGACGTCATCCAGAGCGGCGGCCACTTCTTCCCACAACCGCGCCAGCGCAACTTCGGGTTCGCCGGCGACGTACTCGATGCGGAAGACGTCGATCGCCCACCCGCTCGAAGAGGTGACCAGCCGCGCGCTCAGGATATTGAGGCCGTGCGCCGACAGCGCGCCGACCATGTCGCGGAACAGTCCTATGCGGTCGTGAGCGCAGATCGTGAACTCGCTGAAGCCGCGCTCCGCAAAGTGCTCGACCCCGTGACGGAACATCGACGAGCCCACCGATTCGAACAGGCGCCAGTGGTCAATGATCTTCTCGTCCGGATTGCCGAGGAAATACGACGTAGGAAGAGTATCGAGGAAGAGTTCGAGGCGTCCGCGTTCGGCCTCGCCCGCGGCGCGCTCGAGTAGCCGATGGCGCGTGCGTTCGGCGCGGCTCTGCATGTCGGCCTGATCCACCAGGCCCTTGTCGAAGACTTCGACCGAACTGCGGTACAACTCCGCCAGCAGGTGATCCTTCCAGCTGTTCCAGATCTGCGGACCGACCGCACGCATGTCGGCGAACGTCAGCAGGTACAACAACGTGAGGTTCTCGGCGGTGCCTACCTGCGCAACGAAATCCAGGACCAGAGTCGGATCCTCGATGTCGCGAGTCTGAGCCAGCGTCGACATCGCCAAGTGGTTGCGCACCAGGAATTCCAGCGTGGCACGTTCGTCCTCGTGCATCTGCAAACGGTCGGCGATGTCGCGCACCATCACCGCGCCGCGCTCGTCGTGATCGCCGCCGCCGTAGCCTTTCCCGAGATCGTGCAGCAGCATCGCCAGGAACAACAGTTCGGGGCGGTCGCAGTCGCGCATCGTCTGCGTCAGGAAAGGGCTCTTCTCCTGATGTTCTCCGTTGCGCAGCCCCTCGAGTTCGCGGATCCCGACCAATGAGTGCTCATCGACGGTGTAGACGTGGTAGTAGTCGTGCTGGACCATGCAGAACAGACGACCGAACTCCGGGATCATCCGGCCGAGCACCCCGAGGCGGTTCATCTGCGCAAGCGCGTCGTAGACCCCCTCTTTGGCACGCAGGATCTCGAACAGCGCCTCTACCGCCGGGCGCGATCGTGCCACCTCGGGGGTCAGCATGTCGACCTTCTGACGTACCAGATCGCGGGCGCGAGCCGAAAGCCGCACGTCGTGCCGCTGGCAGTCGCGAAACACCGCGATCAGGTTGATCGGATCTGCATCGATCGCACGCTCGTCGATCACCAGGCGCTCGCTGACGACGCTCACTCCTCTGCGCAGCGTCCTCTGTTTGACCAGACGTTCGAGCAGGCCGGTGCGCTCGGGCGGCGCCAGCAGGCGATCGACGATGTCGTCGGTAGTGCGCGCCATCACGGCGGCGTGCTGGTAGTAGGCGCGTATGAACATGTCGCCGGCGGTGCTGTTGGCCTCGGGCCGGTACCCGAAGCGTTCGCCGATGGTCTGCTGGCGTTCGAACGTGAGTTGTTCGGTCTTGCCCTGACTCAGGAAATGCAGAGCGCTGCGCGTACGGAACAGGAACTCGCGTGCCGCCGCGAGTTCGTCGTACTCGCGGGCGGTGACGATCTGCTGTTCGCGCAGGCCCTCCAGATCGGCGACGTCGCGTTTGACGCGGGCGATCCACAGCGCCGTGTTGAGGTCGCGGATGCCGCCCTGCCCCTCCTTGACGTTGGGTTCGAGTATGAAAACCGAGCCGCCGCTCTTATCGATCCGCGACTTGCTCTCGGCGAGCTTGGCGATGGTGAACCCGTCACCTTCGGTCTCGCGCAGCTTGCGCCGCACCGCGCTCTCGAATTCGCCGGCCAGCTCCGGGCTGCCGCACAGATAGCGACCGTCGAGCAGCGCGGTCTTGATCGTCAGATCTCCGGCGGCCAGAGCCACGCACTCGTCCGCGCTGCGTACCGCGTGTCCCACCTGCAGGCGCGCGTCCCACAGCGTGTACAACAGCGATTCGGTTATCGTCTCGACGAACGGCGTAACGCCGCCCGAATGCAGAACCAGCAGGTCGACGTCGGAGTACGGACACTGCTCGCGGCGGCCGTAGCCGCCAAGCGCGAAAACCGCACAGTGCTGGCGCGTGCGGGCGTAACGCCTGGCATAGCGCTCGATCGAGGCGTCGAACAGGAAACGGATGAGATGGTCGAGACTCGCCGCCAGCCGGCTGACCGTGTCGTTGCCGCTGGCTCCCGCCCAGTGAGCCGCTTCGAGTTCTTCGCGAACCGCCTTCACGTACTTCAGCGCCACGTCGGAGAGACGACCTCCCACGCTGCCGGGAGCCGGCAGCAACATCGCGGCGGACGCTCCCGAGTCGGACGCGGCCACGGCTCAGGCCCTCACTTCAGAGAGCGCCAGGCTTGGCCTCGCCGACCAGATAGCGCTGGATTCCGCGAAAGATGCCCTCGGCGACTTGCTCGCGGTAGACGGAAGAACGAATGCGAAGGCCTTCTCCACGATGCGTCAGGAACGCGGCCTCGACCAGCACACTGGGGACTTCGATGTCTTCGAGCACGAAGAACCGTCCATCCTTGACGCCGAGATCGCGCACCGCTTCATAGCGCATCCCCAGATTGCGTACCAGTTCTGCTTGGATGTCGGAGGCCAGACGTTTCGAGTCGGCTTGGACCGATGCGGGAAGATCCTGCCGCATGGCACGGCTCGGCCGAACGCGCACGCCGCGACCGCCCGCGTGTCCGGCATTTTCTTCGCGCACCAACCGCCGCGTAGCGCGATCGCCGTCGCGGTGTCGCAGCGGCGACGAACCGCTGTGGTAATAGGTCTCGATCCCGCTGGCGGCGACGTTGACGCTGGCATTGGCGTGGATCGAGACGAACAGATCGCCCCCCCAGCGCGCCGCCATCTCTCTGCGGTCGCAGAGCGCGACGAAGCGGTCATCGCTGCGCGTCATCAGGACATCGACGCCGAGCCTGCGGCGCAGGCGCTCGGCGACACGCCCAGCGAGGTCGAGCACGATGTCCTTCTCCCACTCTCCGTGCTGAGCCTGAGCGCCCGGATCCTTGCCGCCGTGACCGGGGTCGAGAACTATCAATCTTCTAGTAGTGGCCGCTTGGCGCGACACCGGCGCCCGCGCGACCGGACCAGCCTCGGCGCCCGCCGGTTGTTGCGCCGCGCGCGCAGCTGCGGTTGGGTCTGCGGCCCGCTGCGCGCCATCTCGTCGCGCAGTCGCGGCGGCGGCTGCCGCCTCGCCGCGATCGAGCAACCTGATGCGCACGCGCGCCGGGTTGTCGAGAGAGACGACGCTGGCCGTCACTTTCTTGACCAGATCGATCCTCAGGCGCACCGAGCCAGAGATCGGGTCGGCGCTCACGACCACTCCACGCACCCGCGAATCCTCGACGGGAAGCACCCGCGCCGCGCGCTCGCCGAGCGTTGCGCCGTCGATCTCGACGACGAAAGCCAGCCCGTCGCGCTGCGTTTCGCTGCGCCCGTGAACAGCTGCCGCGGAGTCGCATTCGACGACCAGTTCGGTCACGCCGGCTTCGCTGTGGCTCAGCACCGAACGTACGACCGCCGCCTCGCACGACGAGGGCGTTAGCGATTGTAGTAAAAGGGTGCTCCCGAAAACCAATGCCGGGAGCGCAGGCCTTCGCGCCCCTTGCACGTCCACCACCTCCTCAACTTCCCGCGCCGGACAAGGATTATTGCGCGGACTTGGCTTCCTCCACAAGGCGCGCGAGCAGATTGAGCGCTTCGAGCGGGCTGAGCGAGTCGACGTCGATACACGCGAGCCGCTCGGCGATCGCGTCACCGCTGCTCTCGGGTGCCCGCGCCGACGGCGCCACCGGTCGGAAAAGACTTAGTTGCCCGCTACTTGCGCCGCCGATTCCCTCTCCACTCTCGAACCGGGCGAGAATCGTCCGGGCTTTGTCGATCACCTCGTCGGGAACCCCTGCCAGGCGCGCCACTTCTATCCCGTAGCTGCCGCTGGTGGGGCCGGGCGCGATCCGGTACAGGAACAGCACACTGCCCCTGTAGCGCCGCACCGCCACCGAAAAGTTCTCGACCCCGTCGTGCTCGCCCTCGAGAGCGGCGAGTTCGTGGTAGTGGGTTGCAAACAGCGTCTTGACGCGCGCCTTCAGCATCGCCTCCGCCACCGCCCACGCGATAGAGATTCCGTCGAAGGTCGAAGTGCCGCGACCGATCTCGTCGAGCACGACCAGGCTGCGCTCGCTCATGCCGCGCAAGATCGCGGCGGTCTCGGACATCTCCACCATGAAGGTCGACTGGCCCGCGGCGAGGTTGTCGCTCGCCCCGATGCGGGTGAAGATGCGATCGACCAGCGGTACCCGCGCCGACGTCGCCGGTACGAACGAACCACAGTGCGCGAGCAACACCAGCAGCGCCACCTGCCTCAGGTAGGTGGACTTGCCCGCCATGTTCGGACCGGTGATCACCATCAACAGCCGGCTGTTCTCTCCCAGACGGCAATCGTTCGGGACGAACGCGGAACCGAGTCTTGCTTCGACCACCGGGTGGCGCGCCCCGACGATGTCGAGTTCGCTGCCCTCGTGGATCCCGGGCCTGACGTAGCCGCGCTGATGAGCGGTCTCGGCAAGACCGGCCAGCGTATCGAGCGTGGCGGCGGCGGCGGCAGTGCGCCCGAGGCTCGCCTGCAGCGGCACGAGCTCTGCGGCCAGCTCTTCGAAGAGATGCGTTTCGAGTGTCGTCAGGCGCTCTTCAGCGCCCAGCACTTCGTTCTCGCGATTTTTCAGTTCGGGCGTGATGTAGCGTTCGGCATTGGCCACCGTCTGCTTGCGCGAGTACGAGATCGGCACCAGGTGCTGATTGCTACGCGTTATCTCGATGTAGTAACCGAACACCTTGTTGAAGCCGACCTTGAGCGAGCCGATTCCGGTGCGTGCGCGCTCCTCGGCTTCGAACGCCGCGATCCAGCCCTTACCGTCGCGGCTGATAGCGCGCAGGCGGTCGACTTCCGGGTGGAATCCTTCGCGTATGACCGCGCCCTTCTTGAGCACCGCCGGCGGTTCATCGACGAGCGTGCGGACGATGCGTTCGCGAACCGACGGCAGGTCGTCGAGTTCGGCGGCGTAGCGTGTCAACGCGCTCGCCGCGTCTTCGCGGCGGTCGCGCAAGCGCTCGCGCAAGGTCGCCACCGCTGCCAGTGCGTCGGCAAGGCGCAGGGCGTCGCGCGGCCCGGCGGTAGCGGCGCCGAGACGTCCGAGCAGCCGTTCGAGATCGCCGATCCGGCGCAGCGCTTCGCGGACGTCAGCACGCAGTTCGTAGTCCTCGACCAGAGTCTCGACCGCGTCGAGCCTGGCGCCGATCGCCTCGGCGTCGCGTAGCGGACGCAGCAGCCACGCCCTCAGCAGCCGCTTGCCCATCCCGGTGCTGCAGCGATCCAACACCGCAACCAGCGAGCCCCGCGTGCCGCCGTCGTACGACTCGAGCAGTTCGAGATTGCGCCTGGTGGCCGCGTCCAGGTGCAGATAGCTCGCGCTGTCGTAGGCCTCGGGCGCGCGCAGGTGTGCGATGCGCCCGCCCTGCGTCGCCGCGACGTAAGCCACCAGCAGTGCGTGTGCGGCAGCGGAAGCACTCTGCGCGCCGGAGTCAGAGCTGCGCAACGCCGCGCGCACGTCGCCCGCGCTGGTAGGCTCCGAACTCTCGCCGACCAGACAGCGCGGCAGCACACGGCGAAGACCCGCGAGCAGCTCCGCGTCGGCGCCTGCCGGCACCACGACCTCACTCGGCGCGGTGGCTTCGAGTTCTTCGTGCAACTGCTCGACCGAGGACACTTCGGTGGTGCGAAGCTCGCCGGTGGAGAAATCGGTCACCGCCACGCCGAAACCCGTCGCTGCGGCGACCACCGCCGCGAGGTGGTTGGAGCGTTCCGGGGCCAGCGTTTCTTCGTCGAGGTTGGTTCCTGGTGAAACGACCCTCGTAACCTCGCGCCGCACGATACCGCCGCCGCCCGGCAGTTCGATCTGCTCGCAGATCGCCACTTTGTGTCCGGCTTCGAGCAGCCGCGCGACGTAGGGACGCACCGCGTGGTACGGCAGTCCGCACATCGGGATCGGATGTTCGTCGTTACGATTGCGCGAGGTAAGCGTCAGGTCGAGCAACTCCGCCGCCTTCTCGGCATCTTCGAAGAACATCTCGTAGAAGTCGCCCATCCGGAAAAACACCAGAGCGTCGCGGTGTGTGCGTTTGACCTCCAAGTACTGCTGCATGGCCGGCGTCAGCTTGACGCCCTTGTACGCCGTCACCGGTGCTTCGCTATTGTCTCGCGCTTGCATCTACCAAAGTCCCTTTAGCAGCTCGCTGGAAATGGCCCATCGCCGCGTTGCACGCTAAACCGATCGCTACAACGTACGGAAGCACGCTTTCGCTTGCGGCTTTTCGCGCGCGCCTTGCATATGGACCATTTTGAACAGGCTGACGGATGGTCTTTCAACGGGTTGTTTGCTCAAACGTACTTGCGACGACGTCCGACGTAGTCGACGAGCAGGAAGCGCCCGAGATGGTCGGGAGTGGTGTAGAAGGCTCGTCCCTGGTTGATCCGGGTCATATCGTGCACGAACGCGCGCAGCGGCTGGCTGTCGTCGAGCATGAAGGTGTTGATGCGGATACCGCGCCGGGTGACTCGCTGCACTTCTTCGAGCGTTTCGACGGTCGCACGCGAAGTCAGCCCGCCGATGGTCATCGGCCACTCGCAGTAAAGACGCCCTTGGTTGAAGTAGGCGGTCGGCTGACCGTCGGTTATCACCAGCAGTTGCTGCGTGGCCGCCGGATGGCGTGCCAGCAATTCGCCGCCGAGGCGCAGGCCGTCTTGAAGATTGGTGAATGGATCGCCCACGTTCCAGCTCACTTCGGCGAGATCGGCGGGTCTGAGTTCCACCGCGCGGGTGTAGAAACCGACCAGACCGAAGTAATCGCGCGGGAAGCGGGTGCGCATCAGGGTTTCCATCGCCAGTGCGACCTTCTTGGCGGCGGCGAAGCGTCCTTCCCAACTCATCGACCAGCTCATGTCGAGCAGCAGGACCGTCGAGGTCCGCGTGCTGCGCGAGGCCTCCCTGACGTGGATATCGCGGTGACCGAGCCGCACCTTGGCCGCGCCGGAGCCGCGAACCGGCCCACCCTGAGCCTGGCGCAGCAACGCCGCCCGCAGCGTGGAGGCGACGTCGATGTGGAGCGGATCGCCGAACGCGTACTCCCGCACCTGCTCGCTCATCGCCTCGCCGGCGCCGCTGCGGCGCGTGTCGTGACGCCCCGAGGAATCGGCGAGCAGTTCGCCGAGGATTTCGTGCAGCGCGATCTGGCCGAGGCGGCGCGCTCCCTTCGGAGTCAGCACGCTACGGCCGCCCTTGGCGACGACGTAGCCGGCTTCGACCAGCGCGCGCATCACCTGCCCGAGCCGCCGGGTGGCTTCGGCGAAGTCTCCGCCGAGCAGTCCCACCAGTGCCTGCGCGTCGATCGAGTCGAAATCACGCTCACGCAGCGCGCGTTCGATTTCGCGCAAAGCCTCGAGGCGACCGAGCATCTGCAGGGTTTCTTCGAATCCGAGGCTGCGCGGACCGTGGAACTGCTCGCGGAAGCGGCGCGTAAAGCGCTCGACGCTCCTGACGTCGTCGCCGCGTTCGGCGAGTTCGTCGAACGCCCGGCGCGCATCCTGGCCGGTGAAAGCCCAGCGCGAGAGCTGCTCGAGCGCATCTTCGAGCACGCGCGAGAGTCGCGCCAGCGCGGCTTCTCTCTCGCTCCGCGACGCCGAAGCCGGTTCACGCGCGATCGCTTCGGCTTCCAGCTCTACGACCTCGTCGAACTCGCTCCACGGGGCATCGAGTGAATGTTCGAGGTTGAAATCGTCGTAGAAGCTGGCGATTTCCGCCTGCAAACGGCCGCTCAGATCGTCGATGCCGCGCATCTCCACGCGCTCGGCGTCCGAGCCCCTGCGCAGCAGACGGTCGAGGGCTTCATCGACGTCGTCGTTGCGTCCCAAAAACTCGGCGAGTTCGTCGAACAGCGTGTCGGGATCCAGCCGGACACGCTGAGTTCCGTCCCATATGGTGTAACGCGTACGCACGGTCCGCGTCAGGCCGCGTAGGCGAGGCGACCTCCGTCCCGCTTTCGGTTGAGCTTCTCGAGCAGGTGCAGGCCTTCGAAGACGAACTCGACCGCACACGCCATCAATCCCGGACTTTCGAACGACCCCAGCCGTTCGATCACCTCGCGCAGCCCCGGGATCGACGCGATCCCCTCTTGGTACTCGATCGCCGGCATCGTGTCGGACACGGCCACTCCCCAACCGTGGCCCATGTACTCGAGCACCGGCGACAGGTCCGCCGCCGACAGTCGCGCATCGAAGGCCCCGCGTACCGCGACCGACAACAGCCGTTCGACCACGGCGCCTTCCCTCACCGGGTCCATTCCGTACTCGAGCTCGAGTTTGCCGTTGGTGGAGGCGAACAGCGCGTGCAAATCGCTGATGCGCGGGACGATCTCGTTCTCACCGCAGCGCACCGCACGCTTCTCGGCGTTGGCGAGCAGCGTTTCGTAGTTGTTGATGGTCACGCGCACGCTCACGCCCGAGGCCTGGTTGACCTCCGGCGCCTTGCGCGCCTCCATCGTGAAGCGCGCGACCAGTTCCTTCATGAAATCCGGCACCCTTACCTGGCGGCCTTCGCGAATGTCTATGCCGGCCTCCTGCTCCATCACCGCGATCTCGTCGTTGATAGTACGCGGGTAGTGAGTGCGGATCTGCACGTCGAATCGGTCTTTGAGCGGCGTGACGATGCGGCCGCGGCTGGTGTAGTCCTCGGGATTGGCGGTCGCCACCACCAATACGTCGAGCGGCAGCCGGATCTTGTAGCCTTTGACCTGCAAGTCGCGCTCTTCCATCACGTTGAAGAGGCCGACCTGAACTTTTTCGGTGAGGTCGGGAAGTTCGTTGATCGCGAATATCCCGCGGTGCGTACGGGCGAGCAGCCCGAAGTGGATGGCTTCTTCGTCCGACAGATAGCGGCCCTCGGCGATCTTGATCGGATCGATCTCGCCGATCAGGTCGGCGATCGTCACGTCGGGAGTCGCCAGTTTCTCGGCGTAGCGGGCGTTGCGATCGATCCACACGACCGGCAGATCCGCACCCTGCTCGGCGGCGCGGCGCCGGCACGGCGCGCACACCGGCGCCAGCGGATCGTCGTGGATCTCGCACCCGTCGACAGCCGGCACGACCTCGTCGAGAAGACCCACCAGCGCACGTATCAACCTGCTCTTGGCCTGGCCACGCTCGCCGAGCAGCACCATGTGGTGGCCCGACAGCACCGCGTTCTCGATCTCCGGCACAACGGTCTCGTCGTAGCCGAGGAGCCCGGCAAACAACGTTCGCGTGCCCCCGTCCACGGCCAGCAACCGCAACAGGTTGGCACGCATCTCTTCGCGGACGCTGCGCGGCCGGTAGCCCGCAGCCTCCAGTTCAGCGCGCGTCGTGGCGCGCGTCACGGCAGCGCGCGATCGGCATCGACCGCACCCGCGCCGCTAGCGTCCGCATGCTCCGGCGCCAGCACGCAGCGTTCGGCCTGCTCGGCGCGCGCGCGTTCCAATTCGGCCGCCGCATCAGCGGCCGCCTGCTGGGCCCGCCGCGCCTTGTCCTGCTCGGAAGCGAGCGTGAGCGCCTGGGATTCGGCGTCGGCGCGTGCAGCGTCGAGTTCCACACGGAGTTTGTCGAGGTCGGCAGCGAGCTTGTCGTTGCGTTTGCGCTGCCGGCGCACCGCCAGCCGCAACCTCAGGTGCTCGACGAAAGTCCCGGTGCCGGCCACCAGCGTGCCGATCACCAGCGCGGCGAGCAGCAACAGCGCCAGCGGCGCCTCGCTCTGAGCACCCTCAGGACGCGGCAGGAAACTGATCGCCGGCAGGTAAACGAACGGCACCGGCGTCATGTTGGCGCTGGCCAGCACGATCCCGACCACCAGCAAAACGGTGTAAGCAACCGTACGCAGAATCTTCACTGGACCTCCTCGAACAACGGCAGCAGACGGTCGTAAGTCTCTTCGAGGTGCTGGGGCATCACGCGCGTCTCGGCCAACAGCGGCATGAAGTTGGTGTCACCTTCCCAGCGCGGAACCACGTGCCAGTGCAGGTGGTCGGCAATACCGGCCCCGGCGCTGCGGCCGAGATTCATCCCGATGTTGAAGCCGACCGGTGAGTACGCCGCCGCGAGCACGCGTACGGCGCGCCGTAGCAGATCATGGACACCCGCGGCAGCGGCGCCGTCCAAGGCCGCGAAGTCGGCCGTGTGCCGGCGCGGCGCGATCAACAAGTGTGCACTGGCGTAAGGATAGAGATTCATCAGCACGCACGCGTGCTCGGTGACTGCCAGTACCAGCCGGCGTCGCCGCGCGGCGGCGTCATCGAGACTCGCACTCTCGCAGAAGATGCAACCGGTGCCCGGCGCTTTTTTTTCGATGTAGGTGAGACGCCACGGCGCCCAGAGAACTCGCACGCGTGTGAAAGGCCTCGGGCTAGACCGACGGCGAGTCGGACTCCCCCTGTTCGAGGTCGTCGCCGAGATCGACGCGCTGCTTGAGTTCTTTGCCGACCTTGAAGAACGGCACCCGCTTGGACGCCACCGCCACCAGATCGCCGGTCTTGGGGTTGCGCCCTTCGCGGGCCATACGCTGCTTGACCACGAAGCTGCCGAACCCGCGAATCTCGATTCGATCTCCACGGCACAGCGCTTCGGTCATGCTCTCGAACACCGAGTTGACAATGACTTCGGCGTCCCTGCGCGAGTACGCGGGATACAGCCGGACGATCTCATCAATAAGGTCTCGCTTGGTCATAGCGGCGTGCCCTCCGACCGGCGTCTCGGCGTCCAAGTGGCCTTGCCGGCTTACTCGCCGCTTCCGCGGCGGGCGAGCTTTTCTTGGATCATGTCGCCAAGGGTAACGCTACCGCCCCGGCCGCTGCCGGTTTCAGCGGACATGTACGCACGCATCTCTTCCTTCTCCGCCGACTGCATCAGCGACCGGATGCTGAGCGAAATTCTCCGCTCGCGGGTATCGACCTGCGTGACTTCTGCCTCGATCTCCTGTCCCGGATGGAACAGATCGCGGGGGTTCTCGACCCTCTCGCGGCCGAGCTGGGAAACGTGAACGAGCCCCTCGACACCCTCTTCGATCTCGACGAAGACACCGAAGTCGGCGATGTTGGTCACCTTGCCGTGAATGCGCGCGCCGACCGGGTAGCGATCCTGCATGCGGCGCCATGGATCCTCGTTGAGTTGCTTGAGGCCGAGCGAGAGACGCTCGTTGGAAATGTCGATCCCGAGAACCAGGCACTCGAGTTCGTCGCCTTTCTTGGCGATCTCGGATGGATGGTGGACCTTCTTGGTCCAGTGCATGTCGGAGATGTGGACGAGCCCGTCGATGCCTTCCTTGACGTTTACGAAGACACCGAAGTCGGTGACGCTGGTGACCTTGCCGCTGACGCGGGTGCCCACCGGATGCTCGATCGGAAGCATCTCCCACGGGTTCGGGGTCACCTGTTTGAGACCGAGCGAAATGCGGCGGTTTTCCGGGTCGAGCGCGATCACGACGACGTCGACTTCGTCGCCGACCGACAGCACCTGCGAGGGATGCGTGACGCGTTTGGTCCACGACATCTCCGAAACGTGCACCAGACCCTCGATGCCCTCCTCGATTTCGATGAACGCACCGTAGTCGGTCAAGCTCACGACCTTGCCATGCACGCGGTTGCCCGGGAACAGCCGTTCGGCAACCGACACCCACGGATCGTCGCACAGCTGTTTGAGACCGAGCGAGATGCGGTGTGAAGTCGCGTCGTACTTCAGAACCACCACGCGCAGCACGTCGCCGGGTTTGACCACCCTCGAAGGATGGCTGATACGCCCCCACGACATATCGGTGACGTGAAGCAGGCCGTCGATCCCGCCGAGGTCGACGAAAGCGCCGTAGTCGGTGACGTTCTTTACCACGCCTTCGAGAATGACTCCGGCTTCCAGGATCTTGAGGGTCTCGCCGCGCGCGGCCTCCTGCTCCTTCTCGAGCAGCGCCTTGCGCGAGACGACCACGTTGCCGCGAGCGCGGTTGTACTTGAGAATGGTGAACGGCGCGGTCTCGCCGATGTAACGATCCAGGCTGCGCGTGGGACGCGTATCGACGTGGGAGCCCGGCAGGAACGCGAATACTCCGACGTCGACCTTGAGACCGCCCTTGACGCGGCCGACTACGGTGCCTTGCACCGTGCCGCCGGATTGGTAGGCGTCTTCGATGGCCTTCCAGACGATGTTCTGGCGGGCGCGTTGGTAGGAAAGGCGGAAGTCGCCGCCATCGCCGCCGGTCGACTCGACCAGGACTTCGATCTCCTGGCCCTCCTTGATCGTCATCGCTCCGTCGTGGTCCTGGAACTCGTAAGCGGGGATCATCCCCTCGGACTTGTAGCCGATGTCTACGGTAACGATGGCGTTGGAAATCGAAACGACGTGGCCTTTGACGATGTCGCCGGCCTGAATCGGCCGGACCGAGGCCTCAAACAGATCCGAGAAACTCTCGGACGCCTCTTCGTGCTGAGTTACCTCATGCTCCACCTTCTCCTGTTGCATCAAAGAAAAAATCCTCCGTGGTGTGACGCCCGAACGGGCAGGCGTAGCTCATAACGCGTCGCGGTCGCGAACTCAACAGAAGATCTGGATTTCCGCCTACTTCGCAACGCGGCCTCGGGCGACCGCCGCGGCCACGATCAGTTCCACCACTTGTTCGAGAGCCGCGTGTGTGGTGTCGATCACAACCGCATCCGGCGCCGCGACCAGTGGCGCGACCTTGCGCGTCGTGTCGCGCAGATCCCTCTCGGCCATCTCTTCCTTCACCTTGCCCACCGCGGCGGAAGCCGCATCGGCCCCGCGCGTCTTGAGCAGCTCGGCACTGCGGCGCCGGGCGCGCTCGTCAGGGTCGGCATCAAGGAATATCTTGAGGTCAGCCGCCGGAAACACGACGGTCCCGATGTCGCGTCCCTCGACCACCGTGCCGGGGGGCCTTACACCCTCGCGCTGCCAAGCCAGCAGAGCCCGGCGCACCGAAGGACAGGCCGAACTTTTCGAAGCGGCCTGGCTCACCTCCGGAGCGCGGATGGCTTCGGACACGTCGCGACCGCCGAGCAGGAAACCGCGGCCACCGGCGGTGGGCTCGACACGCAGCGACGAGACCAGCGCGGCCATCGCCTCGTCGTCGGCGGGAGAGACTCCCGCATCTACCGCCGCCAGCGCGACGCAGCGGTAGAGGGCTCCCGAATCGAGGTAGGAGAAGCCGAGCGCCTCGGCCACGCGCTGCGCGGTCGTGGACTTGCCGGCACCGGCCGGCCCGTCGATCGCCACAATGAAGGTGCCGGCAGCGCCGGCCTCGCTGTGTTTCATGCGCCGAGCCTCGCGAGGACGTCGAAAAACTCCGGGAAAGAAACCGCCACCGACTCGGCGTCGTCGAGAGTCACGCCCTGCGTGCAACCCAGTGCCGCCACCGCTGCCGACATCGCGATCCGGTGATCGCCATCGGTGACGATGCGCGCGCCGCCGCGCACTGTCCCGCCGTGGACGCGAAACCCGTCTTCGAAAACCTCGACGTAAATGCCCAGCGCGCCGAGCATCGCCGCCGTCGCGGCGATGCGATCGCTCTCCTTGACACGCAGTTCGCCGGCGCCGCGTACCGTGGAGACGCCGTCGGCGAAAGCCGCCAACACCGCCAGCAACGGCAGTTCGTCGATTGTCGCCGGAACTTCGTCGGCCGCGACATCGAAGGCGTGCAGTCGCGAGAAACGCGCCGTCACGGTGCCAACCTCTTCGCCGCCCACCACCCCTTCGACGCTGCTGTGGACGTCGGCGCCCATCCGGGCCATCACATCGAAAAAGCCCAGCCGCGTGGGGTTGAGCAGGACGCCTTCCAGGGTAACTGCGGAGCCCGGAACGATGAGCGCCGCTGACAGCAGGAAGGCCGCCGAGGACGGGTCGCCCGGAACCGCCACGTCTACGCAGGTCAGCCCGAGCGGGCCGCCTCGGACCTCGACACGGCAGCCGGCCGCAATCAGGTCGACCCCCATCGCCGTCAGTAGCCTTTCGGTGTGGTCGCGGCTGGGAAACGGTTCGACGACGACCGTCGTCCCGCGCGCCTGCAGCCCGGCAAGGATTACCGCACTCTTGACCTGAGCGCTGGGCACGACCAAGGCGACTTCGGCCCCCTGCAGCCCACCGCCTCTGATGCGTAGCGGAGCGTGCCCCTCGGTGGTCTCGATCAAGGCCCCGAGCCGCGCCAGAGGCTCGGCCACGCGCCTCATCGGACGCCGCGACAGCGAGGCGTCCCCAACCAGCGTGGCGTCCAGTCCCTGCTGACCGGCCAACAATCCGCACAGCAGCCTCATGGTGGTCCCCGAGTTCTCGCAATCGACACACCCCGGAGCGCGTTCGAAAGCCAGATCCCTTCCCCGCACTCGGACGCTGTCCGGCCCCACCCTCTCGATAACTGCCCCCAGCCGCGCCATCGCCGCCAGCGTCGATGCCACGTCGCGCCCGCTCGGAAGGCCGCGCACCAGAGCCTCGCCGCGCCCGGCGGCATTGAACATCACCGCACGGTGGGCGATCGACTTGTCACCAGGAACGCCGACGCGCCCGTGCAGCGGACCCGCCGCCGGCGTCACCGTTCGCGGGCTCACTGCGCAACCTCTTTGCGCAGCCGGCGCGCGGCCCCGATCAGGCCGCGCAGCGCGGCTTCGTCGTTGTCGTCGATGGCCTTGCGCAACCGCGCCCACAACACGCCGAACTCGTCGATCGCCGCCAGCAGCGCCGCGCGGTTGAGTTGCGCGATGTCGGTCCACATGTCGGGATCACTGGTGGCCAAGCGGCTGGTGTCGCGAAAACCCGAAGCTGCCAGTTCGACGATGCGCTCGCGCGCCGCCGCACCGTCGGCCGTGGCCGCCAGTACGTAGGCGACCATTTGCGGAAGGTGACTCGAAGTGGCCAGCGCCTCGTCGTGCTCGGCCGCGCTCATCTCGAGCACGCGCGCGTCGAGATCCTCCCACAGCGCGCGCATGCTCTGGCGAAGCCGCGCCGACGTGACGTGGCACGGAGTCAGCACCACACGCGCACCGCGGAACAGTTCGAGATCGGCCGCGCCCGCGCCGCTCTCGGCCTTGCCTGCCAGAGGATGCGCGCCCAGAAAGCGGCCGGCCAATCCCAGACGTCGCGCTTCGGCGACAATCGGCCCCTTGACGCTGCCGACGTCGGTAATCACGCACGAGGCCGCAGTCGCCGCCGCAACCTCGCCGAGTTGTTCGAGCGCGGTGCGCACCGGAGTCGCCAGCACCACCAGGTCGGCATCGGCGCACGCGGCGGCAAGGTCGCTGGTGGCGTGGTCGAGAAAGCCGCGCGCCTTGGCGGTATTTAGGTTGGCGCTAGAACGTCCAACACCGGTGGTGCGCGCGAACAGGCCGCGAGCCTTGCCCGCGCCTGCCAGCGAAGCACCCAGCAGCCCGGCACCCACGACCACGCAGTGACGCCAGTTCTCGCTGCCTCGCTCGCTCATCGCAGGATCTCTTGAAGCGCAGCGATCGTGCGCTCGTCCTCAGCTTCACTGCCGAACGTGATGCGCACGTGTTCGGCAAAGCCGTAAGCGTCCATCGGGCGCACGATCACACCACGGTGGAGCAGCGCGTCGGTGACGGCCTTGCCGTTGCCGACCCTTATCAAGACGAAGTTGGCGTGGCTCGGCACGAAGTCGATGCGAAGCTCCGCACAGGCCTGGCTCCAGCGTCGCCGGCTGTCGTGCACGCGCCGGCGCGAGGCCTGGACGTGCGCGTCGTCGTCGAGAGCCGCGGCCGCCGCCACCTGAGCGAGCAGGTTGACGTTGAACGGTTGACGCAGGCGCGCCATCGCGTCCATCACTTCGAGTGAACCGACACCGTAGCCGATGCGAAGTCCGGCCAAGCCGTAGATCTTCGAAAAGGTTCGCGCGACGACCAGGCCCGGGTGGCGATCCAGGTAGTCGAGGCCGCACGGATACTCGGGGTCATCGACGTACTCGAAGTAGGCCTCGTCGAGCACCACGCAGACGTTCTCGGGCACGCGTGCCAGGAAACGCTCCCACTCGGCGCGGCGGAAGATCGTCCCGGTCGGGTTGTTTGGATTGGCCAGGAACACCACCCGCGTGCGCGCCGTGAGCCGCTCGGCGATGGCATCGAGGTCGTGCTCGAAACCACGCGGCGGCGCCTTGACCGGCCTGGCGCCGACCGCGATCGAGACCAGCGGATACACCAGGAACGCATCTCTCGAAAACAACACTTCGTCGCCCGGGCCGGCGAAAAGCCGGCACGACAGTTCGAGGATCTCGTTGGAGCCGTTGCCGAAAACGATGCGTGCAGGCGCGACGCCGAGATTGGCGGCGAGCTTCTCGGCCAGCACCACCGCGCCGCCGTCGGGGTAGCGATGAATCCCGGGCAGCGCTTGGCGCAGGGCCTCGAGCGCGAGCGGTGAAGGACCGAGCGGATTCTCGTTGGAGGCGACCTTGATCGAGCCGCGAATGCCGAGTTCACGCTCGACCTCTTCGATCGGACGCCCGGGTTTGTAAGGTTGCAGCGAGCGGATACGCTCGGGAATTGGTGGACCCGCCATCGCGGCTAGTTAGCCCGAACCCACCGCAATCGCCACGCGCCGGCTGTCCGCAAGCGGCCCCATGTTGCGTCGGGCACCCATCCCCATCCATCGCGTAGCCGCCGTTCTTACCGGGGACGCACCAGCCGCGGTGCCGTCCGACCCTCGCGGCGGTCAACACGGTCCAAGCCTGCGCCAGGCACGAACTCCGGCGGTAGGCGCGACGTTTGAAGCGACGGCCAACATGAAGTTTAGGAGCAGGCAACCATGACAGACCTGTTCGCCCCGCTCACTCTCGCCCACGGCCCGGCCTGGAAGAACCGTTTCATGCTCGCGCCGCTCACCAATCAACAGAGTCACGCCGACGGAACTCTGTCCGAGGACGAACTGCGTTGGCTCGCCTACCGCGCCGAGGGCGGCTTCGGCATGGTCACGACCTGCGCGGCCCACGTGCAGCGGCAGGGACGAGGCTTCGCCGGACAACTCGGCATCTTCGACGACGCGCAGCTTCCCGGGCTGACACGTCTGGCCGCGGCGATCCACGCGCACGGTGCGGCAAGTGCCGTGCAGCTGCACCACGCCGGGCTGCGCTCGCTCGCCGCACTGACCGCAACCGCGCCGGTAGGACCGTCCGAAGACGCGGAGACCGGAACCCGCGCGCTCGACGCAGGCGAGGTCGAACGACTGACCGAAGACTTCGTCGCCGCCGCCGTTCGTGCCGAGAAGGCCGGCTTCGACGGCGTCGAGTTGCACGGAGCGCACGGCTACATCTTGTGCGCGTTCCTGTCGGCCCAGACCAACCGGCGCAACGATCGCTGGGGCGGCACGCTCGAGAATCGTGCTCGTATCCTGCGCGACGTCATCGCCGGCATCCGCGCACGCTGCCGCAAGGACTTCCAACTCGGCGTGCGCCTGTCGCCGGAACGCTACGGAGTGGCCACCGCCGAAATGCGCCAGCTCGCCGGCGAGTTGATGGCGGAAGGCTTACTCGACTACCTCGACATGTCTCTGTGGGACGTCTTCAAGAAGCCTGTCGAAGCCGACTTTCAAAGCCGCGCGCTGATCGACTGGTTCGCCGATTTGGCGCGCGGCAACACCAGGCTCGGCGTGGCCGGCAAGATCCGCAAAGCCGCCGACGCCAGACGCGCACTAGAACTCGGCGCCGATTTCGTCGTGGTGGGACGCGCGGCCATCCTCCACCACGACTATCCAGGCAAGATCGCCGCCAATCCGGATTTCGCACCGGTGGCGCTGCCGGCGAGCCGTCAGCACCTGCGAGCCGAACGCCTGAGCGAGGGATTCATCGACTACATGAACAGTTGGCCGGGCTTCGTGGCGGCCGAAGACCGCGAGACGGCGTAACCGAAGTGCGCGAGCGGCTGCCTCGCGCACCACTACCACGACAGTAGAGACATGAAACAGAGCAGGAAGGGGTACGAGATCTTCCGCGGCAAAGTCGCGATCATCACCGGCGCGGCATCCGGCCTCGGGCAAGGCTTCGCGATCGAGATCGCTGCGGCCGGTGGCACCGTGGTCGCCGCCGACGTGAACGTCGAAGGCTTGGAGCGCACCGTAGCCACCATCACCGCCGCCGGAGGCAAGGCCGAAGCGCATCGGCTCGACGTGCGCGACAGCGCGGCAGTGACGGCTCTGGTCGATGCAACCGTCGAGCGCCACGGCCGCATCGACTACATGTTCAACAACGCCGGTATCGCCACGCAGGGCTTTGTCGAAGAAATCCCGGTCGCGAACTGGGACGAGATCATCGACATCAACCTGAAAGGCGTTATCTACGGCACCGTCGCGGCCTACCGGCACATGGTGCGGCAACGCAGCGGCCACATCGTCAACACCGCTTCGTTGGCCGGGCTTTCGCCTTCGCCGACGCTGGCACCGTACAACGCGGTCAAGTTCGGCGTGGTGGGACTGAGCGACTCGCTGCGCGGCGAAGCGATGCTGAAGGGCGTCAAGGTGACGACGTTGTGCCCGGGGTTCATCGAGTCGGGAATCTACAACGCCGCGCGCATGAGCGGTGAGTTCACCGAGCAGGGCCTGCGCGAGAAGATTCCGTGGATGGTGCCGCTCGAAAAGGGCGTTGCGCAGCTGCTCGACGCGGTGGTGCGCAACAAGCGCGCGGTGACGCTGCCGTCCTACGCGCACGTCGCGATCTGGACGTACAAACTGTTTCCGTGGCTGTCGATCCGCCTCAACAGCCGCATGGTCGCCCGGCAGATACGCGAATTGTCCGCCAAGGGGCACTGAAGCCGAGCGACGACGGCTCGGCGCTGCCGCACGCGTGCGGGTGACCTTGCCGGCGCTGCCGCCGCTACTCTCCGCCCTTCTTCGTCCGGACCGACTTGTAGCGACCGGCACACCAATCCTCGACACCGGAGGTGTACCACTTGGAGGCCGGCTGCTCGCAGGGTCCGCCGGCCAGACACGAGTGGTACCCGTCATTCGACATGTCCGCGATGAAACGAATGGTCGGCGAGAACGTCGCGATGCGAGCGCCGGGTGCCTTGAAGATCGCGCCCTGCGAGACGGTGCCGCGACAACCGATGATCTCGATCGGACCGTAGTCGTAGTCGGAGGTCATGCCGCCGTAAACGATGTTCTTCATCACGACCTTGCGGGCCGCACCGAAGGGCTTGGCCTCCGCGGTCAGGCCGCGCTCGATCGCTTCGCGCAGCACTTCGTCGCGCGAGCGGCCGGCGAACCACGGCGACTCAGCCTGCCCCAACACGTGATCGAACTGCCCGTAGAGCAGGTTGAACAACTCCGACTCCTGCATCAGGTACTCGATCACGCCGCGGCCCACGCCACAGTCGCCGAACACCGTCTTCATAACTTCGAGATAGACGTTCTCGAATACACTGGCCGCCACCGATTCGGACGCGTAGCGAAGATCCCAGCCAGCGAGCAGACGCGCCTGCTCGGTATCGGTCAGCAGCGGCCGAATGATCTGCATGAACCATTCTGCGTGCTTGCCGTAGACGTCGTAGTGCATGGCTTTGGTGGACTCGACCGAATGCTCGTTGCCGGCCGCGAGCAGCTCGGCGATACGCGAGGCGCGGTCTTCGCTCATCGGAATGCTCTGGATCGGCACGTCGGTGAGGTAGTTGAGATCCTGGTTCGACGTCATGAAGAAGCCGCTTTCGGGATTGAGCAGGCGCGGATGCTTCTGCGGTGGATAGTATCCTTTCCAGTCGTGCTCGCCGGTCCAGCCAGGCAGCGGCAGCAGTCCGCTCCAGCCTTCGGGTCGCACGGCGCAGCGACCGCTCATCTGATACCCGATGTTTCCCGAACTGTCGGCAAGGCCCCAGTTGAACGACATGCAATCGACGCGGGCGAAGTGTTCCATCGCCTCCGGCACGGTGCGGCTGCGGTAGGCCTGCGTGAACTCGGAGAGCACGGCCGCGCCCGAGTCGCGCATCGACATCGCCAGCGCCAGGTGAAAGCCATCCTCGTCGGGAGAGCCATCCAGGATGCCGTGCTCGTTCTCGTAGAAGCGCACCGTGCGGGCCTCTCCACCCTTCACGGCGATCCGCTCTTCGCGCAGCGTGAACGGCAACCACTCTTCGCCGCGGCGATACTGTCCTCCCCTCACCTCTTCGAGGAAGTATCCCATCACGTCCATGCAGGCGTAGGTCGCGCTCCAGGCGAGATGATTGGTTCTGCCCAGCGCAGGCACCGGAAGACCGGGCATGTAAACGCCCATGCAATAGAAGTCGCCGACGCGCACCAGCACTTCTTGCCAGATCGCCGGCAGGCGCGCCGAGTCGAGTTCGGGGCTTCCCGCCAGGATCGGCCGGCCGCTTGCCGTGCGTTCGCCCGCAATCATCCAGTGGCTGCTGGTGCGAAGGCGCGGCACCATGCGCCATGCCGCGGTGGCCGGCACCTGCGGCACCGGCATCTTCACCTGCCGCAGTGCGTGCAAGTATGTTTCGTCCGGTCGCTCCGTCATGTAGACGAAGACTTCTTTGAGCATCTCGACGCTCACGCCGTGCTGCACCATCTGTACGATGAGCTTTCGCATCCAGCCCTGCGTCTCGTCCAGATCGATGATGGCCGCGAGCTTGGCCAGCGCCAGGCAGTCGGCAGGCGTCCACGGCTCGGGCTCGTAGCCGAGCAGCGCGAACTCGACCGGCGGCTGGTTGCGGAACTGATCGCTGACGCCTCGGCAGAACGCCATTGCCTCGCGCCACGAGTTCTCTTCCATCTGCTCTGCATGCACGCGCGCAAAGCGGACAAGGTCGTAGCGGCGCAGCGCCACGTCGAACGCGATGAGCCCTTCCGAAGGCGTCAGGTGCTCGGCCAGACGGCCCTGACTCGCCAGACGCCCCAGTTCCATCTGTACGCCGCGGTCATGAGCCTGGACGAGGCCGAGCCCGTAGGCGGCATCCACGAACGTGGTTGCCGTGATCACCGGAACGCCGTGCCGATCGCGCTCGATCGCGACCTCGCCATCAATTGCAGGCACGCGGACAGCCTGGCCGATCGCGTCGTCTTCGAGTTTCATCGCGTTTCCTCGGGTCGTCAGGAACGCTGCTGCGGCGGCGCGCTTCCTGACGAGACGCAGCGGTTCTCGCCGCCGGCCGAGCCGGAGTCAACCGTCCCACGACCCCGCCCGATGGCGACGAGAAGTCGGCAGCGAAAAGACATCCCCGGCTGCCGCGGCGCCACGGCCGGCAGTCTTTCGCTTTCGATTATCACGATAAACGAAAGTCGATGTTCGACCGGACACTGCACCTGCCGCCTCCGGGCGAGGAGACGTTCTTCCTCTGGGGACCACGCCAGACCGGCAAGAGCACGCTGCTGCGCCGTGCCTACGCCGACGCGTTCTAGGTCGATCTGCTGAAAGCCGACGAGTACCGCCGCTACCTGCAGAACCCCGAGCACCTGCGCGAAGAACTGCTCGCCACAGCGCAGGTGCGCCAGGTCGTCATCGACGAAGTACAGCGCGTGCCAGGAATTCTCGACGAGGTCCATTGGCTGCACGAGAACCGTGGCCTGCGCTTCGCACTGTGCGGATCGAGTGCGCGCAAGGTGCGGCGCGGACAGGCCAACCTGCTCGGAGGCAGAGCCCAACGCTACGAACTGTTCGGGCTGACTGCGACGGAGCTCGACCGCGCCTTCGATCTGGATCGCATGCTCAATCACGGCTACCTGCCGCGAATGTACGAATCGCCGCGCCCACACCGCATGCTCGCGTCGTACGTCGGCGATTACCTGCGGGAAGAGGTTGCCGCCGAGGGTGCGGTCCGCAATCTGCCCGCATTCTCCGAGTTTCTCGGCACAGCGGCGCTGGCCGACGCCGAATTGCTCAACTACGCGACGATCGCACGCGATTGCGGAGTGTCAGCACCGACCGTGCGCGGCTACTTCGAGATTCTCGAAGATACGTTGCTCGGTCGTCGTCTTCCCGCGTTCACCAAACGGCCCAAGAGGCGGGTGATAGCCACTGCCAAGTTCTACTTCGCCGATGTCGGGGTGGTCGGTTTCTTGGCCCGTCGCGGAAGAATCGAACGACGCAGCGAACCGTACGGGAAAGCTTGCGAGAACTGGGTCTTCGACGAACTGGCGGCGGCCAACGCCTATTTGGAGCGCTTCGCGACCCTCTCCTATTGGAGACTGGCCGCGGCGACCGAAGTGGATTTCATCATCGACGACGTGCGGGTGGCGATCGAAGCCAAGGCCACCGCACGAGTAACATCCGATCACTTGAAGGGACTGCGCAGCCTGATCATCGACCACCCCTCGGTGAAAACCCGCATCGTGGTCTGTCTGGAGCCGCGCCCGCGCACCACCGAGGACGGAATCCGGATTCTTCCGGCCGAACGCTTCGCGCGCGAGGTCGCTGCCGGCGAGATCTTCTGATCGTTGGCAGCGACTGCGATAGATGCAACCGGAACGCGCGATCTGATCGAGGCGACCGTTGCCAGGCACCCGAGCGGCGCGCAGTGTTTGAACGGCTCGAGTACCTGGATGCGCGGGCCGCCGTAGAATGACCCCTTTGGCATCGGCACACCGGCGTGCAGACCTCTGCGAGCCCTTCATGCCGGATACGTCATCGACCCGAGGCGCGCAGCGGCGCCAGATGTGGTCATGGCCCACCAGACCATCACCGCCACCGCCGCCCGCGATGGCTACGAACCGCGACGCGCCCAGGACACGGTCGTGTACCGCGTCGTCGCCGCGGAGTTGGAGACGTTCCTGGCCTCGGCCCGCGACCGCGGCCACCCGCTGCCGCCGTTCGTCGAGAACACGTTGCGCGAGTTCCTCTCCTGCGGCATCGCGGCCAACGGCTTTCTGCGCGTGCACTGCGATAGCTGCGGCGCCGACCGCGTGGTCCCGTTTTCGTGCAAGCGCCGCGGCGTGTGCAGTTCCTGCGGCGGGCGGCGCATGGCCGAAACCGCGGCCAACCTCATCGACCGGGTGTTGCCGCAGGTCCCGATGCGGCAGTGGGTCCTCTCCTTGCCCTTGTGGTTGCGCTACCGCCTGGCCTATGATCGCACGCTGCTGACGCCGGTGCTCGGCGCGTTCCTGCGCGCCGTGTTCGCATCGGCGCGCCGCCGCGGTCGCCGTCTTCACGGCGTGCAACGAACCAAGTGCGGGGCGGTGACCTTCGTGCAACGGTTCGGTGGCTCCGCCAACCTGAACGTGCACTTCCACGCGCTCGTGATCGACGGCGTCTTTGCGGTGCCGCCGCGCAGTGGGCAGGTCGAGTTCTTTGCACTGCCGCCGCCCAGTACCCAGGAGGTCGCCCGGGTTCTGGCCGACGCCACTAGGCGCATCGCCCGTGCGCTCGCACGGGCGGGTCTGGCAGAGGACGGCAACGAGGAAGCCGATCCTCTGGCGCGCCAGGACCCGCAGATGGCCGCTCTGTATGCCGCGGCGGTACAGGGACGCGTGGCCGTGGGACCGCGCGCCGGGCAGCCGGTGGTCCGGCTGGGCAAAGCCGCACAGAGCGTTCGACCCGTGCAGTCTTCCCGCGATCGGTGCGTGATGTCGGGCGGTTTCAGCCTGCACGCGGACGTCGCCGTCGCCGCGTGGGACCGCGCAGCCTTGGAGCGGCTGTGCAGGTATGTGGCTCGTCCCGCTTTGGCGACCGAGCGGCTCACGCAAAGCAGCGACGGCCACATTCTCTATCACCTGCGCCATCGCTGGCGCGACGGCACTTCGTGTCTGGTCTTCGAGCCTCAGGAGTTCCTGGCGCGCCTGGCGGCGCTCGTTCCGCCTCCGCGCGCGCACCAGACGCGCTACCACGGCATCCTGGCGCCCTGCGCCGGTTGGCGATCCCACGTCGTGCCGGCGGTCGAAGAACAACCGGGGCAGGCCGAGATTCCGGCCGGCTCTTCCGATCCAGGCTTATCGAGGAGCCGCTCTACACAAACCCACGTCCTCCGCCGCCAACCGGCCGGACAAGTCCTCCTACCGCGTAGCGGTTTCGTTCAAGAAGTTTCATGGAGACATCGCATCCTCCTTTCCTCTTCGACCGGCAGTGCCTGGTCGCACTGTTTTTCCTATTGGCCCCGGGCGTCAACATCCGGAGAGCACTTCCGACCGCGCCGCGGGGTACGTAGCCACGAGTCGCATCAACGGAGGAGCCGGATGGTGGGAATCTCCTTGTCCGGATCTGGAGAGGGCCGCGGCTGGGTGACGGGCCGCGGCTACTCGACCGCGGGATCCCCTATCAATGCGGCGGCTGTTCGGTTCCGAACCGGCCTCGCGCCTGGCAGATCGCCAACCCGAACGGGGATTCTTCGTCGAGTGCTCGTCATGCGGGGCAGGGTTGCGCCCGGCCTGATCACCGCGGCGATGCCTCGCATGGCCCGCGGATATCGCCCGTTCGCGATGGCTGTCCGCTGGGTTGGGCCAACACGCAGGCCAGAGTGATTTCCCCGGCCGGCCGTGTTGCCCGGTATCCCGGCTACCGACCTATGCCACATACGTATGCGTCGTCACTGGCGCTCGTGTGCGAGCCGGGTTACCCTTCGTGGCATGAAGCGCACCACGTTGATCCTTGAAGACGGCTGCATGGACCGCGTTCGCGCCTTGGCGAAACGCCAGGGACGTACCATGTCCGAGGTCGTGAACGAGATTTTGGCGGAAGGGCTCCAGCGACGTAGGGCCAAGCTCAGCAGCACCACGCTCCCCTCCTTCTCGATGGGCCGGCCGCGCATCGACCTCGCCGATCGCGACGCCCTCGAAGCCGTCATGGAAGACTGATGGGCGGTGTGGTCGATACGAACGTTCTGCTGTACGCCGCCAACCGCGACGCGGTAGAGCACGCCGCTGCACGTCGGTTCCTAACCGGCACGCTGACCTCCTCCGAGCACTGGTACCTGACCGAAGGAATCATCTATGAGTTCCTGCGCGTCGCTACCCACCCTCGGGTGTTCCCCGCACCACTACCGGCGACCGAGGCGATGACCTTCCTTGATGCCCTGATGCGCAGCCCAAGCTACTCTGTGCTGGTCGTCGGCGACGCGCACTGGGACGTCCTGCGCGAGGAACTGAAGGGCTTGCGGCATCCCGCCGGGAACCTGTTCTTTGACATCCGAACACTGGCGCTGATGCGCGAGCACGGAATAGGACAGATCTACACGGCGGACTCCGATTTCATGCAGTTCGAGGCCATCCAGGTCGTGAACCCTATGCGTTCGGCCTGACGCAGCGGATCAGTTGCGGCGGCGCAGGATCGTACGAGGAGACGAGTACCCGACCTGACAGTTGTCGATGCCGAGGTGACGACGCGATACAAGACCGTGTCGTGGGCGCGTCGCGGCTCGTACGCATCGCGGCGAGTGGCGGCAGCGGCGGTGTCGGCCATGTGCACCGATGCCGCCAACGCACGCCTGCGGTCCATGACGCATCCGGCATGAACGTGAGGCCGATTTCGGCACCCAAGGCGACAATGCCAAAGAAATCATCGGGCGACGGTCGCTGTCGATGCTGTGTTCGCGGCGTCCTGTCCGCATCCCGGTCGAAGTGGGTTTGTGCCGCAATCCAGGCTTGCCAGGCAACCCCAAGAGAAGCCATCTGCTGATACGGAAGGCTGCTGCAAGACACGCGAACCGGAGCACGGGTATCGTAGTCAGGATGGAGTGACCGGCTCCTTTCGCATGCGGCTCTGCGCTGCATGGTCTTCTCCGACCCACAGCGTAACCCGCGACGCTGCGAATCGGAGCCGGTCACTCCATCCTGACTACGATACCTATTGGCCTGGGCCACGACTGCGCCATCGATGACACCAGCGTCGTTCTTGGCTGAAAGAAAGGTCCGTCACCGAGCACCCGCTGCAGCCGTCAGAACTCCAGCCGTTCGTCGATCCGGAATCCGTCAAGGACGCGGATCGAGTTGTCTGCCGGCAGCAGATGGTCGTGGGCCGTGCGGCAGGCGACCCAATGCTCGTCGGCGGCGCGCTCGCCCAGCGCATCGCGGACCTTGAGCAGCGATGCCAGCGTTCGGCGGTCGCTGAAGTTCTCAGCCCACTTCGCTTCGATCAGACGCAGGCGCCCGCCGTGATGGAGAACGAAATCCACCTCGGTGCCGTGAACGTCACGCCAGAAATACATCGCCGCCGCCGAGCCGCGCGCGTCTCTTGCGCGCAGGATCTGGTTCAGGATCCAGGTCTCCCAGATCGCGCCAAGGAACGGTGAGCGCAGCAACGTCTCGGCACTGTCGATTCCGAGCAGGAAGCAGGCGAGGCCGGTGTCGGCGAAGTAGAGCTTGGGCGTCTTGACCATGCGCTTGCCGAGGTTGTTGAAGTAGGGTTCCAGCAGGACGACCTGGTTGCTCGCCTGGAGCACGGCGATCCAGTCGCGCGCCGTCGAGCCGGCGATGCCGACGTCGCGCGCGAGGTCGGTGAAGTTCACGAGCTGCCCCGAACGCAGAGCGCACGCGCGAAGGAAGCGCTCGAAGTCGCGCAAACTGCTGATGCGCAGCGACAGACGCACATCGCGCTCCAGGTACGTGGCGACGTAGCTGGCGAAGAAGTCGCGTGGTGTCAGCTCGGGGTTGCGGTACGTCTCGGGAAAGCCGCCTTGCCAGATGCAGTGCACGGCGTCCGGTGCCGACGCGCCGAGCGAGCCGCGAAGCTCCGCCGCCGAAAGCGTGCCCAGTTCGACGATCGCGCAGCGCCCGGCCAGACTCTCCGAGACCGAGCCCATCAGAGTGAACTTCTGCGATCCCGTCATCAGATAGCGGCACATGCGGTGACGGTCGGTATCGATGCGCGACTTGAGGAAACGAAACAGGCCGCCTGCGTACTGAACCTCGTCGAGGATCAGCGGCTCGGTGTGACCGCCGAGCAGTTGCTCGGGATTCGACTCCGCCTGCGCAGCGATGGACGGCAGGTCGAACGAGACGAAGCTCGCGGTGGGGAACGTGTGCCGAAGGAGGGAGGTCTTTCCCGTCTGCCGAGCGCCGGTGATCAGCACCGCCGGGAAGGCTCGGGCGAGGTCCGTCAGGCGGGCGGCGAGTGCCCGGTCGATCCACATGCGGCTATTCTAGTCTGACGGGCTGGATAATCCAGCTTTGCGTTCGCGGTGGTGAGTCACGCGGCGAAATGCCGGGGGACTCCTCGGCTGTTGGTGGCGTGGCCGACGTCTGGCGGCCCTTGGCGGGTCCGTGGTTGCGGCAAGCAGTGCGTGCTCACGGGTACCTGGTGTTCCCCGGATCCCGATGCGCCGGTCGCCGACAAGGAGCGTTGGTGGCGCAAGATCGACGAGATCATGGAGCGCACCTGGCCGGGTTTCCATTCCCACGTTGAGTCGCGCGAGACCTACGACGCGCGTGACGCGAGTGGCATCTCGCGCGAGCCGGCCTTCGCAGGCGTCGGGGGCGAGTGAATCGGGCTCGGCCAAGTGATCGGTCAGTGCGGCCGCTTCAAGCCCGAGGCGAAGGCGCCGATCGCGGGTCTCTTCTATGTGGGCGTGGATGCGGGGGCCTGCGGCTGCGGGACACACCAGGCGGTGGAGTCCGGCATCCAGGTCGCCGACCTCGTCTGGAACTACCAACGAGTGCGGCGCGCGGTATTTGGTGCGGTGGCACCGCGACACTCCGCATCACGAAGCCAGGCCCCCAGCGTCCTTTATGCCAATCCTCGGACTTCGGGACTTTGACGTGGCCCTGGATTCCGCGACCTTAACCTGTATGTTGGAGTCATATACGTGGCGGCATGGCGATCTTGGATGAATTGCACGAGTGCGTCGCGTTCCAGTGGGATGCCGGCAACTCAGAGAAGAATTGGCAAGGACACCTAGTAGCGCGAGGCGAGTCCGAGGAAGCGTTCTTCAATCACCCCATCATCGTTGGCGACGACGCGGCTCATTCATTACAGGAGCCGCGCTTTTACATGCTGGGCGAGACGAACGCCGGTCGGCGCCTTTTCGTGGCGTTCACAATTCGGGTAAACCTGATCCGCATCATTTCGGCGCGCGACATGAGCCGACGTGAGCGGCGGGTATATGAGGCAGCAGGATGAAGACAATCCCGAAGTTCAGGAGCGAGCGTGAGGAACGGAAGTTTTGGGAGTCCCATGACTCCGTGGATTACGTTGATTGGGCAAAGGCAAAGCGGGAAACTCTGCCGAATCTCCGTCCGTCCGTGAAAACGATTTCACTGCGACTACCTGAGGCGATGCTCGAAGAACTCAAGCGCATCGCCAACAAGCGTGATGTTCCATATCAGTCCCTCATCAAGGTATTCCTCGCGGAGGATATCAAGCGCGAAGGTCGGCGCTAACAATTCGCATTTTGAAAAGGCCGTGTCCCTTCGGTGAGCGTGCGAAGGGCACCCACCGCGTGAGATTTTCGGGCGGAGACACGTCTGATCGCCAGCTTTGATCGATCACGTGGTCTTTCGTGGCGTCGGAGCGCGGATCGTCGATAACGATGGCGGGGCGGGACCGACGCCGAGAGCGGCGAGCGTTTCGCGGTAGTTCCAGGGCATCCACCATTGCGGAGCCAGGGGCGTGGGCGCCATGTGCGGCCCCCGCGAGGCAGGAGCTTGCGTAGGCCGGCTTGGTTGACAAAAAATCTCTTATCCGACGAAGGCGGGTATCTGGTTATGGCTGCTTGTTCTTTTTGTCGGCTCAGTGGCCCAGGCAAATCCCAGTAACTCGCGTCCTACAGCTGCTATCACCTTCTGCTTGACGACATCCCGACCCGTGAGCTTGCGATAGCGATCGTGGAGTCGGTGCTGCGCCTTCCAGGCGATCTCCGTAACCTGTGGTGCCAAACCTTGCTGTCTCGCACGCAACCGGCATCCAACAGAAGGTAGATGTCGGTAGGCCCACGCAGCTTCGATCACGACGCGGCGCAGATGTGCGTTGCCCGTCTTTGTAATCGCCCTGCGCCGTACCCGCGAGCCGCTCGAATGTTCCCTTGGAACGCTTCCCGCATACCCCATCACCTGGCAAGGGCTGCTGAACCGGGAAAACTCACCAACTTCCGCTACCATCGTTGCCGCCGTCAGTCGCGCCACACCGCGAAGCGCCTGCAGTGCATCCACCACCGCCTTTCGAGCGGCCGGTAGTTGCTCAGCCACTTCATCAACAGCACGTTCCAGTCGCACGATACGTTCTCGCACATGATCGACCTCGCTCAGCAGATCAGCGTGTGTGATCTCAGTCGCGCGCTGTCCGAAGTGAAGCCGCAGTACCCACTCCATGTACTTCGCGCCCCATGCCTTGACGCCTGTCGGCGCTCGAAGCCCATGGCGCAATAGAAACTTCGAGAGCCGGTGACGGGCTCGAAGCTCGTCCTTCTTGGCCGCTTCGCGGGCGCGCACCAAGTCGCGCAGGGCCTCGTGTGCCGCATCCAGAATCCACACCGGTGTAAGCTCTCCAGCTCGGTGGCACCGCGCCAGCTTGATGGCGTCCCGACGGTCGGCCTTGACCTTGTCCCCGGCCTTGGTCGGCACCAGCGTCGGCGCCACCACGTCGCAGGCGACCCCAAGCTCGGTAAGCTGGCGGCAAAGGGTGTAGCCGCACGGGGCCGCCTCGTAGCAGGCCTGCACCGTTTGGGGCGCCCCGAGCTTCTTTACCATCCTGCGCACGGCTTCCGGCGTGTTCGGGATCGCGCCGAGCGATCAAACTTCGCCCCCGGCCTCGGCCACCGCCACGGCAATCGTTTCAGGGTGTACATCCAGACCGACGAATCGTATGGTTTCCATGATCGGCTCCTTTCGCATGCGGCTCTGCGCCGCATGGTCTTCTCCGACCCCACAGCGTAACCCGCGACGCTGCGAATCGGAGCCGGTCACTCCATCCTGACTATGATGCTTATCCCCCTCTCCGGCGGCGGGATCGTTCGTTCAACGAGTGCCGTGCAATGGCGCCGCGCCTTCGCGCCGGGCGACGCTGCGAATCGTCGTCGCGGCGGCAAGCCCGTCGTTCGAGACAACGAGCGCGGGTGGTTACCGCAACGGGCAACGCTCATGGGCACGATGATCATCGCGCGCTCGCGGCGTGTGGCGATTCTATCTTCCCTGCTGCTCGCGATCGCGGAGCAAGGCCAGCAGCACGGGGAGAATCAGCCTGTCCCTGGCGCGCCCCGCTTCCGACTTGATCTCGATGAGCGTGACCAGATCGATCACGCGCACTTGCCGATCCTCGTCCACGAGCACTTCAGAGTGCGGCAACAGTTCGTCGAAGCCCCGGCCGTCGTGAAGCCGCCCAAGTGGATCCAGCGGACCCAACGTCGTGGTGAGGTTCAGTTGGCCGCCGGAGATCAGATCTTGTGGCGACGGTCGCAGCCGCCGTGTTCCCGGCTCACGGATGTAGGCATCGAGACGCTCGAGTAGTGCCGCGAACCGGTCCACGTTCTCGACGGTGCGACGGTGAACTATATCGAGATCCTGAGTCATCGTTGGGGCCCCGTGCAGCACCGCGGCAGCACCGCCAACGACGATGAACTCTATCCCGGCGTCGAGGAGCGCCTCAATCAGCGCTTGCAAGTCGGCCTGTCGCGGATGGGGCACTCCGGAACCTCCTCAGGGTTGCGCATTCCGGTGATCGTGAACACCCAGATCGGTCCATCGTGAACACCCAGATCGGGCATCGTGAACGGAGCGAAGCGACGCTGGGCTGTTGATTGATCCTGTTTTT
>Ga0172371_10000718_pt1 | contig 52269 bp, 55 predicted proteins | sample Lak12m_FD_114543 | JGI IMG/M metagenome (GOLD analysis project Ga0172371, IMG submission 114543) | Freshwater microbial communities from Kabuno Bay, South-Kivu, Congo - kab_022012_12m | ecosystem: Environmental > Aquatic > Freshwater > Lake | place: Democratic Republic of the Congo: South-Kivu... | reverse complement strand
TCCGCAGTACCTCGAGTACCGCGGCGACCTCTGCCGCGTCGAGGTCGGCTACAACAACGTGATCCGCGAGTACGTCACCGTCCATCTCGCGACCGGCGCCAACGAGAAGACCCGCATCGGCGACGGCAACATGCTGATGGCCTACGTGCACGTGGCCCACAACTGCCTGATCCAGGACCACTGCATCCTGGCCAACGCGGTGAACCTGGCGGGGCACGTCGAGATCGGCCGCTGGGCCATCGTCGGCGGCATGACCCCCGTCCACCAGTTCGTGCGCATCGGCGAGCACGCCTTCATCGGCGGCGGCAGCCGCATGGCGCAGGACGTGGCGCCCTACATCCGGGTCGCCGGCAACCCGGTGGAGGTCCATGGTCTCAACAGCGTGGGCCTGAAGCGCCGCGGCTTCGACGAGGCGACGTTGCTGAACCTCAAGAACGCCTACCGCCTGCTGTTCCGCAGCGGCCTGAACGTGAGCCAGGCCCTGGAGCGGATCGCCCTGGACTGCACCCTCGACCCCTACATCGAGGAGCTGATGGCCTTCATCCGCCGTTCCGAACGCGGCATCGTCCGCTGACGGCGGCCAGCCCAACCGGAGACGGCGTCCGCGATGGCGCCGTCGGATCCCGGGGGAAACCGGTGACGACCCGCCCGGCCGCCAAGTCCCCGCACATCCTGTTGTCCTGCGGCGAGGCGAGCGGCGACCGCTACGGCGCGGCGCTGCTGACGGCCCTGCGCGGGCGCCTGCCCGACGCGCGCTTCTCGGCCCTCGGGGGCGATGCGCTGCGCGCGGCCGGAGCCGAGATCGTGCAGCCGTCCGATCGCTTGTCGGTGATGGGCCTGGGCGAGGTGCTCGGGGCGCTGCCGACCCTGATGCGGGCCCGCCGCCGCCTGCGCGCCCTGCTGTCGGGCGGCGGCGTGGACCTCTTCCTGCCCGTCGACTACCCCGGCTTCAACCTCGGGATGGCCCGGCACGCCCGCGGCGTCGGCGTGCCCGTCTTCTACCTGATCGCCCCGCAGCTCTGGGCCTGGGGCGCCTGGCGGGCCGGCGGCGTGCGCCGCGCGGTGGACCGCCTGGGAATCGTGCTACCCTTCGAGGAGCGGTACTTCCGCGCCCGCGGCATCCCGGCCGTCTCCCTCGGGCACCCCCTGGTCGAGGATCACCCCAAGTCGGAGGTCGACCGCGCGCGCCGGCGGCGCGAGGAACGCCTGCTCGATCCCGCGGCGCCGCTGACGGTCGGGCTGCTGCCGGGCAGCCGCACCCAGGAAGTGGGTGCGCTGCTGCCGGTGCTGCGCGAGGCCTTCGTCCGCCTGCGGGCAGACACGCCGGGACGCGAGCTGCGGGGCATCGTCAGCCGCGCTCCCGGGGCGCCCGTGCCGGACGATCCCGGCGACGGCCTGTGCGTCAGCGGGGAACCGCTGGCCTCCCTGACGCGCGATCTCGACCTGGCGCTGGTCTGCAGCGGCACGGCCTCGCTCGAGATCGCGCTGGCCGGCGTGCCGCACGCCCTGGTCTACCGCACCTCCCCGCTGACCTATGCCCTGGCCCGCCGCCTGGTGCGCCTGGACTGGATCGGGTTGGCCAACCTGGTGCTGGAGCGCCCCGCGGAACGCCCGCTGGTGCGCGAGTTCGTCCAGGACGCGGCGCGACCCGCGGCCCTGGCCGCCGATATGCAGGACTGGCTGGCGTCGGGCGCGCGGAGAGCACGCTTCGCCTCCGGCGTGGACGAACTGCGCGAGCGCCTCGGCGGCGACGGCTTCTGGGAACGCGCTGCCGACGAGGCCGTGTCGCTGCTGCGCGAACGGACCGGGGACGGGCGATGAGCGCCGGCGCGTCCCAGTCCCTGAAGCTCGCGCTGGCACGCCCCGCCTGGCGCCTGCTGGCGAGCACCGTGCGCCGCGACCCCGCCGCGGGGACGTCGCGGCGCGAAGCGGTCATCTTCGCCAGCCTCCACCGCGACATGATCCCCGCCGCGCTGCACGTGATGCCGGCGCGGGCTTCGCTGCTGGTCAGCCAGAGCCGCGACGGCGACATCCTGATCCGCACGCTCGGGCCCGACGGCTTCGGCTTCGTGAGGGGCTCGACCGGCAGGGACGGCGCCGACGCCCTGCGTTCCCTGCTGGATATCCTGCGCCGCGGCGGCGCCGTCGGATTGGCCGTGGACGGCCCGCGCGGTCCGTTCGGGACGGTGCATGAGGGCGCGGTCCTGCTGGCCCGCCTGTCGGGTGCGCCGATCGTGCCGCTGCGCGCCCGTCCGGGACGACACCTTTCGCTGCGGACCTGGGACCGGACGATCGTCCCGCTGCCCTGGGCGAAGGTGGCGATCGAGGAAGGCGCGGACGTGCGCGTCCCGCGCGAGGCGGAGACCGTGGCCTGCGCGGCGGCGGCCGCGGAACTGGGAGCTTGGTTGCGGGGCGAGGGGAGCGGCGCATGACGACCGGCGCCCGGCACGACGATGCGGTCCTGGACCTGCGCGGCGGGGCGAGGGGACGCGTCGAGGACGCCTGGCGGCGTTGGGAGACCAGCTTGCCGCGGCTCGCCGCCTGGATCGAACCCTGCTCCGACGCCTGCGGCGACGCCGAACTGCGACGACGCCTCTCGTCGCGCGGCGTGCCGGATGCGCGGCCCTACCTCGTCTCGGTGGGCAACCTCGTCGCCGGCGGCACCGGCAAGACGCCGGTGGTGTTGGACCTCGCCCGGCGGCTGTCCGACGCGGGGGTGCGCGCGGCCGTGCTGACCCGCGGCCACGGGGGCCGCGCCGCGGGGCCCCTGCGCGTGCGACCCGGCGACCCTGACTGCGGCGACGAGGCGCGGCTGCTGGCGGCCGCCCTGCCCGCGGTGCCCGTCGTCCAGGCGCGCCGGCGGCGGCCGGGCCTCGCCTTCCTGCTGCGCGAGGCACCCGGCTGCGACATCGTGCTGCTCGAGGACGCGCACCAGACCGCCGGCTTGCCCCGGCACCTCGACGCGCTGATCCTGGACCGCTGGGAGCGGCGCGCGGGCGTCGTGGTCCCGACACCGGTGCGGCGCCTGCCCTGGGGGCCGGGTCGCGAGGGCGTCACCGGCGCGGCGCGCGCCCGGCTCTGGCTCGTGGAAACGGACGCGGAGCCGGAAGCGCAGCTGCACGGCCCCGCGGGTGTCGTCGTGCTGGGCTTCGCGCGGCGCGAGGTCTGGGCCGGCGGCGCCTCTCCCGCGCCCGGCGCGCCCTGCGCCGTGGTGTCGGGCATCGCGCGGCCGGAACGGTTCGAGGCGGCCTGCGCCCGGCTGTGCGGCGCGCCGCCGGTGCTGGCGGTGCGCTGCGCCGATCACGCGCGCTACGACCAGCGACGAGTCGCGCGGCTGCTGGCCGAGGGAATGCGGCGCGGCGCGGCCTGCTGGCTGACCACGGCCAAGGATCGTGTTAAATTGTCGGATGTCTGGCCGCCCGACGCGCCGCCGCTGTTCACCATCGACTTGGATCTCGTCTGGCGGGGGCCCGACCCCATCGAACGGGTCGTCCTGCAGCTGCTGGAGGGTTGAGATGCAACCGAACGCACCGATGACCAGCCGTTTCCTCGTGGCGGGCACCGGCATCGCCGGGCTGCAGTTCGCGCTGCTGGCCGCCGAGCACGGCGACGTGCGCATCGTGACCAAGAAGGATTCCTCCGAGAGCAACACGAACTACGCGCAGGGCGGCATCGCGGCGGTGCTCTCGCCGCTGGACGATTTCGAGTCCCACGTGCGCGACACCCTGGTCGCCGGGGACGGCCTCTGCGACGAGGCGGTCGTGCGGGCCATGGTCGGGGCCGCGCCGCGCCTCATCGAGCGCCTGCTGGCCTACGGCGTGCGCTTCACGCGGGAGGGCGAGCGGGAGGACAGCCCCTACGCGCTCACGCGCGAGGGCGGCCACTCGCAGCACCGCATCCTGCACGCCGCCGACCTCACGGGACGGGAGCTCGAACGCCGCCTGCTCGAGGCTTGCCGCCGACACCCCCGCATCGCCATGGACGAGGACCACCTCGGCCTGGACCTGATCCGCGACTCCGACCTGCGGCGGGGCGGCGACCCGCAGCGCGTCGTCGGCTGCTGGGTCCTGGACCGCGACACGCTGCAGCGCCGCGTCTACCTGGCGCCGGCCACGATCCTGGCCACCGGCGGCTGCGGCAAGGTCTACGCCTACACGTCGAACCCTGACATCGCCACCGGCGACGGGCTGGCCATGGCCTACCGGGCCGGCGCCCTGCTGGCCAACCTGGAGTTCGTCCAGTTCCACCCGACCTGCCTCTACCACCCGCGCGCCAAGAGCTTCCTGATCTCCGAGGCTGTGCGCGGGGAGGGGGCGCACCTGATCAACGGCCGCGGCGAGCGCTTCATGGAGCGCTACGACCAGCGCCGCGAGCTCGCGCCCCGGGACATCGTCGCGCGGGCCATCGACCAGGAGATGAAGCGCACCGGCGATTCCTGCGTGTACCTGGACCTGCGGCACCTCGGGCGCGCGTTCGTCGAGCAGCGCTTCCCGAACCTCTCGGCCACCTGCGCCTCCTTCGGCATCGACATGGCGGGAGGGCCGGTGCCGGTCGTGCCGGCCGCCCACTACATGTGCGGCGGGGTCAAGGTGGACGGGCAGGGGCGCACCAGCCTGCCGGGCCTCTACGCGATCGGGGAGGTGGCCTGCACCGGCGTCCACGGGGCGAACCGCCTGGCCAGCAACTCCCTGCTCGAAGCGGTCTACTTCGCCGAAGCCGCCGCCGGCGCGGCCGTCGCCGACGGGACGACGGCGGGCGCGCCGCCCGCGGGCCTGCCCATCCAGGACGGGTTCCCTTCGGCGATGTCCAGCGGTCCGGAGGCCGTGATCCTCGAGCACGACTGGAACTCGGTGCGCCACGTCATGTGGGACTACGTGGGCATCGTGCGCTCGCGCGGCCGCCTGGACATCGCGCTGGACCGCGTGCGCGCCATCCGCGCCACCGTCGAGGGCGTCTACGCCCGCTCGCTGGCGAACCCCGACCTGGTCGAACTGCGCAACATCGCCCTGGTCGCCGAGCTGATCATCCTCTGCGCCCGCGAGCGCCGCGAGAGCCGCGGGCTGCACGAGACCCTGGACCATCCCGGCAAGGACCCGCAGGCACCGCGCGAGACTCCCATCGGTCGCGGGCGCGCCCTGGCCGCGAGCGAACCGCCGCCGGCGGCTTCGTCATGAACTGGTACCGCACCGCCTTCGGCGCGCACTACCGCCACCTCTACGCCCACCGGGACGGGCACGAGGCCGCCGCCTGCGTCGCGGCGATCGCGCCCTGGCTGCCGTTGCGGCGGGGGCCGGTCGTCGACCTCGGCTGCGGCGCCGGCCGCCACCTGTCGCCGCTGGCGGCGCACGGGGCCTGGGGCCTGGCGCTCGACCTGTCGGCCGACCTGCTCGCCGACGCCGCCCGCGCCGCCGGCGCGCTCGCGCTGCCGCCGGTCCGCGCCGACATGCGCCGTCTGCCGCTGCGCGACGGGAGCTGCGCGGCCGTGCTCTCGCTGTTCACGTCCTTCGGCTACTTCGGTGATCTCGACGATCACGCGCCCCTGCTGCGGGAGATCTCCCGCGTGCTCGTCCCCGGCGGCCGCTGGTGTCTCGACCACCTCAACGCCTTCACCGTGCGGCGGGAGCTGGCCGGCGGCGACGCCGTGAGGGAGCGGCGCCTCGGTTCCCAGCTCGTCCGCGAGCGGCGGCGACTGGGTCCCGGCGGGCGGCGCGTGCTGAAGGACGTCCGTATCCGGCCGCTCGGCGGCGCCGAGCGTTCGGCGGCGGACGGCGTGCCGCCGCAGGGGCTGGACTACACCGAGTCGGTCGCCCTGTTCGCGCCCGCGGAACTCGACGCGCTGTGTCGCGGCGCAGGGCTGGCGCGCGTCGCCGCGTGCGGCGGCTACGACGGCCGCGAATTCGAGGCCGAGACGGCCGAGCGCTGGCTGCTGATCTACGAGCGGGAGGCCTGAACCGTGACGACACCGCCGTTCCCCGCCGAAGCCGGCCCCGCGCTCGCCGAACTGCCGGACCTCAGCCCGCTGGCGCGGGCTTGGCTGCGGGGAGACGCCCCCTTCGCCGGCGCGGCGGCCGAGTGGCGGCGCTTCCTCGGGGGGCCGCCCACGGTCGTGGCTCCGGCCTGGCGCGACGGCGGCTGGCGCGAGGGCTGGCTGGCGGAACTGCTGGCGGATCTGCCGAACGCCCCCGCTCGCGCCGCCGCCGCTGCGGCCGTGGCGGCCCTGTCCGCCGGGGAGGCGGAGGTCGTGGTCACGGGCCAGCAGCCCGGATTCCTGGGCGGGCCTCTGCTGACGCTCCACAAGGCCGCCGCCTGCGTCGCCGCGGCCAGGGCGCGCACCGCAGCCGGCCGTCCGACGATCCCGCTGTTCTGGTGCGGCGACGACGACGACGACCGGCGGGAGGCCTTCGCGCCGCGGCTGCACGACCCGCGCCGGGACGCGCTGCTCTGGGCGCCGCCGCCGCCGGGACCGGACGATCTCGTGATCGGCGCGGCGCCGGCGGACGCCTGGGCCGCCCCGGAGGCCGGCTGGTTGGCGGAACGCGCCCCCGGCGGCGGTCTCGGCGCCGACTTGGCCGCCCTCTGGGCCCGCGCCCGCCGCGAGGGCTGGACCTGGGGCCGCCTGCAGCGGCGCGCCCTGCTGCGGGTGTTCGTCGGCACCGGCCTGCTGGCGGTGTCGGGCGACGACGCCGGCCTGCACCGGGCCGCGTCTCCCTTCTACGCGCCGCTGATCGCGCGCCGGAGCGAACTGGCGGCGCTCGCCTCGGCTCGCGGTGCGGAACTGACGGCCCTGGGCTACCATGCCCAGATCGGCGGCGCCTCGCTGGACGCGCCGTTCCATCTGCGCCGGGACGGGGGCCGCGAGCGGGTGGTCGATCCCGCGACCCTGCTCGCTTCGACCCAGGACCTGCGCCCCGGCGTGCTGCTGCGGACCCTGGTCCAGGACTGGTTCTTCCGGCCGGCCGGCATCGTGGCGGGCCCTGGTGAACTCGCCTACCTGGAACAGCTGCGCCCGCTGCACGAGGCCCTGGAACTGGAGCAACCGGCGCTGCTGCCGCGCCTGTTCGCGCGCCTGAGCGACGATCCCGCACGCGACGCGGCCGCCGGATCGCAGTCCATCGACGACACGGCCGGCGACGCGGCTTCGGCCGCGATCGCCGCGACCGTGGCCCGCGCCCTCGCGGACCGCGCCGGTCTGCCGGACCGGCAGGCCCGGGCGTTGGCCGATCGCGCGGCCCGCGTCTGGCGCGACGAGGTGCGCGCGGCGTTCCGCGCCCGCCAGGCACCGGCGGGCGGGAGACCGCCGGCGACGGCCCCGGCCTGGGCCGCTCCGGGCGGCGAGCGGCAGGAGCGCGCGCTGGCGATGCACTGGGCCACGGCGCTCTGGGGGGACGCGCTGGCGCCGTCGGAGATCGCCGCGGCCGCCGCCCATTTCGCGCGCGGGGCCGACGGCGATTGGCGCGACTGGTGGATCCGCGTGCCGCCGCCGATTCCGGCGGGTCCGTGAACAGCGAGGGGCCGCATGAACCGGCCGGCAACCGAGGTGGGGACATGACCGACGACCAGCGCCCTGACGACGCCGATGCGACCGCGGGCATCGACCTGCTCTGCATCAGCCCGCACACCGACGATGCGGAGATCGCCTGCGGCGGCACGCTGGCCCGTTTCGCCGCCCTGGGCCGCCGGGTCTGGCTGCTCGACCTGACGCGCGGCGAACTCGGCTCCAACGGCACCCCCGACGAACGCTGGGCGGAAGCGGCCCGTGCTTCCGCGGCGTTGGGCATCGCCGGCCGGCTGCAGGCCGCGCTGCCCGACGGCTTCGTCTCGGCCGAACGGCCCGAACAGGTGGCCGCGGTCGCCGCCGTCATCCGCAGCCTGCGCCCGCGCTGGCTGCTGGCGGCGCCGGTCCCGCGGCGCCACCCCGACCACCAGGCGATCCCGGCCCTGGTGCGCAAGGCGGCCTTCATGGCCCGGCTGGCCGCGTGGCCGGCGGCCCTGCCCGAACTGCGCGCCTGGCCAGCGACGGCCGCGATCCCGCCGCCGGCGCCGCTGTGGATCTGCGAGGCGGTGCTGACGGTCTGCGCGCCGGGCGAGCGCCCGCAACTCTACGTGGACGTGACGGCGAGCTGGCCGGCCAAGCTGGAGGCCCTGCGCTGCTACGCGACCCAACTGGAACGGGCCGACGGCGCGCGACCGACCGTCATCAACGAGCCCGCCTTCCTGGAGCAGGTGGAGCGCTGGTCCCGTGCCTGGGGCTTCCAGGCGGGCGTCCCGCTGGCCGAGGCCTTCGCCACCGAACAGGCGCCGTTGCTGGCAGACCTGCCCGCGGAGCGCTGGGTGTGAGCCGCCTGCCGATCGTCGGGATCACGTGCTACCCCACCCAGGGCGGCAGCGGGGTGGTGGCCAGCGAGCTGGGACTGAACCTGGCCCGTCGCGGCTACGAAGTGCACTTCATCACCAGCGAGATGCCGCTGCGGTTGCGCCGCTACGAGGCCAACATCTACTTCCACCCGGTGGAGGCGGTCACCTACCCCGTCTTCCAGCACACGCCCTACACGCTGGCGCTCGCCACCAAGATGAGCGAGGTGGCGCGCCGCCACGGCCTCGACCTGCTTCACGTCCACTACGCCATCCCGCACGCGGCGAGTGCGTACCTGGCCCGGGCGATGATCGGTCCGGACCGGCTGAAGATGATCACGACGCTGCACGGCACCGACATCACGCTCGTGGGCCAGGAGCCGTCCTACTTCGAGATGACCCGTTTCCTGATCGACGAGAGCGACGCGGTCACCGCCGTCAGCGGCTGGCTGCGCGACGAGACGGTCCGCGTCTTCGAGCCCCGACGAGAGGTCGAGGTGATCCCCAACTTCGTGGATCCGCGGCGCTTCCGCCCCCGCGACGACGGGCCGCGCGCGCTGTTCGCGAAGCCGGGAGAGAAGATCGTCGTCCACGCCTCGAACTTCCGGCCGGTGAAGAACGCGACCCACGTCGTGCGCGTGTTCGCGGAGATCGCGCGGCGGGTGCCGTCGCGCCTGCTGCTGGTGGGGGAGGGCCCCGAGCGCCCGCTGTGCGAGCAGCTGGCCGTCGAACTCGGCGTGGCCGACCGCGTCCGCTGCCTCGGCCAGGTCGAGAACCTCGAGGAGATCCTGGCGCTGTCCGACCTCTGCCTGCTGCCCTCGCGCCACGAGTCCTTCGGCCTGGTCGCGCTGGAGGCGATGGCCTGCGGCACCCCGGTCGTCGCCACCGACCGCGGCGGCACTTCCGAGTTCATCGAACGCGGCCAGACCGGCTTCCTCTGCGACCCCGACGACATCGCCGGCATGGCCGCCGCGTCCCTCGGGCTGCTGCTGGACCCGCAGCTGCACCGGCAGGTCCGCGACGACGGCCTGCGCGACGCCGTGTCCCGCTTCGGAACGCCCTGCATCCTGAAGCGCTACGTCGACCTCTACGACCGTGTCCTGGGCTGAGCGGGAACCTCCCGGCGTCCCGGGGGGTACACCCCGGACTCCGCCCTTGAACCCCCGCGCCGGGGTGGTACATTGGGGCGAGGCCGCCCGGCGACAGCGCCGGACGTCCACCGGCGTCCGGAGCGACGCCGGCCCACGGCAGAAGGAGCTGACATGACCCACGCGCCTTTCCTGGCGTCGCTCGGGGCGGCCGAGATCATCGATCTGCTGCGCAAGTCCTCGTTCCTGGGGATCCTGGACGTCGTGGTCCTGGTCCTGCTGTCGGTCCTCTGCTGGGCCGTGATGTTCGACCGGGGACGCCTGCTCGCGGCCGTGCGCCGCGGCCACCTCGAGTTCTGGGAGCAGTGCGACGCCTGGCTGCAGGGACGCCTGGACCGCCGCGACCTGGACGCCTGGTGCCGCAGCCATCCCGACCTGCCGCTGGCCAACCTGTGGCGCGAGACCGCCGCGCAGCCCACGAGCCAGGCCGTGCGGCGCGCCTCGGAGCGCGTCGCCTACGCCGAGACCGAGAACCTGGAACGCTACCTGATCATCCTGTCGACGACCGTCACCGTGGCGCCCTTCCTGGGCCTGCTCGGCACGGTCTGGGGCCTGATGCAGGCGTTCTGGGAGATGTCGGTGCTGCGCAGCGCCAACCTCGCGGTCGTGGCGCCGGGCATCGCCGAGGCGCTGATCACGACCATCGCCGGCCTGTCGGCCGCCGTGCCCGCCGTGGTCTTCTTCAACCTCTTCGTGCGCAAGATCGACCTGGTGGGCAACGAGATGGAGCGCCTGCGCACCATCATGGAGGACGCGGCGCCGTCGGCGGGGGAGGCCAGGCTCGGCCAGGTCCGTCGCCCGGAACCGCACGAGAAGGAACAGATCCGATGAGACGCCGCTCGTCCTACCGCGGCTTCTCCGAGATCAACATCACCTCGCTGGTGGACATCTCGTTGTGCCTGCTGATCATCTTCATCCTCACCGCCCCCTACATGCAGGGCGGCGTGGAGGTCAACCTGCCGCAGGCCGAGACCCGCGAGCTGGTCGTCGAGGAGGGGCCGGTGATCACCGTGACGAAGGAGCGCGCGCTCCACTTCGACGACGCGCCGATCGCCATGGCCGACCTCGCCGCCCGGCTCGGCGTCTTCGCCGACCGGCGCGCGACCCTGCCGGTCTACCTGCGGGCCGACGAGGACGTGCCCTACGGTTTCGTGCTGCAGGTCATGGCCGCCATCGAGAAGGAGGGCTTCTCGAACCTGAGTCTGGTGGCGGACCAGGACCTCGGGGAGAGGACGCGTCCGTGAACCGCGCGCTGCCGGCCTCCCTGCTGCTGCACGTCTTCTTCATCGCGGCGCTGCTGCTGTTCGGATCCCAGGTGGTGCGCCAGCCGATGCCGCGCCAGCGGGCGATCTCGGTGCGTCTGGCCGAACTGCCCGACCCGCGTCCGCCGGTCCAGGCGGCCCGGCCGCAGCCCGCGGCCGAACCGGTGGTGCGGCCCGCGGTCGTGCCCAAGGCCGCCGAAAAGAAGCCGGCCACGAAAGCGGCGGCCAAACCGGCGGCGAAACCGGCCGCCCCGGATCGCCGGCCGGCGCAGCCCGAAGCGGAGGCACCTGCGCAGGCCGGCCCGGCCGCGGCCGCACCCCGCCTCGGCGCCGACGTCACCGTCGCGCCGCAGTACCAGTACTACCTCGACCTGCTCGAGCAGCGGATCGCCCGCAACTGGCAGCCGAGGAAACTCGGGTTCCGCAGCGGGGCTCCGGTGACCTGCACGGTCCACTTCCAGGTCGAGCAGGACGGCCGCCTCTCGCGACCGACGGTGACCGCCGGTTCTGGCGTGCCCCTGATGGACCGCGAGGCCCTGCGGGCCGTGGAGGCGGTCGGCACCTTCCTGCCGATCCCCGCCGGCATGGCCGGGCGCGGGATCGGCATCACCTACATCTTCACGCTGACGGCGGGGAACTGACCATGCGGCACGACATCCGGCGCGACATCCTGGCCACGGCCCTCGTCCTGCTGGCGGCCGTCGCGCCCGCCGCGGCCCAGGGCGAATACATCATGCGGGCCGACCGTTCGGCGGCGGAGCTGACCGACATCCTGGTGCTACCTCCGGAGGTGCAGGCGGGCGGCGCCGAAGCCCGGGTGGCGGCCGGCACCGTCGACGCCGTCATCCGCGCCGATCTCGACTACAGCGGCCTGTTCCGCCTGCTGACGCGCGACCAGGTCACCGGCAAATCGCCGGGCCACTACCTCATCGACGGCGTGCTGGAGGGCCTGCCGACCGGGGGCGCGTCCTCGCCCGCGCTCACGTTGCGCCTGCTCTCGGAACCCGGCGGCCAGGTCCTGCTCTCCAAGCGCTACCAGCCGGGGCCCGACCGGCTGCGGGCCACGGCGCACCACTTCGTGGAGCAGGTCATCCGCATGCTCACCGACCTGCCCGGCATCAGCCTGTCCCGCATCGTGTTCGCGCGCGGCAGCGGGGACCGCCGGGACATCTGGTGCGTCGACTACGACGGCGAGGGCCTGCTGCGGCTGACCGCCAACCGCACCCTGAACCTGTTCCCGTCCTGGTCCCCGGACAACAAGCAGATCGCGTTCATGTCCTTCCGGCAGGGCCAGCAGGGCACCTACATGCTGGAGGCGGCCACCGGGGCCGTACGCCTGGTCGGCGAGACCAGCGGCTCGAACCTGGGGCCGTCCTGGCACCCGGGCGGGCAGGAACTGGTGGTGGCCCTCTCGAAGGCCGGCCAGCCGGACATCTACCGGCTCGGCCTGGAGGGACGCGTGATCCGGCGGCTGACCGTGTCGGAGTCCATCGAGGTCTCCCCGAGCTGGTCCCCCGGCGGGCGCGACCTCGTGTTCACCAGCGACCGGACCGGAACGCCCCAGCTCTACATCATGGACGCCGACGGCACCGGGCGGCGGCGGCTCACCTTCGAGGGGAAGTACAACGACTCGGCCGATTGGTCGCCCCGCGGGGACCGCATCGTCTACGCCTGCCGGGAGCAGGAAATCACCCAGCTCATGCTCATCGAGGCGGGCGGGGAGAACCGGCGCCTGCTGACCGACGCCTCCTGGCGCAACTGCGAGGATCCCAGCTGGGCCCCGGACGGGCGCCACGTGGTGTTCGCCTCGGACCGCACCGGGGTCTTCAAGCTCTACATCCTGGACGTCGAGGACGGCTCGATCCGGCAGTTGACGAAGGGCGGGGAACCGGATACAACTCCTGATTGGTCCCAGTGATAATCCGTGTTATCTTGGCCCGGAATATGGAATCCGGTAGGTTGAGTCACTTCAGAAAAGGAGTCGGATAGCCATGGTGCGGACCCTAGCTCTGATCGGCATGCTGTTGGCGGCCCTGCTCATGACCGTCGGTTGCGGCGGCAAGAAGAACGTCCCGGTAGCGGACAACACGGCAGCCGTCGTCGCGACGGCGCCCGTCGAGGAGGTCGTCGAGGAGGCGCCGGTCGCCGAGACGCCGGCCCCCGTCACGGACTACGCGACGATGTCGCCGCAGGAGTACGGCATCGAGGACGTGTACTTCGCCTACGACGAGTACACCATCGGCGCCGCCGCCATGGCCACGCTGACCGCGAACGCGAAGATCATGAAGGAGCACGGCGACGTCGTGTACCTGATCGAGGGCCACTGCGACGAGCGCGGCACGGTCGAGTACAACCTGGCCCTGGGCGAGAAGCGCGCGGCCGCCGTGCGCGACTACCTGGCGAACCTGGGCGTGAAGGCCGGACAGCTGCGCGTCACGAGCTACGGCGAAGAGCGCCCGTTCGTCGCCGGCAGCACCGAGGCTTCCTGGGCCAAGAACCGCCGCGCCCATTTCGCGCGCCCGTAGGTGACCGCGATGCCGCAGCGCCGCACCGCCGGCTTCGCCGCCCTGCTGGCCGGCGCGCACCTGGCCGCTCTCGCGGCCGGGTGCGCGCCGCAGTTCGAAGAACTCGGGACGGCGGTCGATGCCAACACGGTCGAGATCCAGCGGTTGGCCGACGAGCAGACCGCACTGCGGCGCGACGTCACGGCCCTGCTGGCGCTGCTGCGCAGCGGCGAGGGGTCGGGCCTGGAGACCGATGCGCGCCTGCAAACCCAGCTCTCGCAGATCCTGGCCCGCCTGGACCAGGCTGCCGGCCAGCAGACCGACAACCAGGAATACATGCGCAACCTGTCGGCCCGCGTGGACCTCCTGACCACGCGCTTGGGTATCCCCACGCTCGGCGAATTCAAGCCGGCGCCGACCGGCGGCGCCGACCTCGCGGCCTTGCCCGAGGAGGGGCGTGCCCTGTTCAACGCGGCCATGTCGGATCGCGGCCGGGGCGACTACGACGCCGCCCGCCAGGGCTTCCTGGATTTCCTGGGCCGCTACCCGCGCAGCGAGCAGGCCGACGACGCCGCGTACTGGCTGGCCGCGATGACCGCCGACGACGGCGACCAGCAGGCGGCCCTGAATGCGCTGCTGGCCTTGCTGGAAAGCTATCCGGACTCCGACCGCCGGGCCGATGCGCTGCACAAGGCGGTCGCCGCGGCCCACGCGCTCGGGCAGGACGCCGAGGCGCGCCGCCTGCTGGATCGCCTGCAGGCCGAATTCCCCGGCTCGGAGGCGGCGGAACTGGCCGGAGCCCTCTTGTCCGAGTAAAGAGCTGGGATATCGTAGAGAGCAGGGAGGAGCGATCGTGCCCAAGATCCCCGTGCTGAAGCGGGCCCGCGACCTGGCCCAGCCCTTCCGGCCCGTGGAAGTCGCCGAACTGGACGGCGCCTACCACGCGTTCATCGTGCGCTACAGCGGGGACTACATCGCTCACAGCCATTCGGCCGACGAGTTCATCTACATCCTCGAGGGCATGATCGACATCGAGATGAACCGCACCACGGTCACGGTGCGGCAGGGCGAGGCGATGCTGATCCCCGCCGGCACGGTCCACCGGCCACGCTGCAAGGCCATGGCCCTGGCGCTGGTCACCGAAACCAAGGGCCTGCAGACCAAGGACCGCTGACCCGCCGCGCGCCTCCCGCCTTCAGTCCCCGGCGCCGAACGCCGGATCGCACAGCATCTTCTCGATCCACATCACCGTCTCGCGGCTGCCCACGTACAGCGGCGTGCGCTGGTGGACCTCCCGCGGCACGAGGTCGAGGATGGGGCCCTTGCCGTCGCTCGCGTAGCCGCCGGCGTGCTCGGCGATGAGGGCCAGCGGCGCCGCCTCGTAGAGCAGGCGCAGCTTGCCCTCGGGAGCCCGGTCGGTGGGCGGGTAGAGGAAGACGCCGCCGTAGAGCAGGTCGCGGTGGAAGTCGGCCACCAGCGACCCGATGTAGCGCGCGGACATGCCGCCGCATTCCTGGCGGCCGTACTTGAGCCGGCGCACGATCTCGCGCACGGCCGGCGACCAGCGGGGCTCGTTGCCCTCGTTGACCGAATAGATCCCGGCGGCGAAGGGGATCTTGATGTTCTCGTGGCTCAGCAGGAACTCGCCGATCCCCGGGTCCAGGGTGTAGCCGTGCACGCCGTGGCCGGTGGTGTGGACGAACATGGTCGAGGAACCGTAGACCACATAGCCGGCGGCCACCAGGTCGCGTCCGGGCTGCAGCAGGTCCGCGTCGCCGATGGCGGCGAGGCGGGAGCGCCGGCGGTAGATGCTGAAGATGGTGCCGATCGAGACGTTCGCGTCGATGTTGCTGCTGCCGTCGAGCGGGTCGAAGACCACCACGTACTTGCCGCTGCCTTCGCGGATGTCGATCCGGACGGGGTCGGCCAGCTCCTCGGACGCCATCAGGCAGACCTGGCCGCGACGGCCGACGACCTTCAGCATGACGGCGTTGGCGTAGTCGTCCAGCTTCTGGACGGTCTCGCCCTGGACGTTGCTGGCGCCGGTGCTGCCCAGGATGTCGACCAGCCCGGCCCGGGTGACCTCGCGGGCGATGATCTTGGCCGCGAACGCGATGTCGCCCAGCAGGCTGGTGAAGTCGCCGCTGGCGCTGGGGTGCAGGCGCTGCATCTCCAGGATGTGGCTCTCGACGTTCATGAGGTTCTTGTTCGGCATGGTTCTCCCGCTGCAGGTTGAAGGCGGCCACCAATGTAGCAGGGATCCGGAAGCGGGGCGAGTCCGGGGTTGCGGCCGGCGGGCCGGTTGTCCATCATTTGACAGGCGACATGCGCCAGCAACGGGCGCACGGTGTCGCGGCCTGTCCGCGACCGGACCTGTCCGCACGACACGGAGGAACGTCATGTCCCAGATGCTGCCCATCCCGCCGCTGCCGATGAACGAACCCATCCTGGGCTACCTGCCCGGATCGCCCGAGAAGGCCGCGTTGAAGACGAAGCTCAAGGAGCTGGCCGGCAGCCGGATCGAGATCCCGCTGGTCATCGGCGGCAAGGACGTCGCCACCGGCGACCTCGGCGAATGCCGCATGCCCCACGACCACCGGCACCTGCTGGGCGTCTACCACAAGGCGAGCGCCAAGCACGTCCAGGCCGCCGCGACGGCGGCGCGCAAGGCCAAGAAGGACTGGGCCGCGCTGCCCTGGGAGGCGCGGGCCGCGGTCTTCCTGAAGGCCGCCGAGCTGCTGGCCGGCCGCCGCCGCAGCACCCTGAACGCCGCCACGATGCTGGGCCAGAGCAAGACCGCCTTCCAGGCCGAGATCGACTCCGCCTGCGAGCTGATCGACTTCTGGCGCTTCAACCCGGCCTTCGCCCACGACATCATGAGCGAGCAGCCGGAGTCCGGACCGGGCATGTGGAACATGCTCGAGCAGCGGCCCCTGGACGGCTTCGTCTTCGCCGTGACCCCCTTCAACTTCACCAGCATCGCCGGCAACCTGCCGACGGCGCCGGCGCTGATGGGCAACACGGTGCTGTGGAAGCCGGCCTCGAGCGCCGTCTACTCGGCCTGGTACATCATGGAGATCCTGCGCGAGGCGGGGCTGCCCGACGGCGTCATCAACATGATCCCGGGCAGCGGCGGCCAGGTGGGCAACCCGGTCATCGAGCATCCTGACCTCGGCGGCGTGCACTTCACCGGCAGCACCGAGGTCTTCCAGAACATGTGGGGCACCATCGGCGCCAACATCCGCAACTACGCCTGCTACCCGCGCATCGTGGGGGAGACCGGCGGCAAGGACTTCGTCTTCGCCCACGCCTCGGCCGATCCCGTCGCGCTGGTGACGGCGCTGGTGCGCGGCGCCTTCGAGTACCAGGGGCAGAAATGCTCGGCGGCCAGCCGCGCCTACGTCCCGGCCTCGCTGTGGCCGCAGGTGCGCGAGCACCTGCTCGCCGAGGTGGCCTCGATCCGGATGGGCGACCCCGTCGACTTCACGAACTTCATGGGCGCGGTCATCGACCAGGGCGCCTTCCGCAGCATCAAGGGCTACCTCGACCAGGCCCGCAAGGCACGCGGCCAGGCCCGCATCATCGCCGGCGGCGGCTGCGACGACAGCAAGGGCTGGTTCATCGAGCCCACCGTGATCGAGGCCAAGGACCCCGACTTCGTGACCATGCGCGAGGAGATCTTCGGGCCGGTCCTGACCGTCCACGTCTACCAGGACAAGGACTGGCTCAAGGCCCTGCGCCTGTGCGACAAGGGCTCGACCTACGCCCTGACCGGGGCTGTCTTCGCCCGCGACCGCGGCGTGATCGAGACGATGAAGCAGGAACTGGTCGGCACCGCCGGCAACTTCTACATCAACGACAAGCCCACCGGGGCGGTCGTGGGGCAGCAGCCCTTCGGCGGTTCGCGGGCCTCGGGCACCAACGACAAGGCGGGGTCGTACCTGAACCTGATCCGCTGGACGACGCCGCGGACGATCAAGGAGACGTTCGATCCGCCGCGGGACTACCGCTACGGCTTCATGGCTAAGAAGTAGACGGTTCCCGTCGCTCACGGACGAGAGAAGGGCGGCCACGGGGCCGCCCTTCCTGTTCGGTGGTGCCGGAGGTGGGACTCGAACCCACGCGCCCCGAGGGGCAACGGATTTTGAGTCCGTCGCGTCTACCAATTCCGCCACTCCGGCACGAGGGCGGATGATAGGGAGCGGGGCCGGTCCCGTCAAGGCAGGGGCGTCCCGGGCAGCGGTTCGGGGCATTTGGGGTTTGACAGGCCCGGGCCTCGGCTTCATATTGTGCCGTCGGGTGGGGCCTTAGCTCAGCTGGGAGAGCGCTTGAATGGCATTCAAGAGGTCATGAGTTCGATCCTCATAGGCTCCACCACCCAACGCATTGAAATACAAGGGCTTGCCGGTTAGGCGAGCCCTTGATTTCTTGTCAGGCAGGTCCCGGTTCCACACCGGTTCCACCCAATTTGGGGTGCCGGCTCGAGATCGACGTGTTTCGGGATCGGCGATATCGATCATGCCGTCAATCAGTCCCATGATCTGTCCGACATCGAGGAGGCGCTGACAATGGAGAATCCCGGCCTGCGTCTGCTCGCCGTATTGATCGTTAACGTCGTGATCTGGCTGATGCTCAAACTCGCTCATCGCCGGGTTCCCGTGCTGAACCGGCATGGCGACAGCGGCATCTACCTGATCCTGCTGCCGCTCGGTTTCGGCCTGTTCGGTATGGACCTGCCGTACTGGTCGACGGCGCCGATCATCTGCGGCGGACTCGCCATCCTGCTGAATTCGTTGCGCGGGGCGGCCGCCGCAGAACGACCGGCGAAGGAAGGGTCCGTGCCGCGTCAGTCGGGCTAGCGGTTGGCCGTCGTCGCCGTCTCGAACTTCAGCACGAAATCGTTCCCCGCCACCACGCCGCCGTCCACCGGCACCGCCGCCGCCAGCGGCGGCGTCGGGCGCAGGTTGCGCCGCGCCAGCGAGGACGCGACCACGTGCACCTCGTACCACCCCGGCGGGATCCCCTGGAAGAGGTAGTAGCCGTCGAATTCGCTGACGGTCGTCTGGATCCGGCGCTGCTTGAGGTCGACGAGCTCCAGCCCGACGTTGCGCAGCGGCGAGCGGCCCGCGGGTGTCTGCAGGAAGACGGTGCCCTCGATGTCGCCCGAGTAGGTGACCGGGAACTCCAGGGCCAGGTGCGCGCCGGGGTGCCCGACGGCGCGCACGGCCTGCAGGGAGGGGATCAGGTAGGGGTCCTGGAGCGACTCGACGTCCAGCGTGACGTCGCGGACGTCGTGGGCCGGCAGGTCCGGCAGGTAGGCCAGGCCCAGGCGGTCCGTGCTGGCGTGGCGCAGGGCGCCGCCGCCGGCGAAGCGCACGTCGGGCAGGGGTTCGTCCCGGTCGTCGTAGAGCCCGTTGGCGTTGCGGTCCAGGAACACGCGGGCCGTCGCGCCGTAGCCGCCGGACAGGCGCGTGCGCTGCACGTGCAGGCGCATCGTTTCCGGCACCTTGGTCAGCGAGGTCGAGACGCCGACGCTGAAGAACGTCTCCTGGCCGGAAGCCCCGTGCGCGCTCAGGGCGACCTGCAGTCCGTCCAGCAGCAGCGTCAGCGAACCGCCGTAACCGGTCGTGCCGAGGTCCTGCAGGTCACGCGTGACGTGGCCGCCCAGTCGCAGCAGACGCGAGGCCTGCCAGCCGGCGCTGGCGCCGGCCGACTCCAGGCTGAAGCCCGGCGTGATCCCCGACCGCACCTGGCCGCGCAGCAGCAGCGGTCCCCACCAGCTGCTCAGCAGGTGCTCCTGGAACAGCCGGCGATCGTCGCCGTCCTGCGCGCCGCTGTGCCGGTAATCGAGCTTGCCGGTCCAGGTGGCCCGCGACCAGCCCGTGGCCAGGCGCAGCACCGCGCCGTCCTGGCGCTCGATGCCGCGGTCGGCGAAGGCCGTGGACTGCAGGCGCAGGTCGTAGGAGTAGGGACGCGCGCCCAGGTGCAGGCCGCCGCCCAGGCGCACCGTGGTGTCGCGGGTGCGGCGCCGCTGCGGCGTGTTGGCGTCGCTCGTGAAGTCGTGGAAGGTCGCGTGCTCGACCTGCAGCGTGCGGCCGAACAGGCCGCCCTGGACCGCCAGGCTGCGCGCGGTGCCGCCCGCGTCGTCGCGGGCCAGCAGCCCCCGCACCGCGGCGCCGCGCACGACCGCATCGGCGATCAGGCTGCGGTAATCGTGGTCGGCGTCCGCCAGCGGCGAGCGCGTCCAGGATCCGGTCAGGCTGAGTCTGCGGGTCACGCCGACGCCCGCCTGCGCGTGGCTGGTCCAGCGGCTGCGGCCGGGGGAGTCGGCGAGCTGGTCCTCGCCCGTGATCAGGAAGCGGTCGTCCTGGACGCCGAACAGCTGGTAGCGCACCTCGCCCGGGGCGATCATCCGCTCGCCGACCGTGACGGCGCGCACCTGTTCGCGGGTCTGGCCCTGCGGCCCGTAAGCGACCGTCCGCAGCAGCGTGCGGCCGAAGTTCACCGGGACGTTTTCGAACAGGTAGCGGCCGCCCTCGTCCACGACCATGAAGTCCCACAGCACGCCGTCGACGTAGAGCTCGACCTCCCAGCCGACCGGCGCCTCGCCGGGCACGTTCGTGGCGTCGAAGGCCTCGGAGCGGTGCAGCGGGAGGTTGCCGACCGACATCCCGCGGCCCAGCTTGCCGCGCAGCACGAGGGGCGTGCTCGGGACGTAGAGGTCGCCGAACTGGAACTCCGTGGCGCGCAGGGGGCCCAGCAGTTCCCCGTCGAGGTCGCTGCGGCCGGCGCGCGCGCGGGCCACGCCCAGGAAGCGCTCGCGATCGACGTGGGCGACCAGGAAGCTGGTCTCCAGGCGGGCCAGGTCGCCGGAGCTCTGCAGGGAGAACACCGGCGTCATGTCGCCGCTGCGGCCGCGGTACTCGACGTTCGCGTCCATCAGCGGCCAGGTGAACAGCTGGTACTCGGCCTTCTGGATCGGGTGCACGGCGCGGGCGGCGACCTGGCTCACGAGCCGCAGGTTGCGGGCCTCCTCGCGCAGGCGGCGCTTCTGGACCGGCAGCGTCTCGCGCGAGGTGATCAGCGCCACGAGCTGCGCGGTGCGCACCTCGATGTCGCAGGGCAGCCATTCCGACAAGCGCGCCGGCGCGACGTAGATGTCGTCGTCGCCGCGCACGGCCTCGCCCGCGGCCAGCGTGCGGGGCTGGCCGTCGCTGAAGACCTCGCCCGTGGCGAGGTCCAGACCGAAGGTCCGCGATTCCTCGATGAGCCAGCCCGTGGCGCGGCCGCGAGCCGGCTCCACGTCGATCGCGAATTCGAGCAGGTCGCCGAGCGCGCCCAGCGGCAGCAGCACGCCGCCGGCATCGTCCAGGTAGGCGGGCATCCCGGCGGACAGCACGGCGCCGTCGAGCCGGATCTCCAGGATCGCGAGCAGGGCCTCGTCCAAGGCCGCGACGGGCGCCGCCGACAGGCACAGCAGGACCGCGCCGCAGAGGGCGCGGACCGAGGCCTGGCGTCGGAGGACCCGCGGGTTCATCGCGCTGTCTCGCCCCCCTCGCGGTCGCCCGTGGCGAATTCGAGGTAGGTGTCGGCCACGAGGTCGCCGTGCCCTACTTCCGTCTCGGCGAAGCGCACGCCCAGTCGCCCGCTCCGTGGCAGCTGATCCCGATCCAGCGTCAGCGGCAGGCGGATCACGCGTCGGGGCGTGGGCGTGTAGACAGCCAGGCCCACCATCAGGCCCACGCGGGTCCTGCTCCCGCCGACCTCCAGGTCGACCGACAGGTCGCCGTAGACCGAGCGCTCGCCCGTGCGCTCCAGGACGACCTGGAGCACTGGGTTGCCGTCGCGGTCAGGCAGGCTGTCGAGCTGCGCGGCGCCGAGGGAGATCGCGGCCGCGGGATTGTCGCGGCGGATGATCACCGGGATGCTCGTTTCGATGATCGCCTGGGCGACGATGCGGTCCTGCCGGGCGGCCAGCACCTCGGCCGTGGGCACCGCGGGGACCGACTGGAAAACCAGATGGGTGCGCGCCTCGCCGCTCGCCAGCTGGCCTTCGGACGGGTTGCGCAGCATGACCCGGACGGTCTGGCTGCCGTGCGGCGGCACGACGACCTCGCGGGGGGAGTAGCGGATCAGGTCGGAGGCTGGGCGCTCGCCGGGCAGCGGCGACTCGGCGTCGACGATCTGTCCCGACTCCAGCATCCGCTTGTCCTTGAGCAGGATGCGGTAGGTCGCCGGCTGGTCGCCCTTGTTGCTGAGGTAGACGGTCGCCACGCGGGCGTGCCCGTCGAAGACCAGGCGCGTCGGCGCGATCGACAGGCTGCCGGCGGCGCTGTCCAGAACGGTTCCACCCAGGACGAAACACATCCAGGACGCCGCCACCGCGGCACGACGCCATCGCGACCAAACCATAATTCATCCTCCCGGCAGTCAATTCCAGGGGCAGCGGCTTCAGTCCGGGGACCGGACGCGGCCCTCCCGGCGGCCACAACGCAATGGGTGTGCCACGTCGGCGCCGTCTGCGGAACGGGCGCGTTCAGTTGTAGTTGACGGAGATCGTGTACGCGAGGAAGTGGTCGAGGCCGGGTTCGGCCCGCGCGGCTTGGACCGTCAGGACGGCGCCGAAGCGGACGGTGAGCTGCCCGAGGCCGTTCAGGACGGCGTTCAGGACCGGCGGCTGGCCGGCACTGGTGTTGAAGTCGGCGATCCCCAGCCCGTCGAGCTCCGAACCGACGATGTCGAGGCCGAAGGCGGCGAACGGGTCTCCGGTGATCAGGAACCTGCCGCTCGACAGCACGCCACCGGCGTGGATACCTGCAGGATCCGCGACGAGGTTGTCGTTGATACCGAGCGTCAGGGAACCGTTCTGGTCCAGGACCGCGCCGAAATCCATCTGCACGGTCTCGATGATGTCCAGATCGGCGCTGCCCGCCGGCGAGGCGAGCGCCAGCGCGGCCAGGGCCGGCAGCAGGATCCTGCGGCCGGCCTCGCGACCGAGCGTTTGCGACACCCACCCATGCACGTCGGATCGCTCCTCGTCGTTTCCGGGAATCCTCGAACCGGACCTCAAGGGACGATGGACAAGGGGCAAGGGGCGTGCCATCCGACGGGCATGCGAAAGGGGAGGCCCGTGGGCCTCCCCTTGCCGGTCGGTCGGGGACGGTCAGTTGTAGGTGACCGTGACCGTGAAGTTCAGCGACTGGTTGGCGCCCGGGGCGGCCACGCCGCTCTGGACGGTCAGGTCGGCGCCGAGGGCCATGGCCAGGTTGCCCACGCCGTCGATCATGACGCCCGCCAGCGGGAAGGTGCCGCCGCCGACGTCGGTCGTGAAGTTCGCCAGCAGCAGACCGTTCGCGTTGGCCGGGGTGATCGCCACGTCGACGGCCTGGCTGGGCTGGCCGGTGATCGTGTAGACGCCGCTGGCCACGGTGCCGCCCTGGTGGATGAGCGCCGGGTCGGCGGCGATCACATCGTTGGTGTCCAGGGTGATCGTGCCGTCGGCGTCGATCACGGCGCCGAAGTCCATCTCGACGGTCTCGGCGACCGACAGCGCGATGAACACGTCGACCTTCGCGTCCTGGGGCGAATCCAGGGCGAGGGCCTGACTGATGGGGAACGCGACGACCAGCGCCGCCAGGGACAGGAAGGTCAGTTTCCGCATGGTTCTTCTCCTTGAAACGTGTGGTCTCCGTACCCGGAAAACTGTCGCGACGTCGGTTGCTGCCGTGCTCCGGATGCCTTGCGCTGATGGTCTTCGGCCGTGCCGGACGCCGCTTGACAGATTTTTCGGGTGCAATTCACCGCGGCTTGGGCCAGACTCGCAGGGTCGCGGCGTCGGGCCGCGCGCCGGAACCGCCCCCCTCGCGCCGGGAGCCCCGTCCGTGAACCGCTGGCCGATCTTGTTGCCGTGCTTCCTGTTGTCCGCCACGACCACGGCCGTGGCCGGCGAATTCCCTTTCGCCGCCCGGGTGGAGGTCCTGCCGTCGGTCTCCGTCCGCGACGAAGCGGTCGGGCCCGTGCCGGCCATCCGGCTCACGTCACCGCAAGATCGATGCCTGAACGTCGTCTGGCGGCGGGCCGGCGACTCGACCGAAGCGCCGATCGCCGCGGTGCTGCGTTGCGACGGGGAGTCCTCGCCCAGGGTGGAACTTCCCGCCGGCGACGGGACCTGGATCCTGGCCGTGACCATGGAGTAGCGCGCCAACCGCGAAATGGAGTCCGCGATGCGCCTGATCGTCCTGTTCGAGGACCACACCCTGCAAGCATTCCGGCCGGTCGGCTGGAGCGTGCCCGTGTACGAGATCCCCTGCGGTCTGTTCAACCTGCGCGAGCGGGTGCTCTCCCTCGTCTCCGAGGGTCGAAGGGAGGACCGGGTCGCCCTGCTGCCGAGGAGCCTGCTGGGTGGGCTCCAGGCGCTCGCCGTGCCCGACGGGGCCGTGTGCGGCCCGGCGGCGGCGGACGAGGCCGCGGCCGCTGCCGAGGCGGTCCTGTTCCTGAACGCCCGACTGGGGCCGGATTGGGCGCAGCTGCGCACGCTGCTCGAGCGACCGGCCCCCTTCGCCCTGCGCGACGAGGACGGTTTGTTGGCGGCCGCCGTCGACCCTGCCGCGGGGCGCCGGCTGCTGGAGGACTGGCGGGTCTGGGAGAGCGCGCAAGCCGCGCGGGGCGCCTGGATCGAGGCGAACCGTGAGGCGGAGCCCTGGGAGCCGGCCCTGGCTGCCGTCGGCGGCGGGGTCGCGGCCTGGCGGCACCTCTGGGATCTCGTGCCCGCGATCGGCCAAGCCTTGGCCGACGACACGGCCGCCGCCGTCGCGGCCGGCCACGGCTTCCGCCGCCTGCCGTTCGGCATCGCGCCCGACCCGTCGACGACGCCGGCCTGGCGACAGGATTCCAGCTTCCGTCCGTACGCCGGCGCGCCGGGCGTGCACCTGGTCGCCGCGGAAAGGATTTGGGCCGCCGACGAGGTCGAGGTGGCTCCGTCCGTGGTGATCGACGCCCGGCACGGGCCCGTGGTCCTGGACCGCGGCGTCACGGTCCTGCCGCACTGCTACCTCGAGGGTCCCCTCTACCTGGGAGCCGGCGCGCGCGTCAAGGCCGGTGCCGCGCTGTACGGGGAGACGGCCGTCGGCGCCGCCTGCCGGGTGGCCGGCGAGATCGCCGAATCCCAGATGCTGGACCTGTCGAACAAGCAGCACGCCGGTTTCCTCGGCCACGCGATCGTCGCCGGCTGGGTGAACCTGGGCGCCGACACGACCTGCAGCGACCTGAAGAACAACTACGGGGAGATCCAGGTGAACTACGGTCTGGGCCCCGTCGCCACCGGTTCGCGGTTCGTGGGCCTCATGGTGGCCGAGCATGCCAAGAGCGCGATCGGGACGACCTTCAACACGGCCACCACGGTCGGCTTCGCCAGCAACGTCTTCGGCGCCGGCTTCCCGCGCTCCTGTCTCGGGAACTTCACCTGGGGCGACGGCCGCGGACGACGCCTGTTCGAGGTCGAGCGGGCGATCGAGGTGGCGACCATCGTCATGCAACGCCGGGGTTGCCTCTTCACGCCGGAACACGAGGCCCTGTTCCGCGCCCTGTCCGGCGGTGCCGCGTAGGGGAGGGCCGTGGTGCATCTTGCCCCGACGAGGCGTGGATTCCGGTCGAAATGCACGCCCCGATCCGGCCTCTTGTCTTCAGGTGATGCGTGATATAGTCACAATAGATAATTGTATAATAATAAGTTACATACAACAGGAAATCATCGGCAATCCCCGGGCATCCAACTTGATGGTGGGCGGGCACGAGTGTCCTGCGCTGCAGGCGATCGCTTCTCGACCCACTACGCTCTCCGTTGTTGTAGATCATGGGTCCGAGTGGCACGCGGCAAGTGCGGGACACACGTATGCCCTCCCGCCGGTCTCCCGCACCGGCACCCGCTCATAATCTCCCGGAACCCGGTGAAAATCCCTTGGCACCCGCCGCCGCCCCATGCTATTGCTTAACGGCTTGATTCTCAAGTTGTTGGCGCAGGGGTGCCGCGAGTGCGAGGGGAGTGACGATGACCAAGGCCGAACTGGTGGAACTGATCGCCCAGAGGACCGGAGTCAGCAAGAAGGACACGGGGATCGTGGTCAACCTGATCCTCGAGAACATCGGCGGCGCCCTGACGCGCGGCGACAAGGTGGAATTGCGGGGGTTCGGCAGTTTCAAGGTCAAGAGCCGGCGTCCCCGGCAGGCGCGCAACCCCCGCACCGGCGATGCGGTGGCCGTGCCGCCGAAGCAGGTTCCCTATTTCAAGGCGTCCAACGAGTTGAAATCACGTCTGAACGGCGGGACCGGGGACGAATAATCTTGGCGCGGGCATTTGATTGTCAGCGGGATCCCTGCTATATTCCCAGCCCCTCGGGTTCGGGACATCGGATCGGTCAGGTCCGCCACGGCGGCGGTCCGACCCTGTTGTCATGGGCAGCGTCGGCTGTCATTCGTAGCGGAAAGGCGGGAGCATGCCGAACGGACGGAAGCGCAAGCGCAAGAAGATTGCGACGCACAAGCGCAAGAAGCGCCTGCGCAAGAACCGGCACAAGAAGAAGTAGCCAGCGGCCGGCACTTTTCGGAGTGCCGGTTTCGCTTGGCTTCGCTCTGGTACGGAACTGGCAATAGTCCGGAGCTGGCAATGGGACCGGCACGGAGCGCCTTGACGGGCGCAGGCCGGGGACGGCCTCCCCAGGGGAGCCGGAACGAAGGAGAGCCCTCATGTCAGACGCGCAGCAGAATCGTCGCAAGGGCCAGCGGGTTGACGCGAAGCTCAACCTCGAGGTCAGCATCCCGCGCGGCGACGGCAGCCACGTGCCGGCGCGCATGGAGACGCTGAACATCAGCTCTTCGGGAGTCTACTTCCGCTCCGACCACTACATCGAGCCCATGACCAAGCTCAACATGGTCCTGGACCTGCCCGTGGATCCGCAGCGCCCCGAGGCGACCGGCATCGCCCACTGCGAGGGCATCGTCGTGCGCGTGCTGCCGGAATCCGTGGGCTCGGACGCCGCTCCCTACGAGGTCGCCGTCTTCTTCACCCAGATCGACGAACCCGGCCTGCACCACCTCCAGCAGCACATCAACATGCTGCTGGCCGTCGGCTGACCGTTCCGCCGACCGTTCAGCCGACCGTTCCGCCGACCGACCCGCCCGGCGCGGTCCCCGATGGGGATCGCGCCGTTCTTCGCCGGACGGCTTCTGACCGCCCCTGACCATCCCTCGACCAGCCCTCGGCCATCGATCCCATTCTGAACCGTCATCCCACCGCCGCCGCCGCCGGTTGACGGTGGCACGGCCCTTGCGGTCGTTCCCCGAGGCAACGTGTCCCCGGGCCCGCAGGAGGAGCCGTGCTGAAAGGACTGCGGTCGGCCGAGACCGCCATGAACATCCAGCTGACGCGCACGAACGTGCTGGCGAACAACCTGGCCAACGTGAACGCCACCGGCTTCAAGCAGGTGCTGACGCAGATCGTGGAGCAGATGCGCCAGGAGTCGGACGGCGGGGCTGCGACGACGGACGCCGCGATGCCGGATGCCGCCGCGACGGCGGCCGCGGCTCCGGGGCGCGGCCGCTCGGTCCGGGACCTGGTCCTGGACGTGCGTGCGCCGGTGGACATGTCCCAGGGCACCCTGCGCGAGACGGGGCGCCCCACCGACCTCGCCTTCCAGGACGAGGGCCTGTTCCGCGTCGTCCGCGACGGGCAGGAGTACTTCACGCGCAACGGCGCCTTCGCGCTCGACGCGCAGCGGCGCCTCTCCACGCCGGACGGCGCGCTCGTGCAGGGCGAGGGCGGCCCGCTCGAGATCCCCGAAGGCGAGCTCTCCGTGGGCGCCGACGGCGGCGTGCGCGTGGGTGGGGTGGAGGTCGGCCGCCTGTCGGTGGTCGCCTTCGAGGATCCCGGCCGCCTGCACCACGTGGGCGGCTCGCTGCTCGCGGCGCCCGCAGGCGTGACCGCGAAACCGCTGGCCGCCGACAAGGTGCGCCTGGTGCAGGGCATGCTCGAGGAGAGCAACGCCAACCCCATCGACACCATGGTGGCGATGATCGCCGCCCAGCGCGCCTTCGAGATGGACGCCAAGGTCCTGCAGGAGTCCGACCGCACGCTGGACAAGGCCGTGAACCAGTTGAGCCGCACCGCGTAACCGAGGAGGCAGCCATGCTGCGAGCGATGACGAGCGCCGCGTCGGGCATGAAGGCCCAGCAGACGAACATCGACACGATCTCCAACAACCTGGCCAACGTGAACACGGCCGGCTACAAGAAGAGCCATGCCGAGTTCCAGGACCTGCTCTACGAGCAGATCGTGCCCACCGGCCGCGGCAGCGGCGATTCCAGCCCCACGCGCGTGGAGGTCGGCCACGGCGTCAAGCTGGTCGGCACCAACCGCGTCTACTCGCAGGGGCTGATCACCCAGACCGAGAACCCGCTCGACATGATGATCGAGGGCGACGGCTTCTTCAAGGTGAGCCTGCCCGACGGCACGGTCGGCTACACCCGCGACGGCTCCTTCAAGCTCGACGCGGACCGCAACCTGGTCACGGCGGCCGGCTACCGGATCGAGCCGCCCATCCAGATCCCCCTGGACGCCACCGACATCAGCATCGCGCGCGACGGCACGGTCTCGGTGCTGCTGGCCGGGGACTCGTCCACGGTCCAGGACGTGGCCCAGATCGAGCTGGCGAAGTTCGCCAACCCGGCGGGCCTGACCAATCGCGGCGGCAACGTCCTGCTGCCGTCGCCCAACAGCGGCCAGCCGCTGGTGAGCCAGGCCGGCCAGGACGGCCTGGGCGAGATCGCCTCGGGGTTCCTGGAGATGAGCAACGTCGAGACGGTCGAGGAACTGGTCAAGATGATCACGGCGCAGCGCGCCTACGAGCTCAACAGCAAGACGATCACCGTGGCCGACGACATGATGCAGACGGTCAACCAGCTCAAGAGGTAGCGACGTGAAGCGACGTGCCCGCGCACCCATCCTGCTGCTGCTCGCCGCCCTGGCGGCGCCGCCGACGGCGCGCGCCTGGGTGCTCGAGCTGCGGGAGGCCTGGAGCACCGACGGCGCGGTGGTGCGGCTCGGCGACGTCGCAGCGGGCGAGCTGCCGGCCGACGCGGCCGCCCTGGTGCTGGCCGCGGACGTCGCGCCGGGCGGGACGCTGACGGTGGACCGCGGCGCCGTGCTGCGCCGGCTGGTGACCGAACGCCTGGCGACCGGCGTCGTCTGCCGCGGGCCCGAGCATTGCGTCGTGACCTTCGCGGCGACGCGTCTGGAACCCGCGCGGATCGAGTCCGCGCTGCGCGGGGCGCTGGCCTCCTGGCTGCCCCCGGCGGCGCCCGGCGGCCCGCCGACGACGCTGGAGATCGCGGGCGACCTGCCGTCGCCGGCGCTGGACGGGGAGTGGAGCCTGGCCCTGATCGAGCCGCGGCCGCTGCTGGCTGGGCGCAACCTCGTGCGGGTGCGGCTCGACGCCGGCCGCGGCGCGGCGCGCTTCACCGCGACGGTGATCTGCCACCTCCACGGCGAGATCGCGCGCGCGCGGGTCGACCTGCAGCCGGGCCAGATCCCGGACGGCGACCGGGTGGCCTGGGAATGGTACGACCTGGCGGGGCTGCGCGGCGGCGAACTCGTCGGCCGCGCGGCGGCGGCCGGGATGACCTGCGTCGCGCCGGTGGCGGCGGGCGCGGTCCTGCGGCAGGCCGCGGTGCGGCGCACGCCGCTGATCACCGCCGGGCAACGGGTGGAACTGGTGTTGGACAGGGGCGGCGTCTCGGTGACGACCATGGCGGTCGCCCGCGAAGACGGCGCCGGCGGGGAGCAGATCTCCGTCCGCAACGAACTGGACGGCCGGCTGGTCCGGGCCCGCGTCGAGGGGCCGGGCCGGGTGGCCTGGAACAGGTGAGGGGCATGATGGTGAGCACGAGGTTCCGCATCCTTTTCGTGGCGCTGGCCCTCGGGGCGATGGCGGCGGCGACGTCGCGCGCCTCCGGACCGCTGATCGACCTCGAGTCGGGGCGTTCCCTGGTCAGCAATGCCAAGGCGTGCCGCGTGGGCGACATCGTCACGATCCTGATCGTCGAGGAGTCGTCGGCCAACGCCACGGCCAAGACCGACGCCAACAACAAGTCGGAGGTCAGCGGCGGCCCGGGCCTGGGCTTCCTGGACGTGCTGACCGACTGGGGCCTGAACACCGAGAACAAGTTCACCGGCGACGGGCGGACCCAGCGCACCGGCAACCTGCAGGCCGAGATCACCGTGCGCATCGTGGAAGTCCTGCACAACGGCGACTACCAGCTCGCGGGGACGCGGATGGTCGACATCAACGGCGAGCGCCAGCTCATCGAGATCAGCGGCAGCTGCCGCGCGCGCGACATCCAGCCCGACAACACGATCTACTCGACGTACATCGCCGACGCCCGGATCGCCTACAACGGGACCGGGCCGGTCAACGCGAGCAGCGAGCCGGGCGTGATCACCAAACTCGTCAACTGGCTCTTCTAGGAGGGTCGATGAACCTGCGACGCATCACCAGCCCCACCCGGCTCGCCCTGCTGGCGGCGGCCCTGCTGTCGGCGACGCCGGCGGCGGCCTCGCGCATCAAGGACCTGGCGACGGTCGCGGGCACCGACCGCGAGCCGCTGCTGGGCTACGGCCTGGTCGTGGGCCTGACCGGCACCGGCGACGGCCAGAGCGCCGCCTTCACCGTGAACTCGCTGACCTCGCTGCTGGAGCGCCTGGACGTCACGGTCGACCCGGCGATGGTCAAGCTGAAGAACGTCGCGGCGGTGCTGATCACCGCCCAGGCGGATCCCGGCGCCGCGCCGGGCAGCCGCGTCGACGCCACCGTCAGCTCGCTGGGCGACTGCTCGAGCCTCGAGGGCGGCATGCTGATCATGAGCCCGCTGAAGGGGGCCGACGGCCTGGTCTACGCCGTGGCCCAGGGACCGGTCTCGATCGGCGGCTTCAACGTCTCGGGCGGGGCGAACAACTCGGTCCGCAAGAACCACGCGACCGTGGGCCTGATCGCCGGCGGCGCCAAGCTAGAGCGCCGGCTGCCGGGCGCCTTCATCGAGGCCGGCGCCATGTCCTGGTTGCTCCACAACCCGGACTTCACGACCTGCCAGCGCGTGGCCGACGCCATCAACGGCGTGTTCGGCGCGGGCGCGGCGCGCGCCCTCGACGCGCAGCGGGTCGAGGTGATGGTCCCGGAGAGCTTCCTGGAGCGGCCCGTGGACTTCATCGCGCGCATGGGCGAGCTGCCGGCCGAGAGCGACCAGGCCGCCCGCGTCGTGATCAACGAGCGCACCGGCACGATCATCGTGGGGCAGGGGGTGCAGCTGCGGGAGGCCGCGGTCGCGCACGGCAACCTCAAGGTCGTCATCCGCACCACCTACGACGTGTCGCAGCCGAATTCCTTCAACGAGAGCGGCGAGACCGTCGTCACGCCCAACGTGACCGCCGACGTCCAGGAGAAGGAGGCCGCGGTGCTGCACGTGCCCTCGACCGGCACGGTCCAGGACGTGGTCGGCGTGCTGAACGAGGCCGGGGCCAGCCCCCGGGACATCATCGCCATCCTGCAGGCGTTGCGGCAGGCGGGCGCGTTGCAGGCCGAACTGGTCGTGATGTAGGGGGATGATGAACGTCGGCACGGCGACCGCGGGGCCCCGCCCCCTCACGAACGCGAGCGACACGCCCGAGCGCCGGGAAGCCCGGCTGCGCGACGCGGCCAAGCAGTTCGAGGGGCTGTTCGTGCAGACCCTGCTGAAGTCGATGCGCGGCACGGTGCCGATGAGCGACCTGATCGACAACAGCGGCGAGATCGAGACCTACCGGCAGCTGCTGGACGAGGAGATGGCGCAGAAGATCGGTGGGCGCGGGGGTCTGGGCATCGCCGACCTGATCACCGACCGCTACCTGGCGGCGACGCGAGGCGAGGCGCCGCTGGACACGCGCGCGGCCGACACGCTGTCGGCCCTGCCCGAGGCGGCGCCGATGGCGCTGCCGCCCGCTCGTTCGTTCGTCCCCGAGGCCGCGCGATCGGCCGCAACGCCGGCGGCCACGGAGGCCCGCCCCGCTGCGGCCCTGCCGCCCCCGCCCGCCCGCCAGCGCGCGCTGGCTTCGGACACCGCCCGCCGGGCGCTGGCCGCCTACGGGGCGGCGCCGCCGCGCACCACCGCGGCGGTCGCCGACACGGCGGACGGCTCCATCACTGCGGACGACTCCATCACCGCGGACAGTCTGGGCACGCGCGCGTCGCGGCTGGGCAAGGTGGCGGCCGACACCGTCCGCGCCCACGGCCCGGCCATCGAAGCGGCGGCCCGCGAGACCGGCCTCGCGCCCGAACTGGTCCTCGCGGTGATCATGCAGGAATCCGGCGGCGACGCCCGCGCCGTCTCTCCCAGGGGCGCCCGCGGCCTCATGCAGCTGATGCCGGCCACGGCCCGCGAACTGGGCGTGCGCGACCCGCACGACCCGGCGTCGGGGGTCAGCGGCGGCGCCCGCTACCTGGCGAAGATGCAGGAGCGCTACGGCGGCGACCTGACCCTGGCCCTGGCGGCCTACAACGCCGGGCCCGGCAACGTCGACCGCGCCGGGCGCAGCGTGCCGCCGTTCCGCGAAACGCAGCAGTACGTCACGCGCATCACCGACATGTTCCGCCGCCTGACCGGCGCCGCCGGCGACGCGCCGGCGGCGAAGGAGGATTCATGAGCCACCACGTCGGCACGGCGCTCCCGGCGCCGGAGGACTGCGAGCGGCTGACCGGCCTGCTCGCGAGCGAGGACCGCGAGTACCGGCGCCTGCTGCGTCTGGCCGTGCGCCAGAACCGCTACATGCGCCGCCAGGACGTGCCCAGGTTGGAGTTCAACGCCCGCGAGTGGGGGCGCTACCTGCCGTCGGCCCGCGAGGCCCGCTCGCGACGGGAACGGTTCCTGCTCGAGGTCGGCGGACGGCTGGGCATCCCCCTCGGGGAACTGCGCATGTCCCGCCTGTCCCGGCGCGCCGCCGGCCGGCAGGGGGAGGAGCTGAGGCGGGTCCTGGGGGACTGGGAGCGGACCGCGACCGATCTGGTGCGGCAGAACTCGCTCAACGGCGTGCTGGCCCGCTTCTGCCTGGACCTGGCCGCCGGGGAGGCGGCCGTGTTCCGGCGCGGCGTGGCCGGGCAGGCCCCCTGCTACGACGATCGCGGCCACCGGCCGACCGGCGGGTCGGCCAACGTCCTGGAACGCCAGGCCTGAGGGAGTGAGATGAGCCTCAACAGCATCATGCGGATCGGGCTGAGCGGCATGTTCTCGGCCGGGGCGTCCCTGCAGACCACCGGCCACAACATCGCCAACGCGAGCACGGCCGGCTACAGCCGGCAGCGGACCCTGACCGGCGCCCAGCGCGGCCAGTCGCTCACCTACGGCGTGCTGGGCACCGGCACCCAGGTGCTCGACGTCCGGCGCATGACCGACGAGTTCCTGACCGGCCGGCTGCGGGCGCAGGACGCCCGCCTCAGCCAGTTCGACACCGTGGACCTGGCGCTCGGCGACGTCGAGGCCATCTTCGGCTCGGTCGAGAACAACCACCTCGGGACCGTCATGAGCGAGTTCTTCAATGCCTGGAGCAGCCTGGCCTCGCCCCCCGTCAACCTGACGCTCCAGGAGAACGTCGCCGACTCCGCCGACCGGCTGGCCGCCGGGTTCCGCGACATGAGCGCTTCGCTCGACGAGCTGTCCCGGGACCTCGACACGCGGCTGCAGAACGGCGTCGACCGCCTGAACGCGCTGCTGACCAACGTCGCCGACCTCAACCGGCTCATCGTCATGACCGAGTCGTCGGCCACGTCGGCCAACGACCTGCGCGACCAGCGCAGCGCGGTGCTGGACGAGATCGCGCAGCTGACGCAGGCCGAGACGATCGAACGCGACGACGGCACGGTCGACGTCCTGATCGGGGGGCGCACCGTGGTCACGCGCGAGCACGTGCAGGCGCTGACCGTCGCGCGGGACGACGGCGACGGCACCGGCGCCGGAGCGGCGCGGGTGACGACCGTCGCCGGCGGCTACGACGTCGAGCTGGGCGAAGGCTCGCTGCAGGGGCTGATCGAGGCCCGCGACGAGCAGGTGCTGCACGCGAGGGCCCGCCTGGACGAAGTGGCGGCCGCGCTGATCGAACGGGTCAACGCGCTGCACTCCCAGGGCCGCACGGCCGACGGCAGCGGCGTGCTGTTCTTCACCGGCGACTCGGCCGCGAACATCGCGCTGAACCCGGCCCTGGCGGACGACCCGACCCGCGTGGCGGCTTCCCGCTCCGGGCTGGAGGGCGACACCGACATCGCGCTGGAGATCGCCGCGCTCGGCCAGTCCGGCACCTCGGTGGTGGACGGCCGGAGCCTCACCGAGATGTTCAACTCCCTGGTCCTGGACCTCGCCTCCCGCAGCGCGGCCAGCGGCGACCGGCTCACCTCCCAGACCCAGCTCGTGGAGTCCCTGGGCACGCGCCTGGATTCGATCCGGGGCGTGAGCCTGGACGAGGAAGCGGCCAACCTGGCGCTGTTCCAGAACGCGTACGAGGCGAATGCCAAGGTCATCGCCATGGTGCAGGACATGTTCGACACCATCCTGACGATGGTCTGACCGGAAGGACGCCCATGATCACGAGAGTGACCAACAGCCACATCGCGAGCCTGATCTACAGGAACAACAACGCCAACCTGCTGAGCCTGACCCGCCTGCAGGAGCAGGTGTCCAGCAGCTGGCGCGTGAACGACTACGCCGACGACCCGCAGGGCGTCGGCCTGATCCGGCAATACGAGTCGCTGCTGCTGGAGAACGGCCAGTACGCGCGCAACATCGAGCGCGCCCGCACCATGGTGCAGCAGACCGACACCGCGCTGCTGGACCTGGTCGAGGCTCTGCGCGACGCGCGCGAGCTGGCGCAGCGGGAGGTCAGCGGCGCCGCCTCGGCCGAGACCAACCGGATCGGGGCCACGGCGATCGGCGCCATCGTGGAGCAGGTGCTCGGGATCGTGAACCAGTCCGTCGAGGGGAACTCCCTGTTCGGCGGCTTCCGCACCGACATCGCCTCGTTCGTGCGCGTGGGCGGGGAGATCGTCTACCAGGGCGATCTGGGCGTCATGGGCGTGCAGATCGGCGCGCACACCAACATGCCCGTGAACATCCCGGGCAGCGAGTTGATCGGCACCTCGTCCGCGACGCTGCTGGGCATCGGCGACCTGGCCCCGGCGCTGACCGCCGCCACCTCGCTCGACGACCTGGCCTACGGCGAGGGGTGGGAACCGGGCCTCGTCCAGTGGACGGGCGCCGACGGCGTGCAGATGCAGCTCGACCTGTCCGGCGCGGGCACCGTCGGCGACGTGCTGTCGCTGCTGAACGCGGCCGGGCTGACCGCCTCGCTGTCCGCCGACGGTTCGGGCCTGCAGGTCGCCGACCCCGCCGGCGGCCCGCTGTCCTTCGGCGATCCCGCCGGCGGCGGCACGGCGCTCTCCCTCGGCCTGGTCGGCAGCTCGGCGGACGGCGTCGTGACCGGCGCGGACGTGAGGGCGGCCCCGGACTGGACGGTCGCCCTGGCCGACGTGCCCTCGCTCGCGGGGCAGCTGCCCCTGGGCTCCCTGCAGGTGGAGGTCGACGGCACGACCGCGACGGTGGACCTCTCCGGCGCCGCGACGCTCGGCGACGTCCGCACCCTCTTCGAGGCGGCCGTGACGGCCGCCGGACTGCCGCCGCTCACCCTGCAGCTGGACGGTGCGGCCCTGAACGTCAGCGCGGCGTCGGGCGCGGCCTTCACGATCTCCGCCCTGCCTTCCGACGGGACCGCGGCGGCCCTGGGCCTGCTCGGCGAGGGGCACCCGCAACGCCTGTTCGGCGTCCTGGACGACCTCCAGGCGGCCATGCAGGCCAGCGACCTCGACGGCATGCGCCGCGGCCTGGGCGAACTGGAGGCCCTCGAGGAGCACCTCCTGCGCCTCGAGACCTCCCTGGGCGGCCGCGAGACCATGCTCGACTGGATGGAGGGCCTCAACGCCGAGCACGACATCTCGCTGAGCCGCAACCTGTCGGACATCCGCGACGCCGACCTGATCCAGCTGTCTTCGGACCTGAAGATGGCCGAGACGACCTACCAGGCGAGCCTGATGGTCTCGAGCCAGCTGATGCAGATGAGCCTGTTCGATTACCTCTAGACGAGCACGACACGAAGGAGTGGCCATCATGGTGAAGAACGAAGGTGCCGCGACCCTGACCTTCCGCGACGGTCTGGTGGGGTTGCCCGATCTGAAGCGCTGGATTCTGGTTGACATGGATCCCCCGCTGCCGATGAAATGGCTCCAATCCCTGGACCGGGTGGCCTTCCGGGTGCCGGTGGCCGATCCCGGCTACTTCCATGGGGAATACGGTTTCGAGGTCCAGGCCGCGGTGCTGGAGCGGCTGGGGGTGGCCGATCCCGAGGACCTGGTCGTCATGGTCATCGCGACCGTGGCCGTCGGCGGCGCCAGCGTCACCGGCAACCTGTCGGCGCCCTTGCTGGTCAACTCGAAGAACCGCAACGGGTTGCAGATGGTGCTGGTCGACGAGCGCTGGAACCTGCGGCATCCCATCGACCAGGACCGGTTCGGGCGCGCCTGCCGCGACATTCGGACGGTCGGGGTGGCGGACGGCCGACCGACGGCGGTGGACAAGGAGCGCACCGGCGGGTATGCTGCCGGCGGCCGCGAGACCGGCAACGTCGCAGACCTGGTCGGGACGACCTAGGCACGGGCTCCGGACGCCGCGCGGGCGACGCCGGACAGTGCTCGGCACGAGCGGGACAGGCAAGAGCGGGACATGGAGGTCACGTGCTCATCCTCAGTCGCAAACGCAATGAGAAGATCATGATCGGGGACGACATCTCGATCATGATCGTCGATATTCGCGGCGATCAGGTCCAGGTGGGCATCGACGCCCCCCGCAGCATCCCCGTGCACCGCCATGAGATCTACGAGGAGATCAAGAACATCACCCTGAAGGCCGCCGAATCGCCGCCGCCCGATCCGAACGCCTTCCCGGGCGACGGGGGCACGGACGGGACGAAGCGGGGCTAGGCCGGGGGACTCAGGCTTGACGATCGAGACAGCGGGGTGCCGGATCGGCATCCCGTTTCCGTTTGGGGGAGAGGCGGGCCATCGTCTGGGCCGTGGCCGCGAGGTCCGTCGACAGCCGGTTTTCGAGAGCCTGATCGAGGTCGCGGATCACCACCAACGCCGGTTGGAGTTCAGGCGGCGGCAGGCGACCCGTCGCGGGGTCGAACCTGGCGGCGAGTTCGCGCAGCAGGCGCCCGCGTTCCTCCAGGATGGCGGTGCAATCCTTCAGGTCGCCCTTGTCCAGGCAGGCCCGCAGGGCGTGGGACAGTTCCAGCAATTTGAGAATACTTTCATCCATCTCATACTGCCAGGCAAAGTTCCGATTGCAGCTCGGATGTGGTTTCCGACTTCGTACCCGTGGCTTGACTCGCAACATCCGTGCCCGTCCCGGCGATGGCGCGGTCCGGCCGGCGACGCGATGCCTCGGCCGTGCCGGGGGGGATCGCGCGCCAGGCCGCCAGCAGGGGCAGCAGGACGCGCCGGATGTCCGCGATGTGCTGGACATCGGCGTCGAGCCGCAGGGCGGTCAGTTCCCGCAGGATGAACCCGTAGAGGGAATCCAGGTTGGCCGCCACGTTGCCGCCGACCTCGCGGTCGAGGCTGCACTGCAGTTCCAGGACGATCATCTGGGCGCGGCCCACGTGCCGCCCCATGGCCGGGAGGTCGCTGTCCCGGGCGGCGGTCCGGGCGCTCTCCAGGAAGCGCAAGGCCCCTTCGTAGAGCATGACGATCAGCCGTTCGGGGCTCTGGCTGCAGATCGTCGTCTGCTGGTACTGGCGGATTCCCTGGTGGACCATATGGGGCGAGCCTTTCTCAGCTGCTGCTGCTGGTCGAGATCGCGGACAGGTAGCCGCTCTGGGCTTGCAGAGTGGACAGCAGGGTCTCCATGGCGGTGAACCGGGCGTTGAGCGTCTTTTCGTAGCTGTCGACGCTCAGCTCGTAGCGGGCGATCGTGTCGTCGATCGACTCCATGCGGTCGTCGATGGCGTCGCTGCGCAGCTTGAAGACGCCGTCGACCGAATCCAGGATGGCGTCGAGCGACTCGCCGAGCTTGGCGACCGTTCCCTCGTGGCCGGAGCTGCTGATGAAGAGGTCGCGCACGGCGGCGTAGTCGCCGGCCAGCTCCTGCTGGAAGACCGACGTGTCGAAGGACAGATCCCCGCCTTCGGCCTGCCGGATCCCCACCTGGTAGAGCATCGTGATCGGGCCTTCGCTCAGGCGCGAGGTGATGTCGGTGCGGATCTTGGCCACGAGCGAGCGCACGGTGCTGTCGCCGCGCAGGGCGCCGTCCTCGCCGCCCTGCTCGTCGATGTAGGCGAACAGGTCGTTGTACGCGTCCACGAACGCCTGGACCTTGGCCTCGATGGCCGCGCCGTCGGTGGCGACGTCCAGGTGCACCGTGGCGCCCGCGTCGGCGCCGGTCAGGTTGAGGGTCACGCCCTGGATCGCGTCGGCCACGGTGTTGGACTGCGAGGTGACGGGCAGCCCGTCGATGGTGAAGGCGGCGTTCTGCGCCTGCTGCACGTTGCCGAACACGGGCGCGGTGCCGCCGGTCAGGCCGCTGGCGTCGATGGTGAAGGCCGCGGCGGTGCCGGTCTCCTCGGCGGTGAGCGAGAGGTAGTAGCCGCCGGTCTCGGAGCCGTCGAACAGGACGGTGGCGGTCACGCCGGCGTCGCTGTTGTTGATGGCCGAAGCCAGGTCGGCCAGGCCGCTGGTGCCCTCGGCGATCATCAGGTCGGTGGTCTGGCCGCCGACCGTGATGGAGAAGGTGCCGGTCCCGACGCTGGAACTCGCGGCGTCGAAGCCCTGCGAGCGTTCCTTCTGCGCCTGGGCGCGGCCGGTGACCACGAGGTCGTAGTCGCCGGGCATGGCCAGGGCGCCCGCGGTCGCGGTCAGCAAGGCCTCGTTGCCGGAGGTGGCGGACAGCGAGGCGAACTCGTTGTTGGTGTCCAGGGCGGCGGCGGCCTCCATGAGGCCGCGCACGCGGGACTCCACGCCCTGCAGGGCGATCTTGGTCGCGCTGAACTTGGTCTTCTGGGATTCGAGGCGGTCGATCGGCTGGCGGCGGATCGCGAGCAGCTGCGTGACGATCTTGCCGGTGTCCAGCCCGGAGGCCAGGCCGCCGAAGGAGATGGTGCTCATGTCGCCCTCCCTGGTGCGTCACCGCCGGCGGGGCCGTAGCCCCGCCGGCGATCCCCTGCCGCAGGCTTAGCCCTGCAGCAGCATCAACGCCGTCTGGGGCGTCATGTTGGCCTGCGAGAGGACGGCCACGCCGGCCTGCTGCAGGATCTGCGCGGAGGTCATGGCCGAGGTCTCCGCCGCGATGTCGACGTCACGGATGCGGGAATTCGCAGCCGAGAGGTTCTCGATCGTGTTGCCGATGCTGCGGATCGTCGACTCGAGCCGGTTCTGGACGGCGCCCAGGTCGGCGCGGGCACCGCTGACCGTGTTGATCGCGGCCTCGACCGTGGCGATGGAGGCCAGCGCCGTGGTGTTGTCGGCGCCCGTCAGCACGCTCGCGTTGACGCCCAGCCCAGTCGCGTCGCGGTCGCCCGTGAGGGTGACCGTGATGCGGTCGGCCGCGGCGTTGCCCAGGCCAACCTGGATGTCCAGCGCGCCGGCCGTTCCGTCGAGCAGCTGAGTGCCGTTGAACTCGGCCGTGTCGGAAATGCGGGTGATCTCCGACGACAGGGCCTGGAACTCCGTGTTCAGGTAGCCGCGCTCGCTGGCGCCCAGGGTCTCGTTGGCGGCCTGCTGGGCGAGCTCGCGCATGCGGATCAGGATGCCGTTGACCTCGTCCAGGGCGCCTTCCGCGGTCTGGATCACCGAGATGCCGTCGGCGGCGTTGCGCGAGGACTGCTCCAGGGCGCGGATGTCCGACTTCAGGTTCTCGCTGATGGCCAGGCCGGCGGCGTCGTCGCCGGCGCGGTTGACGCGCAGGCCCGAGCTGAGGCGCTCGAGCGACTTGCTCAGCTTCATCTCGGTGTTGTACAGGTTCCGCTGGGCGTTGATCGCGGCCGTGTTCGTGTTGATGCGCATGATCCGGTTCCTCCTTGAAAAACTGTGGTTTCAGACGTCCTTGCCTGATGGCGCCCCTGCGAGGGGCCAGGGATCCTGCCGCCTGCGTAGTTCCTCCGGCACCCCGACGGCTTGGGACCTAGGTGGCGAACTTGTGATTGCTATCGGTCGCGACGGCGGAGGACTTGAGGCGCATTTTCCAGTTTCGTGATGATGGAGGTGGATCGCCCCATGTTCGATCCGAATTGAAGGTCGAATATCACACCATATTAAAGAATCTCACGATATGGCCGATTCCATGGGAGCAAGGCGCATCGTAGGGGTGCCAAGGCGAAAGGGACGCGCCAACTGGTCCCAGGTTTGCTACCCTCAAGTGAGCGAGCGGACAACGTCATCAAGTCGGGGAGGGTTCGGATGGGCGCGAACAAGATCGAACGGCCGCTGGTTTCCGACCCGCGCATCCTGGCCCGCTTCCAGCAGACGCAGCGCGGCGAAGCCGATGCCGAAGCCCGCAAGCTCGCGGATGCGAAGTCCGGCGACCTCCGCCACACGGCCGGTGAGAAGCTGGAAATCTCATCTTCGGCGCGCAAGGTGGCCGACATGCGTACCCTGGTGGAGGCCGGCCGGAGCCGGATCGAGGCCGAACCCGAGGTGAGGGCCGATCGCGTGGCTGAGGCGAAGCGTCGGTTGGAGGCCGGCGTCTACACCACGGCCGAAGCCCGCCAGCGCACGGCGGAACAGCTCTCGCCCGTCCTGCAGGACCTGTCCCGCCTCCTCGACTGACCGGCCGTTCGCGTCCGTCGCGACCGGCTTCCCGCCGAGGCGTCGATTTTTCCTTGCCGCAAGTGGTCGGAAATCTTACGCTGCAGCCTGCCCCGGCCGGTTCGCGGCCCGCGTGAGATCATCCCGATCGGCCAGGTCGCATGACGCTCGTGCCTCCCCACAGAACCGGCCCCCGCACCGACGACGCGCCGGCGGACGCTTCCCTGCTGCTGATCGTGGCCGGCCGCGCCGTCTGGGACGGGCCGGACCTGCCCGTCGCCCCGGTCTGCACGCCCGGACTGACGCCGTCGGCGGTGCGTCGGCTCCTCGGCCCACGACGCACCGCGCTGGTCTTGCTGGCGCCCGCGGCGCCGGCGGAGAGCGCCGATCCGGCCGCGATCGCCGACCTGCACCGGGCGCTGCCGGACTGCGAACTGGTGCTGGTCTACGACGACCTCCGTGCCGACGTCCTCGCCGCCTGCTTCCGCGCCGGCCTCCAGGACGCCGTCTCCAGCCACGCGCCGCCCGACGCCTGGCGCAGCCTGCTCGCCGGCGCCGTCGGACGCGCGGCGCGTCGGCTCGAATCCGGCCTGCTCGCGGACCAGCAGGTCGCGGCCACCCGTCGTCTCAAGGAGCACCAGAAGCTCCTCCAGGACGACCTCGCCCGCGCCGGCCTCGACCTCGCTCATTCCCACGCCAGGCTCGAAGAGGCGAACCGGGACCTCAGCCGACACATGAACCAGCTCACCCTGCTGTACAGCTTCGGCCGCGAGCTGAGCACGGCGCGCAACTGGGACCGGACGCTGGAGTCCATCCTCAAGACCCTGGCCGGCTTCATCGGCGCCGAGGGCGCCGCCCTGGTGCTGCGTCCCGGACCGGACGCGCCCTTCGCCCCGCGCCAGACCTACCGTTGGGACGATCCGGCCTGGGGCCGAGTCCTGGAGCGGCTCGAACGGGAGCAGGAAGACGGCGATCCCGAGTCGCTCCTCGTGCTGAGGTCGGGCGATCCCGGCGTCACGGGTCCGACGGTCACCGCCCTGCCCCTGGACCACATGCGGCGGCGCCTGGGCTACCTGCTGCTGCTGGGCTACGACCCCGGCGAACGGGAGACCGCCGCGGTGCCCGCCTTCCTGCGCACGGTGCAGGTGATCCTGTCCGAAGAGGTGGCGTCGGCCCAGATCCTGGACCGCATGCGCGAGCTGGGCGCCTTCAACTCCCGGGTGCTCGAAACGGTCCAGAACGGCATCTGGGTCCTGGACGAGACCGGCGCCACGGTGTACTGCAACCGCACCGCGCGCGAGTTCCTGACCGGCGTGCCCGAGGCGGCGCGCATCGTGGCGGAACCGGACTACGGGATCGGCCGCGGCCGCGCCGCCGGCGCCGAGCGTCCGACGGCGAGCTTCTTCCGCCGCGACGCCTTCCGGCTCGACGACCTGCCGGAACTCTGCCTCGACGCCCGGCTGCGCCTGGCTCCGGGGGAAGGGACGGTGCTGTCCCGCCTCGCCGGCGGCGACGGCGAACCGTACCGCGGCGAAGGCCGCCTGCTGCGCGCCGGCGACGAGTCCCTGCCCGTGCTGGTCCAATCCAGCGCCATGCGCGGGCGCACCCCCGGCGAGAACTGGCTGGTGGTCGTGCTCGAGGACCTGCGTCCGGCCCGGCGCCTGGCGGCCGCGACGCGCCGCGCCGAGTCGCTGCAAGGACTGGTCGAGATGTCCGCGACCCTGGCGCACGAGATCCGCAACCCGCTCATGGGCCTGAGCGCCCAGGCGGAGCTGCTGGCCGACAGCCTCGGCGCCGACGACCGCCGCCGCCGCTACCTCGACGTGATCACCGGCGAAGTGGACCGCATCAACGCCACCATCACGCGCATGCTGAACTTCGTGCGGCCCTACGAGCCGGACCTGGCGTCCGTCGACCTCGTGCCCCTGGTGCGCGACTGCCTGGAACTCGCCGGCGCGCGGGCCCGCCAGGCGGGCGTCGGCCTGTCGGCCGCGCTGCCGGCCGGGGCGGTCGTCCTGCCGGCCGACGGGGCCCAGATCACCCAGGTGCTCCTGAACCTGCTGCTCAACGCCCTGGACGCGGCGCCCGCGGGCAGCGAGGTCGTGGTCGAACTCGCGGACGTCGCGCCGCGCGAGCTGGCGGACCCGGACACCGGCGGCTCGCGGGTCGCGCCGGCCTGCCGGCTGGCGGTGCGCGATCGCGGGGCGGGCTTCGCGCCGGCGGACCACGACCAGCTGTTCCGCCCCTTCTTCACCACCAAGAGCGCCGGGACCGGCCTCGGCCTCTCGCTCTGCCGCAAGATCGTCGCCGCCCACCGCGGCGCGATCGGGGCCCGCCGCGAGGGCGGCGACACCGTGTTCGAGATCCTCCTGCCGGCCGACGCCGGCGCCCACGCCCGAGAACAGGAGTCGACATGAGCCACAGGATCCTGATCGTGGACGACGAGGCCGCCATCCGCATGTCCGTGGCCGAGGCTCTGGCCGCCGACGGCTTCGCGACCGAGACGGCCGAGACGGGGGAGGAGGCCCTGGCGCGCCTGCACGGCGGCGGTTTCGACCTGGTGGTCACCGACCTCAAGATGCCCAACGTGTCCGGCCTCGAGCTGCTGAAGGCGCTGCGCAACACGGGCCGCACCACGCCGGTGCTGATGATGACGGCCTACGGCGACGTCGATACGGCGGTGGAGTGCATGCGCCTGGGGGCCTACGACTTCATCCAGAAGCCGTTCAAGCTGAGCGTCATGCGCAAGCAGGTCGCGGCGGCCCTGAAGGCGACCCGCGTCCAGGCGGCGCCCGAGCCGTCCGGCGACGCGCCGGCCTCCCGTCCGCGCCGCGCCGCGGCCGCCCACGTCGGCAGCACCTACTACATGGACATGATCCGCGCCTGCCCCGGCCTGCGGCGCATCGCCGACCTGCTCGAGAAGGTCGGCCAGAGCCGCGCCGGCAACGACACCTCGATCCTGATCCGCGGCGAATCGGGCAGCGGCAAGGAGATCGTCGCCCGCGCCATCCACGAGACGAGCGACAACGCGCGCGAGCCCTTCATGGAGATCAACTGCGCGGCCGTGCCCGAGACCCTGCTCGAGAGCGAGCTGATGGGCCACGAGAAGGGCGCCTTCACCGACGCCAAGGCGCGCAAGGAGGGCCTGTTCGAACTCGCCGCCAACGGCACCATCTTCCTGGACGAGATCGGCGAGATGGGCTTCCTGCTGCAGAGCCGCCTGCTGCGCGTCATCGAGAACCGGACCTTCCGCCGCGTGGGCGGCAAGGACGAGCAGCAGGTCCACGCCCGCGTGGTGGCCGCCACCAACCGCGACCTCGAGGCGGCCATCCGCGAGGGCGCCTTCCGCAACGACCTCTACTACCGCCTGCAGGTGGTCGAGGTCGACATCCCGCCCCTGCGCGAGCGCCCCGACGACGTCGGGGTGCTGCTGGGGCACTTCGTCCGCGAGTTCAACGCCAGCCTCGGCCTCGCCACCGCCCCGCCCGACGCGGCGCTGGTGGCGGTGCTGCAGCGGTACCCGTGGCCCGGCAACGTGCGCGAGATGCGCAACGTGCTCAAGCGGATCATGATCCTCGAGGAGCCCGCGGAGCTGCGGGCGGAGCACTTCCCCACCCACGTCACCGACGGCCGCGACCCGCGCACCGTCGCCGAGGCGACCTGCGGTCCCGACGCGGGCCTGGTCACCCTGTCGGAGGTCGAGCAGCGGCAGATCCTCTACACGCTCGACAAGACCGGCAACAACAAGTCGCAGGCCGCGCGGATCCTCGGCATCTCGCGGCAGACGCTGCGGGAGAAGCTGAAGCAGTACGGGGCTCTGCAGGACGACCTCGCCGAAGAATCCGAATCCTGAGATCCGCACATCCTGCCGAGACAGGGGACGCGCTCCGGGCACTTCGTGTGCCCGGAGCGCTTGACCATCCGGCCCTTCCTCCATCCTGGCTCCAGGGCCTCCTGGACACCCCTGTCTCGGCAGGATGTGCGGGCACAGGTCACATCAGGGCATGGTTAGGGACGGTGTCGCGGGCGGATCCCAGGGCATGACCCTTGCGACCGGAGGGGGGAAAGGCGTGGTACCCCTTCCAGGAGCACGGAAATCATGCGTCGCCGCCCAATTCCCTGCCGGATCGTCGGTCCGCTGGTGTGGATCGCCTTCATGTCCGTGCTGCCGCCCGGGCCGGCCCGCGCGGACGACGACCTGCCCCCCCTGGCGGTCCTGGGCTACGGCTGCTGGGTCCAGGACCTGGCCGTTGCGGCGGCGGACAGCGTTCCCTCCCGGCTGTACCCGCTGGGGCTGTCGCCGCGCGACGCCCTGGTCCAGGGCAGCCCTGAGCGGCTGGCCTCCCTGACCCGCGAGTTGCGCGCGCGCGAGCACGCCCTGACCGACGCCTGGGACGCCTCGAGCTTCAAGACGGAAGCCTCCGCCCTGGCGGCGGCGCGCGCCTACCGCGACGTCGGCCAGTACGAACTGGCCCTGCGCTGGTACGCCATCGCCCAGCAGGCCGCCGGCTTGCCGCTGCCCACCGGTCAGCTCGCCCACGAGATGTTCGCCACGGCCGTGCTGTCGGGCGACTCCCTGCGCATCGACGAGCGCTGCCGCGACCTGCTGGCGGCCGGGGACCTCGCCGACAACGAGGGCGCGGCCATCGTCGCCTACCGCCACTACCTGGCCCGCAACGACCGCCCGAACCTGCGGCGGCTGCTCGCCCAGGCATCAGCCCAGCCCGAGCGGCTCACCCCCGAACTGCTGTTCTGGCAGTCCTATTGCCTGGTGGCCGAAGGCCGGCGCGCCGAGACGGTGCCGCTGCTGCTGCGGCTGGTCTCGGGCGCGCAGTCCGCGGCGGGGCTGGCGGGCTGGCAGCGGATCTGGGTGGTGCGCGCGTTGCCGGACGGGCTCTACATGGCCGACCGCGACGGCGCCGCGGCGATCCTCTACGGCATGCTGGCCGTCCAGCCGACCGGCGAGGCGCCGCTCTGGGCCAGCTACCAGCTCGCCAACTTCGCCCTGCGCGACGGCGATTACGCGGGGGCGGCGGCACTCTATCGGCGCAGCGCCGGGGCGGCCCCCGTCGCGGCCTGGCAGCTGCGGGCCGTGGCGCTCGCCGGCAGCGCCGAACAACTCGTCGGCGTTGGGAAGGGGGTCGTCCGTCATGACGACGCACTCGACAGCCGTCCCTGACGGCGCGGTGGACCGGGAATCGCCCGTGCCCGTGCTGCTGCAGGTCTACGCCCGGGAACGGGAGCTCTACGTCGAGGTCCTGCGGCTCTCGCGCGAGCAGACGGCGATGATCCGCCGCGGCGAGAGCCTCGCCGCCGTGCGCCGGGTCCTGACCGCCAAGCGTGACCGTCTCGACGAGGTCGCGCGGCTGGAGCGGCTGCTGGCCGTGCCCCGGCGCAGCTGGCAGGAGCGGCGGCGCCACGGGGGTCAGCCGGCGGCCGCCGACCTGCAGCGGCTGCTCCAGGAGCTGGGCGGGCTCATCGAGGAGATCCTCCTGGTCGAAGCGGAGAACGATCGTCTGTTCCTCGAACTGGCCCGCGGCGCCGCCTGACGGCGGCCGGGAACGGAACTTGATAGGGCCTGCGGACCCGGCGGGGCCGGGATCCCCAGATGCAGGAGGCGGCAGGCACCACCATGATGGCGACCACGATCTTCGACCGGGCCCATCTCGGCGACCTCAAGAAGGCGCTGACCGTCTACTCGCGCCGCCAGCGGGTGGTCTCGGAGAACATCGCCAACGTGGAGACCCAGGGCTACCGGGCCCAGGAATACCGGTTCGAGGACCTGCTGCGCAAGGCGGAGGGCCGCAACCTGGACGGGGCCCGGACCCACGAAGCGCACCTGCCCGTGGGCCGGCGCAGCCTGGAAGACACCGAAGGGGAAGTCGCCGTGCAGCAGGACGGCTACGACAACGGCATCAACGACGTGGATGTGGACCGGGAGATGACCCGCCTGGCGACGACCGACCTGTCCTACCGCCTGGCGACCCGGGTCCTGAGCATGAGGTACACGCAGCTGCGCGAGGCCATCGGCGGCCGCGTCCGCTAGCGCGAGGGGAGGGTGACGTGAGCGACGGACTGTTCCGATCCATCCACATCAGCGGCACCGGCTTGTCCGGCATGCGCACGAAAATGGACACGGTCGCCAAGAATCTTGCCAACGCCGAGACCACGCGGACCGCCGACGGCACGCCCTACCGGCGCGAGCGCGTCGTTTTCGAACAGACCCTGGCCGAGCGGCTCGGCGAGCGGGCCCTGCCGTCCCCCGCACTGCGCGCGACCGGCGGCTTGTCCCGCACCCACCGCGCCCACCTCGCCGGCGCCCACGCCGGCGGCGGCGGGCTGATGCCGCGCGGGGTGGAGACCGGCGTCGAGGTCTCGCCCGACTCGTCGGAGTTCAAGGTCGTCTACGACCCCGGGCATCCGGACGCGGACCAGGACGGCTACGTGCTGATGCCCAACGTCAACGTCATCACCGAGATGGTGGACATGATCACGGCCAGCCGGGCCTACGAGGCGAACGTCTCGGCGGTGCAGACGGCCAAGGACATGTTCGGCAAGGCTCTGGACATCTGACCGGGGGGAACGATGTGGCCATCACCAGCGTGAGGATGCCGGGTACGATCGACCCGCGGCTGGCCTACGGCGGCGCGGCGGCGGCCCCGCCGGCGACCGGCGGCGCCAGCTTCGCCGACGCCCTGAAGAGCGCGGTCCAGTCGGTGGACCGTGCCCAGACGCACCGCAACGACATGGTCGAGGGGGCCGTCACCGGCCAGGTGGGCGAGGTCCACGACGTCATGGTCGCGGCGGAGGAGGCCCAGCTGGCCTTCGAGCTGATGCTCGAGGTCCGCAACCGCCTGCTGGAGAGCTACCAGCAGGTCATGCAGATGCAGATGTGATCGGATCGATGACACCGCGCCGCGGCGGCGCTCACGGAGGAGCTGAGGACGCGTCATGAGGCAACTGCTGGACTCCTTGAAGGTCTTCACGGACCGCTTCACGTTCAACCAGAAGATCCTGATGCTGGCGATCATCGCCGCCGGGGTCCTGAGCGTGGGCATGTTCGGGGCGTGGCTCAAGAGCGAGGAGAAGACCGTCCTGTTCACCAACCTCTCGCCCGAGGACGCGTCGCTGGCCATCTCCGAACTGAACAAGAAGAACGTCGAATCCGAACTCACCGACGGCGGCACGACCATCCTGGTGCCCGAGGGCGAGGTCCACAAGCTGCGGGTCGATCTCTCGGCCAAGGGCATCCCCTCTAGCGGCACCGTCGGCTGGGGCATCTTCGACGGCAAGCAGTACGGCATGACCGAGTTCCTGCAGAACGTCAACTACAAGCGGGCGCTCGAAGGCGAGCTGACCCAGACCATCGAGTCGATCCAGGGGATCCGCGCCGCCCGCGTCCACCTGGTGATGCCGAAGCCTTCGATCTTCAAGAAGATGCAGGCGCCGGCCACGGCTTCGGTCGTGCTCACCCTCGGCCAGAGCAGCGTGCTGTCGCCCAACCAGATCCGCGGCATCCAGAGCCTGGTCTCCGGCAGCGTCGAGGGGCTCGAACTGCCGAACGTCGCGGTGCTCGACCAGTACGGCGTCGTGCTGTCGGAGAGCTACGAGGGCGAGGGGTACGGCCAGTCCGAGGGGCAGCTCGCCCTGAAGAAGGAGGTCGACGCCTACCTGACCGAGAAGGCCGAGACCATGCTGGCGCGCGTCCTGGGCCCGGGCCGCTCGATCGTCCGGGTCGACGCCACGCTCGACTTCGACCGCCTCGAGCAGCAGCGCCACAGCTTCGACCCCGAGAAGACCGTCGTGCGCAGCGAGGAGCGCAGCGAGGCCAGCGGCGCGCAGGACGGCAACAACGAAACTTCGGTCACCAACTACGAGATCAACGAGGTCGTGGAAACCGTCGTCGGCGAGGTCGGCGACGTGAAGTCCATGTCGGTGGCCGTCTTCGTCGACGGCCGCTACGGGGAGGCGGAGGGCGACGCGCCTCCCGTCTACACGCCGCTGAGCGACGAGGAGCTGCAGCAGATCCAGCGCGTGGTGACCTCCGCGGTGGGCCTGAGCACGGAGCGGGGTGACCGCATCGAGGTCGTCAACATGCAGTTCCGGGCGCCGGAGGAGGAAGAGGCGGAGAAGGGCGGCCTGGGCGGCCTGCCGCTGCCGGGTTCCCTGCCGCAGGTGATCGGCAAGGTCCTGCTGTTCGGCCTGGCCCTGTTCATGGCGCTGCGGCTGAAGAAGGCGCTCGGCGACATGATGGGCCAGCAGCTGATCCCGCAGGGCGTGACCCGCGAGGAGTTCGCCGAGACGAAGTCGGACCTGCTCGACACCGACGAGAGCGTGACCAGCACCGAGAACAAGCTGAAGGAGATCCGCGACTACGCGGGCGCGAGCCCGCAGGAGATCGCCGACCTCGTCCAGGCCTGGGTCCACGAAGCCGAGGGCGCCACGGCGTCCCCGCGCGGCTAGGAAGGTGCCGACGTGACCACGATGCGCGAGATCGCGATCCTCATGATCTCCCTGGGCCCCAAGGTGGCGGGCCAGATCATGAAGCGACTGCCCGAGGAGATGATCGACCGCATCACGGCCGAGATCTCCGAGGTCAAGATGGTCGACGCCGCGGACAAGGCGCAGGCGATCGAGAATTTCGTCGACCTGCGGCGGAAGTCCGCCGGCGTGGAGTTCGGCGGCGAGAACTCGGCCCTGGAGATCCTGGAGGAGGCCCTCGGCAAGCGCTCCGCCGACTCGGTCATGAACCGCGCCACCGGCTACAGCGAGCTGGCCGGCTTCGACAACCTCAAGAAGGTCGACGCGCTGACCGTCATGAACTACCTCAAGAACGAGAACGCGCAGACCATCGCCCTGGTCCTGTCGCACGTGGACCCCCGCTTCAGCGGGCCGATCATGAAGCTGATGCCGCCGTCCGTGCAGGGCAGCATCGCCCACCGCATGGCGATCCTGGACAAGCCCAGCCGCGAGGCCCTGCGCGTGGTGGAGAACATCGTCAGCGCCGCCGTGCAGGGCGAGTACTCCAGCGACACCAAGAAGTTCGGCGGCCGCAAGCAGGTGGCCGCGCTGCTGAACGAGATCGACCAGGAGAGCTGGCTCGAGATCATCGACGACATGCGCGAGATCGACGACGAGTGCGCCAACGAGATCAAGAACCTGATGTTCGTCTTCGAGGACCTGATCAACCTGGACGACCGCTACATCCAGGACGTGCTCAAGGAGGTGCCGGGCAAGGACCTGGCGCTGGCGCTGAAGGGGACCCCGCAGAACATCCAGGAGAAGATCTTCCGCAACATGTCCAAGCGCGCGACCGTGAGCATCAAGGAGGACATGGAGTACATGGGCGCCGTCCCGCTGGCCGACGTCGAGGAGGCCCAGTCGAAGATGGTGGCCGTCGTGCGCCGCCTGATGGACGAGGGCGTCATCACGCTCGGAAAGGGCGGCGGCAGTGCGACCATGGTCTCCTGACGACCTCATCGCCGAGGCCTCCCGGGCCGTGGCGGTGCTGGAGGCGCCGGCGGCCGGCGACGAACGCCTCCAGGCGGAGCGCGGCCTCAGCTTCGTCGAGGACTTCCCGGCCGACGGGCTCGGCGGCTTCCTGCACCGTCTCGACGCCCAGGAGCGCGAGACCCTGTTCAGGCTCGTGGAGACCGAGGTGCGGGGCGACGTCTCCCGGCAGCTGCGCCTGGAGAACGAGGAGTGGCGCCGGGGGATCGACGGCACGATCCGCAACCTGGCCGCCGAGGTGCAGGCCCGCGTCGCGGACGAGCTGCACGACGTCGCCCGCAACGCCGTGGAGCTGTCCATCGCCATGGCCGAGCAGATCCTGCGCCGGGCCGTCGTCCTGGACCGCGACGTCCTGCTGAAGGCCGTCGAGACCATCATCTTCCGCGCCGAGCGGGGCACCAGCTTCAACCTCATCGCCAACCCCGCCGACGTGGCGGCGCTCCAGGACCACGCCGACACGCTGCGCGACCTGAACATCGTCAGCGTCAACCCCGACCGCCGCGTCGAGCGGGGCGGCTGCGTGATCACCGCGGGCGGCCGCGAGTGGGACTACACGCTGGGCGGCCGCTTCGAGCGCCTGGCGGAGGTCGTCCGCGAGAGCATGCTGGAGCCGCCCGAGGAGAACCCGGGAGCCGAATCGTGAGCCTGCCCTGGGCCGAGACCATCCAGAAGGTGCGGCGCACCGATGCGGTGCGCGGCAACGGTACCGTCTCGGGCATCAAGGGACTGTCGGTCGAGATCCTCGGCCTGACCGCCGCCGTGGGCACCGTGTGCAGCATCGACGTCGGCCACGCGGCCGTGCCCGTCCTGGCCGAGGTCGTGGGCTTCCGCGACGGCTGCGCCGTCGCCATGCCCTACCGCACCATGGACGGCGTCGCGCCCGGCCAGAAGGCCGTGGTCGTCGCCAACGCGCTGACCGTGCCCGCCGACGAGCGCCTGCTCGGGCGCATCCTGGACGGGCTCGGCATGCCCAACGACGGCGGAGCGCCCCTGGTCCACCTGCGCGAGCGGACGGTGCGCGCCGACCCGCCGCGGGCCCTGACGCGGATGCGCATCACCGAGCCCATGACCACCGGGGTGCGCTCGATCGACGGCCTGGTCACGATGGCCAAGGGGCAGCGGCTGGGGATCTTCGCGGGCAGCGGCGTGGGCAAGAGCGTCCTGCTGGGCATGCTGGCCCGCAACGCCGAGGCCGACGTGATCGTCTGCGCCCTGATCGGGGAGCGGGGCCGCGAGGTCCGCGAGTTCCTCGAGCGGGACCTCGGTCCCGAAGGCCTGGCCCGCAGCGTGGTCGTGGTGGTCACCTCCGACGAGAACGCGGTGCTGCGTATCAAGGGCGCCGAGACGGCCCTCACCATCGCCGAGGCCTTCCGCGACAAGGGGCGCAACGTCCTGTTCCTGATGGATTCGGTCACCCGCTACGCCATGGCGCTGCGCGAGATCGGCCTGGCCGCCGGCGAGCCGCCCACGACCAAGGGCTACACCCCGTCGGTCTACGCCATGCTGCCGAAGCTGTGCGAGAGGACGGGCTGCTCCGCCGAGGCCGCCATCACGGCCTTCTTCACGGTGCTGATCGAGGGCGACGACATCCACGACCCGATCGGCGACGCCGTCCGCTCCATCCTCGACGGCCACGTCATGCTCAGCCGCGACCTGGCGCGCGAGGGGCACTACCCGGCCGTCGACGTGCTCGGCAGCATCTCGCGCCTGCGCAACGAGGTCGTCGCGCCGGAGGTGCGCGCCGCCGGCACGAAGCTCATGCGCTGGCTCAAGGCGCTCGAGGACAACCGCGACCTGATCAACATCGGCGCGTACGTGGCCGGTTCCGATCCCCTGGTCGATACGGCCCTGGCCAAGCGCGAGTCCGTGCGGCGGTTCCTCTGCCAGGAGGTCGCCGAAAGCTCCTCGTGGGGCGATACGGTATCGTCTTTGATGGCATTGACTAACGGGGCGTAATCAATGTTCCGCTTCAGGCTCGAGAAGGTCCTCCGCCACCGCGAGCGGATCGTCGACCGCGAGGCACGGAAGCTGCAGGGGATCCTGTCCGCGGCCCTCCTGCTCGAGCGCGAGAACGCGCGGATCGACACGGAGTGCAAGGTGGCGGCCGGCCGCGAAAGCGCCCGCGGGTTCGACCTGGTCCGCATGCAGCGTCTCAACGATTACACCGGAGAGCGGCGGCGCCAGGTCCGGCGCAACGCCGAACGGATCCGGCGCATCCGCGCCGAGGCGGAACAGCAGCGGCAGATCCTGCTGGCGGCGCAGCGCGACAAGAAGGTGCTCGAGCAGCTGCGGGAGCGGCAACTGGCCGCCTGGCAGGAGCAGGACCGCCGCGAGGACCGCAAGCGCATGGATGAAGTGGCCACACTCAGGTACGGGACGGAGCCATGAAGACCATCCTGATCGTCTCGACGCTGACGTTCCTGGTGCTGTTCGGCACGATCATCATGACCAGCGGCATGCTCGAGAACGTCGTCGAGGGACGGCTCGGCGAGCTGCTCGCCCCGGTGACCGGCGGGCACGACGACGAGCTCGACGAGACCCTCGGCCGCCTGGCGCTCGAGCGCGACGCCCTGCAGCG
>Ga0172371_10000716_pt1 | contig 52312 bp, 47 predicted proteins | sample Lak12m_FD_114543 | JGI IMG/M metagenome (GOLD analysis project Ga0172371, IMG submission 114543) | Freshwater microbial communities from Kabuno Bay, South-Kivu, Congo - kab_022012_12m | ecosystem: Environmental > Aquatic > Freshwater > Lake | place: Democratic Republic of the Congo: South-Kivu... | reverse complement strand
GTCGCCGCCACTGCCACCGGAGTCGCCGCCACTGTCGCCGGAGCTCAACCCGGAATCACTCGATTCGGATGCGGTCGATGACTCACCGGCGCCCGACGTCCATTCGGAAACCGTTTCCGCGATGTCCGACGTGGTGTCGGATATCCAGTCAATGATGTGATCGATCACGCCACCGGATTTTTCGTCCTCGGATCGGGCAGGGCTCTCCGGCTCGTCGTCAACGGAATCGTCGTCAGTCTCATCAAGTTCGAGAGCGGCAGCAGTTCCGTGATCTCCGGTCCGATCACTGAGCCCATGGTGAGCTTTGTCGTACTTCTCGACCACGATACCGCACACAGGGCACTCCGCGAAAGGTCCCGGCTGGGAGAACCCGCACTTGGGGCAGACGGAAACTCCGGAAGCCCCGTGCTCCGCCTCGAGAGAGAAGGCTTCGATCCGGGCTCGATCCACGAGGCCACGGCCGACAAGATCTTCATAGAATGTTTGAAGAGTTTCCGAGGAAAGACCGTACTTGTCCATCAACTCTTGATGGCCCATTCCAGACTGAATGTCTTCGGCGAGCTCGTGGGCTTTGAGTCTCTTCTGGTCCATGCATCCTCCACACGCATCAGGGAATATTCCGGAAAACCTCTTCGTTCCGGGGCAGGCTCAATGATGCCTTTTGTTTTCGGCCGGAGCCTTTTCCTACGCGCGAGTGAGCGTTATAGGAATGTTACCACGATTCTTGCTTTCCGGCGCCTCGGATGCTATAGAAGCACTCAAAAAAGCGTTGATCGAGGACCCACCCACAGAGCGTTCACGGCTTGGCCATCTATTTCCGCCCAGGCTGAAGCGGCGAGCTGCACCCCCCATGACCGCGAGGCAGCCCCGACGAACGATGCAAATGCTGAATTCCGGGTCCCAAACCCGTCGTTGAGCCCCCGCACCTGTCTTTTCATAGAAAGTGAGGGGGGCCGGGCCCCTGGCGTCGAGAGTCCCAGTATTGTTTCGCAATTCCTTTGGAGGAAGCCATGCACCATACAGATCGTGACACAGGAATCCTGGACCCCCAGGAGAGCTTGAGCCTTGACGAAAGAAGCGCCTATCAGGAGAGGTTTCTCCGCGACGTGGTGGCTCATGCCTATGCTGCCGGAACGCCGCTCAAAGCGGCCCTGGATGGGAAGGGACTCCAACCGTCGGATATTCAAACCGTCGAGGATCTCCAGAAACTGCCCATCACCAAGAAGAAAGATCTCTCGGAAGCGCAGAAGGCCCGCCCGCCTTTCGGCGGATTCTTGACGGTGCCCGTGTCGGACCTCGCAAGAATTCACCAATCACCCGGCCCAATTTACGATCCCGTGGGAAGAGTGCGTGATTATTGGAGATGGAGACTCGCCGTCTATTCGGCGGGTTTCAGGCCTGGAGACGTGGTGGTGAACACGTTCGCGTACCATCTGACTCCTGCAGGGCACATGTTTGAAGAAGGGTTCAACGAGGTTGGGGGCAGCGTGGTTCCGACAGGCGTGGGCAACACCGAAACCCAGGTGGAGATCATCAAAACCCTTGGAGTAACCGGTTACGTCGGCACCCCCAGTTTTCTCATGGCCATTTATAAGAAGGCCGAGGATATGGGAGTACGTGTTGCGAAAGAATTCAAGCTGGATGTGGGGTTCTTGCTGGCCGAGATGCTCCCTGAATCCCTCCGCAGGCGATTCGCGGAGGAGTATCACCTCATCGGAAGACAGGCATACGGTACGGCGGATGTTGGTTGCGTTTCGTACGAATGCCCTCGCGTGAACGGAATGCACGTCCACTATGACGTCATCGTGGAAATCGTTGATCCGAGCACGGGGAAGGTCCTTCCCGCGGGCGAGCCGGGCGAGGTTGTCGTGACCTGTAACAACAAGATCTACCCGCTCGTGAGATTCGGGACAGGAGATCTTTCGAGCCTCACATACGATGCCTGCCCCTGCGGTCGAACCGGTACGCGCCTCACCAGGATCATGGGCCGAGCGGATCAGGTCACCAAGGTGAAAGGCATGTTTGTCCATCCCTCTCAGGTGGAAAAGGTCGTGGAACGGCATCCGGAAATCGCCCGGGGACGGCTCGTGGTGGACCGTACGCGAGACCAGGACATCATGACCCTGGAAGTGGAGCTCAAAGAGACTCCGCAAGAAGGATTGGTCGCTTCGATCGAGCAGACGATCCGGGAAGTAATCAAGCTGAAGGGGTCGGTTAGGATCGTGGAGGCCGGCGCTCTGGCGAATGCCCCGAAGACCATCGAAGACGTTCGGAAATGGGATTGATACGGTCGTTCCGCCCTCACCCGGTGTCCATCTCGCAAAGGGTGAGGGGCACCGGTTTGCTCCGAAGTAAGTCCCGGTGCGGGTGCCTCACAAGGAACGGCACATCATCCGGCTTGGCATCGAGCCACCGAGGCATTCAATCCGATGTCTCCTTGAGGATCTTCTGCAGCAACGGAATGAGTGGAGGAAGATCGTGTTGGACAGTGTCCCACAGGGTTCGCTGATTCACCCCCCAATAAAGATGGGCGACGATGTTACGCATGTCCGCCATCTTCCGCCAAGGCACCAAGGGATATGAGTCTTTGATATGACTCGGAATGTGACGAGCGGCTTCGCCAATGATCATGAATTTCCGTTCTACCGCGGCGAGGAGAAGATCATTATGAGAAAAATCCTCAAAGGAGTCGTCTCCAACGAAGGAATGGATGTCTTCAATGGCTTTGAGAATATCTTCAACAAAGAATCGCCAGCGCTTAGATGACATCGATGGCTTCCTCCAGGATGACATCTCTCAGGGCCGGGTGGATTCCATCGCGTGCAATCAAGTCGACGTTTTCGACTCCCAGAATCTCTTCAAGCAGGTGTTTCAAGTCGCTTAGGCCGAACAAACTCATTGGTCGGTTCAATTCCACCAGTACGTCCACGTCACTGGCCTGCGTAGCGTCACCCCTGGCTACGGATCCAAAGAGGGCCAACGACTCGACTCCTCGGGCCTGCAATTCCTGTTCGTGCGCCAACAGGCGATCAATAATTTCTTTTCTGTGCACGGATGCACGCTCCTGTTAACCGACGAAGAGTGTATCACACAACCGCGGCAATTGGAGATATGTCCGATGCTAACCCTGACCGGAAACCCACCCCGGAATCGCAATAGCTGGCATGAGCGACGCGAAAACCGTGAACACTCCGTGGAGCATTGCCACTTCCTGAGACGGGGTTGCCGATGAGAAGAACGCTCAGCCGCTGAATGAGACAATGCGTTCAATTCTTGCCCTTTTTCTCACGGGCTCGTATTTCACAACACTGGTCTCCTCATTCCGATTGCTCCTCCCCCAACTCCTGCCGAATCGCCCTCTTGATGGTATTGATCTCTTTGGTTACCGGAATCTCCTTGGGACACACTCGTGTGCACTCGAAATGATTCACGCATCCCCAGACTCCGTCGGGATAATTAACCTGCTTCAATCGTGCTTCGCGGTCCTCGTCCCTCGTGTCGAAGATGCGGCGGAAAGCCTGCACCAAGGGCGCGGGCCCGAGAAAATTCTGATTTTCGTTCGCCACCGGGCAGGCTCCAACGCAACACGCGCACAGGATGCACCGGATGGCCTCGCCCATCTTCTTCCTGTCCTCCGGGGATTGGCGCCGCTCCTGTTCGGGGGGATTGGAAGCAATGAGAAAAGGACGCATTTCGTCCACTCTTCGGAAGAACGGCGTCAGGTCCACGAGGAGGTCTTTGAGCACCTTGAACGTGGGGAGCGGCTCCAAAACAACCTCTTGTCCGTGGAAATCTTTGACCAGCTTCTGACAGGCAAGCGCGCAGCGGCCGTTGATCTTCATCGCGTCCGAGCCGCAGACGCCGTGCGCGCACGACATGCGATAGCTCAGGGTGCCGTCCTGTTCCCATTTGATCCGGTTGAGGCAGTCGAGGATGCGTTCCGACTCCTCGGCCTTCACCATATACGCCCGGAAGTAAGGCTGGTCGTCTTTTTCAGGGTCGAACCTCAGGATTTTGAACCGCATTTCCATCAGTACACCCTCGCCTTTGGTTGAAAACGGGTAATCGTCACGGGCTTGTAGGAGATCTCGACGCCGTTCCCGGTCTCTCGAATGAGAGTGTGCTTCAACCATTCCCGGTCGTCCCGATCAGGCCAATCCTCCCGGAAATGGGCTCCTCGGCTCTCTTTTCTATTCAGAGCGCACAAGACGATGGTTTCGGCGATACCGAGGAGTGATTCGAGCTCAAGAGCTTCGAGGATGTCCGTGTTGAAAGCTTTGCCCTTGTTGTCGACACTCACGGACCGGTAACGCTCTTTGAGCTGCCGTATCTCCTCGAGCGCGGACTGCAAGTGGTTTTCGTCCCGATATACCGAGCACAGATCGGTCATGACGCGGTGCATATCGCTTCGGATAGCGGAGGCCCGCTCTCCGGCCGTTCTCTCTTTCACGGCCGTGATAGTCTCCTCGACCCGCTGGGCCGGTGCGGCAGGCAACGTCGGCCACGGGAGCTCGGCCAGCTCCCGACGCATCATCTTCCCGGCCCGCCTGCCGAAGACCACGAGATCAGCGAGGGAATTGCAGCCGAGTCGATTTGCCCCGTGCACCGAAATGCAGGCGCACTCGCCTGCCGCGTAGAGGCCGGGCACAGGATCGGCGTTTTCATTCACAACGCGGCCGTCGAGATCCGTCGGGATGCCGCCCATCATGTAGTGACACGTGGGGCTCACGGGAATCGGCTGCTCCGCGGTGTCAATCCCGAGGTAGATCCTCGCAAAGGACGATATGTCCGAAAGCTTTTCGGTCAGGCGCTCCTTTCCCAGATGGGTGAGGTCCAGGTGAACGAAATCGCTGCCTCCGATGCCGCGGCCGGCACGGATCTCGGTCATGATGGCCCGTGACACGAGATCCCTCGGGGCAAGATCCTTGATGGTGGGAGCGTACTCCTCCATGAACCTGCGGCCCTCATTGTTCCGGAGCACGCCGCCTTCTCCGCGGGCAGCCTCGGTAATGAGCACTCCGAGCCCGTGAATACCGGTTGGGTGAAACTGGACAAACTCCATGTCTTCGAGCGGGAGTCCCGCTCGGTACACGTAGTAGACCCCGTCTCCCGTGTTCGCAAAACAATTGGACGTGGTCTTGAACACTTTTCCGAATCCCCCTGTGGCGAGAAGGACGGCCCGTGCGTGGATGACGTGAACCTCGCCCGTAGCAAGTTCGTACACGACGATTCCCGAAACGCGGCCCTCATGTATTAGCAGGTCCAGCAGGTGGAATTCCGAGTACACCTTCATCCCTCTTCGGACTGCCTCTCCGTGGAGAGTGTCCAGAATGACCCTCCCGGTTCTGTCGGCCGCGTAGCAGGCCCGCTTCACCGCGGCTTCGCCGAAATTTCTCGTGTGGCCGCCGAATCCCCTCTGGGCAATCTTGCCCTCAGCGGTCCTGTTGAAAGGCACGCCCATGTGCTCGAGCTCGTACACAGCACGAATCGCGTCCAGGGCCAAGACCTCGGCCGCGTCCTGGTCGGTCAGGTAGTCGCCGCCCTTCACCGTGTCATACATGTGCCATTCCCACGAGTCGGGCTCCTCGTTCCCCAGGGCGGCCCCAATTCCTCCCTGGGCCGCTCCCGAATGGGACCGAGTGGGAAAGACCTTGCTGATGAGGGCCACGTCGAACCCGTCGACTACTTCCAGCGCACCGCGGAGTCCCGCGAGACCCGCGCCCACGATTACCACGTCATGCTGATGCTTCATGGGTCACCTGAATCTGCGTGCAAGCGCCGCCTGGTTCCGCCCCAAGACCGCCCGGCAGGTCGCGCCGTAGATGCACGCACGTCGACTTTGGAGTTGAGCAAGCGGCGACCGACGGGAGCCGCCGAAATATGAAAAGCTCTCATGAAAGTCCCCCTGGAGCCTGTGCTACGGCTGAGTCCTCTCTTCCATGGGCTCGTACTCGCACCCCATCAGGCCGCAGTAATTCCCCACGTATTCGGCTTGAGGCCGGTAGAGCATCGGCTTATCCTGAGCCTCGGCAAATCGTTCCTCGATGACGTGGCTACACCACCCCGATACCCGGGAAATGGCAAAAATCGGGGTAAACAGATCGCGAGGAATCCCCATCATGTAGTAGACCGGCGCGCTGAAGAAGTCCACATTGGGTCTGATCTCCGTTCGTCCGCGGCGGTCGAATTCTTCCGTGGCCACCTTTTCAACGAGTTTGGAGAGTTGGTCCCACTTCTCCATGCCTTTGCTCTTGGCCAGCCTGGTGGCCATCGCTTTGAGGAATTTCGCCCGGGGATCCATGGTCTTGTAAACCGCGTGACCGAACCCCATGATCCGGTGGCCCGTGTCGATGCTCCGGCGCACCCACGCGGAGACGTCGGGCTCGGATTCCAGTTCCAGCAACATCTTCATGACACGCGCGTTGGCTCCGCCGTGAAGACTCCCGGACAATGCGCCGATACCCGCCGCAACTGCGGCATACATGTGAGCCCGCGTCGAGCAGACCTCCCGACAGGCGAAAGTCGAAGCATTGAAGGTGTGGTCAGCGTGAAGAATCAGACAAACGTCGAGATCATGGGCCGTTTCGTCATCCGGCTTGGCGCCGGTGAGCTGCCACAGGAAGTTGGCGGCATGGGAAAGGCTCATGTCCGGAGGAAGCGCTTCCTCTCCGCTTCGAATGCGATGCCACGCGGCAGTCACCACGGGGAGGCGGGCAATCAGCCTGATTGCCATTCGAACGTTCGCGTCTCGGTTGTCCGCGTGGAGATCCGGGTCAGCCATTGCCAGCAGCGGCGCCGAAGCCTGAAGCACGTCCATGGGATCGGCCGTCCGAGGCAACCGTTTCAGACAGTCATAAACGTGGTCGGGAAGGTCACGGGCCTGTCTCACCTCATTCTCGAATGCCTCGATTTCCTTTGGGGATGGCAAGTACCCGTTGAGAACGAGGTACGCAGTTTCCATGAACGTGGATCGTTCCGCCAATTCCTCGATGCGGTAGCCGCGATATATGAGTATTCCTTGCTCGCCGTCGATGAAACTAATTTTGGTGTCCGCCACCGTGACACCGCGTAAGCCGATATTCTTCACGGAGACCGTTTCTCTCATATTCTCCTCTCACTCCACTATCATCCGAAGTTATGGCCCGGAAGGATCAACTCCGCGTAAGCGACGGGCTGCTCGCACGCGGCTGAGCCCGTCCGGAAGGGCCCGCTCCGGCTTAGCCCGAGGCAGCCCCTGAACGAGCCGAAGTACCACCGGCCATAGCGTAGCATGACGTGTCCTGCCCCGACATGGCCGAGACGTCCCGACCGGTGATGGGATGGTGGGTTTTAGCGGCAACGGTGATTTCGCGGCCGGCCGCGAAATCACCGTAAGCCTCGGCATGCTACTCCGCCAGGAAAAACTGTTTCTTCTTGGCTCCGCAGACGGGGCACTTGTCCGGCGCGACGCCTTCCGCGGTATATCCGCACTTCTCGCAAATGTAATAATCGACAACGGGGAATTCCGCGCCCGCTTCCACCGCGTTGATGGCCTTCTGATACAGGTCGCCGTGGACTTTCTCCACCTCGTTTGCCCAGTGAAAGCTGTTGTGTGCCTTGGTTTTCTTCTCTGCTTTGGCCTTTCCCAGGAATTCCGGATACATCTGGGTGAATTCGTAGTGCTCCCCGCCGTACGCTTCCTTGAGGTTCTCCAGCGTTGACTTGATGCCCCCCAAAACGGCCAGGTGATTGTGCGCGTGAATGGTTTCCGCTTCCGCGGCAGCCCTGAACAGCTTGGCTACTCCGTGAAGGCCTTCGTCGTCCGCCTTCTTGGCAAAAGCGAGGTACTTGCGGTTGGCTTGTGACTCACCGGCAAACGCGTCCTTCAGACACTTTTCCGTTTCGCTCATGGTGTCCTCCCCTCTTTCGGAAAGAATGTCAACTGTCAGCCCCATTGGTACACCAAGACGCTGTACCTTCATCATAGCACGGAGATTTTTTTCCAGCCACCCTGGCTTGGCTTGGTTCGAGAGGCGAAGGAGATTTTCTTGTCAGTCGTGCCGAGAGGTTGAGGCGTAGAACCGATGATATTGTGGAGTTCTTATGAAAGATATGCGAAGACGAGAGACCGCGGCCGGATCTACGTATGGGGAGGTTTGGAGGGGAGATGCATCTCCCCTCCAAATTATGGCGCAGCGAGGCGCTTTTGCCGCCCGTCTCCGAGGCGAAGCCACGGAGTGCTCATCGAAGCCGGGGGCCTTCATTGTTCGTTGTGCCCGATACAGGGAATGGAAATTCTTATGAAGAGGCGACGTGGAGGGATTTCTTGCAAAGTCCCTCCGCGGTAGCTTTAACCGGAAGCATCAGCCCTTGATGATTCTGGGAAGCATCATCTGGTGGTGTGGGCAAAGTGAGTCCGGATTCTGGTAACAGGATCCCGCAAATGCCTTCATGTACCTGCGCATTTCCGTGAAGGGCACTACTTCGTCCACGAAGCCCCGTTTCGCGCAATAGATGGGCCTGGACTGATCGTAATACTGCCTGGCAAGCGCATTCATCTTGTCAATGACCGGCTGGAGAGGGCGGTCAGCGTCCTTTTCCTTGACCAGCCGTCTGGCGAAGGAGGCGGCAGCCGCTGTTTCCCCGTGCATGACGTAGATTTCGGTCGTCGGGGTGCCCAGGGTGAAGGCGCAGTGGTTGTTCGCCGTGGGGCCGCCCATGATGTAATGAGCCGCTGCCGTGCCCTTGCGGAGAGCCACCAGCATCATGGGCACATTGGTCTGCTCGATGGAATAGATGAGCGCCTGCCCAAGCCCCAGCAACTCTGCCCTTTCCGCGATGTCACCCACGTCGATTCCCGAGGTGTCCTGGAACCAGATAATCGGAACCCGATCCCTGCCGCAGAGCGTGACGAAATCGTTCATCTTGATCAGGCCCTGCCGATACAACTTGCCGCCAATGCCGGGGTATGGCGCGTAGTCGGGATAACCCGGACCGAGGAATCCGTGTTTGTTCCCGATGAGCCCGACGACGAAACCGTCCATCTTCGCCAGCCCCGTGTACACTTCCGGTCCGTATTCGGGTCTGAATTCCATATGCTCACTGTTGTCGGTCAGGCGGGCAAGGACGTCCTCAAACTTGTAAACCATCTTCTGGTTCACCGGGATGATGCGGTTGAGATCCTGCGCGGGGAATCGAGGGTCCGCTGGCTCCGCGACGCGGAAGAATTTCGGATGATACGCCGGAATCATGGCCATGTATTCCTTGAGGGCGTCGAGGACCGCTTCCTCGGTCTCGTACACATGCCGGAAGAAACCGGTCGAATCATAGTGTATCTGCGTGCTGCCCGGCGGGACTTCCCGGAAATGCCTCGTGGCGTCGATGAGCGCCTCCGCGCCTTCCACGTCAAAGGACCCCTTTGGGCTCATGCCGCTGACGATGCCACCGCCGCCGACCGCAATATTGCAATCCTTGTGTGCGAGGAGAATCGTCGGGCTGATGCCGTGATATCCTCCACCAGCGGGATTGGTCCCGTAGATGCCCGCCAGGACGGGTATCCCGAGCTTTTCGAGCTCTGCGTGACGGAAGAAGGTTGCGCCGCCACCGCGACGATCAGGGTAGACCTCCTGCTGCTCCGTGAGTTTTACGCCCGAGCAATTCACCAACCAGACCAGTGGCAGCCGGAGGCGCTTGGCCAGATCGGTGACGCGGAGGACGTTCTCGGCCTGGCCGGCAACCCATGCGCCGGCCATGACCTTGTTGTCAAAACCCACGATGACCGCCCATTTGCCGCCGATCCGGCCGAGACCGTCGACGACGCTGGTGGTCCCCTCTTCGTTGTCCTTGGGATTGAAAATGGAGTGCAGAGGGCACCATGTGCCCGGATCAACGAGGTATTCCAGCCGCTGCCAGATGGTCCACTGACCTCGCTTGTTGATTTTCTCAGTAGGCAGGCCGGCGTTCTTTACCCTTTCGATCTCCAGTTCAAGTTCCTTCTCGATTTCCTTGATCTGGGCAACGTTTTCTTCAGTTTGCTTGATCTTGGATTCCGGAAATGGCTTGCCCAACTCCTTCATCTTCTCGAAATACGGTCTCATCCCGTTCCCTCCGTGAAATACTGGTGCCGGCATGGGGGTAGATATGCACAATAGCAGACTCCCCGCGCCCTTTTCAACCACGTACTCGCGAGAAAATCAGATGGATGGAAAAAAGGTATTTCGCCGGTCCCGCGGTTGAAATCCGACGAGCCTGACCAGGACTTGGTACGAAGCCGTACGTGGCTCATTGGTGAGCCCGGGTCATGGCTACTATGCTGAACGGAACTCCCGTTTGGCGCGGGCCTTCGTTCCCGCACCACACCGCGCAGAGCGGTTGGCCCGAACTTCGCGAACCGCATCGGTCGAGATACGTGACCTCGAACGATGCGGTTGACGTTGATCGCTGTATCCTTGGGAGTTGAAGTATGCGGGAGACCACTGCTACCGCAGAGGTCGAACCGAGGCTACTGATTCTCAGAAGCGGCGGCGATCGTCTTCGTCATGGCGTTCGGATTGCTCTCGCAATTCGTCGGGCGAGTAGTCGGTCTTCTTCGGCGGAATGCTTCTCAGGGCCGGAAAGAGCCCTTTGAATCGAGAGGAGTGTTGTTCCATCTGATCGGGCGAGTGGTGCGACCAGTACGGTGTGGAATCGTCTTCCTCTATGAGCACCGTGAGGAGAAGGGCAGGGTATCGATAGCGCGGATTGTTTCCCAGGAACGTGAGCATCTCCCGGCTTCGCAGGAACTCTCGCCTCCGCCGGTTGATTTCACCGAGGAGATACATTACCATGCCGGGATCGCCTTTCGTGAGGCCCCGCCGCAGTGCGTCGTCAAGGTATGAGTCGGCCAGTGCCAGGAGCTCATCCTCGGTGTCGCTGTTCCCCAGTTCTCGGGCCACCCAGGAACCTCTCAGGCTCATGATGCCCAGGTCCCTCGGGTTGAGGCTGCGAGCCTCGAGAACGGAAAGAAGCGCGATCCAACTCCTGCTGGAACGGTCTTCCGCAGGGTGGGACTTGAAGATGTTGAGATAGTTCTTGGACCGGACCATGTCCCGGACTTGTCCGGGCACACGGTTGTCGAAGTCTTGAGACCGGGAGGTGTAATAACAATCCGGGCAGGTTACGATGTCCGAAGATCGATTGCAGTCCCGTGGAACAACTCGGAAATCCAGTCCATATCCGAACACCTGAGTGCTCCGGTGGTCGGTGTTCACCTCATGGGAAAAATGGCAAAAGCACAAAGGACAAGCAAAAACCTTTGCTGAATTGTTCACGCAATCCTCCTTCAAACTCTAACCTGAACTGAACCTCCCCTCAAAACCCGCGACGGACATACCATACCACAAACGACGGCTCTTGGCCACGCTTTTCTTCAAAGCGCCCTTGTCCTCTTGTGAGAAAGAGGCCAGAATGATTGAAGGAAAAGGAAAATGACCTTTCGCGGTGCAGGAGCGGTTCGAGACCAAAGACGGGAAGCGTAGGAAATTGGGAGCAGCATGGAAGCCATATCATCCGGTACCATAGACTATCGACGTGACCTCAACGATCGCCAGTGGGAAGCGGTCTCGGTACCGGCCGGTCCGGTCCTGGTCATTGCCGGAGCCGGCTCGGGCAAGACCCGCACGATTGTCTACCGCGTGGCGTGGCTCGTAGACCAAGGCGTGGACCCATCGTCGATCCTGTTGCTGACCTTTACCAGGAAGTCTGCGGAAGAGATGCTTTCGCGAGCCTCTTTTCTCCTGGACTCGCGAGTGAACGCGGTCGCGGGCGGGACCTTTCATTCGACGTGCAACCTCCTCCTGAGACGGTATGCCGGTCTTCTCGGGTTCTCTTCGTCTTTCTCCATCATGGACCAGGGAGACACGTTCGAAGCTCTCGATCTCGTCAAGAAGAGCCTCGTTCCTCCATTGGAGGACCCGAAGAACTTCCCGAAGACCCGCACCATCGCGGAAATCATCGGCCGTACCCAGAGCGGAACCATGAACTTGGCCGACGTTCTGGCCAAGCGGTACCCGCACTTCCTGCCGTGCGCCTTCGACGTGGAGAAGATCCGGGCGCTCTATGACGAGCACAAGCGGGCCAACAACCTGATGGATTACGACGATCTGCTCCTCAACACCGTCCGGCTCCTCGAGGAGCATGAGCATGTCCGTCGTGCAGTTTCGGATCAGTGGCAGTACATTCTCGTGGACGAATATCAGGACACAAACCCCCTCCAGGCGCGAATCGTGCGCCTGCTCGCCTACACCCACGACAACGTGATGGTGGTCGGCGACGATTCCCAGAGCATCTATTCCTTTCGCGGGGCTGATTTCACCAACATCATGGCGTTCGTGGACGCGTTCCCGGGCGCGCTGGTCGTGAAGCTCGAAGAGAACTACCGCAGCACCCAACCGATCCTCACCGTGACGAACAGCATCATCGAGAAGGCCGCTGTGGGGTACCCCAAGAGGCTCTTCACCCGGAAGGAAGGAGGCCCGCTCCCCCTTGCAGCGCGGCCCGAGACCGAACGGGATCAGAGCCGGTTTGTCGTGCGATGCATCCAGGAATTGAGCGATCACGGGGTTCCGTTCAAGGAGATTGCCGTCCTGTTCCGGGCCGGTTTCCATTCGTTCGATCTCGAGGGAGAGCTCTCGCGCTCGAACATATCCTTCGTGAAGTATGGAGGGTTCAAGTTCCTCGAAAGCCTTCACATAAAGGACGTGCTCGCACATCTGAAGGTCGTGGACAATCCCCGCGATCGGCTGAGCTGGATTCGCATCCTCAGACTCCTCCCCGGAATCGGTGAGAAGACCGCCCTGGGGCTGGCGGCTCGCGTCTGTGAGGAAGGAATTCCCGGCGATCCCGCGTCCATGGCGTCGAAGGGCAAGAAGTACGCTGTTCATTTCGCAGAGCTGACCTCCCTGCTGAAAGAGCTGAGGAATCGGAGTCACCCCATCGCCGACAAGGTGGACATGGTGAACCGTTATTACTTCCCGTTTCTCAAAACGAAGTACGACAATTATCCCAAGAGGATGAAAGACCTGGATTACCTCGCCGATCTGACGATGCGCTACCGAAGCCTGCGCCAATTCCTCAACGATATGGCCCTGGAACCCCCTGACGGGGACAACGCCGCGGGGGGCTCCAAGGACGAAAGCCTCGTGCTGTCCACCATCCATTCCGCCAAGGGCCTCGAATGGCACACGGTCATCGTGATCTGGGCAGCCGAAGGGAGAATCCCTTCGCCAATGGCGATGAGCTCACCGGAGGATCTGGAAGAAGAGCGACGGCTGCTCTACGTAGCCACGACACGAGCCCGACACAACCTCGTGATCGTGGCGCCGAGGACGTTCGAGGACCGTCGTTCGGGCATCGTGGACCTGAGGCTCTCTCGTTTCTTCGAAGAGATGCCCGAGGAGTATTTCCGGCATCCGCTGAAGTGGAATTGAGGACAAAACGCCTTGACATTCGACGGGCCTGCCTCTAATCTGTATGTGCTGGCCAACCGCGGAGAGATGACCGAGTGGCCAAAGGTGCTCGCCTGCTAAGCGAGTGTAGGGTGTAGAGCTCTACCGAGGGTTCGAATCCCTCTCTCTCCGCCACCCTTCCGTTGCGTCCTCCTCATCATGCCCCCGAGCAACATCTCCGGAAAAGAGCCCCACGAGCGGTGTCGTGCTGCGAACGTCAACCGAAGAACGCCAGACACACGGCTACGGAGGCCAGAATACCCGCGGCGTCCGCCAGGAGGCCCGCATGTACGGCGTACCGCACCCGCGTGACCGAGACGGCTCCGAAGTAGACGGCCACAACATACAACGTGGTTTCCGTGCTCCCGAGGATGACGCCGGACAGCCGTGCCTGATGGGAATCGGGGCCGTACGTTGACACGATCTCGCCCAGAATCCCGAGGGAGGCGGAACCGGAGAGGGGCCGCATGAGCGCCAGACTGACAACCTCCGGGGAAAGCCCGGCGGATTTCATGAAAGCCGGAAAAGCCGCGGCGATGATCTCCATCGCTCCCGAGGCCCGAAACATGCCCACCACGACGAGGATGGCCACGAGATAGGGAATGATCCGAACCGCCACTTCAAACCCTTCCTTGGCCCCGGTCACAAAGGTTTCATACACTTTTACCCCCCGGCAGAATCCGTGCAAAGGAATCCCCACGATAAAGGCGAGGAAGAGGAGATTCGAAACCGTGGCCGACAGCTCAGTCAAGCCGTTCATGCGTTGCCCCTTCCTTCGGTTCCTGACGAAATCGCGGGAGCCGGGACAGCAAGCGGGCCGCAGCAATCCCCGTCACCGTCGAGACCGTCGTGGCAATGAGCGCGGGAAAGAGAATCGCGGTTGGCTCGGACGAACCCGCCGCGGCAAGGAGGGCGATCGCTGCCGCGGGAACGATCTGAAGGCTGGACGTATTGATCGCGAGGAACATGCACATTTCGTCGGTGGCCGTGCCCTTGCGCTCATTCAGGGTATCAAGGTCCTCCATGGCGCGAATGCCGAGAGGAGTTGCGGCATTGTTCAATCCGAACATATTGGCCACCATGTTCATGGCCATGCTCGCCAGCGCGGGATGACCGTCGGGAATGCCCGGAAAGAGTTTGCTCATGAGGGGAGCGATCAGTCGGGTGAAGGTGTGGACCAGGCCACTCTCTTCCGCGATTTTCATGATTCCGAGCCACAAGGCCATGACCCCCGTGAAGCCCAGCGCCAGTTTGAAGGCCGAAGAAGCGCTCTCCGTGACCGAGATCACCACTTCCTTGAGGTGGCCGGTCATGAGTCCTACGGCTACCGAGCCGACCAACAGGACGAGCCAGATGATATTCAGCACCTTCGCGCACCCCCTGTGCTTGATTCGGTTATGAACAAAAAAGCCCTCTGAATCGAGGGCTCTGTTCGTTCCGTCTATGCTGAAGATTCGCCGCCGAAAGCGAAGATTGGGTCGTTGCGTCCGGGCACGGCCTCCAGTCTCCCCGCGCGGATGGCGATTCGCCGCAGGACCGGGGCTACTCCGCCGCACTCCGAATGAACGAGATGCTGGAGAGCGGTATCGTATAAAGATCCTCGCCCGATTCAACCCCGATCAGCCCGTTTTCATTCCAGGTGAGAATTCCTTGTATGATGGTTGAGCTCCCCAGCAGAGAGATCTCAACTTCGGTCCGGGATGCAGAGAGTCTTTCCAACACGCTGCTCGTGGTGGAAATCGCCGTCAAAACCGGTCTGACGCCTGAGGTGGGCGACGAAGCTCCGGGCGAAACGATCGATGGCGTTCCGGGATGGGCGTTCGAGGCCAAGTGCGGTGTATCGCCGACCACCGAAGAGTCCGCTACCAGGCTGCCTGCCATGGAGATGTCGTCGATGAGCTCATCGATAATCGTCTCATCCAGGACGAGGGAGTCATCCATGCCCGAACCGCTCGACATCATCTGGTGAGGATTGACCTGCGGCTCATCGCTGAACGAGCTCGGAGGCACCGGTCTCAGGGGCCGAGGCGGAGGAGAGGCCGGTTTCGGGGGTGGGGCGACGACGCGCTTGCCAAGGTCCTCAAAATCGTCGAGGGTGTATCGGAAATTGGGATTGATAAACTTGACGTCGCAGTTGACGGGCCGACCGGGGATCTTGGTGTTGACGGTTTCCGGCAGCCTCAAGACTGCGTCCAGGTTGATGTCCGTGTCGCACTGCAGGTGTTCGCTGATGTTCCGGAGGGCCTTCTCCACCCGAGCAGGGTCGTCGATCTTTTCCACCACTCGCAGAAGCCAGTAGAGGTGTGCTCCCCGACCGGATTCGACGATGATGGAAGGCGCGCGGGGGAAGCTTCTGATTGCTTTGGCAGCCTGTTGGGGCCCTTCAAAGAAAATGTTCTTTTCTTCGTGACCCTCCCCGCCGATATCCAGGTCGGCCCACAGAGCCACCAGGTAATGGATGTGCTCCTTCTCCGCCTTCATCCGTTCCCGCGGGCAGACGGCAAAGTAGACGTCCCGATCCTCCCCGTAATGCTCTTTCGCCAATATGTCGATGTTGGGAAAATAGCGGGTGCTCATCTTGGGATCCCCGCGCTTGAAACTCTTCACGAGAATGAATCCCCGATGCTCCTTGTAATACTGGGCGAAGAGGGCTTCCAGAAAGTCTTTGCGGGTAAACCTGGCAATCATGAAAGAACCTTGAGGACTGGATTGTGACCGGTTCTCAAAATCGTATTCTATAATCGATCCGCCGGATTGTCAATCACGGCATCCGAGAGGCACGACATCCCGAGGAGCACGGCCGGACAAGACGCTTCACGGGTTGCGAAGCGTTCGAGGCCCGGTCCGAGGTCAGTCGGCCTTGTCTTTCTTCTTCGACACTTCGGGCTTCTTCGGCTTGGCCGCGCCTTTCTGCTTGGCCCGCGCGAGATTCTCCTGGATCACCTTGTTGTCGGGCAAGAGTTGTGCCGCTTTCGTGAGATAAGCGATTTCCTGCTTGCTGTCCCCCTTCTTGCCGAGGCTCACCGCATAGTCATTGTATGCCATTGCTAAATCAGCCTTGATCTCAGTACCTTCTGGAACAAAGCTGAGGGCTTTTCTTAGCAATCGTATCTCTTCCTCGTGCTTGCCCTCTTGGCCGTGTTTGAGGGCCTGATTGTGGTAGACGGCCGCGAGGTTCGTCACGACCGCCTTGTTCTTCGGGTCAAATTTCGCAGCTTTGTTTAGCAATTCCAGAGCCTTGGTCACCGAGCCCTGCTTGAATTCGCCGATGGCCTCTCTCACGAGGAGGTCGCAGAGGTTGTTGACGGTGGTCTGGTTTTTCGGGTCGAGCTTCAGCGCGGCCTCAAGTCTCGAAATGCGATCCGAGGTTGTCAGGTCCGGGGTTTCGGACATTGCGAGGTTGTTGTACGCGGCCGCGAGGTTCTTTCTGGTTACCGGATCTGTTGGAACTAGTTCGAGCGATTGATTGAGCAACTCGATCTGACCCGTCAGATCTCCCTCCTTGCCTTTCACGACTGCGAGGTCTGACAGTGCCCTGGCCAGGCTCCCGGTCATAGCAGGGTCTTTGGGGGCCAAAATCAGGGCTTTCTTGATAAGCTCGATTTCTTCCTGAAACAGCGAGCTCTTGCCCTTCTCCAGCCCTAGATTGTAGTAAGCCGTCGCGAGGTTTTTCTTGATCTTTGGGTTGGGGTCCAGAGCCGCGGCCTGCTCGAGACGGGCCACCTCCTCAGTGCGGTTTCCCTGCCGCCCTTTGGCCACGCCGTCGTTGTTGAGGACCGCGGCCAGCGCTTTGCGGCCCGAGACGTTAGCCGGTTCCAATTCGAGCAGCCGCTGGAGCAACGCTATCTTGTCCTCCGGCTTGACCTGCTGGTCCGGCGCGGCGGTAACTTGCAGGAGGGCCTGAATCAGATTCGCCCGGATGTCATTGTCCTCCGGCGTGAGGCTCAACGCCTCGTCCAGGGCTCGAACCGACTCGGTGATCTTGCCTTCCCGGTTGAGCTTGAGCCCCAGGTTGTTGTACGCGACGGCAAGCACCTGTTTATATTTTGGATTGTCCGGGTCGAGCTTCACAGCGCTTTCAAGCGCGGCTACGGCCTCGGTGAGACTGTCCCGTGAGAGGAGATGGCTCCCGCGAAAGAAGGCGTTTTCTGCTTGCACCGCATCGGAAGCTTCCCGCGCGAAAGGAGCGGGCGCGGTGATGCACAAAAGGAGGAGCGCCAGCGCTGTTGCTGCGGCCGTTCTTCCGGCACGGTTAGGTAAGTTCATCGACGGCCTCTCCGGGTTTGTTCCTCGGAAGCGCTGAAGGAGGACGCTGTTCGAGCCGACGAAAGGCCCCTCTCACTGCCGTTGAGCACACCCGGGCACATGGCCTCCCCCCGATGCCGGGGCAGAAGACTTGCCGGACGGCAGTGAGAGGGGCTTTGAACCCGGCTCCGAATTTATCGACAGAGCCGCGGCTTGCATTGTCCTTCGGCCCGAGCCGTTTTGAGCGTTTCTATAGCATCAAGGACCGCTTCCGTCAACGCCGGGGAGCTTCCACGATGCGTGTTGCGATTCTCGCGCATCCGGAACCGGAACCCGACTTGACAAACCAATACATATCAGTAAAAGGGGTGGGGTCGGAGATCACTCTGGAAGGAGAATTCCCGGTGATTGAAGTCGAGAGACTTACCAAGTATTACGGTCGCTTAGCTGCGATACACGATGTCAACTTCCGCGTGGAATCCGGCGAAATCGTGGGATTCCTCGGCCCCAATGGAGCGGGAAAAACTACGACGATGCGTATCCTGACGTGTTTCTCACCGGCGTCTGCGGGAACGGCGCGCATCCTCGGAATGGACGTCAGAGAACACTCACTCGGGATCCGAAAAAAACTTGGGTACCTGCCCGAAAACGTTCCACTTTACGACTGGATGCGTGTGAAGGGATACCTGGACTTCGTGGCACGGGCTAAAGGTGTCCCGGCTGCACAGCGCCCCGGAGAGCTCGAAAGGGTGGCAAACGAAGCCGGCGTGGACCAGGTCATGGGCAGGATCATTCGGACCCTCTCCAAGGGTTACCGCCAGCGCGTGGGCTTGGCACAGGCCCTGATCGGGGACCCGCCCATCCTGATTCTCGACGAGCCCACCATCGGACTGGATCCGAGGCAGATTCGGGAGATCAGGCAGCTTATCAAGGGATTTTCCCAGAACCGCACCGTGATCCTCTCGACCCACATTCTGCCCGAAGTGAGCCAGATCTGCGATCGAGTGATCATCATCAACCGGGGTTCCATCGTGGCCGAAGACACGCCCGCAAACCTCATCCGAAGCGAAGGAAAGGCGACCAGGTCCCAGATTGTGGTCCGACGGCCGGAATCAGAGGTGCGAGAGCTCCTTTCGGGCTTGCCGGGAGTTCTTTCCCTCCAGGTGCAGACGCCTTCGTCCCAGGATGAGACCTCACTAACGGTCGAAGCGGCTCCCGATATCGATATCAGGCCGGTTCTGGCACGCGCGGTCACGGAGAAAGGGTGGGATCTGTTGGAATTGAGAGCTCTCCACGCGAGCCTCGAAGACGTGTTCATCGATCTGGTTACCCAGGAGAGCGAGGCCGAGGTGGCCGGTGATGAGACTTCAGGAAAGGAGGCAGCCGCATGACCGGGTGGTACGCGGTCTTTCGCAAGGAGGTAGCCCATTTCTTCGTCTCCCCCATAGCCTACTCCATCATTGCCATATTTACGGTCATCTCCGGGTTCTTCTTCTGGGCCAACATCTCAATGTTGAGCATCTTGAGCCTCCAGGCAGCCAGCAACCCGATGTACGCCCAGAGGATCAACCTCACAAACGTGGTGATCCGCCCGGTCGCCGGGACGATGAGTATCGTGCTGCTCCTGCTGATGCCGCTGATAACCATGCGGCTCTTCGCTGAAGAAAAACGATCCGGAACCATGGAGTTGATCCAGACCTATCCCATCGGAGACATGGGCGTCTTGGCGGGCAAGTTTCTTGCCTCACTTTTCGTCCTTGCGGTCATGCTTGCGGCAACCGGCTGTTTCCCGCTCTTTCTGATCATTCTGGGCAAACCGGACCCGGGAACGCTCATCGGCTGCTACCTGGGGCTCCTGCTCATGGGAGCGGCTTTCATGGCCCTCGGAGCTTTCATCTCTTCCCTGACGGAGAACCAGATCGTAGCCGCGGTGGTTTCCTTCGGCGTTGCGTTGCTGCTGTGGGTTATCAGCTACCTGTCCTCCTTCTCCGGGGAAGCGGCCGGAGCGGTCCTGAAGCAATTGTCGATCCTCGAGCGCCTGGAGTCGTTCCAAAAGGGAGTCCTCTCTTTGGGAGACATATCGTACTTCGTCCTGTTTTCCGCGTTCTTCCTTTTCTTGACCTTGCGATCCCTGGAAGTCCACAGGTGGAGGGGGTAACGTAAATGTCCATCAGCGAATCGCAGAGAAGATTGCTCCTCGGAGGCGGAACCGTTGCAGGTGTCCTGATTTTTCTCGGAATCATCGCGGGGATTCAGTACATCATTCTTCAGCATCCGGTCCGGTGGGATATAACGGGAATCAGGCAGTACACGTTGGCGCCTCAGAGCAAGAAAGTCGTCGAAGGCTTCCGACACAAGGGGATTCCCATCGAAGTCCTGGCCTTTTTTGAGACCAAAGACCAGGCCGGCCGTGAGTCCGTTCGCGACTTGCTGGACCAGTACCGGGACGTTGACCCGCAGCTCACCTACTCCTTCGTGGACCCGGACAAGGAAAGGGCTGTTGCGCAGCAGCACAAGATCGAGACTTATCCGACCCTGGTGATCAAGGCCGGCCAGAAAGAAGAGAGAATTACCACCGCAGACGAAGAGACAGTCACGAATGCCCTGATGAGGCTCATGCGGCCGGAGGAAAAGAAGGTTTACTTCCTCAAGGGGCATGGAGAGCTTGCGCCGGATACCACGGAAGCCGACGGGTTCAGCGTCGCCAAGGCTCAGATCGAAAAGCAGAACTACAAGACCGCTGACTTGCTTCTTGTTCGGACACCCGAAGTCCCCCGGGACGCCACCATGGTGGTAATCGCCGGCCCCAAATCCGATCCGTTGGAAACGGAAGTCAAGGCCCTCCGCGATTACGTGACGCGAGGAGGCAGCCTCATCGTACTGCTCCAGCCGTTCAAGACTCCGGCCCTTTGCGCGTTTTTCAAGGAATTCGGATTGGAGACCGCGGACGACATTGTAGTGGATCAACTAAGCCGCGCCCTCGGATACGATTACCTCATGCCGGTGGTCACGACATTTGAATCGTTCCCCATCACCAAGGATTTCAAGGACTCGGGATTGATCACCTTTTTTCCGGAGACCAGGTCGGTCCGCGCGGCTCAACAAAAACTCCCCAATCTGGAGGTGAAAGAGCTGGCGCTTACCAGCCCGGTCTCGTGGACCATCAACGAGCAGCAGCTCAGCTCCGGCAACGCCCGATTCGATGAAAAGACCGGAACGCGCGGGCCAATTTCAGTCATGGCGGTAGCTGTCCTCACGCAGGCTCCGCCCTCGGAGGCGAAAGAGAAAAAGAAAGAGGGTGCCGAAGGTACAGAACCGGATGTGAAGAGCGTAGGAGAAGAGACAGCCATTGGTCCGGAGACTCCGGCGACAGGGGATGCGGCAGCCAAATCCCGGAAAGGGAGGATTGTTGTCTTCGGAAGCTCGCTCATGGGCACGAACAAAATCCTGAGCGCTTCCCCGAACACGAAGGATCTGTTCATGAACTCCGTCTCATGGCTGGCCGAAGATGAGAACCTCATAGCAATCCGCCCGAAGTCGCTCCGGGCCGAGCCGCTCGTTCTGACGGTGTCGGAATCCTTGGCCACGTTTCTGATTCCGGTGGTGCTGGTTCCGCTGGCGTGGCTCTTCGCGGGAATCTTGGTTTACCTCTACCGGCGGCGAACCCTGCCGACCTGACTTGTTCGGCCGCGAATCACCCCGGAGTCGCGGCCGTCCGTCCGAATTCTTACAACGCCTTTCAGGAGGATCCAAGGATGAAGTTGAGCAGGGTAGTCGTTTATCTGGGAATTCTCGTGGCTCTGGGAGCCTATGTATACTTCGCCGAAATCAAGGGGAAACAGGCCAAGCAACAAGCGGAAGAGAAAGCGTCCAGGATCGTCAAACTCGAAAAAGGTGACATCGACGAGATAGATCTTCAGTCAAAGGAACACGGCAAGATCCAGCTCAAGAAACTGAACGACATCTGGCTGCTGGACCAACCGGTCAAATCCAAGGCAGACCAGGCCGCGGTCGTTACGCTGCTGACCTCGGCTGTCGAAGCCCAACCGGAAAAAGTCCTCGCGGAAAAGGACGTGAAATGGACTGAATATGGCCTGGACAATCCCGGCCTCCTTGTCACCCTCCGAACAAAGGACAAGGACGTCTCGATCCTCTTCGGCGAGTCAAACCCTGTGAAGACTTCGTACTACCTCCGCACGGAAGGGGACCCTCGACTGTTTCTCGTCGCGGACACTCTCAAGAACAGCCTGAACAAATCGACCCTTGCCCTGAGATCGAAGACCGTGGTTGCCATATCTCCGGACGATGTGGACCGCCTCGTCGTGACGCTGGAAGGCCAAGAGGAAGAATTCCGGCGCCGCTCGCCCGACGAGTGGGTCATGGAGAAGCCCCGGCAGTTCAAGGTCAAAGGCTTGGCCATGGCCAGAAATCTCAACGCCCTCACGAACCTGTCCGCTAAGGACATCATCGACGAGCCCAAGAAAGAGGGAGATCCGTACGGACTGGACAAACCGGAAGGGGCGATCCTCCTCGGCGGTGAAAAACTCACCTTGAAGCTGCTCGTCGGAGGTGCGGTGACCAAGGAGGGGGCTCCGCCCGGACCCGATTCGGACCGCTACGCGCGGATCGAAGGCCAGGACCTCGTGTACGTGTTGGACGGGCGGTCGTTGAAGGACATCGTCCTGGATCCGGAAAAACTGAGGGACAAGTCGGTGCTGGGCTTCAAGGTCGCCGAAGCGGAAAAGCTTGAAATCGAGCTGGACGGCAAGAGCTGGCTACTGATTCAGGACAAAGACAAGAGGTGGACCTTGGAAAAGCCCGAGAAGAAACCGGTCACCGACAGCCTGACGGTTACAAGCCTGTTGTGGGACCTCCGGGACCTTGAATGGAAATCGCTGACCACTCCGATCCCGGCTGACCTCACCGGCGTGCATCTCGACAAGCCGAACCTGATCCTCTCCCTTTTCCTCAAAGGGCGGGAGAAACCCATCGTCCTGAAGGCAGGCTGGGCGCCGACCGCGCCGAAGGTCGCGGAGGGAGAGTCGACCGGCCCGAAGCGGCAGGCAGCAGTTCCGCTGCCGGGTGAGACTACCGGCCAGGCCGAGGAACAGACCCCACCCGCACAGAAGACCCCGCGGCCGGCTCTTGAGAAAACGCAGCTCCCGGAAACGGTCAACGCCTTGGTCGAGCCTCACGAGGAGGCGGGGCTCTTCGTTCTCGACGGCAAGTTCGTCGAGCGCCTCAGGAACGAGCTCCTGGAGCTCTCTGTTGCTGGGAAGTGATCGATTCTTTGGGAAAAGCTTACCGCGGAGGGACCATTCAAGGCCGCGACCAACGGGAGCGGCAATATATTAGGAGTTTCTGAAGAGGGGCCCGGGGAGGGACTTTTTGCAAAAAGTCTCTCCCCGGTGCATTTTCACAGGAACTTCCACTCCCGCTACGTTCTAAACCATCTCCCCGGTCATGCGGGCGACCTCGCGAAGCAGCGCGGGCAAGAGATCCTGTTCGTCGAAAGTTCCCAGGCTCTTCCCTCCGGCAAAGAGCATTCCCCGTCCCCGTCCCCCGGCAATCCCGACGTCGGCTTCCCGGGCCTCTCCGGGACCGTTCACCACGCAACCCATCACCGCCACCTTCAGCGGGGTTTTCACGTGTGCGAGGGACTTTTCCACTTTCAGGGCGAGTCCGATGAGATCGATCTCGGTCCGGGAACACGTGGGACAGGAAATCACTTCCACGCCTCTTTCCCGAAGGCCCAGAGCCCGGAGTATCGAGAAGGCAGCCTGAATCTCACGCTCGGGCGGTGCGGTGAGTGAAACACGGATGGTGTCCCCGATTCCTTCTGCCAGCAGCAATCCGATGCCGACCGCTGATTTCACTGCTCCGGGAAGGAGAGTCCCAGCTTCGGTGATGCCCACGTGAAGCGGGTAATCAACCTTCCGGGATAGGAGCCGGTATGCGCCGATCGTGCGTCGAACATCCGAAGCCTTGAGCGAGATCTTGATGAGGTGGAACTCCGTTTTCTCCAGGATCGCAACATGCGCCAGAGCGCTCTCCACCATTGCCTCCGGTGTCGCCCCTCCGTATTTTTCAAGGAGTCCCTTCTCCACTGACCCGGAGTTTACCCCGATTCGTATGGGGACGTTTCGCTCGGCCGCGGCCAGCGTGACCTCCCGGACTTTGCGGTGGGTTCCGATGTTGCCCGGATTGAGCCTGAGTCCGTCCACTCCCTGGCGAAGAGCCTCCAGAGCCAGTCGGTGATCGAAATGGATGTCGGCCACCAGGGGTATCTTGATTCGCTCTCGAATCGCACCGAGGCGCCGGGCGGCATCCATGTCCGGAACGCCGAGCCGGATGATCTCGCACCCGGCCCGCTCGAGTCGTTTCACTTGCCGCACCGTGGCCTTGACGTCCCGCGTGTCGGTGTTGGCCATGGATTGAACGGAGATGGCCGAGTCGCCGCCTACGGGAACGAAACCAATCAGAATCCTGCGCGTCTGCCTTCGGGTAATGTCCATAGTCATGTTCCGATGCAAGGAGAGGAGCGAGGGGAGCCCCTTTTCGAGGCCGCGCTTTCCCTCAAGAAACCTGCAATATATCGGCTACTTATGTCGGGCGCGCGGTTCTGCCGAGAGGCACAGGCGCACGAGGAAGGCTCGGGAGGCTGAAATCGGCATATTGACCTATGCCGCGAATCGGAGGATTTCGACCTCCACATTCTTTCGCACGGCTTCCTCAGCCATCGCCAAGACCTTATCGGCAATACTCGCCTCCAAGTAGTATTCCCCGCAATTTTCACAGATGTCGGCGGCCACTTCCTTGATAATGACCGTGGTCTCACCTCTCTGGAGTGTTACGGTCACCGTGCCGGGTCTGGCGTCCCCGTGCTTGCCTAGGACACACCTCATGGGGACCTCCTCGTCTTGAAATCCTCCACGCAGAGATGAAGCTGAGGATCGCGGGCGATGGGAAGTGCTCCACAGCGATGCTCAGCGGTCGCCGTACCAGGTTGCATAGTAGGTGAGGTATTCCCCGGTCTTGATGCGTTGCCACCAGGTTTCGTGCTCGGTGTACCAGCTGATGGTTTGGTTCATCCCGTCTTCGAACGCGATCGAGGGGGTCCATCCCAGTTCACGCGTCAATGTGGACGCGTCCATCGCGTATCGCCGGTCGTGTCCCGGTCTGTCCTTGACGAATCGTATGAGCGATTCGGGCTTGTCGAGGCGGCGGAGAATGTAGCGCACGATGTCGATGTTGTGGAGCTCGCTGCCTGCGCCGATATTGTAGACTTCGCCGGCGCCGCCTTTCCGGAGAATGGCGTCGACCGCCCGGCAGTGGTCGGTCACGTGAATCCAGTCCCGAACGTTCATTCCGTCGCCATATACGGGAAGCTCCCTGTCTTCCAAGGCATTGGTGATCATGAGCGGAATGAGCTTCTCGGGAAACTGATACGGACCGTAGTTGTTCGAGCAGCGCGTGACGACCACATCGAGCCCGTAGGTCTTGTGGTAGGAGCGGGCCATGAGGTCCGCGGCTGCCTTGGAAGCAGCATACGGACTGTTTGGCGCCAACGGGTGCATCTCCGTGAACGAGCCTTCAGGTCCGAGGGAACCGTAGACCTCGTCCGTCGAGATCTGCACGAACCGGGCCCCAGCGAATTCCCTGCACGCATCGAGCAGAACCTGGGTTCCCATGACGTTCGTTTTCACGAACGCGGACGCGTCGATGATCGACCGGTCCACATGGGACTCCGCCGCGAAGTTGATCACCGCATCAGGCTTTTCGGAAATCAGGCGGCGAACCGTCTCACGGTCGGTGATATCCCCACGTACGAATCGGTGGCGCTCCCCGTAGGATGCGGTGTCCTGGAGGTTTTCCAGGTTCCCCGCGTAGGTGAGGAGATCCAGATTCACAATGCTCACATCCGGATACCATTCCAGCATGTGCATCACGAAGTTGGAACCGATAAATCCGCACCCACCGGTGACTAACAGCTTCATGCCGACCTCGTCCTGTTCAAATGCGCGGGGGAGTGACTTCTCCGGCTAGTCGCGTCCTACGCTTGCATCCACGTCCGGGTTGGCAACGACCAAGCGGCGACCAGCGGGAGCCGATGATATATTTAAAGTTTTTGGAAAGGGGGTGCGGGGGGAGGACCTTTTTCCAAAAAGGTCTCCCCCCGCATTCGCCTTTTCATAGGAATTCCGGGGTTTCCCTCACCCGTCCTTTCGGGACCAGTCATACGGGATTTCAGTTGAGTGGGGATCGAGGCGGAATTCGTCGGGGTCCGAACGATTGTAGGGCTCGGATGGGATGTTGATCACGTACGCCTCGTACTCGCTCACGCATTTCCACCCGTGGTAAACGCCCGCCGGGATGACGATCAGGCAGGGATTGTGCTCCCCCACGTAGAATTCGTTGAGCGCTCCACGGGTCACTGACCCTGCGCGGTCGTCGTACAGCACGGCCTTTACCATTCCTCGAACGCACGTGAACCGGTCTTCCTGAACGTTGTGGTAGTGCCAGGCTTTGACCACGCCGGGATAGACCGTCGAAAGGTAGACCTGGCCGAATCCGGTGAAAAAGGGGTCATCCCGCCGCATGATCTCCATGAGGCGGCCCCGCTCGTCGGGCACCACCTTGAGGCGCTCCGCCACCACACCTGCGATGCGGGTGGAATCAGGTTTCCGGAATTGCGTCCGTTGTGTCATTTCAATTCAGACCTTGTTGGCTCCAGCCTGTGCGACCAGGTTCGAGGCCCGCAGAAGCGAGTTGAACGTGCCCGCGTCGGTCCACCAGCCGTCGAGAATCGACCACGTCATCGTGCCCTGTCGAATGTACAGGTTGTTGACGTCGGTGATCTCGAGCTCGCCCCGCTCGGACGGCGACAGCGTCTTGATGAACTCGAAGACCTGAAAATCGTACAGATAGATGCCGGTTACAGCGTAGTTGGAGGCCGGCTTGTCGGGCTTTTCCTCAATGCGCACCACCCGGTCGCCGTCGAGTACGGGCACGCCGAAGCGCCGAGGGTCTTCCACCTCCTTGAGGAGAATTCTCGCACCGTGCCCCTGTTCCTTATACGCCTCCACCGCCGCGACGATGTTCTTTTCGATGATGTTGTCGCCCAGGACCACGCAGACCTGACCGCAGGCTGCATGGGCCTCGGCCAGGGCGAGAGCGTCGGCGATGCCGCCTTCACCCTCCTGGTACGCGTAATTGATGTTGGTCGCGCCGTATTGCTTTCCATTGCCCAGGAGTCTGAGAAAGTCGCCCGGATTATTCCCTCCCGTCACCACCAGGATGTCGGTGATTCCCGCGTTGACCAGGCATCGGATGGGATACGTGACCATCGGCTGGTCATAAACCGGGAGGAGATGCTTGTTGGTGATCTTTGTCAACGGGTACAGTCTGGTTCCCAGCCCACCTGCGAGCACTACGCCTTTCATGCGGCCCTCCGACTCAGGTACAATCAGCACGAGATCCTAGCATCAGAGAGCCCATCAGTCAAACCGATTGGATTGAATCACGAGATGAGTTACGGTACCGGACATCATGCCGATCCGTGAACAAGGGCCGACCGATCCCGGCTCCAATCTCAGACCAGGCGAGGATATCTCATGAGAATACTGGTGATTGCCCCTCACGCGGACGATGAAGCCATCGGCGTCGGCGGCACGATTGCCCGGTATGCCGATGAAGGCCACGAAGTCATCGTCGCGGTCATGACCGGACATGGGACGGAAAGGCCCCATCCGCTGTGGCCGGAGAGCGTGTGGCACACGATCCGCGCGGAGGCCAGAGAGGCCCATGCGATCCTGGGCGTCCAAGAGACGATTTTTGAAGAGATTCCCGCGGTAACGGTAGCGGATCAACCGATCTGGAAGCTCAACAAGATCACGGCGAACATCGTCACCCTCGTGAAGCCCGACGTCATGTACGTTCCGTTCCCCATGGACCTGCACAAGGACCACCGGGACACGTTTCACTCATTCTCGGTCGCGTGGCGGACCTGTTCCGAAGCAGGGCAAAACGTGAAAGAGGTGTACACCTATGAAGTCACCGGAGAAACCCACTGGAACATACCGTACGTCGAGCAGGGGTTTCTGCCCAACGTGTGGGTGGACATTACCGATTACCTGGAGAGAAAGCTCAAGGCAGCGGAATGCTACCGCAGCCAGATGATGCCCGCTCCCCAAACCCGTTCGTTGAGAACCATTCGAGCCCTGGCCGAATGGCGCGGCTCCCAGATGAACATGCACGCAGCCGAGGCGTTCTATCTGGTGCGGAAGCTTTGGAATCGGTAGCTTCTCTACGCCGCGAAATTCTTCTCTGGCGTCCACCAAGATAGGCGTGATACTATAATTATTTTGCCTCTGGACCAAGGTGGTGACGTATCACCTTGACATGTGAGTTAGATTATCTTATTTAATCAACAGGTTGATTGACAAACATCGAGCGAGACGTGGAATGACGGAACCGGCGGAATTTACCTCAATACCCCCCAGTGTGCGGGCTGAAATCCTTGTGGAGGCCCTCCCATACATTCGAAACTTCTGGGGCAAGAGAATCGTCATTAAGTACGGCGGCAGCGCCATGACCGACCCCGAGCTCAAGAGGCGCTTTGCCGAAGACGTGGCTCTCATCAGCTTCATCGGTATAAAACCCGTCATCGTCCACGGCGGCGGACCACAGATAGGCCAACTTCTCCAGAAGATCGGAAAAGAGAGTCGTTTCGTCAAGGGGTTGCGAGTGACCGACGAAGAGACCATGGATGTGGTCGAGATGGTGCTCGTAGCCAAAGTGAACAAGGACGTGGTTTCCCTGATTAATCTTCACGGCGGCAAAGCAGTGGGCATCTCGGGTCGCGACGGCGGACTCATACAGGCGAAGAAGGCTCGCCCGGCACGCCTTGGGGACATCGACGAGGACCTCGGCCTTGTGGGCGATGTGGAGCACATCGATCCCGATCTCATAGCTTCTCTTGAGGCGCGGGGTTTCATTCCGGTCGTTGCCCCGGTTGGCGCGGGTCCGGGAGGCCAACCATACAACATCAACGCAGATACCGCAGCCGGCGCTCTCTCTGCAGCCCTCAACGCGGAGAAATTCATCCTGCTGACCGATGTCCCCGGAGTCAAGGGACCGGACGATGTTTTGATTTCGACGCTTTCCGAGGACGCGGCTGAACAGCTCATCCGGGATGGAGTCGCTTCCGGCGGGATGATCCCCAAAATCCGTTGCTGCTTGAATGCCTTGAGAGGCGGTGTGCCCAAGGCTCACATTGTTGACGGCAGAGCGCCCCACGCACTGCTCCTCGAGATGCTCACGGACGAAGGAATCGGCACGGAGATCGTGCGCGACAAGGCCCCCGGATTGTGACCGCGAAGCACGTCGGTTTTGAACTGCACTGACGAGTCCGGTTCGCTAAGGACAAGAAATTCGGTGCTCGGGAACGACCGGCTGCGCTGTCATGGCCGGAATTGATCTCCGGCGTTTGGGAAACCGATCCCGAGCCGACCGCGGCAGGAAGGAAGGGTGAGACGTTGAAGGATTTCATCGAATTGAACGGCAAGTACGTATTCAATACCTATGGCAGAACGCCCCTGATGCTCGTCGAAGGGAACGGATGTCGGGTGCGTGACAGTGAAGGCAGGGAATATCTTGACTTCATCGCGGGACTTGCCGCCTGTCCTTTGGGACACGGCCACGCGGAGCTCGCCCGCGCACTGTATGAACAGGCATCCAAGCTTATTCACGTCTCCAATCTTTTCCATATCGAGCCGCAGATCAAGTTGGCGCAGGTCCTGACCGAGCATTCCTTCGCGGATAAGGCGTTTTTTTGCAATTCCGGCGCGGAGGCGAACGAAGGCGCAATCAAGTTGGCCCGAAAGTTCTTCCACCAGCGGGGTGAGCACGACCGGTTTCACATCATTACGATGGAAGGTTCCTTTCACGGCAGAACCCTGGCGACCCTTGCGGCCACGGGACAGACCAAGTACAGGGACGGTTTCGAGCCTCACGTGACCGGATTCTCGCACGTGCCTTTCGGGGACATAGCTGCCCTCGAAAAGGCTGTTTCGCCGGAAACCGCCGCGGTCCTCATAGAACCAATCCAGGGTGAAGGCGGCGTGCGAGTGCCGCCCCAGGATTTCCTGGTAGATGTGCGGAATCTCTGCGACGACCGCAGATGTCTCCTCATGCTCGACGAGGTTCAGACCGGGATGGGGCGTACAGGGAAGCTTTTTGCCTACGAGCACTTCGGGATCAATCCTGATGTGGTGACCCTCGCCAAGGGAATCGCCGGCGGCGTCCCCATGGGAGCCCTTCTCGCTACGGACGGGGTAGCCGCTGCGTTCGTGCCGGGCACTCACGCGTCAACGTTCGGCGGCAATCCTTTGGCAGCGGCCGCGGGTCTCTTCGTGATCGGCGAGATCCTCTCCGGCGGATTCCTCGAAAGCGTCGTTGAAAAGGGGAATTATCTGAGGTCAAAGCTCAATGAGCTTGCTCAACGCCATGAAATCATCAGAGAAGTCCGCGGGATTGGGCTCATGCAGGCCGTGGACCTCGCAATTCCGGGAGCCGACGTTGTAGCCCGCATGCGCGAAGCAGGCGTGCTCGTCAATTGCACGTGTGAAACCGTATTGCGGTTCCTGCCTCCTCTCATCGTGACAGAAGCTGAGATCGACGAAATGGTGACCGCTCTGGATTCGGCACTGACACAAACCGCGGGAGGCCGACCATGAAGCCGGTCCGACACTGGCTGAGCCTCACGGACTATTCACGGGATGAGATCCTGGCGCTGCTCGCCAGATCGGGCGAGATCAAGCGAGGGATTCCAGGGAAAGGCCGGGAGAAACCTCTTGACGGGCGGGTGGTCGGTCTGATCTTTCAGAAGCCTTCGACCCGCACACGGGTTTCCTTTGAGGTCGGCATCCACCAACTCGGCGGACAGAGCATTTTCCTTAACTGGAACGATATTCAGATCGGCCGCGGGGAGCCCATTCGAGACACGGCGCGAGTCCTTTCACGATACCTTGACGCCATTGTCATCCGAACGTACGGCCACGACGTGCTGGAAGAATTCGCGCTGTGGGCTTCCGTGCCCGTAATAAACGCACTTTCGGATCTTCTCCACCCGTGCCAGGTACTCGGCGATCTCCTCACCCTTCAAGAGGCCGGTCTGGATGTGACGACCATGAAGGCTGCCTGGATCGGTGACGGCAACAACGTGGCCAATTCCTGGATCAATGCTGCGAGACGGTTGGGTTTTCGCCTTACTCTGGCCTGCCCTGAAGGGTACGATCCCGCGATCGGGTGGCACACGGATCGAATCGTGATTACCCGTGACCCTGTTGAAGCGGTCCGCGGCGCGGACGTGGTCTCCACGGATGTCTGGGCCTCCATGGGACAGGAAGAGGAAATCGACGAACGGAAGCACGTCTTCCAGGGCTATCAGTTGAACGCTGCGCTTCTGGCGCACGCATCCGCCAATGCCTACGTGCTCCACTGTCTTCCTGCACACCGCGGGGAGGAGATCACCGACGAAGTGATGGAATCGGAGCGCTCGCTGATCTGGGACGAGGCCGAAAACCGCCTTCATGTGCAGAAGGCGATTCTCGAGATGTTGCTGAGGCGGTGAGGCCGCCGACCCAAGCATGGCGCTTCGTACGGAATTTCCTAAGTTCGGTCACGCATCCTGATCAGTGGGGACGGCGTCCCTGCCGGCCACTACTGAATTACCGGCACGGAGGCCGGTCCTACCGATGGCCGGAGGATGGTGTCTGGAATACGCAACCGTATTTGTGCCCCAGAGTAATCAATGGTACCTTCTGCCCGATGACGCGAATGGAGCTTTACCTTGGAATCGATCCGGGAGGTTTCGTGAAGAATAAAAGAGTTGAGAAGATTGTCCTGGCCTATTCCGGCGGACTCGACACATCGGTGATTCTGCGCTGGCTCCTGGAGACGTACCAGTGTCCGGTGACGGCCTTTGCAGCCGATCTCGGCCAGGGGGAAGAGCTGGATTCCCTGGAAGAGAAGGCCAAGGCCACAGGTGCGGATTCACTCTACGTCTATGACCTTAAGGAAGAGTTCGTCCGCGACTTCGTCTTCCCCATGTTCCGGGCCAACGCCCTTTATGAAGGGAGCTACCTTCTGGGGACCTCCATTGCCCGACCATGTATCGCGAAGGCACAGATGGACGTTGCCGCCCGGGTCGGCGCGGATGCGGTGAGTCACGGAGCGACCGGGAAAGGGAACGATCAGGTACGGTTCGAGCTCACGTACCTTGCGATGAATCCCGAAATCACGATTATTGCGCCCTGGCGGGTCTGGGACATGCGATCACGCTCCGATCTGATGGCCTACGCGAAGAAACACGGCATTCCGGTCACCTCCACCGCGGAGAAACCATACAGCATGGATCGCAACCTGCTCCATCTCAGCTTCGAGGGCGGGATTCTGGAAGATCCGTGGGCAGAGCCGCCGAAAGAGATGTTCGTTCTTACGACCGATCCAACTGACGCTCCGGACAGCCCCGAGGAGCTGATCATATCGTTCGAGACCGGCGACCCGGTAGCCATCGATGGAAAAAGGTTTCCTCCCGCGGAGCTTCTTGCCGAGCTCAATGCCATTGCAGGCCGCAACGGCGTGGGGCGGGTCGACATGGTGGAGAACCGGTACGTGGGCATGAAGAGTCGAGGCGTGTATGAGACTCCCGGCGGGACGCTTCTCCTCGCGGCAAGACGGGCGTTGGAATCCATAACCCTCGACCGCGAGGTGGCTCATCTCAAGGACGAATGGGTTCCGAGGTACGCATTCCTCGTCTATTCCGGGTACTGGTTTGCGCCGGAGCGCACGATGCTTCAGGCTGCCATCGACGAGGCCGCTGCCGTGGTTTCCGGCGACGTGAGACTCAAGCTCTACAAGGGCAATTGCACCGTGACGGGCAGGCGCTCCGACCGATCGCTCTACGATGAGCGGCTCGCGACCTTCGAAGCGGATCAGGTCTATTCACAGGCCGACGCGGAGGGCTTTATCCGCCTGAACGCATTGAGACTCAGGGTTCGCTCGCTCATGGAGCAGCGGAGCAAATAGAGAACTTCCTTGCCCGGTGTCGGGCACAGCGAAGGGTGATAATGAGCCGGGAAGGGACTGGTTGCAGGAAGTCGCTCCCCGGTCCTTCCTAGGATCCACGAGGACGGGATGCCGGTCGACCGCACCAAAAGCCCGACAAAACGGCAGGCCGCGGAGAAATCCGCGGGAATACGAAAGGGACGCTTCAAGGCCGGAATGGATCCGGAGTTTGCCCGATTCAATGCGTCCATTTCCTTTGACAGGCGTCTCTTCGCGCAGGACATCGCAGGAAGTCTGGCCCATGTGAGGATGCTCGGTCAGCAGGGGATCATAGACCCGAAGGATGCCCGGAGCATAGAGAGAGGCCTCAAGCAGGTCCTTGCCGATATAGAGGAAGGGAAGCTCACGTTTCGAGAGGACCTCGAAGACGTTCACATCAACGTGGAGGAAGGACTGAAGCAGCAGGTCGGCGACGCTGCGGGAAAACTCCACACCGCGAGGAGTCGCAACGATCAAGTTGCCTTGGACCTCCGCCTCTACCTGCGCGAGCAGTGCCGACTCGTCAGAGCCGACCTGCTGCGGCTCATGAACGAGCTCGTCGTGGGCAGTGAGCGCCATATCGACGTGATCATGCCGGGATACACGCATCTGCAACGAGCGCAACCAGTGCGGCTCTCACACCATCTCATGGCATACTTCGAGATGTTCCGCCGCGATTGGGAACGCTTCGCCGGGGCTGAATGTCGTATGGACGAAATGCCCCTCGGGTCCGCGGCTCTGGCTGGGACCACGTTTCCCATTGACCGGGACTTCGTGGCCGCGGAACTGGGATTCAGTCGCGTGGGGGCCAATTCCATGGACGGTGTTTCCGACCGTGATTTCGCTCTCGAATTCCTCTTCGACGCGTCGATGGTGATGATGCACCTTTCGCGCCTCTGCGAGGAGCTGATCCTCTGGTCGTCATCGGAGTTCGGTTTTTGTGCGTTGCCCGACGCGTACTGTTCAGGATCGAGCATCATGCCGCAGAAGAAGAACCCCGACGCGTGCGAGCTCGTTCGCGGCAAAACGGGTCGGGTCTATGGGGATCTCATCGCTCTGTTTACGACGATGAAGGCGCTTCCCCTGACGTACAACAAGGACCTTCAGGAGGACAAGGAGCCGGTCTTTGACACGGTGGACACCGTTCGAAGCTCGCTGGCCGTTACGGCCGGACTCCTGCCCGGGATTGCATTCCACTCGGATCGCATGCTGGAAGCGGCATCGGAAAGATCGCTCGCGGCTACGGACCTGGCCGACGCCTTGGCACGGCAAGGGATTCCGTTCCGGGAAGCCCATTTCAAGATCGGTGCGATCATTCGCGGCGAAATGTCGGGAGAAAGCATCGAAGGAACGAACCTGAAAGCGCCGACTCCGGAAGAGATGGTCGAAGCGAGGAATCATCGGGGCGGCACATCGAGGAGGAGCGTGCTGGAGCAGATCGAGGCCGCTCGGTCTTTCCTGGGGCAGCATGCCCAGGCCGTGAGCACGCGGGCGCCTCGGGGACCGCGAAAGAGGAAGGGTTGAGGATCGGCCGTGGTCGAATCTGGATGCTTGTGCTCTGGTGCGCTCTCGCCGGCTGCGGATACAAAACGAACCCGAGACCGGCGGCGGCCACCATTCCGGGGGAGATCACTATCGTGAACGCTCAGGCCTATCCGGACCGGGTGGTGCTCAGATGGCCGGTTCCACTGACCAACGCGGACGGCTCGCGGTTTCAAGACATTTCCGGGTTCAAAGTCTATCGGGCCACGCTGAAACCGGACGAGAAATGCGAGGACTGCGAAAAGAAGACGGTTCACGCAAACGTGGATTTTCAGAGCCCGGTCAGTGCCACCATAGACAAGGGAGAAGTCGCATACTCGGATACGAGAGTGACCCCGGGAAATCTGTATTCGTATTCGGTCAGCGCCTACAACCTGAAAGGTCGAGAGGGCGAGTGGAGCCCGGAGGTGACGGTGCCGTTCGAGGAGCCGCCGCCCGCGCCGGAAGGACTGAGGGCATCGGCTCAATCGAACGGAATCCTGCTGGAGTGGGCTCCGTCTCCTCGCCCCGACGGCAACCGCGGTTTTCGCATCTACCGAGGGGCCTCAGACAAGATCGACGAGATGAAGCTGATCGCAAGTCCCAAACCGGAGGAGACCTCCTTTGTCGACACCGACGTGGAAAAGGGAAAGACTTACTACTACGTCGTGCGGTCGCTTCGTATGAATCGCGGGATTTCCCAGGAGTCACGGCTTTCACCTGTCGTGAGCGTTCTCTTTCCCGAAATTCACGCTCAGGCGCCGGAGAACGTCAAGACGATGACCACGCCACGCGGGGTGGAGGTTTTTTGGGACACGGTCAAGATTGACAAGGAGGAATCCCGTTACAATGTCTACCGGTCCGAAGGACGCAAAATGTTCGTGAGGATCAACGCCGAGCCTCTTCTGGGGAAAAAGTACACGGACACGACGGTTGTAATGGGGAAGACTTACCGCTACGCTGTTACCGCCTTTCCGAAAGGAAAGCCGGAATTCGAGTCGAGTCGAAGCGCTTCGGGGTCCATATCATTTACACGTTGACCGAGAATCCAGATGCACTACTTCCAGTATCACGACAACGAGCTCTATTGCGAAAACGTTCCCCTCGTCAAACTCTGTGACGAAGTCGGAACCCCGGTGTTCGTATATAGCCGCGCCACGGTCGAGAGGCATTTCAGGATCTTCGAGGAACCTTTCGCTTCCACGGATCATCTGATCTGTTACTCGATGAAGGCAAATTCCAATCTTGCCATCCTCCGTATTTTCGCCAACCTCGGCGGGGGTGCGGACATAGTCTCGGGAGGCGAGCTCTACCGAGCCTTGCAAGCCGGTGTGGACCCTTCCCGGATCGTCTATTCCGGTGTCGGAAAGAAGTCATCGGAAATCGACGAAGCACTCGATGCCGATATCCTCATGTTCAATGTGGAATCGGAGGCGGAGCTTGTGCTGCTCGATCGGCGGGCCCAAGCCATGGGCAAACGGGCGAGGATAGCCCTCCGGGTCAACCCCGATGTCGATCCGTTGACGCATCCGTACATATCCACGGGCCTGAAGAAGAATAAATTCGGCATCGCCATGGAGAGCGCTGTGGCGCTCTACCTGAGGGCGAAGGCCATGAAGGGGATCGAACCGGTCGGCGTGGACTGTCACATCGGCAGTCAACTCACCGAGCTCTCCCCGTTTCTGGAAGCGGTAGACCGGCTCAAGGGCCTCGTGGCCACGCTCAGATCGGAGGGTATCGACGTCCGCTATCTTGACATCGGCGGTGGACTCGGTATCCCGTACGACGAGGAAGAGACACCGCCTCCAGCCGAGTACGGAGCCGGAATCCTGAAATCTGTGGCGGACATGAACGTCAAGCTCATCCTCGAACCGGGTCGTCTCCTGGTAGGCAATGCCGGCGCGCTGGTCACTCGTGTTCTCCACCGAAAAGCAGGGCCGGGAAAGCAGTTCGTGATCGTTGACGCGGGCATGAACGATCTTATCCGCCCCAGCCTGTACAAGGCTCATCACGCAATATGGAAGGTGATGAAACGGTCGGAAGAAGCGGACGAGGCCGACCGTTTCGTGGCCGACCTGGTTGGGCCGATCTGCGAATCCGGCGACTTCCTCGCACAGTCGCGGGAAATGGAATGCGTGGACTCCGGGGACCTGCTCGCGGTAATGAGCGCCGGCGCATACGGCTTTTCCATGTCGTCCAATTACAATTCCCGACCCAGGGCTGCCGAGGTGCTGGTTGACGGAGACACGTTCTTCGTCATCCGTCGTCGGGAGACGTACGAAGATCTGATTCGTGGCGAACTTATCCCCCCGGTTGTTTGTCAATCAACCTGAAGGAGCAAAAGATGTTTTCAGGCGCTTTTACAGCAATAGTGACACCCTTCAAGGATGGCCGCGTGGACGAGGCGGGCCTCAAGAGATTGATTCGATTCGGCATTGACGGTGGGATAAGCGGTCTGGTTCCCTGCGGCACGACCGGTGAGTCCCCGACGCTGAGCCACGCGGAACACAACGCCGTGGTCGAGCTTACGGTCAAGGAGGTGGCCGGTCAGGTGAAGGTCATTGCCGGAACCGGCTCCAACAGCACCGAAGAAGCGATCGCCCTTACCCGTCATGCTGAGAAGGTCGGGGCTGACGGCGCCCTGCTGGTGACGCCCTACTACAACAAACCCACCCAGGAGGGATTGTTCCGCCATTACAAGGCAATTGCGGAGTCGGCGAGCATTCCCCTCGTGGTGTACAACATTCAGGGACGCACGGCCGTTAATGTGGAAACCGCCACCATGGTGCGTCTCTCGCAGATCCCGAACATCGCGGGAGTGAAGGAGGCTTCGGGCTCCATCCTCCAGATGAGCGAGGTCATTCGTCTCTGCGGTCCTGACCTGGACGTGCTCTCCGGAGACGACCAAATGACGTTCCCGCTCATGGCTCTCGGCGGGAAAGGGGTGATTTCGGTGGTGACGAACATCGTACCCCAGAAGATGTCCGCTCTCGTCAAGCATATGCTGGAAGGAAGAATCGCGCAGGCACGGGCCCTTCATTTCGAGATCTACGAACTGTGCCAGGCCATGTTCCTTGAAACCAATCCCGTTCCGGTCAAGGCCGCTCTCGGGCTCATGGGCAAAATCGAACCGGAATATCGACTGCCGCTCTGCCCGCCGTCAGAGGCGAATCTCGAGAAACTGAAGGGCGTCCTCGAGAAGTACGAGCTGCTGCCTTGATGGAACGTCGCTTGCGTGGCGCGCGTGCCCGGTCGATCAGTCGGCCGACGGCAAAAACGGCGGTGGAAATGCCATTACCTGTCAGAATGAATGAGGTTCACAAGGAAGTCTCGGCAGTTCCACAATACCGCTCCCCTCCAAAATATGGCGCATCGAGGCGCTCTTTGCTTCCGATCTCCGAAGCGGAGCCACGGAGTGTCGACCGAAGCAGAGGGCTTTCACGCTTCGTTGTGCCCAAGTGCAGGTATGAAGGGATTATGCGATGAAGATAGCAGTGAGCGGCGCAGCCGGACGGATGGGAAAGCGAATACTGGCGCTGGCCCATGAGCATCCCGGCGTGGAGATCACCGGCGCACTCGAAGCGCCAGGCCATTCCGCGCAGGGGAGTGATGCCGGAGACGTGGCCGGCATCGGTTCCATTGGGGTGCCGATAACCGACAATGTGGACCGGGTCTTGGAGAACTGTGACGTTCTCGTGGACTTCTCGTCCCCCGCGGTCTCGGTAAGAAACGTCAGGGGGGCTGCGGAAGCGAAAAAGGCCATCGTGGTGGGAACTACCGGCTTTTCCGCGGATCAAAAGAAAGAGATGGATGAAATCGGTTCACGGACCAGGTGCCTTATCGCGCCGAACATGAGCATGGGCGTAAATTTGCTCTTCAGCATCGCCGGTCGAGTGGCCCGGGCCCTCGGGGACGAATACGACGTGGAAATTGTCGAAGCCCACCATAGAATGAAGAAAGACGCTCCAAGCGGCACCGCGAACAAGCTTGCCGAAGTGATCGCGTCAGCGCTGGACAGGGACTTGGCCGTGTGCGGGGTCCACGGAAGGAGCGGCCTGGTGGGCGAAAGAACCGCAAAGGAAATCGGCGTGATGGCCTTGCGCGGTGGAGATATTGTGGGTGAGCACACGGTCATGTTCGTCACCAACGGCGAGCGGATCGAGTTGACTCACCGGGCTCACAGCCGGGACGCCCTTGCCAGGGGCGCAATCCGGGCCGCTGTCTGGGTGATTTCCCAAGCCGACGGAGTCTATGACATGCAGGATGTCCTGGGATTGAGGGGAACGGAATGAGAAGAGTGCGGTTTCGCGCTGATGGATCGGTCCGGGAAGGTGGAGTGGAAGGGCAAGGCATACGCCCGCTGCAGGCCGACGCGGCCGGCAGGGTCTATCGGCTCGATGAGGTACGGCTGATGCCGCCGTGCACGCCGTCCAAGATCGTTGCGATTGGACTGAATTACCTGGATCACGCCAAAGAAATGGGTGTCAAGGTTCCCGATGAACCGCTTCTCTTCTTGAAACCCTCATCGAGCGTGATTGGGCCCGGAGATCCGATTCTGCTCCCTCCGCAGAGCGAGCGGGTCGATTTCGAAGCCGAGCTTGCCGTGGTCATCGGAAGGACCGCTCGCAACGTTCCCGCGGCCTCGGCGGCTGATTTCATTCAGGGCTACACGTGCCTGAACGACGTGACCGCGCGGGACCTCCAGAGCAAGGACGGGCAATGGACGCGGGCCAAGAGCTTCGATACCTTTTGTCCCATCGGTCCGTGGATCGAAACCGAGCTGGACCCGTCCGACCTCGAGATTGAGCTCTATCTGAACGGGGAACGGAAACAGAAGTCTCGGACGTCCAACCTCATCTTCAATCCGTTTCAGCTCGTGGAGTTCATTTCCTCGGTCATGACGCTCTATCCGGGAGATGTCATCGCGACCGGAACCACGTCGGGCATCGGTCCCATGAAGGCTGGAGACTCCGTGGAAGTGAGAATCGAAGGGATCGGTTCCCTGATCAATGGGGTTCGGGAGCCCTAGCAATGAGCACGCTGGCGTTCATCGGGTTCGGGTCCAACCTCGGTGACAGGAAGGCCCAGTTCGACGCAGCGGTCGCTGCCGTGCGAGCAGTGCCGCAGACGGCCGTGCTCCGGTGCTCGAGCCTCTACGAAACCGAACCGGTCGGCCTTGTGGACAACGGCCCGAGCTTTCTCAACGCGGTCGTGGCTATTGAAACGACCCTGAGTCCCGACGAATTGATGGGCAGGATGCGGAGTATCGAGTTGGACCTCGGCAAATCGTCCGGCCATCGAAGCGACTTGTCGCGGCAGATCGATCTGGATCTCCTACTGTACGGTGAGGAGGTCATCGATGGTCCGATCCGGGTTCCGCATCCGAGAATGCACCAGCGGGCTTTCGTCCTTGCTCCCCTCGCGGAGATAGCGCCGAAAATCCGGCATCCGGTTTTGAACAGGGAAATGGAGACCTTGCTTCTCGGCCTTCCGATGGCGGAACGCGAAGGTGTTCGACCGTGGCAGCCTTCACCACGAACAGAAAGGTGACATGATCGTGGTAAAGTGGCTCGCAATAGCTCTTCTCCTCTATGGAGTGTTCAAAGCGGCGACCTGGCTCATCCGCAGCGCGTGGCGCGAGCTGCCCCGAGCCGTTGCCGAACCCCCAGCGGATGCCGCTGTCAGAGAGATGTTCCGAGACCCCGTGTGCGGCGTGTACATATCCGGAGACACGGCCCTCTCCGCCCTTTCCCGCGGGCGACGCGTTTATTTCTGCTCTGATGAGTGCAGACGAAAATTTCTCGATGGCGCCTGGTGACCTCGAATGACAGCCAAGGTCCAGACGGCAAAGATCCTGATTGCAGACGACTCGGAGATCCTCAACAACATGCTGAAGGATGTATTCGAGGAGCACGGATTCGAGGTGGTTCAGGCATTCAACGGCGCGGAATGCAAGGCGGTGTTTCTCAAAGAAAATCCTGACCTCTCGCTCATCGACATCAATATGCCGAGAGTCGACGGCATAGAAGCGCTGCGCTTCATCAAGGAGAAAGCTCCCAGCGCGCTCGTGGTGGTCATGACGGGAGTGGGAAGCGCCGACGTGGCGGTGAAGACCATGAAACTGGGCGCGGACGACTACCTGACTAAGCCGTTCTCGGCCCCGGAGGTGGTTGAGCTCGCCAACAAACTCCTCGAACGGCGTCGCGAAGCCGAGGAGACGGAAAAACTCAAGAGGCAGGTTCGTGAGACCGAACGGTACCTGGCGCACCTCACCGAAATTATCAATGAAGCGCTCATAACGACCGACCCTCGGGGGGGAATCCAGTTCATGAATCGAGCCGCCACATCCCTGTGGGGCTACACTTTGGAGGAATTGAAAGACAAGGATATACACTTCCTCATCAGAGGCGAGGCCCGAACGCTGCTCTATCGCGATCTGGTCAAGGATACGATGAGGCTGGGCAAGTTCGAGGGCGAATTCACCTTCCGGCGGAAAGACAAGGGGAACTTCCCAGGATATCTCTCCTCTTCGGTGATCAAGGACGGCAAGCGTGTGAAGGGGATCGTTGTCGTCGTAGCCGACCTGACACGGCTCCATGAGGTGGAGCGACGCCTCAAGCAGTCGGAGAAGCTTGCATCCCTCGGCAAGGTGGTAGAGGGAATTGCCCACGAGGTCAGGAATTGTCTCACTTCCATCGGCGGATTTACCCTGCGTCTGCGCAAGGCCACGGCCTCGGATCCTCTCTGCGCCAACTACACGAGCATCATTCTCGGCGATGTGTCTCGCCTGGAACAGATGGTCAAAGATATCGAGGAGTACGTCACCTTCTCGAAATTCTACTCCTTCAAGTTCGTCAAGGCCGACCTGGTGGCCCTGATTGAGCGGGCCCGAGACAGAGCAACGCGAATCGTACCCGGAAGCATTGCGGATTCGGTGCGCTTCAGCGTCGAGGCTGAACGGGACTTGCCGAAGGTCAGTGTCGATCCCGTGGCTATAGAAGAAGTCTTCTTCCATCTTATCAAGAACGCGTACGAGGCGATGCCCGACGGAGGTCGCCTCAGGGTGAAGGTGAAGAGGCTCCCCGCGACCGTGTGCGTCTCGTTCACCGACACAGGCCAGGGAATTTACGAGAAAGACTTGACGGAGGTTTTCAATCCCTTCTTCACATCGAAGACTGCGGGCGCGGGAATGGGGTTGAGCAAGGTGTACCTGCTGGTGGAAGAGCACCGTGGAACGGTGAGTGTGACCTCGGAGATCAACAAAGGCACGACCTTCGAGGTATACTTGCCCCTGGAGCGGCTCATGACAGGGCTTAATCCGTGGGAGACAGCCTCCCGCACCGGCCCGTTCAAATGAGGCTTCCGGGACATATTGGCGTCGTTCCTCAAGGCCGACGTCTGCTCAGGTTGGTTTGTCCGATTCGATCGCTCGGAGCGGAATCGGAGTCGTCACATGATCATCCGACTTCTTGTTGGGTGCACCCTTTGGGCGGCATTCATGGGAGAAGCGGTGGAAAGCGCGTGGGCGGATGTGTACATGCGTGTCCACCAGAACGGAACCAAGGAGTTTACCAACCGGCCGTCGGGGCCCGGGTGGATCTTTTACATGACCGAGTCGGGGCACCAGCCGGTGATCCAGATGGTCAAGGCAGGCAAGCCCAAGAGCATTGATGAGATCATTGCTGAAATAGCAGAGAAGTTCTCCATCGACGCCAGTCTGGTGAAGGCCATCGTTAAGGCTGAATCCAACTGCGACCCGGCCGCAGTGTCGTCGAGGGGAGCCCGAGGACTCATGCAATTGATGCCGGCCACGGCCAGGGAGCTCAATGTGACCAACTGCCTGGACCCGAAGGAGAACATCGTCGGAGGCGTAAGGTACATCAAGGGTCTCCTGGCATCGTATGGGGATCTCAGGCTTGCGCTGGCCGCGTACAATGCGGGGCCCGGCACCGTGAAGAAATACGCGGGGATACCCCCGTACCGCGAAACCATCAACTACGTAAAGCGGGTTATCAAATACTACAACGAGTTCAAGAAGAACCCGGACCTGCGAACAACCGGAGGGTGATCCTCCCCGACGCCGAGAGTACATGACAAGATATTTGCCGAACTTCCTGACCTTGGGACGACTGATTCTGGTACCTCCCATCATCGTGCTGCTGTTTTTCCCGGGAAGACTGCCGTCCGCCCTGGCCGCGGGGCTCTTTTTTCTGGCATCTTTGACGGATTTCCTGGACGGCTTCATCGCCCGGCGATTTGGAGTGGAATCGTCCTTCGGCCGGTTCCTCGATCCTATTGCGGACAAGGTGCTCGTCACGTCCTCGCTGATCATGCTCATTGCCCTGGGCCGCATCGAGGCCTGGATCGTGATGCTGATCATTTCCAGGGAAGTGGCGGTGAGCGTGCTCCGAGCCACCACCAAAACGTGGGACACCACGCTAAAGCCGAGTCCATGGGGGAAGCTCAAGACGGTGTTTCAGTTCGCAGCCATCGTACCTCTTATCATTCATTACCAATACACGATCGTGATACCGATCAATTTCCACCGACTCGGTATGGGAATCATCTATGTAGCGCTTGTACTCACCATTTGGTCCGGGGTCGACTATTTCGTCCGCTTCTACCGGGCTAATGCTGTTCGGGAAAACGGTGAGGGTTCCTCGAAGCGTTGATTTGAGGCTTGGCCAACCGAGGGGAGGGGAATCTTTCACCGGCGCGTCTTCACACCGAGGGCGGGCCGTTTGCGCATGCTCGGAAACGGTTGACGAAACGGTGAGCCGGGTGTTAAATTTCATGAATTCCTTGCGACATGTTGTTTGAAAGGAGCGGAGCTTGCCGCTCACGCTTCTCAGGGTCTTTCCCCAATCACTCCAAGAGCGACGGCGGATATGATGATGCCAACCGGAATAATAAGGGATCACACCTACATGAGACACGACATGGGGGACCATCACCCTGAGAGTCCCCAGCGTCTCGAGGTTATCTATCAGATGATCGACGAACTGGGCCCGGAGCTCAATATTCTCGAAATACCCTGTCGAGAAGCGTCTCTGGAAGAAATAGCAACCAATCACGATCCCCGGTACGTGAACATCATCGCCGCTACATCAGGACGACCGAGCACCTTTCTCGATCCGGACACCTCCGCGTGCGCGCATTCCTGGGACGCCGCGTCCCGAGCGGTGGGCGGGCTTTTCAACCTGATAGACGCCATCATGGACGGGCGGGTGCGCAACGGTTTTGCACTCGTAAGGCCGCCGGGACACCATGCCGAACGCCGCAGAGCCATGGGCTTCTGCTTCTTCAACAACGTGGCGCTGGCGGCCCGATACGCGCTCGGCCATCACGGCCTGGAACGGGTGGCCATCGTGGACTGGGACCTTCACCACGGGAACGGGACCCAGAATTCTTTCTACGAGGAGCCGCGGGTACTGTTCGTCTCCACGCATCAATTCCCGCACTACCCTGGAACCGGGTCTGTCAGAGAAGTCGGCCACGGCCCCGGCGAGGGGTACACGGTTAACGTCCCTCTGTCCGCGGGAGCCGGTGACATGGAATACCTCACCGTTTTCCATGTGCTGGTAGCTCCGCTCCTGGAAGCGTACCAGCCCCAACTGATCCTCGTTTCTGCCGGCTTCGACGCGCACGAGCGGGATCCCCTGGGCGGAATGAACCTTTCCGACGAGGGCTACGAGCAGATGGCTCAGGTTCTCATGCACCTGGCCGCAGAATTCTGCTCCGATCGATTGATACTGACGCTCGAGGGCGGGTACCATCTGACTGCGCTGCGGAATTCGGTCGGCCGCGTCCTGAGGAGCCTTTCCACGTATGATCCCGACAATGGGGCCGTCCCGTTGCCGCCCTCCGTGGAGATGCTGGGTTCCTCATTCAGGGGCAGGTTGAGAGACGTGCTCAACACCCATCGGAAGTATTGGCCCAGCTTGCCCTCACTGTAAGAATCGGCCGCATTTGCACGTGTAAACCCACACTGGGACGGAACATCTTCATGCACGGAATACTCCTCGTCGACAAACCCGAAGGGGTGACGTCAAACGATGTGGTACGTTTGGTCAAGAATCGTGTCAAGCCCGCAAAGGTCGGGCACACGGGAACCCTCGATCCGGCTGCTTCGGGTCTGCTGGTCATTCTGATCGGAGCCGGGACCCGCTCACTGGATTACCTCAATGAAAACCCCAAGAGATACCTCTTAACCGTCCGGCTCGGCGAAGAGACCGACACCGATGATCGCGACGGAGCCGTCCTCCGGACAGCGGACCCGTCGGGCTTGACCGTAGAGCAGATTGAAGAGTCGCTCCATCCTTATCGAGGTGTCATCGACCAGGTGCCTCCACACTATTCGGCCATTAAGCGGGAAGGCACGCCCATGTACAAACTGGCGAGGAAAGGCGTCTTTCCGGACCTGGCTCCTCGCAAGGTCGAGATCAGTTCTCTCACCCTGCTCGGCTGGTCCCCGCCTCTGCTCGAGCTGGACCTCGTCTGTTCCAAGGGCACGTATGCTCGCGCCCTGGCCAGAGATATAGGCCGCGACCTGGGGGTGGGCGCAAGACTTGAATGCCTCCGGAGAACAGCCGGAGGTTCCTTCGACGTCGAGAACGCCATCACCTTTGACGAGATCAAATCCGGGGGCGCAGAAACCGTGGCGTCTCACCTGATCGGCTTATCGAAGGCGCTCGCGCACATACCCGATCTTCAAGCAACGGCCGCAGAAGTCAAACGCCTCATGCGTGGCGGTCAGGTGGTCGTGCCCCGATCGCGGCTGCCGCTTGCCGGCGCGTCCAATAACCACGTCTCGCGGGTATACAAGATATCGTCGGACAACGGCAGCCTGCTCATCCTCGTTTCCCTCGAACCAAAAGCGACCGAGCTTCTCGTCCGCCCTGCCAGGGTCTTCAACACCTTGGGTGACGAGTAGCGCGGAAGCCTCATCAGTCTTGCATTCCTTGATGTAGGCTCCACCAGACGGTCGCCTTCCGAAAGACCTTCACGCGAATCGCCGGAAACGATGAAGCTTTCGAGACGTCAGCGCCGCGAGATGGGTTGACTGCCGAGGGTGGCGTGAAGTATGGTCTCCGGGAGGAAGAACCGGCCACTGTCAAGCATCTGACAAGAATTCTCGCGTCGGGGGGCGCATGTCGGAACCTACCGCAATCTTTTCTGATTTGCAGATATCATCCAACAATTCCGATCACCGGGGGGAACGGGCACGGCAATCCGGGGGTATGCCTCAAGATTGCGGCAAAACAAACGATTTCCGCTTTGGGGAGGAATGTCGATGAACCTTGAACATGTGGACAAGGTGAAGAGGGTTTGCCTTAAATCTGAGGCTGCCAGGGCAAAACTGGGGTCCGGTCCAAGCCTCACTTCCACGTGTGAGCGATTCTGGGCCGAGGAGTTCCCGGCCGACTATCTTGAGCACAACAAACCGCTCGATCTCGGCAGCGCCGACTTGCAGGGTCTGGTGCTCGTCGCCGGGGAGCCCCTCATTGGAGCCAACCTTCGGAGAGCCAATCTGGACCGGACCACATGGATAAGGACTCGGATCGAGGGGGCGGATCTCACGGCCGCAAGTCTGCGCGGATCCCGGGTGGACGCAATGTGTGACCGCACAAGCTTTCGGGAGGCAGATCTGTCCGGGGCCACCATTTCGCTCTTTGGATTCGGAGCCAAGTTTGTCGATATGAGCTCGGCAAATCTGAGTGAAGCAGTCTTTGTCGTGAGCTTCGTGACTCCCCGAATCAATTTCACCGGCGCCACGATGCGTGGTTGTCACGTGGTCTTTGGTGAACTTCAGGCGGGAAACCAGACAATCAAAACCACGGCGGGGCAAGCCGAGTTCCTCAACAGTCTGAGCGAGGAGCAGAGCTCTCAAATTGTGCTGGGACCGAAACAGGCAGAGTCGGAACAAGTGACGCCGTCCAAATCGAGCGGAAGTGGCTGCTTCATCGCCACGGCCGCCTGTGGATCGGATCAAGCCGATGATGTCGTCCATCTGAGGCTCTTCCGGGACACGATTTTAGTGCGCGCAAAGACCGGGCGATCATTCATCGCGGCGTACGAGCTCTTTTCCCCCCCGCTTGCACGGCTGATTGCCGGTTCCCCCGATGCCGCGAAGTTCGTTCGTGGTTTCGTAGTCCGGCCGGCGAGTCGCCTTGCAGATTGGCTCCTCCAGAGGAACGGAACGGCAACCGACCGGCATCGGGAATAGGCAGAGGCCCATGAGGTCACGGCCGAGAACGTTGCGTTAGAGCGTGTCCGTTATCGCCGGCCGGCAGGATTTTTCGTCAGATTCTCCGGCAACCTGCGAATGATTCAACAAGCGCATGTTCACTTCCGAAGCTCAAGGGGGGCATTTCCGCGAAAAACATGACCGCGAAACTGAAGCTGCACACGGGGTGGGGAATGAGGAGAATCCCCGTTCGTCAGGGTCTTGACGAAGCTTCATTCACGAATCCTGATCACTCTAAACAGGTCTTCAAAGTGTGTCTCGTGTCCTAACGACACGTGAAATGACGCACACGAAACAGGTTTGGCCAAGTGGCGTAAAATTGGCCGAGCTGTGACGGCGGAAGGCATAATCCGATTGGCATGGAGAGGGACGCGATGCTCGAAATCATACTGCTCATCGTCGGGATTGTGAAAGCCGTTCGGCGACCCAGGCTAAGAAGGCTCACCGCTGAGGATTTCCCTTCCGTGGACCCGGTGAAGTTTCGAGAGTGGCAGCAAGCACAGCTCAACGCGACCGACATCTTTCTCTGGGCGACATGGGGAGCATTTTGCGTCAAGCTGTTTCTGAGCGTAATGGCGGGTGCAGCGGGCGGAATGTCCCTGGAAGGCCAACTCGTGTTCATAGTCCTCATTCTCGGCGGATGGATCACCGGGCTCATCGTGGCAGGCGTCCACGCCAAGAGGGCTGATAGACTCAGGGTCGCAGCGGGAATCGTTTGGCCCAATTGATCTATTTTTTCACCAGTGTCCCTCGTACATCACGTTGGATGAGTCGAATATCCACCGCCGTGATTGGGCGTAAGGGGTAGGGTCGGCTCCAGCGCCGGCCACACGCGTAAGGTCAGTGTCATCATGATTCTCTTGTTCTATGTCTTGCAGATTATCGAGGCGGCGTTAGTCTACGGTTTGCTGAAGATCCTTCTGCATATGGTCGGCATTCCGATTCCCCCGTTCGGTTCCGGAGTCTTCATACTATTTGTCCTACTCTGGCCCTCCATCATTGCCCCGTTCCTCCGTCCAGGCCTGCAAAAGATCCCGCTTATCGGAGATCTCCTGAAAATAGTGCCGCTGATCTGGTTCGATCGGTGCGGGACAGGACGAAGGGACGTCCGAGGGCCGAGACACGAATACATCGGTGTTTCCGGGGAGAAGTGCCCCTCTCGGCCACGTCAAATCAGCGGCTCATGAGCAGACCGGTCTCCCGAGCGATCCTGCCGAGGTTGTGCCCGCGGACATCGAAAAGGACATTCTCGGGGGACACTTCTCAAAGGCAGGCATTTGCATCAAGTACGCCGTCTCGCCGGAGGAATTTGATCGGTATTGTGGTATCCTTCTCAACCGCGGCAAGCTGACCCGGCAAATTCACGACCGCCTTATCGCGGGCCAATTGGCTGGAGCGCTCTCCCAAGCAGCCGGCGCTCTGTCACCTGAGGAGAGGGCTCGGCGCCGCAAGCGCACGGTCATGGGAGTCGGCCTTATTGTCGTGGGTGTATCGCTTCACCTGGCCGGTCCGAACCACACTGCGATTGCCCAATACCTCGGCATGGACAAAGGCGCTGTTGCATTCTGGACCCTGTTCGGAGGCTGCCTTGCCCAGGGTGTGGGATGCGGAATGGTCGCCGCAGCGAAAGGCTACAGTCCCCTGTTGGGGGCATTGGGACTCCTGAGTTGCATCGGCTCTCTCATCGTGCTGTTCTTGCCGAATCGGGGCCGGTCCGGGTCCATTGTTACGATTCCGCCTGACAATGCGATCGCTCCTGCGGCGCCTCCGGCCGCAAGGTCCGAGCCGACTCACCGGACCGATTTTCGGTGTATAGGTTGCGGAAAAGACCCGGCCACCAATGTGAAAGACGGCAAACGATACTGCAATGACTGTCTCCGGAGGCTATTTCCGGACGCGGTTACCATACAGCGTAGCGCGGCACAGACCCCTGTGGGTGGTTCAATTGTGCCAGACCACAAAACATTACCAAGAGGGGGAGAAATCATGACCGACGACCTGATCACCACCGAGAATCTATCCAAGGAACTGCTGAAGTCAGTCTTTGATGCAGCTTTTATGGATGCGTCCTACGACAAGGATGGAGACCTCCTCATTCAAGAGAAGTGCCGCTGTTTCTTGTTTCCGGACCAGGAAAAGCGCCGTATTCGTCTTCACACGCAGTTCGGCTTCAAACCGAGCTCCAGTGAGTTGCAGAGGCTGGAGTGCGCCAATCTGATCAACAAGGACTACATCCTCGTGCGTGCAGCTGTCGGCCGCAACAACACGCTCCTGTTCACGTACGACGTCTCCCTGGATGGCGGGGTGTCCAAGAAGGCACTGGTCCTGCTCGTCAAACGTTTCTGTTCCATTCCCCACACAGCCGTCTCCGACTATGGGGCTGATATCATCGAATAAGGGCGTGCAGCAAGGGGAGAGCCGCCATTGGCAGGGGCTCGCACGATAGCCGATTGAGCACCCTTCCTCCGCGAATTCCTTCGTCGAAAGGGTCTCCAGTCATAAAATCACACGAATGAAATGCCGTAGACTTCTCTGGGACGGAACGGCCGTGACACGGCGATGAGGCTGTTGACGTGCAGTTTCGTCCCCATAAGAAGTCCGGTAATCCCACGTGGTCCCGATCCCGCCCCGCCTCGACTCCTAACTTACCGCTTTTACGATTGAACCCAAACATTTTCCTAAAAGTTGATAACATTCCGGGTGAATACTCATCTAAGTATCAAGAGGGGACAACTTGATTCACCCCTCTCCACAGGAGAAACGAAATGAGAACTTCATCATGGATAACCATTAGTTTGATATCAGTGTTCCTTCTCGGGTTGGCTTCCCTGCCGGGCGTTGCGATACCGGCCTGGGCGGAATCCGCGGGAGTGGTGTCCGGAACCGTGGAAAAGGGAGACGACTCCCGAGGACTGACCGTACGGAGCGACCCCACCCCGGAAGGAAAAGCGCTGGCATACTTGCCGGTCGGGACCGAAGTGAGAGGCTACGCAGCGTTCAGCAACGGTTTTGTCAAACTCGCTCACCCGCAGGACGGCGGATGGGTCGATATGAATTTTCTCAAGCCCGTGGGCGGCGAAGCCACGGTAACGGCGGTTGACAGACCCGATTTGTGCCTCCGTGTCCGGAAAGCCCCGTCCGGCCAGTCCGAGAAGGTGGGCTGCCTCGAGCTCGCTCAGAAGTTCAATCTGACCGGCGTCTGGAGCGACAACAACTGGGCCCAGACCGATCAGGGTTGGGTCTACGGCTCTCAGATCGCTTCGAACATCACGCCCCCGGGCGCGTTTCCGACTCAAGTGAGCACCCGATCCCGGAGACCGATCGTAGAGACTGAGGATACGACCCTGTATCGTGAGCCAAGGGCTCGAATCTATCGGAGCGGCCCGAGCTGGGGTTTCCCCGCCACTCGGGGTTTCCGAGACTATGGATGGGGCGGAAGCCGTTTCTTTGGCGGTCATGGGCATGGTCACGGAAAACACAAATAGTCGGATTGCACGACGCTGATTCCTATCCGCGGAACGGGCCCACATCCGTCCGTCCGCAGCCTTTGGCCTGAGAATGCACCAGCGGAGGGACTTGTTGAAAAAAGCCGCTCCCCGGTGCATTTTCATTGGTCGCCCTGTCCCACAGCGGGAATGGAGGTCTTTCGGAAAATTACCACCGCTCGGCGGGTTCCTTTGGGGACTCTGGACCAGTTGACGGAGAAGGTCGTGGCTCCCTTGACGTAGTCCCGGATGGTGTACGCGTGGTTGCTCACTTTCCCGCCGGGGCAGCTATAGAGACACGCGATGCACCCGGAATGCCATTCGGGAATGAGGGCCTTGTTGCCGCCGAATCTCATATCGATTCCGCGTCCGCCCGAATCCAGGAGCAATTCCCGGAGGGGAATCGGGGAAGGGAGACCTTCCCACAGGACGAGCACTTCCACCGGCGTGCCTTCCACGCGCATGTCCGGCGCCGTGCTCCGAGGGTTCTTTCTTTCATTCCAGGCGGCCATGGTCAGGTTGTTACCAGGAACCGCTCCGATACCCACCAGGGCGTTGTAAAGCGACGCATCATCTGCGTAAGATGCCAGCAGCGCCTCGCTCGCAGCCCCACCCAGCTTCCAAACGACCGCGTGGTAGCCCGGGGTCGACTTGATCCATCCGCCGGAGAATCGATCGGGCTGAAGCTCGCAGAGGATTCGCACTTCGCTCTTCTCCCGGTCAATGCGCAGTGGCCGATCGGGATCGAGTCCCGGAAAGCGGATCTCCTGGAAGGAAACGTCCGGCTGAAAGCCCATGAGCAATGTCACGAGCAACGTGCTTATGACAGTTGTCGCAATGAATTTCCCGGTCATTCTCATTCTCCTTCCCCGGTGATACCAATTCCCGTTCGGGCAAGCAAGTAGCCTGCCCGGTCCCCGTCGGTCTCTACGGTTTTTCTGCGATAAAAGCCTGACAATATAATGTGTTATCTCAGTTGAATGATAGCATGGGTTCTCAGTCCCGTCGATCTCTCCAGAATTGGCTTTACTTTCTTGGTCGTTTGATGCAAAGGTGTCCCATGGAGGGAGTGACTTTCCCCTCTGGAAGGATTGTCGTGCCATGACGTTGCCTAGGATCATCCTGATCGCGACAGCGGTTTCACTTCTGCTCTTCGCCGCGACGATGGGAGTGGATGCGGCCAAGAAGCGGCATCCCTCGGCGAGGGACCCGGTCATTCCGGGGAAGAACGGTGCGAATTCGGTCTGGGTGGTGGTGAATCTTTTCAGCGGCAAGACTTCGAAGCAAGCGGTTATCGTGCAACACACCCTGGAGCGGCTCGGCGCGGAAGGTCAAGGGATCGTCCTGCCGTACAGCGAGGTTACCGTCGAGAACATCGCGGCGCTCCGTCCCACGTTTCTCGCCTTGAGCCCCAACGGTGTTCCGTGGTGCCGCTACTCCGGACAGAACGGGGTCAATCTGCAGAGGTTCTTCAAGGCTCTCCGGGTGATTATCGAACAGATGGACATCCCCGTCATAGGGATTTGCGGCGGGCATCAGGCGCTCGCTCTTGCATTCGACGGCAAGGTTGGTCCTATCCTCGGCGGGGAGGATGATTGCTTCCCTTACGAAAAGAAAGCCACTGAGCGGGGGCGCCACGAGGTTCGCGTGCTCGAACCGGATCCCCTGTTTCTCGGCATGGGGAAAAGTCTTAACCTGGTCCAGAACCATTTCGACGAGGTCAAGACACTGCCTTCCGGTTTTGTCTGCCTGGCGGACAACCGAATGTGCAAGTACCAGATCATCCGCCATCCCACGCGACCCGCGTACGGTATCCAGGCTCACACGGAATACTACCTTCCATCCAAACCCGACGGTGGCATGCTTCTGAGGAACTTCCTGAACATCGTCAAGCGACACAACAGGCTGTCGCAGGGAACCGCGGGGACGGAGAGCTCTCCCGCGGCCATCACGCAGGACAGAGGCCATTAGAGAGGGAAAACCGCCACTCTATTTAGAGGTCCTATGAAAATGCGCCGGGGAGGGACTTTTTGCAAAAAGTCCCTCCCCGGACCCCCATAGGCGCTAACTTAAGGGTATTTCGGTCTGCCCGGCACTGAAGTGCCGGGCTATTATCGGCTGTCCGTCCGGGACAAAAACATTGCTGTTCAAGCCCTGAAGGGGCGACTGATAATAGCCCGGAGTTTCAACTCCGGGTATTCGGATGGCGAGAATTTCATGGAACCGAACAAGTTAAGCAAAAG
>Ga0172371_10000715_pt1 | contig 52321 bp, 45 predicted proteins | sample Lak12m_FD_114543 | JGI IMG/M metagenome (GOLD analysis project Ga0172371, IMG submission 114543) | Freshwater microbial communities from Kabuno Bay, South-Kivu, Congo - kab_022012_12m | ecosystem: Environmental > Aquatic > Freshwater > Lake | place: Democratic Republic of the Congo: South-Kivu... | reverse complement strand
TTTCCCGCTACATGGTTGTAAATGAATAGGAGCGGCGCGGAAAAAAACAACATGCCCAGCCAGCGGTCTATGAGCCAGCCAATGTTAAGAACCGCCAGATTCAGCAGGGCGGTTGCCAGCCCGCGACTTTCCGCCGTTGCCCTGCCGCGAAAGAAAAAAAACGCAACGGCGTATATCTCCGCCCATAAAATCATGGCGGGGGTGATGCGCGCGCTTAACGTTGGCAGATACCATGCCAACCCCAACGCGGCGGCAAGCCCGCCTGCGTGCAGCAGCGTGGAGATGAAAATGAGCAGCGCCGCTTGGACAATATCTCTTTCTTTAAGCGTCTTCATGCCGTAACGCAAAAGGCTTAACGCGGCGAGTAAAACTACGCCTGCGGGAAAAAGCCCGCTGATAAAATTGTTGATGATGTCCGTGACTTTGAAGATAATTTGCATTTTTTCGCCGCCTTAAAATAAGATTACAATAAGATTACACTTTCTTTTTAGCCCTTGTCAAGTATAAATTGTCATGTTCATAGACTTTCACTCCCACACGTTTGCTTCTAAAGACTCGCTCACCCGCCCAGCCGATTTAATTCGCGCGGCGCGGCGCAATGGATTAAGCCGACTTGTGGTTACGGACCATAACTCCATTGCGGGGGCGCGCGCGGCGTTTGAACTTGACCCTCAGTTGATTATTGTGGGCGAGGAAATTATGACCACGCAGGGCGAAATTCTCGCCGCCTTTGTGCGCGAGGAAATTCCCGCTCTGCTTTCGCCGCAGGAGACGATTCGCTTGTTGCGGGCGCAGGGCGCGTTTATTAGCGTGTCGCATCCATTTGATGAATGGCGCAAGGGCGGCTGGCAGGAAAAAGATTTATTGGAAATTCTTCCGCTGGTGGACGCGATAGAGGTTTTCAATTCCCGCTGTATGTTGGCGCGTTTTAATCAAAAGGCAAAAGAGTTTGCGGCGCGGCATCATGTTCCCGTCACCGTTGGCTCAGACGCGCACGCGGCGTTTGAGGTAGGCAGGGCGGCGTTGCGCGTGGATTCTTTCGAGGACGCCGATTCTCTTCGGCGGGCGCTTGGCTCTGCTTCGGTGGCGGCGGCGCGTTCTTCTTCCTGGGGCGTACATTTGTTTTCGCGCTATGCTTCCCTTCGCAAGAAGATGCGCGCTTCGTTTCCCCTCTGATTTTTATTCTTAAATCTCAAAGACTTGGGTCTCTATTCTAGGGGTAAAATTAAAAACATGGATGAATTGACGCAGACCATTCGCGGTAGATATTTGCGGGCGCAGGAGAATATTGCCCGCGCGGCGCGGAGCGTGGGGCGCGACCCGTCTGAGGTGCGTTTGGTGACGGTGACAAAGACTCAACCGTTGGAGGTGACGCGCGCGGCGATTGAGGCGGGGGCGTTTTTGCTCGGCGAGAATTATCCCGAAGAAGGCGTAATGAAAATTCAATCTTTGGCTGCGCCGTCTCATGTAAAATGGCACATGATTGGTCATGTGCAAAGCCGCAAGGCTGCTTTGGTGGCGCGCCATTTTGATTTTTTACATTCGCTCGATAGCCTAAAATTGGCGCAGCGTCTCAATCGTTTTTGCGAAGAATTTGGGCGTAGGCTGCCCGCCCTGTTGGAGTTCAACGTCAGCGGCGAAGAAAGCAAAAGCGGCTGGAACGCCGCAGACGAATCTCGTTGGGCGGCGCTGTTGGATGACGTGGGCGCAATTTTGGCTTTGCCAAATTTGGACGCGCGCGGGTTGATGACCATGCCGCCTCTGGCAGATTCCGCCTCGCGCTTGTACTTTCAAAAATTAAGCCGCTTAAGAGATTATCTGGGCGGGCAGTTTCCGCAGTCAAATTTAAGAGAACTGTCTATGGGAACTAGCGCAGACTACGAAGCGGCGGTTCAGGAAGGCGCAACTTTTGTGCGTCTTGGCACGACCATTGTAGGCGCGCGTCAATATAAAACGGAGGCTGGATGAGTTCTTCTGAATTGGCTACGATAATTTCCTTGCTCGCTCGTTTGTTTGTATGGATTGTGATTGCAGACTCGCTTTTGTCTTTTGTGCTGCCGCCCTATCATCCCGTGCGCGAAGCCCTAGACCGAATTGTAGAGCCGTTTTTGAATCCTATTCGCCGTGTGGTACCAACGGCGGGTATGATGGATTTCAGCCCGCTGATATTAATTCTTGCCGTGCAATTTATTTCCACAATATTAATTTCCATCTTATGATAAGTTGAGGTAACTATGACCAGAAAGTTTGATTTTCACGATGGGCAGCGCGGTTCGGCTTTGGCGGTGCGGGTCACGCCGCGCGCCAGCGCCAACGAAATTGTTGGCATGTTGAATGACGGCACAATTAAAGTTCACCTTGCCTGCGACCCCGCCGATGACGCAACCAACCTCGAATTGGTCGCCTTTTTGGCGGAAGTGCTGGGCGTGCCGAAATCGCGCGTGGAGATTGTGGCGGGCGAAAACGGCAGAGATAAATTGGTTTCTGTGTTGGATATGGACGTAGAGACCGCTCACCAGCGTGTGCTGGCTCACATGGATTAGGACTTCTTCTTTTTTTTAATTTCTCTATGCCGCCGCGCAGCGAGCTCTTGCTCTGCTGCGCGGCGGCGTTTGTTACTCCGCCGTTCCGTATAGGCGGCGATAGACAACATAAATTTCATAAATATTGCGGATGTAGTTGCGCGTCTCTTCAAAGCGAACGGTTTCCAAAAACAAATCGGGGTCGCCTTTGGCTAACTTTTGCCATTCCAGCGCGTTGCCGGGTCCGCCATTGTAGGCGGCGAGGGCGGCGTATAAATCTTTGTTGAGCAGGTCGCGGTTGCGGGCAAGATAATGCGCGCCAAAGGCAACGCTCACATCCGCGCGGTATAGGTCGTTTGCGTCATAATTGGGGGGCCAGCTCAGGTAGCCCGCCATATCCGCGCCGGTGGATGGGATAATTTGCATCAACCCGCGCGCGCTGGCGTTGGAAACCGCAAAGCCTTCAAACAAACTTTCCTGTCGAATAACGCTATATAAAAAGAGCGGGTCAATGCCATTGGCTTGCGCGTTGATAGGAATAATATCGGCGTAATACAGCCCGTAGCGCGTATGACTAAAATAAATCGGCGCCATCATAGATTCGACGTGTTCATCCAGACCGGCGATGGAAAGCGTCTGCCGCGCCGCAAGAATCGCCGGGCGATACAAGCCTACATCCAAAAGATGATTCGCAAGGCGATAGCTGCCCTCCGCATTGTTGGCGGCGTTCAGCTCCTCGCGCAACGATTCAAATTCCGCGCGCGCATCCTCCGTCCTGCCCAAAGACCAAAGCTCGTCTCCGCGCAAAATGCGCGGGTCGGCGCTCCACGCGCCCATGCCGTTTAAGTCTGTTTCTACCGGGAGGTTAAACGTCAGACGCATCCACGAGTCCGCGTCTTTTTTTTCTGCGGACAGGTCTATCGTCAAATTGGTTGCGAGCGGCGGCGTAAAGGGAGCGCGTTCCAGCAGCAGGTCGCGCGCGCGCTCGCTGTAATACCCGCCGGGGTCGCGGGTTTGCGCGTCCCGCCACGCGCTTTGCGCGGAGTCCAAAGCGCCCAGCGCCTGTTGCGTTTTTCCAATCCAAAGCAGCGCGCGCGCGGAGTCGCTTTTGGTTAAGGCGGCGGCAAGGCTGCGGTTGAAAGCTTCCAGCGCGGCGGGATAATTCTCATTGCGGTAGGAAACAACGCCCATCAAAAAAACGGCGGAAGCGGCTTGCTCGGATGCGGGGTACTCGTTTGCCACGCGCGCCCAAAGTTCCAATGCTTGGTCATATTTTTGGGCGCGTTCATAACTGCGGGCTGCGCTCATCAAATAATCGGCGGCGGTGAGGCTGGCGGGCGCAATGGAAACATAATTTAATAAAGTTTGCGCGGCGACTTCATACGCGCCCATTTGATACCATTCAATAAAGGCTTTTTCGCCCCACGCATCCGTCCAACGCGGATGTTGCGGGTAGTTGTTAAGGAACTCTGTAAAGGCTGGCAGCGCGGCGTTGTAATCGGCGCGGTCGCGCAGGGCAAGGGCGCGGTAATAATGCGCCGCGCCGTCATCCGCATTGACGGCGATGTAACGGTCAAAGGCGGCGATGGCAACGTCATATTGTCCGGCGAAGTAATCTACCAGCCCGCGATTGAGATCGCTTGTCTCGCCGCCCGCGTTCAATAGCGCCACGAGACTTAAATAACTGTGATACGAGAGCGGATAATTTTCAATGTTGTAGCGAAATCTGCCGAGCGCTTCTTCTGTTTTGCCTAGCGCCTGATACGCCAATCCCGCCTGATAATATGCCTGCGCTTTGACGTAATCGTTGGCGGCGCGGGCAATGACTCCATCATAGACAGCCAATGCGCCCTCGTAGTCGCCGAGTTGTTGCTGCGCGTCCGCCGCTTTAAGGTCTAGGGCAATATCGTCCGTGATGGAGTTGGCTTGAATGGCGGCGGTGTAGGCGGCGAGCGCGGCGACGTAGTCGCCGTCTTCATAGAGCGCGTCTCCGCGCCATTCTTGCACATAAGCGTCTATCAAATTTGGGCGTAACGTCAGATAGGTTTGCCACGCATCCGCAGCCGCCCGATAATTTTTCATGCGGTAGAAGGCGAAGCCTTGCAAGAAGTAGGCGTTTGGCAGATACGGCGAATTGGGATATTGGCTGGAAATAATTTGCAGCGCGGCGAGCGCTTCCGCATAGCGTTCTTCCGCAAAGTGAACGCGCCCCGCGCCCCATTGCGCGGCGGCTTGCACGGCTGGGTCCGGCGAATCTTTGTAAGCGGTTTGATAGTATTGCAGCGCGTTTTCATATTCGCCATTGAAGAGGGCATGGTCGCCCCGCTCCACGCGGGCGAGGGGCGGCGCGGTGGGCGTTGGGCTGGAAATTAAAGTTGGCGCGGGCGCGGCGGTTTGCGGCGCGGCGCTTTCTGTTGGGGCGGCGGTGGGAAGGTTTTGCAAGGTAGAGCAGGCGCTTAACGCCAGCGCCAGACTCCACGCAAAAAAAGGACGCAGTTTTTTCATCCCGTTTTTATACCGCAAAAAGGGGGGAAGTCAAGCAAAGGTATAATCAGCGCTCATCAAAAAAGTGGAGCCAAAAAATGCTGGATTTTTCTGAAAACGCAACCGAAGAAGAACTGCGCCGCGCCATTGTCGAATGTGGACGCATAGCCTATGAACGCCGCTTGTTGAACTCCAATGACGGCAACCTCTCGGCGCGTCTGGCGGACGGGCAAATTTTAATTACCCCGTCTGGCATTTCCAAAGGGCGCATGTCCCCCGATGATTTGCTCATTGTCAATTTAGATGGCGGCGTCATTTCTTCCAAACCCAATCGCAAACCATCTTCCGAAACGCCCATGCACTTGGAGGTATACAAACATCGCGCCGATGTGCGCGGCGTGCTGCACGCGCACCCGGTGTATGCCTCCGCTTTAATGCTTGCCGGTTTAGATTTTCCGTTGGATGTTCTGCCGGAAGTTTTGCTAACGCTGGGCGAAGTTCCCATCACCGCCTATGCCACGCCGTCTTCGCACGAAGACGCGGAAGTTATTCGCCCGTTTTTGAAAACGCATCAAGCCATGCTGTTGCGTCAGCATGGCAGTTTGACGTATGGCAAAAATTTGGAAGAGGCGTTAATTCACTTGGAACGGATTGAGCAAGTATCGGAAATTTACCTTCACGCCAAAACGCTCGGAGAGGTAAAACGGATTCCGCCGCAGGCGCAGGCGCGCTTAAATGAATTGCGCGAAACGATTTTTAAGCGGGAGTAGGCTTGCTCAATTTTTAACGCAACGGCGCAGAGTTCGCCGAGTTTAAGAATTTCTCTGCGTCCTCCGCGCCTCTGCGGTGAACATGGCTTTTGCAAGAGCTCTATTTTTTAGCCATTCCCCGTTTTGAGGGTTTCTTAACGCTTTGTAAAGTCGCTTTGACGAGCGGCTTTTTTGTTTTTACCGCAGCCTTCTTAACGGCTTTGGGTTTCGTGGCTGTCTTCTTCTCTACGGGGATTTTCGCCGCCGTCTTTTTAACAGCTTTGGGTTTTGCGGCTGTCTTCTTTTCTACGGGAACTTTCGCCGCAGCCTTCTTAACGGCTTTGGGTTTCGCGGCTGTCTTCTTCTCTGCGGGGATTTTCGCCGCTGCCTTTTTAACAGTTTTGGGTTTCGCGGCTACCTTCTTTTTTGCCGTAGATTTCTTGCGCGTCTTCTTTTCGACAGGCTCAACAACCGCCGCTGGCTCGACGGCTTTTTTCCATTCCGTTTGCATAGAGGCAACACCCGCGCCGTGTAGCGCATCGCAAACCGTTCCCCATTCAGCGTCCCCTACAAATCGAAAATCCATAAACGCATGGCATTGATACGCGCCCAGTTCCACATATAAACCTTTTTTCCAAATCTCGGCGCAAGAGCGAATATATTCCAGTTGCGTGGCGTAATCTTTGAAGATGACATGCCCGCTACGCGGAAGATTTAATCCTTGCGCTACACTCACCGCAGATTTATCCCGCGCCGCTGCGGAGTTTTTTATCCAGCCGCGGGTGTCGGCAAATTTGTTGTGATAGATAATTAAGCCGCGCTCATGATTTAATTGATTGGAATAAGCGAACACATCTTCATTCACGCCGCCATTCGCGTAAAAATCATAGAGATAAAAATTTTGCGCGTCCGCAAATACGGCGCGGCGGCGCAGCAAAGGAAAGATGCGCCATTCATGCGCCTGAACGAGTCCATCGTCTGCGCTTTCATCCCATTTGGGGCGGCGGAACTCCATGCCGTATTTTTCGCTAAACCCTTCTATTTGTCCATGTCCAAACATGGGCAAGCCGGGCAGGGTTGCCAGCAGCGTGCAAACGCCAAAATATTTGTCGCCTTTGCCAAATTGCTCCACGGCGGTTTTTTCGTCCGGGTTGCTCATAAAGTTTACATAGCGCTTCAAAATTTGCGGGTCAAATTCCAGCGTGTTCTTAATCGCCAGGCGATATTTTGCGTTGTCTTCATCGCGCAGCATGTGCATAAACGCGGAGTTATAAACGCGGTGCATTCCCAACGTGCGAACAAAGTATCCTTCCATCAGCCAAAAGGCTTCGGCAAGCAGCAACGTATCGGGCGCTTCCGCCGCTACGCGGTCCACCACTTCGCGCCAAAATTCAACGGGAACTTTTTCGTCAAATTCCGCTTTGGTCATGCCGTATTGCGCACGCGAGGGAATTGCGCCGCCCGCGCCGGGTTCGGGAAACCATAAGCGTTGAATATGTTTTTTTGCGAGCGTCATTGCCGCGTCAAAACGAATGATGGGAAAATTACGCGCCACATGCAAGATGACTTGTATCACCGCTTCGCGGACTTCGGGCTTGGTGTAATCTAGTTGGGCGGTATCGTTCCAGGGGAAGGATGTGCCGTCATTGCCATGATAGATGTATTGAATATGTCCGGTTTGCAAGTCGCGGCGCTGAAACGTCACGGCTGCGTCTGTCTTGTCGTAGTAATGGTCTTCGAGATAAATGCCTGCGCGTAAATCATCCGATAGATTTTCAGAGCGGAAGGAGTAGGACGGGTAGGGCGAAAACGCCGAAGATAAAAACCAATCGGGGTGTTCCGCTACCCAAGTGGAATCTATGCCCATGTGGTTTGGCACCATATCCGCCGAGAGGCGAATGCCGCGTTGTTGCGCGCGCGCGCGAATGTTTTCCAGCGCGTTCCAGCCGCCCAAATCTTGCGCGATGTCGTAAGAGTACAGAGAATAAGCAGAGGCGACTGCGTCCGCTTGCCCCATGCGCTGCTTAATGCGCTGCGAGGCGCGGCTGCGCTCCCATAGACCGATGAGCCACAAGCCGGTAAAGCCGCGCGCGGAGAGCAGGTCTAATTCCTCGTCTGGAACTTGGTCTAGCGTGGTGATGGCGCGTTGATATTTTTTGGAGAGTTGGTCCAGCCAAACGTAGGTATTTTTTGCCAGCAAGACGAGGCTTGGCATCCAGGCTTGGTCTGGCGAGTAGCGCTCATATTCGGCGTATTCGCTGCCGGAAAAATTAGGGGCGGAAATTTCCGCCTGCGTAGAATCTGTGGGCGGGTGGTAGCGCGTTGCGTCCTCGCGTAAATAATCCAGCCCGCGCAGCAGGCGCGTGGCAAAGGTCTCGCCGAGCAGGTAGCCCCATTTTTCCACAAGGAAACGCAGTTGCCCTTCAAGCGAATCGGGCGAGGCTTGAATGGGCGCGTTGAGAACCTCTGTGAGGGTTTCGCCGAGGCGCTCGTCCCCGTTGCCAAAGCCGGGTTGTTTGGAGAAGAAATTCAGCAGGCGTTGAGTCAGTTCGGCGTAAGCCGAAGGACTCATCACCGCATCGTCAAATAAATCTTTGAAAGGGCGCGCCGCCGGATTTTTATTGACATGATAAATTAGTAAAATTTCTTCCACTGTTGCGGCGCGCACACCGCGTCCAAAATTTGCCGCCAGAGGAATTTGCGTGGCAAGATACACGCCCGCCGACATTTCTCCGCGAAAGACGGGCATGGGCGGAAATTCTTCCGTAAACTTGCTTAACGTCAAGTCATATTTTGAGCCAAAGTTGGATTGCAACATGCCCATTGCCCGCGCCATCACGCCGGTATATTTTGCAAAAAAATGTTTTAACAAAATATGATACGCCTCGTCCAGCAAAGAAAGCGCGTAGAGCGAGGCGGCGGGGAGGTTTGCTTCTGCGCGCGCTTTGCCAAGGTGCGCGGCAAGGGCGCGGGCGGCGGTCATATCCGCAAGAATGACGTGACCGTCCGGACGAAAATATTCCAGCGGGATGTTGTATTTTAGGCGGGCTACGCGAGAGATTAGCATAGCGGCAATGATAACCGATTACAAAAAATTTCGGGTAAAATCTTGTGACAATATGAATTCATCGCTCACACAATTTGTTTTATTGCTCTTTCTTGGCGCGTTGTATCTGCCCATCATTTTTTTTGCCGTGCAACGGCGCGAGGACGGACACGGCGCGGCAATTTGGCTGGCGGCGCTCTACGCTTTTTTAAGTATGGCGTTTACTGTGATAGAGGCTTTCAGCGCTTATCGCGGCGGCGTCTCTCTTTCCAATTTGCAAGCCCTGCACGATTACGCCGCCTTTACGCTGTTAGCGGCGCTCATGTTGACTCTGGATGCGTTTATCAAACGTAAAAATCGTTGGACGCTGTGGGCGGGGCTTTGGGCGGCGTGGGTTTTGGTCGCCGCGTTGTTGGCGGCAAACGCGCTGCATTTGCCGAATATATTATGGAGCAATGGCTACGTTAGCGTTCCGCGCGAGCGGCTTGTTCCGGCATGGGCGGCGTTGGGCTGGCTGATTTTATTTATCGCCTTAGCCTTAGAGACGGCAAACGCCCGCCGTCAAACGCAGCAACTCTTGTTTCAAAACCGATTAAGTTATTGGTGGGCGCTGCTTGCGCTCACGTTTTTAGGAGACGCGCTGCTATTCTCAAATGTATACATCAACGGACAGCCTGCGCGCTTGCTGGTCGCCTCTTTAACCGTGTATGTGGTTGGCACGCACAACCTGCCCGATGTGCGCGAGATGTTGCGGCGGGCATTGACATATTTTGTGGTGGCGTTGGTTATCACCGCACTGTACGCGGCGGCTTTTTTGTTCGTTCAATTTATATTCAAAGACAATGCGAATTTTAACCCGCTGCTGACGGGAGCGTTAATTGCCTTGCTTGTCTCGCTTTTTTTTGCGCCGCTGTTTTCTTCTGTTTCTAACGCGCTGAACGCTTGGCTTGTCAGCGACCAATACGACCCCAGTCGCACCATTCACCAATACAGCGAAAGCATCAGCAATATTTTGGAAATGGATAAACTTGCCAACGTGGCGGTGGGAATTATCCTCGAAGCCATGCAAATTGAGCGCGGCTTTCTCTTTCTGGTGGACGCGGAACGTCAAGTGGATGGCAACCGCCTGTATCGTCTGCGATTGGCGCGCAGCCCCGAAGAGCGCCAGATGACCGCCGTAGAATTAGACGAGAACGGACTCATGGCGTCTTATATTTTGCGGGAACAAAAACCGCTTTTACAATATGACCTCGATATGTTGCCCGCTTTTCAGGCAATTTCCCCCGCCGAGCGCGAGTGGTTCAAAACTTTGCAAGCCGAAGTTTATATTCCCGTCTTTGCCAAACGTCAGTGGATTGGGCTGCTGGCTTTCGGCAAAAAAATCAGCGGCAACCGATACAGCCCCGAAGATTTAATGACCCTCAGCGCGCACGCCAGCCAGACCGCCGTTGCATTGGAAAATGCCAGACTGGTGGAAAATTTAATGCGCCTGAACAATGAACTCCGTCAGGCGCGCCGCGCCTTGGAGAAAAACAACCGCGACCTTGAACGCATTGACCAAGCCAAGTCAGATTTCATCAGCATTGCTTCGCATGAATTACGCACGCCGCTCACCGTAATTAAGGGGTACAGCGAAATGTTGATGGAAGACCCCAGCCTGAACCCGAACTTCAAAACGATGATGGATAAAATTCACGAAGGCGCGATGCGTTTATATCAAGTGATGGATTCGATGTTTGACATCGCGCAGTTGGACGCGCGCGCTTTGAAACTTCATATTCAGCCGGTGGAGATTGGGCTGCTCTTAAAAGAAATTTGTTTTGAACATGCCGATATTGCCAAAGACCGCAAACAGGCGCTGACTTTGGAAACTCCCGCGTTGCCTTATGTGCAAGCGGACGCAAATTTACTGCGTAAGGTATTTCATCATCTTTTGCAAAACGCCATTAAATTCACCGAAAACGGCGGAAAGATTTCTATTGTGAGTCGAGCGCTGCCGCCTATCACCGAGCTGCCGCACGGCGGCGTGGAAATTATTTTTAGCGATACCGGCGTGGGCGTGGACCCAAACTTCCGCGAGATTATTTTTAGCAAGTTTTACCAGCCCGGCGATTTGGGCAAGCATTCCACCAGTAAGACGCGCTTTAAGGGCGGCGGCGCGGGCTTGGGGCTGGCGCTTTCTAAGGGAATTGTAGAAGCGCACGGCGGGCGCATTTGGGTGGAAAGCCCGGGGTATGACGAGGTGAATTTTCCCGGCAGCCAGTTCCATGTGCTAATTCCGCTCAAACCGCTGACGGAAGGCGAAACGCGCAAGCACAGTGACCCTGTGACCTTTCATGTGTAAATAAAAAAACAGCCCCGCAAAAAAAGCGGGGCTGTTTTTTGTGTTTCGTTGCTTATCTTACGTTCCTTCTTCCCAAGAGTTGAGATAGTGCAATTGCTCATCCGAGAGAACATCAATCTTTACGCCCATAGATGCAAGTTTGAGGCGCGCGATTTCGTGGTCAATTTCCTCAGGCACGGAATAGACCTTCTTTTCCAGTTTGTCGGCATTCTTCGCCATGTATTCAGCGGAGAGGGCTTGATTCGCAAAGGACATATCCATTACGGATGCGGGGTGTCCTTCGGCGGAAGCGAGGTTGATGAGGCGTCCTTCGCCGAGGATGTTAATTTTGCGTCCGTCTTTGGTGACGTATTGTTCAACAAACGGGCGGACGAGATTCGGGTCGCCCACGCTAATTTCGCGCAGACCGGGGATGTTAATTTCCACGTTGAAGTGACCGCTGTTAGCGACAATTGCGCCGTCTTTCATCACTTCAAAATCATGTGTGTCAATTACGTTTAAGTCGCCGGTGACGGTGCAGAAGATGTCGCCGACTTTGGCGGCGTCTAACATTGGCATCACTTGGTAGCCATCCATTGCGGCTTCGAGTGCCTTCAACGGGTCCACTTCCGTCACAATGACATGCGCGCCCATGCCATGCGCGCGCAGCGCAAGTCCGCGCCCACACCAGCCGTAGCCAGCGACTACAAAGGTCTTGCCAGCCAGCAAAACGTTGGTGGCGCGGATAATTCCATCCAGTGTGGATTGTCCCGTGCCGTAGCGGTTATCAAACATGTGTTTGGTGAGCGCGTCATTGACGGCAATGACGGGGAATTTCAGCACGCCGTCTTTTTCCATCGCCTTTAAGCGGATGACGCCCGTGGTGGTTTCTTCCGTGCCGCCGACAACATTCTTCAACATTTGCTTGCGTTCTTCTTCTTTCAAAGACTTTGCCCACGCGGCAAGAGAGGGTTCAAGTTTTTCAAAGCGTCCCATCTCAATGAAGAAGAGGGAGGAGACGAGGTCTGCGCCGTCATCTTGCGTCATGTTGGGTTTGTGTTCCAACGCGGCGCGGATGTGTTTGAAGTAGGTGGTTTTATCTTCGCCCTTGATGGCAAAGACGGGAATTTCGTAGTTGTTCACCAACGCGGCGGCGACATCATCTTGCGTGGAGAGGGGGTTGGAAGCCGTGAGGACAATATCCGCGCCGCCTTCGTGCAGAGTCCGCATCAGGTTGGCGGTTTCGGTGGTGACGTGCAAACAGCAGGAAAGGCGCATTCCTTTCAGCGGTTTTTCTTTTGCAAAGCGTTCGCGGATGGAACGCAGCACGGGCATTTCGCGCTCCGCCCACTCAATGCGGCGGCGTCCGCCTTCGGCTTGCTCAATGTCTTTAATATCGTAACTGCTCATGTATTAACTCCTTGATTGTAGATGACTAGAAATTAGAGATTAGAGATTAGAGGACTAGAGACTAGCCATCTATTTACCTAATCATCTATTTGACTAACGAATCCAACTTGCCGCCGTCATCAAAATGTTGGCGGAAGCGTTGAATAAATTCCTGTTTTGTATAACCGTGATTCTGCGTGCCGCGTTGTTCAAGGCAATAGACCGCGCTGAGCGAGCCAATTTCGCCGCAGAGTTTCCAATCAAAACCGTGAGCATAACCCGATAAAAATCCGCCGCGAAACGCATCGCCCACGCCGGTGGGGTCCACAATTTCTTTTTCGGGAACGGTGGGGATGTGAACCGTCTCCGCGCCGGAGTATAAATCTGCGCCGTCTTTGCCGCGCGTGATGACCAGCGTTTTGACATGCTCCAAAATTTGGTCCAAACTCCAATCGGTTTTTTTGGAGATGAGTCCAAACTCATAATCATTGCAGAAGAGGAACTCCGCGCCTTCCATATCTCGGGCGAGTTCTTTGCCTTCCAATCTTAATACCTGTTGGCTGGGGTCGTATAAATACGGAATGCCCAACTCGCGGCATTCGGCGGGGAATTTCATCATCGCGTCCGGCGCGGAGGGAGAGACAATCACGAGGTCGGGCTTTTTCTCCAAATCCTTCAGCGACTGCGTAGCAGAGTAGCCCATTGCGCCCGGATAGAACGAGGCAATTTGCGCGGAGGCTTGGTCGGTGGTGGCGAAGAATGAAGCGGTGAACACGCCGGGAACGACCTTCATCAGCGAAGTATCCACGCCTTTGGAGTCGAGCCATGCGCGGTAATCGCCAAAGTCCTCGCCAACGGTTGCCATCACGCGCGGCTTCTCGCCGAGCAGCGCCATCGTATACGCAATGTTGGGCGCAATGCCGCCGCGCTGTTTGGACATGCCATCCACCAGAAAGGAAAGGCTGATGGAAGCCAACCGCTCCGGCAAAATTTGTTCTTTGAACAAGCCGGGGAAGGTCATCAAATAATCGTAAGCGACAGAACCAGTGAGAAGAATATCCATGTGTATGATTTACTCGCAGAAAAATGCGCGCTCCTCAGAGCGCGCTGGATTTTGTAACGGGCGTGAGTTTATCACGGCGCAAGGCGATTGTCTAGAAATTTTAAGATTTTGTTCGCCGTTGCGAATCGTTCTATAAAAACGGGTTATAAAATCGGCTGTGATTAATCCAAACGGAGACGGATATTGCCGCCAAAAAGATGAGGATGGAAATAAGAATGGCGGCGTAATCTAATCCGGTTAGTTTTTTTGCCGCGTACCAGGTGCGCGTTTTGCCTTTGGCAAAACCGCGCAAGTCCATTGCGTTGCTGATGACTTCGATTCTATCCAGCGAGGAGAAGATGAGCGGGATGACGATGAGCAGGGAATTTTTGAAGCGGTCGAAAAACTTCGCCTTGTTGGAAAGTTCCAGCCCGCGCGCTTGTTGCGCCAGCGAGATGTCGCGGTAATCTCTTTGCACGTCTGGAAAATATCGCAATGTGAGCGCCACCGCGAAAGCGGCTTTGTAATTTACGCCCACGCCGTTTAGCGCGGAGGCAAATTCACTGGGGTTTGTGGTCAGTAAAAAAATAATTCCAAACGGCACAACCGACAAATATTTGAAAAATTTTGTGGTCTGGTAAAACGCTTGTTCCCAAGTGAGTTGGTAGCCGCCGTAAATGGGGAAGATGTTATGCCGCGTTCCGTAAATAAGCACGCCTTGTTCGGGCGCAAAGAAAAAGGAGATGACGGCGTTGGTGAGGACAAAAACTAGAACGTATAAAACCATTAGCCGAATTTGAGAAAATTGAATTTGAGCGGCGCGCAAGACCGCCAGCGCAAACAACGTCACCGCGAGGATGACGCGCAGGTCGTAGGAAAACATGATGGCAAAGGTTAGCAGTAAAAAGCAAATGAGTTTCGTCAGCCCGGAAAGGCGGTGAATGGGCGTATTGGCTGAATTGTAAGAAAAGAGTTTTGCTTTTGCGTTCATCGTCTTTTGACGCGCCTTTCATAGTCAATGAAGCCCTGCACAAAATTTGTCGCGTTTTCAATGCCCGCCATGCTCGCCAGATGAAACAGCGAGGTTTCTTTTAGGTTGGCTTTATGGATGACGCTTTCGTCCGTTAAAACGGAGGAGGCGGGCGCGTCTGCAATTTTTTCTCCGCCTGCCAGCACAATGGCGCGCGGCGCGTATTCCAGCATGAGGTGCATGTCGTGCGTAATCATCAAAATGGTCAGCCCAATTTTGTGCAACTCCACTAAAAATTCCATAATCTCGGTGTAGTGGCGAAAGTCTTGTCCGGCGGTGGGTTCGTCTAAGATGAGAATTTTTGGGTCGAGAACCAAAATGGAGGCGATGGTCACGCGCTTTTTTTGTCCATAACTGAGCGCGGAGATGGGCCAGGCTTTGAAGGGCGCAAGCCCGCAGATTTTCAAAATTTTTTCTACCCGCTCCGCAATTTGTTCTTCGGGAAGGTTTCGCAGTCGCAGCCCTAGCGCTACTTCGTCATAAATCATTGGCTTGGAAATCATCTGATTGGGGTTTTGCATCACCAGCCCAATTAATTCGGCGCGTTCTTTAATGCTCTTGTCGCGCAGGTCTTCGCTTTGATAGCGCATCGCGCCGCTGTCCGGTTTTTCAAACCCGCAGAGCAATTTAGACAGGGTGGATTTTCCCGCGCCGTTTTTGCCGACAATGGCGACCATTTCGCCTTGTTGAATTTCAATATTGATGTCGTTCAAAATGCGGCGGACGCCATCGTAAGAAAAATTTAGATGTTCTATGCTTAGGATGCGCGGCGCGGCGCTTTTTTTCTCTTCGGCGGGCATGGCGCGATACCAAACGTTTAACGCCTCGCGGGAAAGTTCCGTTTGCAAAGTGGAGATGTAGCCCGGCTGCATGGCGCTGGTGACGGGAATGCCCGCGTACTTTAATGCGGTGATGTATAACGGCTCGCGGATGCCGTTCTCGGTCAGCGTGGCAGAGGAGACTAAATCGTGCGGGTTCATGTCCGCGATGATTCTGCCGTCGTGGAAGACGATGACTCTATCCACGTCGCAATGCAGAACGTCTTCCAAACGGTGTTCAATGATGATGACGGTTTTTTGCGATTGGTTGTGAATCTCGTCAATGATTTCAATGGCAGTCTTGCCAGTGGCGGGGTCTAGGTTGGCGAGCGGCTCATCGAAGAGCAAAATATCCACGTCGTCAATCATCACGCCTGCCAGCGAGACGCGCTGTTTTTGTCCGCCAGAAAGTTCAAACGGAGAAGAGCCTAGCCAATTTTGCATATCCACCATCTGCGCTGTTTTTTGAACGCGCGCGCGCATTTCAGATTGTGGAATATTGTCATTTTCCAGCGCAAAGGCAATATCTTCTCCGGCGGTTAAGCCCACAAATTGACCGTCCGCGTCTTGCAAGACCGTGCCGACTATTTTGGATAAATTAAAAATATTTTGTTCTTTGGTTTCCAGCCCGTTAATTTTGAGGCTGCCCTCAATTTCGCCTTTGTAGGCAAATGGAATGAGACCGTTGAGACAATGCCCCAGCGTGCTTTTTCCGCTGCCGCTGGGTCCAACAATCAGAATTTTTTCGCCGCGATAAATTTTCAAGTTAATATCGCGCAGGGTTGGCTCCGCTTGGCTGTAATATTGAAACGAAAAGTTTTGAAACTCAATGATGGGTTCTTTATTCATGGCAGTTCCGCAGATTATAAACGGAATATGGGTAAAGAAAACGGAGCAAGCCTTTGGACTTGCTCCGCAATCAGACCAAACGGGCGGAAATTTACTGCTTGCTCAAACTTCCCTTTTTCGTGCGGGTGGCGGCGTAAGCAATTAGCAACAGCGTGCCAATGACGCCCGCGCTGATGGCGTTCATCACGGCGGCGGTAATGCCCTGCGTAAAGACCAAGTTGGCGGGTTCTTGGTAGATGAGAATATCCAACACCGGCGCAACAACAATCCAGGCAATGGCGTTGCCAATGATTTGAATCACGTTAAACGTGATGATGTCTTTGGTCTTGAATTCGCCCGCTTCCACGTTGGTGCGCTTGAAGGCAAAACCAAAGATAAAGCCAGAAACGCCGCTGGCGATGACCCAGCTCCACCACGGAGAACCGTATTGAATCGCATCGCTCAACGCATGACCAATAAAGGCAATTAACGCGCCCGCAATCGGTCCAAACAGCGTTGCGAAAAATGCGCTTAATCCGTAAGCGGTTTGAAAACTTGTTTCAGGCACAGGCGAAGGAACTTTAACGTACATAAACAGCAGCGCAAAAATAGCGGCGCCAAGACCTGTGGCGACAATCGTTCTGGTATTGACCTTGAAATAATCGTTCATGCTCTACTCTCCTTGTGTGAAAAAAAATTTTGACAAACAAACTCTATTTTACAACTTTTTTCAAATTTACATCAAAAGGCGGATAAACAACCCCGTTCTCGGTGACAATGGCGCTAATCAATCGGTTCGGAGTTACGTCAAACGCCGGGTTGCGGGCTTTTGCGTTTTTGGGCGCAACCGCCTCGCCCTCAAACTGCAACCCTAATACCTCGGCGGAGTTGCGCTCTTCAATTGGAATTAAATCCCCGCTCGCCAGCGACAAATCAATGGTGGAAGTCGGCACAACCGAATAGGCGGGCGCGCCGTTATCATGCGCCGCAAGCGCCAGCATATACGTTCCAATTTTATTTGCCACGTCTCCATTTGCCGTCACTCTATCCGCGCCAAAAAAAACCTTTTGCGCCTTGCCCGCCTTAAGAAAATGCCCCGACATATTATCGCTGATGATTTCATACGGAATGCCGTACTGCTCCAACTCCCAAGCCGTCAGGCGCGCTCCTTGCAAACGCGGGCGGGTTTCATCCACCAGCACATGAATTTTCTTGCCTTGCTCGTGCGCCGTCCGAATCACGCCCAGCGCCGTTCCCCAATCTACCGTAGCGAGCGCGCCCGTATTGCAATGATGGATGATGGTATCGCCATCGTTGATGAGCGCCGCGCCATGCTCCGCCATGCGCTTATTAATTTCCACGTCTTCATCGGCAAGTTTTTGCGCTTCGTTCAAAACCGCTTGACGCAAATCATCCGCTGAACCTGCGGCGGATTGAACAACTCCCATTAAGCGATTGACCGCCCAAGCCAAATTGACCGCCGTAGGGCGCGCCGCTTTCAACAGGGCGGCAGCGGATTCAAGGTCAAGTATTAATTCTGCGGGCGAAGCGGCTCTCGATTCATATCCCGCCAGCGCCAACCCAAAGGCGGCTGCCGCGCCAATGGCGGGCGCGCCGCGCACCACCATATCCGTAATGGCGTGGGCTACTTCTTGATGACCGCGATAGGCGCGCAACTCAAAACGCGCGGGTAAAATGCGCTGGTCTATCATCTTTAGTTCATTGTTTTCCCAAAATACAGTTCGCATAAAAAGTTCCTTTATGAGAGAAATAATTACAGATTGCCGAAAAGCGTTGTGCACACTTCCCGCAAGCGTTGCTGCGCCTGCGGTGGAATGCGCTTCACCTTGCCAAATATTTTCGCATGGAGATAAATTTCTGCTACTTGCTCAATCCGTTTCAGATAAGATGGCGTGGCGTAAGCGATAATTGGCGCTTCACCCAAAGTCCGCAGCGCTTCGGGCAATACGTTCCAAGTTGCAGTAGCGACTTCATCTAAAACAAACGCTGCTTTCTCCGAATCCTAATAAACATAGCCATGGCAAATACAAACGCCATAATGCTTGTCAAAGTTAATAATCCCATAATACCAATTCCAATCCAGCCGAAATATGGGTATAGCCAAAATGCCTTTAGGAAAGGATTTGCATTGATCCAATCTGCGATGAAAGAAGGGAAAGCCAGAATTCCCATAATCAAGGATACACTGGCAAACACCATGGAAAACGCCAGCGCTATTTCGTTTACTGCCTGGCTTTCGATTTGCAGTTGAACATCCACATTTCGTTCCAAAAGGCGCGACATGCTTTTAAGATTGGATTCAGCATGAGAAAGAATTTCTGGCACGCCAAACGCATCTAACAAAGCCTTGTATTTTTGGATGGCGTAACTGGCTTGCCCCACAATAGGCGCGGAACTGAGCCCGCGCGTATGCGCGAGCAGGCGGCTCAGGTTCAATAATTGCAATGAGATGCCACCCGCGGAAAATGCGGAAGCGGGGTTCGCCTGCCATTGTTTTGATAATTTGGAGACCAATAAATTCGCAGTCTGTTTTTCGAGCAATAGCGCCAACAGTTTAACTTCCAGGCCAAACTCAAGAAGACGCAAAACAGTCAGCCAGTATTCCTCGTAACTCACTTCGCGGCTCGAAAACGCGACCTTCTTTTTATCCAGCGGATGGTAATAAATCAGGGCATTCTTGTCGGTGATGATACAAAATTCGCTTTCCCATGTAGCCAGATTCCTCTGCGTCAAGCGTTGGGATGCTTCCAGATTGTGCAGGGGAAAGGCGTGGTTCTTTTTACCATGGATAAGCGCTTCTTCCGTGATAGCAGACATGACCTGCTGGTAAGCGGACGAGGAAAGAATTTCCTGTGGACGTAAACCTGCTGCAAGCGAATCTGGCTTTTTTCGGTCACGAATGGAAGTGGGGATGTATGTTGTAAATATTTCCCGCATGGTACCCAAGCGCGGTTGCTGCTTAAGTTTAATCTTCCAAGTTTTCCCAGCGTCATCTGACAACGTAATGCAATTGCCCAATGTTTCTATCCAGCGCCGCATCACCTCCACAGCCATTTGCCAAACAACGGGCGATTTATCGTCTTCCAGTTGATTCATGGAGCGCTCTTGCACCCATTCAATCAACCGCTCGATAGAATTAATTTTTTGCGCGATGGATTCGCACTGCTTTTCGGACAAATCGGGGGATTGCGACAACTTCCTAAACTCATCGCGTTTTTGCTTGGCATTTGCCATATCAAAGTAATAGTGCAAGCCCATCACGTCTTGCGCCACCAGTTCCATTTCCCTGTATCTGGGGATATTCAAATGCAATATCAAGGTGACGATTCCATTGCTGGAGACGCGCAGGTGAAAATCCCAATGCTCCCAAACAGGCAGGAAGCGGTCTTTGAATTGGACGTTATCCAGAAGATGAGGCGGGAAGTCAATCGCTTCTTTGACGACCGAGTAAGTGGGGGCAAAATTGTCTTCAGCAAGGACGCGATTGAATACGCCAATGCCGTAGCCGCTTTGTTCGCGCTTGCGGTACTCTGCGGACACTTTGAAAGGTCCTTTTTGAACCTGCTCTGGCAAGGATTCCAAATACTGGTCGAAAAATTTCTGTCCCTTGATTTGTTCCAGACTTTCAAGGGAATCATCGGCGGCGAACGCCGCCAAATCCAGGGCAAGGACAACGTACGCGTCGCCAATCACTTGCAGCCAAGGGGAAGAGTTCATGCAAACCTCTTGAAAGTACAGCAATTTTATGCAAAACGGATTTTCTGGTAATCATCCACTTCGCGCCGCTGGATGCTAAGAATTCTGCCCTTGAAATCCATCGTCACTTTGTACGCCGCCCACTTGCCCAGTTCGTCTGGGACGGGTTTTCCGTCTTTTTCTTTTACCAGCCGCTTGACCGCCTCATATTCGAGCGTTTCTTCCTCTTTATTGACGCTCCATGCGGTGATGAGCAAGTCGGCGAGTTCATCCACCCTAATCAATCCGTTCTGCGGCTCGTCTTTCATCTTTTTTAGAGCGTCGTCAACGAATTGGTAGGGGTGAAGAAATTTATAGTTCTCCCGCAAACAGTCGTAGTAGGTTTCAATGAACAGCGTCAACGCAACCAATGTTGCGCCCGCCGCGGTGAGTCCGAAGAAAGCGTAGAGTTGGGCGTGCAGGTAGAGTTCAAACCAAAACGCAGAAGAGTTGGCAAACGCCTGACTGGGGAATTTCCCAAACGACCAGGCAAGAATCACAAACGCGGCGGCAAGGCAGGCGACTCCATAGCGGAGGACGCCAACGCTGTCTTTCCACGCCAGCGCGCGGTAAACGTCCCGTTTCAGGCTCTCGAAGCGAGCCAGCAGAAACAAGCCGATGACCAGCGTCTCAACGCGCAGCAACCAGAAGGTCGAGGAAGAAGCGGGCTTTCCATCCATCAATAGGTCAACCAGCGGATTTCCCCAGAGCAGGAATGCGTAAAGGACAATGAAGACCGTCATAACGCCGTGTTTTATCCGTGCATCATACGCTCCTTTTTGGGCGCGCGGCTTACCCCCAGAGTTTGCTCCGCTTTGGGTTTCAGAATTAGGATTTGGATTTTTCATCTTTTATCTCCTTGACATTACCTATGATTCCCGTACGCCACAGACGGCGGCGGATTTCTTTGTTGACTTTGTAGAGAACCGCTTCCTGTCTTTCCATAAAGGTCGCGTAGAAGCCAAACTCAAGTTCCACGTAAGGTTTATCGCTGGTGGCTTTTTCGGTGGAACTTACCGTAGGTTCTTTGCTAATTTCGCTAATAAGCCTGTCCAGGTCGGAGCGAACGTGGGGATGGGAATTGGCGATGGCGAATACCAGTTCGCTCACCAGTTCAAACTCGGCTCTGATTTTGGAAATCAGCCCGCTGCGTTCTTCTTCCCGTTTTTTGTGCCACTCACTCAAATTCAAGGCAATAGCACGTTGTTCCGCTTTCTTGTCTCTAAAATTCTGTTTGGATTGCTTGCCTCGTAATGACAAGAGAGCGCTTTGTAGATTTTCAGTATCTTCCAAAAAGTCATACTGTGCGGCGCTCGAATGCAGAATATTTTTGAAGGTCTCAATATTATTATCTTTTGGGTCATAAATAATTTCGCCGTTCGCTCCAAATGCTTGATACAGGCCAAGGTCGAATTCACGGGCAAAATCTTGGAAACGGGAGAGGGCTGTGCCATCGTCATCGGGGAGATTCTGTAGCGCTTTATGCAGGTCATCCGACATTCCCTGCACTTTTGCGGCGTAGCCCAACCTCCAATTTCGGATGCGCTCCAGACGCTCGTAAATTTGTGGGAAGATAGGTTTCTCTACAATATGTCCGCCGCCTTCGATGCGGGCAATGACTGTGGATTGTATCTGGGGATGGGCATTAACCAACAGGTTCAGTTCTTCCAAAACGGAGCGGCGTCCCAGAGTGCGCTGGGGGCTGCCGACTTCATCTTCTGTGATGCGCGCCTGGTCCACCTCGCCTTCCAGATAGCCGATGTCCAACAGAATGGTTTCCACCCGCTTCACCAGATGCCCCAGATGCGGAACGGTCACATGGGTGGACAAGCGCAGGGAGTAGTCGGGGCGCGAGATGTTGGTCACTTTCATCGAACCCATCATGTTGTTGGGGATGGAGATTTCCGTGCTTTCCATCACGTTGTACAGCACGGTGCTGCGCATCCCAATTTCGCGCACATCGCAAATTTCGCCTGTCTCAAGTTTTAGACGTTCGCCTGGGTTGAACGGACGGTCTACCTGCAACAACACGCCGCCGAAGAAGTTCTCAATCGCCTGGCGGCTGGCATAACCCAAAACCGCGCTGAAGACGCTGACAATGATGGAATAGGGCAGCAGGATATTATCCACGCCCGTCGCGCGCGAGATATCCGCCTGAAAGTTTGCCAGTAAAACGCCAAAAGTGATTGCAATAAATATGAAAGTGCCAAACACCTGCACAATCCGCACAAACATGTCATCGTATTTCTGCTCGGTACGCTCGCTCCATTTCAGCAGGGCATAGACGATGACCTTGTTCAAGATGAAGACCGCCAGCCAGCCAATGATGACCGTCAGCAGCGCCTGCACCCATTTTTCGGAGTTGAGCAAATCCCACATGGCGCTCAGGAAAAACTTTGCTTCACTGGGAATGTACTGAACGAGTTCGTAAAGAATCCCCGCCAGCGCGGCGGCGACGATGGGTCCGCCCAACACGCCCACAATCAAGTCGTCGAAGTCCGTCCACGTTTTTTCGGTGAACCAGCGCAGCGCATATTCCAACAGCGGGAGGAGACCCTGTACGGCGGCAACTCCGCCCATCGCCCACGCCAGCGTGGTAATCCACGGAAAGAGAAAATTTTCTATCCAATCGGCGCCTGCCATTACTCGCCAAACAAGGGCAATGACGGCAAAGAAGAGCAAAAAGAGCGCATCATCCAGCATAGAAAGCAGGCGGCTCCCCAGTTGGCTTCGCAAAATGCGCTGGGCGATGCGGTGCAGTTCCTCCACCTGCGCTTCCAATGGTCTTTGTTTTTTTGCCTTGGAAACCGTCCCCGCCTTGAACAGGATGCGGGAAACGTTGAACCAATCCATCTCCTCGGAGCGAGATTGCATTCGTTTTTGGCTTTCCAATTGCCCGACATCCTGCCTTAACTCTAACAGGAGCGGGGCGGCGCTGAGCAAGGCAAACAATTTCTCGAAGGGAAAGCGCTGGATGGTTTGCTTAAATGTCTCGGTCAAAGTATATGTCCGCGCTTTGAGCCGCAATTGCGAGGGGTACAACAAAATGTGATTCGCCAAAGCAGTGAGCAGGAAGGCAAGCAGGATGTCCATTGCCAGACCCGAAAATATCAAAAAAATCAAGGCTTTCGATTTATCAATATAACTATCGGAGGTTGTCGTCTGCGGTTCGTCGGTTTGTTCTTTTACAAGTTGAAAATATGGGGAAAATTCTGATGCAAGTGTTTCAAGAAACTTCCGTTGGTCAAGCAATGAGCCGGCTTTAAATACGGAATAGGATACATTATTCGGATTAGCGGCAACCCCACAAGCAACCAATCGCCTGTTAGGGTCTGTGTCATTTGGATACCACACCTCCTTGTCTGGCGCGAAAAAGCCAATGGCGCCTTTTACTTTTTTATCATCCGATAAAGGCATTGAAGCGGATTCTTTGCCCTCTACTTGAAGTCGTTGTTCTGCATTGGCAAGTTCCCGCTTAATATCCAAATAGGCGTTGCCCTGCGCGCGAATGCAGGTAAGGGCATCTACCTCCGATAGTTCATTTCGCCTCGCCAATAGACCCCAAACCGCAAATAACAAGACGCTGACCACCGCCGTTACAATGAAGTGCTTTCTCTGCCAGTTGCCCATGTTTGACCTCCGTTTCCATGATGAGAGAACGCCCCCTTTTCGCGTGTGGCGTTGAGGGGGCGTTCCATATTGTGTTTACTTTTTGGGCGTTCCGTTCCAATTGCCTTTGAGTTCGTTGCGGAACCAGACATCCTGCTGAGGGAAGGGGATTTCAATGCCTGCTTTGGCGAACTGGCTGGCAATTTCTTTACGCAAGTCAGTCACGACATCGTCTTCGCGCCCGAAGTGTTCGCCCACGATGTCGTCAATGAAAAAGTCCAGCCGAAAGTCCAGGCTCGACGCGCCGAAATCCAGAAAAGAGGTGTCGGGACGCTTCCACTTTGGGATGGGCATGGGCAATTGCTCGACGTAGTTTGTCCGAATGCGGTCTATGTCGTCGTCCAGCGAAAACTCACTGCCCGTTTTGAGCCATTTTTGGGAATTCGACCACTCGTCCAATTTTTGGGCGATGCGCCTAAATATGCGGTGGTTGCTGGCGTATAACTTTTGGTAATCTTCCAGCTGGGTGGCGTAGAGAACGCTGTCCAAAAACTCATCCGTGGGTTCTTGCGCCCATTCTGTGATTTTTGATGGCATAGAATTTTTGAGAACGAAGATAGACGCCAAACATTCTTGTTTTCCATCTTCCTGGATGGCAAACGACGGGACTTCCTCGTTGACAACCCGCTGGAAGATGCGCTCGAGTTTTGCGCGCGGGTCGGGCACGCGCTCGCTTGTGTCCTCCTTATCCCGTTCGTAGTTCAGGGCCTCTTCCTGCGCCAGTTGCATCCAAAGCGTCATCAGGGTTCGCAGGTCGGAGAGAGTGTCTTTTGATGGCTGCACACGATTTTGGATTTGGGACTTCTCTTCTGGCTGCCATCCGCCGTCTTCGGCGCGGTCCACCCATGCGGAAAACAGGAAGAGTTCCCGACTGAGACGCTCCACCTTCTGGCGGATGAGGCGCTCTGTCATCCAGCGTGCGAGCATGAGCCATTCTCTCCAATCTTCCAATGGCTCTTGAAAATCGCCGCTCTCAATTTTCCCTAATCCATCACTGTACTTTTTGAAGTAAGACGAGAATAAACCCAGTATGGTTTGAATATCCTTTGAACCGCGTTCGTTAATTTGAACAAATGCATCAATTTTATCTGACAGGTTACCCAAAACATGCGGATGGGCTTGCGCGACTGATTCTAAAATTTCCATCACCATTTCAGGTTCGGAGCCATACGCCACGCCAACAGGAATGCTGGTTTTTACCTCTACATTGGGCTTGGTGATATTGGCAATTTTTAGGGAAGCGAGCGCGCTGTTGGGCATGTATAAGACCACATGCTTGTCAATGTCATACAGCACTGTCGCGCGCAATCCAATTTCGTCCACCCGATAAATACCGCCATCTTCCAAGCGAATGAAATCCCCGTAACGGAAGGGGTTGCCCACCAAAAGGTACGCGCCCGCAAAAAGGTTGCCAAGAATATCCTGAAAGGCAAAGGCGATGATGAAACTGAGTCCGCCCAAAATGCCCACGAATAAGCCCAGGTCCATGCCAAGCGCCCACGCCACGCTCGCCAAAACTGCCACAAAGATAATCAGCATTGGTCCTGCGCTGCGGAGGATTGGCACGAGCGTATTGTCCAGGTCGCTTTCGCTTCGTTCTGCCATGCGCTGAAGCGTGTCGCCTGCTTGTTTGATAAAAGCGAGGAGCGCCCAGACGACCAGCCATATCCAAATCAGACGCGTGACGCGTTGGACATCGGCAGCATAGGCTTCGGTCAATGTCAACAAGGGCGCAGATTGGGCGACTCCATAAATGGCAATAAACAGCGTAACGGGCCATTTCAGCACGCCTAGCACAAGGTCATCCAATTCAACATTCGTGCGGCGAGTCAGGGCGGGCAAAATATTATTGAGCAGAATATATGCGACGACCGCCCCAATCAGCCACCATATCCAGTTTGCAAAAAAAGCAGACCAAGCCAAAGCGTTCATGCGACCTCCCGACTACTTCGTTTGTACCAAGTTGATAGAACCGTCCATGTGAACTGCCCGCACTGGGTCGGGCATGTTAATCCCTTCTTCAAGCAAGCGCGCAGCGATTCGTTCTTTCATATCAGATAAAACTCTACCCAGGCGTCCAAACCGTTCTGCTTGAATGTCATCCACAAAGAAGGTTAATTTGTAATTGAAAGTGTAGTCGCCGAAGTCCATCTCCACAGACGGCAGTTCCCATTCCTGCGCGGCGCGGGCAAACCCACTGGAAATCCAATCGCGAAACTCTTCGGAAAGGGTGTCCAGCCGCCATTCGTCCGCTTCACTGGGCGCTTCAAAGACCTGCTTGAGATGTTCCAGCCGTCTGCTGAAGGCTTTTTCGCGCCGCGCCGCGTCAGCGGAGATTTTTTCCTCTCGGTCTATCGTCAATAAGTTTGGGTCTTCCCGACGTGCTTCCACCCAACGCTTGAATTTTGGAAGCAGGTTCTCGGTACATTTGGCGTGAACCACATTGAACTTTTCCAAAATCAAGCGTTTCTCTTCGAGGCTGAATCCGCGTCCGTTATCATTTTTGGATTTTGGAGCGGTTCCAGCCACGTCGGTTTCTTCTGCCTCGTGGATGAATTTCGCCAGTTCCGTCAAATGAAGGGATACTGACTGAACCGCGCTGTACAGTTCGTTCTGTATTGCCAGCATACGCAGTCCCCATTCTACTCCGCGAAGTTCTGTGGCAGTTCGCCCCGAAGGACCTTTTGCAAGGCGTTGTTCCAGTTTCTCCTTGCGGTTTTGCATGGCTTTCAAGTTTTCCGCGCCATCGCCCAGCAGGTAGGGATTGGCTCTGGCAATGTCCAGCAAAATTTCGGGAATCCTTTCCAGATTTTCTTTGATGGGTTCCACCCCCACAGCAACCGACGCCTTCAAATCGGGAGTTGGCCGGGTAATGTTTATCAGCATCTCATCCGCCATCTTGCTGTTAGGCATAAAGATAACAGAATGGTCGCCCGTGTTGTAGAGTTCGGTAATTCGCAATCCAATCCGCTTGACTTCGCACACGCGACCGTCTGAAAGAACGATGATGTCGCCGTACTGGAAAGGGGTATCAATGATGAGGCTGATGCCGCTAAACACATTGGTCAGTGTGGATTGCAAAGCAAAGGCAAGGATGAAGGACGCGCCGCCAATGATGACCGCCAGCGCAGATACATCAACGCCCAGAACTTGCAGAAAAACCAGCCCGCCTATCAGCACAATGATGATTGGCGCGACCACATTAGCGAGCGGAAGCAGAATATCATCCACGCTCGATTCACTTTCTTCCGCCCATCTTTTGCCATAGTACATCAAGACTTCTTTGAAGAGGACGCGCCAGATTAGGTAAGTGAAAATCAGTACGGTCAACGCCCAAAATATCTTGTCTGCATTGGTTGTGACAATGGGGATATGCAAGGAGTCAAAAGCATCTTTAATGCCCAAAAGAATGAGGAGTAGGATAAAAGGTTTGCGAACAACTCCCAGAATCACGTCATCTAGGTCGCTTTCAGTTTTACGAGTCCAAAACTTGACGACGCGAAAGATAATGACCTGCAATAGAACAGCTAGCGTAATTGCCAAAACAAGATTCAGGGCAAACGATGCGATTGGATTGGCAAAAAACTGCCAATTTGAAGGAAGAGAAATATCAAAACCGAAGAGAGTAAGCATGTATGAATACCTCATTTACATTATTGTTGCTGTTAATTAGCAAGGATGATAGAAGACCCATCTACCCTATTTTGGTTCCTATATCTAGGAAAAACAAAAGGCTAATCAGTTGAAAGGCAGTCCGCCTTTGTAGGAATGCAAGCATAACCTAAAACCCTGCTAGGACGCCGTTAATTATAATACAAATACAAACCAACCCAAGATATCGCGCAACTCAAAACGCGCAGGCAACACGCGCTGGTCAATCATTTTCAATTCGTTATTTTCCCAAAATACAGTTCGCATAATTTATCCTTATTCACTCAATCCGTTTGCTACTTAAAATTTTCCGCTTGCGGAACGCGCACAGAGACAACCTTTCCTTCCACTGGCTCGCGGCATAAATATTCCGTGCAAGCCATGTATGTAATGAGAAGATTTTCTTCCGACCACTCATTGCCCGGCGGCAGTTCCACCGGCAGGCTCAACGTCACCGCGCCCGGCGGATAAATTCGCAAATCGGGAATATCCGCAAAAGCCGCGTTTGCGGCGGCGCTTTCTTGCAGCGCCCCGCGCGCGCGCAGGCGCGAATTGGGCGCAAGTTCCAAGAGCGCAGGTCGCCCCAGCCCATCCACTCCGCCGCGTGGAATATCCTTGCTATACAAATGTAAACTCGCCTCCGTTGGCGCAAGCGTGGCGGAAATTAATGGCTGCTGATTCTCATCGCGGGTAAGGACAAGAATAACCCGCACGGCGTTTTCTTCAAAGCGCGTCAATTCCAACGGGCTGAAAGGCGCAGGCTGGCAAGCGTTGAGCGTCAGGGCAAAGAGAATCAACGCAAATTGAAAACGCTTCATGGTTGGTTTTCGTCTGCTTGCGCGGGCGGCTTAGGCTGCGTATGCTGCGCCTCTTTATTACGGAGATTTTGCGCCTTCTCTTGCAAACTGCGGAAGTAGTTGGCTTGCGTAATTTCGGGGTCTTCCTTCCCGCGTTTGGATTGGTCCACCTCGATGCGGAGTTTTTGAATTTCTTGACGCAACTCCTGCTCTTTAAGATATTCCTCTAACGCGGCGGCGGCAAGCGCTGAAAAAGATTCCATTAACCGCTGCATATTTTCGTCAAACGCAATTAAGTCTTTCTTTTGCGCGTCTATCGGGTTCACAAATTGCAACACGCCCAGCGGTTTGCCCTCGCGGCTTTTGAGCGGCAGCACAAGGAAAGAAATGGAATCGTAGTGATACGCCGCGTCAAAATCGCGCGCGGTGGAAAAATCAAATTGACGGCTTTCATAAGAATCTTCCACGTTGATGGTTTTCGACTCCAACGCGGCGGCGACGGCAATTTGACGTTGATTCGGAACTTTCTGCTCGTTGTAGAGCGCGATTGGCGCAATGGGCATTTTGGCGTCGCTTGAACCGCCCGCCGCCAGTCCCAGCGAATCATAGCGTAACACGGAGGGTTCTAGCAGGTTTTCTTTTTTCAGATACAACACGCCGCCGTCTGCGCGACAGAATTTCTTCGCCTCCAAGAGCATGTTTTCGGTCAAGTTTTCTAAATCGTTTTCGTAGGTCAAGTCAATGCCGATGGGGATGACAATATCCAATAGATTATCGGCGCGGCTTTTCTCCACATTCAAGCGGATGAGCGCGCGCCGCAATTGTCCGGTGATATATAGCCCAATGAGCGTTAACCCGCCAACGCCAAAGGCGATGGGCAAAATTTCGCCGCCAATTTTTTGAAAGTTAAAAATAGTGAACAGCACAACGTAGCCGGAACTTGCGCCCAGCCCGCTCAGCAAAGTGACAACTCTATTTTTGTGATGCTTAAAATAGAACTGCGTTACCACTACGCCCAGTATGCCAGAGGCGGCGGCAAATACCAGCGCGGCGGATAGAACTTCCAGCGCGTCTGCTGTTTGAATTTGCGAAAATGTCAGCGAGCGCTCAAAAGTTTTTGCGGCGGCGTATCCTAGCCCGTTGGCAAACCCATACACCGCGCCATCTACCAGATTATCAAACTTTTCCCAGCGTATAACCGCCCACACGCCCAGCGCAGCCATCAACTGTTGCAAAATTGGAATGAGCAAAACAAATAATGCCGCAAGGTTTATCTTTGCTTGCGCCGCTTGTTGCGCTAATAAGTAAGCAAGCCCATAGCTAACGCCGCCCCAAAAAAGACTCAACAAGACCCAGCGCAAATTGCGCGGCGTATAAAGCCCAAAGGCAAACATAACCACAAGAACAATAATGGCAAAACCAATACTGATAAGGAGTCCCATAAGGCGCGCCTTTCTAAAAATAGGATGGCGCAAATTATACACTCACCCGCGCGCCCCGCTTTTCTCCGCGCTGCATGTCTTCGCGGTAAAAAATGCGACTCGGCTCGCCCCATTAGAAATTCCCAAAGTAGAATCAGCCCGCTTTGATTTTCATTTCTCTGGTAGAATACGCCCCGCTGGTTTCAGCTCGCGCGCAGGTTGCGCCTATCTGAAACATAAAATATTCTAAAGGAGTAAGTTCACATGGTTCGTATTCGTTTACGTCGTATTGGTCTCAAGGGCCAACCCACGTACCGCTTGGTGGCAGCTGATAAGGAAGCCCCCCGCGATGGTCGCTTTTTGGAAATTTTGGGCGTGTATAACCCGCGCACCAACCCCGCCACCATTCACCTCAAAGAAGACCGTATTTTTCATTGGATGAAGAACGGCGCGTTGCCCACTGAATCTGTCGCGCAAATTTTCAAAACCTCCGGCACGCAGGCTCGCTTTGAACGCCTCAAAAAAGGCGAATCTTTGGAAACTCTGGTCGCCGAAGCGGCGGAAGCGCAAGTAAAACGCGCAGCCCCCGTCAAGACGCGCAAAGACTAGACCTCTCATCCCTCTCCCTTTTAGGGAGAGGGAAATCAAGGACTCAAGATGAAAGAACTCATTGAGTACATTGCCAAATCGCTTGTGGACCACCCGGAAAAAGTTCAAGTTGTAGAAAGCGGAAACGGCTCGCGCATCCGCATTGAATTGAGCGTCGCCAAAGGCGATATGGGGCGCGTCATCGGCAAAAGCGGAAAAGTGGCAAACTCCATCCGCGCCTTGTTGAAGGTTGCAGCCGAGCGGGCGGACAAGCACGTCACATTGGACGTTTTGGAACCGTAATGCCAGAAAAAAAGCAAACCTCAGGCTCGCCAATTGGCGAGCCTGTCCATTTAGTAGTCGGATTTCTCCGCCGCCCACATGGGGTGAGCGGCGAATTGGTCATGGATATTCACACCGATTTCCCGGAGCGGATTGCGGCGGGGCGCAAAGTCTTCATTGGCGAAAAAAAACAGCCGCACACGTTGGATACGGTTCGCCCGCGCAATGACGGCTTGCTCGTCAGTTTTCGCGGCGTAAATACGCCCGAAGACGCGGGCAAGTTCCGCAATCAATGGGTCTATGTAAAAGCATCCGAACTGCCGCCGCTGCCGCAAGGCAAATATTATAAATTTCAACTGGTCGGCTTGGATGTGACGGACGAGGACGGCAACGCGCTTGGAAAAATAACCGATGTGCTGGAAACTGGCGCAAACGATGTATACATTGTGACAAATGAATCGGGCAAAGAAATTTTGCTGCCCGCCATTCCGCCCGTCATCCTTAACTTGGATATGGAAAAACGCGCCCTAAAAGTTCGCCTGCTGGAAGGGTTATAACGTTCTAACGTTACTATGGACGATAGAAAATTTTGGGTTGGCTTCAATCTTATCAAAGGAATCGGAGCGGTGCGAATGCAGGGGCTCGTCTCCTACTTCGGCGATTTAGAATCCGCTTGGAACGCCGATGCCGCCAGCCTTGCACAAGCCGGTTTGGGAACAAAAGTTATAGAGCGCGTCTTGGCGGCGCGTAAATCCGTTCAACTGGAACAAGTGTGGGAAAAAATTGAAGCGCAGGGTATCTCCATTCTCACATGGCAAGACGAAGCCTACCCCGCTCGCTTAAAAGAAATTGACCAACCGCCGCCGGTCTTATATCTGCGCGGAGAATACTTGCCCGATGATTTGTTTGCAGTCGCCATTGTGGGAACGCGCAAAGCGACTCCCTACGGGCGGCAGGTGACGGAAGAACTCGCGGCTTTCCTCGCCTCAAACGGAATCACAGTTGTCAGCGGTTTTGCGCGCGGCGTAGATTCGGTGGCGCATAACGCCGCCGTAAAATACGGCGGACGAACGTTGGCGGTTTTAGGCTGCGGCGTAGATAAAATTTACCCGCCCGAACATAAGGCGCTCGCCGAGCAAGTCATTGCGCGCGGCGCGCTCATCAGCGATTACGCGCCCGGCACTCCGCCGGACGCTTCCAACTTTCCGCCGCGCAACCGCATTATCTCTGGCTTATCTTTGGCGGTGGTGGTGGTAGAAGCCGCAGAAACCAGCGGCGCGCTCATCACCGCCGGTTTTGCCGCCGAACAAGGGCGCGAGGTCTTTGCCGTGCCGGGGAGTATTTTTGCGCCGCAGAGCAAGGGCGCAAATAAACTCATTCAAAACGGCGCGCTGCCCTTGCTAAACGAAAATGATTTAATGCAAGCGCTGGATATTCAGCGGGTAGGCGAACATCGCACAGCGCGCAAACTGCTGCCCGGAGATGAAACCGAAGCGAAGCTCTTAAGTCTGCTGAGTTCCAATCCTTTGCATGTGGATGAAATTCGCAATTTAGCGGGTTTGCCCATCGAGAAAGTTTCTGCTACACTCGCGCTTATGGAACTCAAAGGAATGGCGCGTCAATTGGGCGGCATGAATTACGTTGCGGTCAGAGAAGCGCCCGCGCCATACCAACCTTAACCCTGTAACCTGTAACCTTCAACCTTATGGAACATACCTACGCAGTGATTATGGCGGGCGGAGGCGGCACGCGCTTGTGGCCCCTCTCGCGGCGCGAACGTCCAAAACAACTTTTGCCCCTCATTGGAACAGAAACTTTGTTTCAAGGCACGGTGGCGCGGTTGCAAAACCTTTTTCCGCCGGAACGAATTTTGGTCGTGACGGTGGAAGACCAAGCCAAAGAAATGCGCGAACAAGCGCCGCAAATTCCGGCGGAGAATTATCTCATTGAGCCTGCGCCACGCGGCACGGCGGCGGCGGTAGGGCTGGCGGCTACTGTCTTACATCAACGCGATTCGTCTGCGGCGATGGCGGTCTTGCCCGCCGACCATTTCATCCGCAGCCGCGACCTTTTCCATTACCTCATCAACGCTGCGTTTGAAGTGGCGCAAGATGGCTATCTCGTTACGCTGGGCGTTTCGCCTACGTCCCCTTCCACTTCCTATGGTTATATTCAACAGGGCGAGGCGCTGCGCGGAAAATATAGATACCCCACTTATCAGGTGAAGCGCTTTATTGAAAAGCCGGATGAAGAAACCGCCCGCGAGTTACTGCGCGGCGGCGACCATTCTTGGAATAGCGGCATGTTCATCTGGCGCGCCGACTCTATCCTTGATGAAATTCAAAAACAAATGCCCGCGTTAGACTCCGCGTTGAAGAAAATTTCCGCCGCGTGGAATACGGAGGCGCGCCGCGCCGTTCTCATAGAGGCATGGCAGCCCCTAAATGTTGAAACAGTGGACTATGGTATTATGGAAAACGCCGCGCGCGTGGCTGTTTTGCCCGCCGGTGGGTTGGGATGGAGCGATGTGGGGTTGTGGTCTTCCATGTTTGAAACCCTCATGCCAGATATGAATGGAAATATCGCCGCGCATGGCTCTTCTCATCTCGCGTTGGATACGCACAACACGCTAGTCTATGGCGAGGAGCGTCTCATTGTCACCATTGGCGTGGACGATATGGTCATTGTGGACACCGGAGACGCGGTGATGATTTGCAAAGCGGACCAGTCGCAAAAAGTGAAAGATGTCGTTGAGCATTTGAAGAAACATCGCCAAGAAAAATACTTATAAAATACCAGACCTGACAGGTTTTCAAAAATTTATCAGGTCTAATGACGAGGATACTTAATGGAAGCATATTGCATGAAGTGCAAGACCAAAAGAGAAATAAAAGACCCGCTGGCTGCATTCAACGCCCGCAGCGCCGCAGTGACCACCGGCGTTTGCCCGGTCTGCGGAACAAAAATGTACCGCACGGGAAAAACCGAAGCGCACGAAGGACTCGAAGCGCCGCCCAAACCCGCAAAGGTTGCAAAGGTAATCAAGCGCGAAGGCAAACTCGTGATTGTAGAATCGCCCGCCAAAGCAAAAACTGTTGGGCGCTTTCTTGGCAAGGGGTATACCGTGCGCGCCTCCGTTGGGCATGTGCGCGACTTGCTAAAATCGCAACTCTCGGTGGATGTTGAAAATAATTTCGCGCCCAAGTATCGCGTTCCCAATGAAAAAAAAGAGGTGGTTAAGGAAATTAAAAAACTCGCGCAAACCGCCCAAGAGGTTTTCCTCGCCACCGACCCCGACCGCGAAGGCGAGGCTATTTCTTGGCATCTGCTTGAATCCGCGCAAATTGAACCGGAGCGCGTTAAGCGCGTAGTCTTTCACGAAATCACCGCGCCCGCTGTGGCGGAGGCGTTTGCTCATCCGCGCCAAATTAACATGGATTTGGTCAACGCGCAACAAGCTCGCCGCGTGTTGGATAGACTCGTTGGATACAGCATTAGCCCCATTCTGTGGGAAAAAGTGCGCGGGCGACTCTCTGCCGGGCGCGTGCAATCTGTCGCCCTGCGACTCATTGTCGAGCGCGAGCGCGAAATCGAAGATTTTAAGCCAGTCGAATATTGGTCTATTCACGGCGAGTTTAAGCCGCAGGGCTTAAAAAATACGTTCACTGCCAAACTTGCGCGGGTGGACGATAAAGACCCCGAACTTAATAACAAAGAAATCGTTGACCCCATTTTGATAGACATGGAAACCGCCGCCTATGCGGTGACGAAGGTCAAGCGCGGCGAACGGCGGCGCAAACCGCAAGCGCCTTTTACCACTTCCACCCTGCAGCAAGAAGCCTCGCGCAAATTGGGTTTCACCGCCAAGCGCACCATGGGGCTGGCGCAAGGTTTGTATGAGGGGCAGGATGTGGGCGAGGGCGGCACGACAGGTCTTATTACCTACATGCGTACCGATTCGACCAACGTCTCCTCTATCGCGCAGGAAGAAGCGCGGCAGTATGTTCTGGGAAAATACGGCGCGGACTTTCTCCCCGCTGCATCTCCGGTTTACAAAACCAAATCGGCGGGCGCGCAGGAGGCGCACGAAGCCGTGCGCCCCACTTCCATCATGCGCGACCCGGAGAAAATAAAAGAATATCTTGAACCCGCCATGTATAAACTGTACCGCCTGATTTGGCAGCGCTTTGTCGCCTCTCAAATGGAAGCGGCGGTATTTGATACGTTGCAAGTGGAAGTAACAGGCAAAACCTCCGCGCATGAATATCTGCTCCGCGCCGCTGGGTCGGCGGTGAAATTCCCCGGCTTTATGGTTGTTTATGAAGAAGCAAAAAATGAGGATGTTGCCAATGAAGACGAAGAGGACGTGAAAATTCCGGCGGGCGTGGCGGAAGGTCAAACGCAGGAATTGATTCGCCTTATGCCCGAACAGCATTTCACCCAGCCGCCGCCGCGCTTTTCTGAAGCGTCTTTGGTGCAAGCGCTGGAAGAAAACGGCATTGGGCGACCTTCCACTTACGCGCCGACCATCTCCACCATTCAACAACGCGGCTATGTCTTGCGCGAAGCGAAGCGCTTAATCCCTACGGATACGGGCTTGCAAGTGACCGACCTGATGACGCAATACTTCCCCGAAGTGGTGGATTACAACTTCACCGCCCACATGGAAGAAGACCTCGATAAAATTGCCGAAGGTCAAATGGAATGGACCGCCGCGCTGCGCGAGTTTTACGCGCCCTTTGCGGAAGACGTTAAAAAAGCGCAAGCCGAAATGCCCGTCACCAAATCGGGTCCTGAACCGATTGGGCGCGATTGCCCCACCTGCGGCAAAGAACTCGTCATCCGTTATGGACGTTTTGGAAAATTTATCTCTTGCAGCGGATTCCCCGAATGCCGCTACACCGAACCTTGGTTGGAAAAAATTGGCGTAAACTGCCCCAAAGACGGCGGCGATTTGGTGGAACGCAAAACCCGCAAGGGACGCGCTTTCTTTGGCTGCGTCAATTATCCCAATTGCGATTTCACATCATGGAAGCGCCCGTTGACGCAACCCTGCCCCAAATGCGGCGGCTTGCTGGTCATTGCCAACAAGCGCGAGGCGCAGTGCGCGCAATGTTCCGAATCCTTCCTGTTGGAAGATGTTGTGCCAGAATCTCTTGAATCATAATAAAGGAAAATCATCATGCTTTTTTCTCCCCATCCTTACTTAGACCCCGGCTCCGCCAGCGCGTTGTTTCAAATTCTCATCGCCGCTTTGCTGGGCGCGGGCGTTGCCATTGTTTCTTCGTGGACGAAGATTAAATCTTTTTTAGGAATCAAACCTAAGAAAAATAATGATGATGACGCGGAAAATGACGAACGCTAAATCGCTACCCTCATCTTTCCGCGACCCTAGCGGGTTTCTCTTTACCCGCGAAAACATTCTCTACCGCCAAATCAACCGCGCTTATCAAAATGATTATGCGCGGTTGATGGATTCTGGCTTGTATGACGAGCTGATTCGGCGCGGGCTGTTGATTCCGCACGCGGAGAGCGACCAACCTCCCCTTGAGTCTGAGGCGGCGTTTAAGGTGATTCTGCCGCAGCGCCTGCCCTTCATCTCTTATCCGTATGAATGGTCGTTCAGCCAGTTGAAAGACGCGGCGCTGGCGACTCTTGCCGTTCAAACCTACGCCATGCAGCGCGGCATGTCGTTGAAGGACGCAAGCGCGTACAACATTCAATTTTTGCGCGGCAGGGCGGCGTTGATAGACACGCTCTCTTTTGAAATCTATCAAGAGGGCGAGCCGTGGACGGCTTACAAACAATTTTGCCAGCACTTTCTCGCGCCGTTGGCGTTGATGAGTTACAAGGATGCGCGCCTCAGTCAGTTGCTGCGCGTGTACATTGACGGCGTTCCGCTGGACCTTGCCAGCGCCTTGTTGCCCGCCAAAACAAAATTTAATTTTGGCTTGCTGACGCACATCCACATTCACGCGGGCGCGCAAAAACGCTTTGCCGATAAACCCTCCGCGCCGCGCAAGGGCGGCGTTTCCAAACAGGCGCTAACGGGATTAATTGAAAGTCTTAAATCTACCGTCAAGTCTTTAACGTGGAAACTCGGCGGCACGGAATGGGGCGACTATTACGAAAATACCAATTACAGCGGCGCCGCTTTTGAACATAAAAAACAATTAGTTCAGGCGTGGGCAGCCGAAAAGAAGCCCGGCATGGTTTGGGATTTAGGCGGCAACACCGGCGTGTTCAGCCGCGAGGCGGCAGCCTCTGCCGCGTTCACCGTTTCCTTTGACATAGACCCCGCCGCTGTGGAGCAAAATTATCGCGCCGTTAAAAAACTCAAAGAGCAGAGTTTGCTCCCGCTGGTTTTAGATTTGACCAACCCCAGCCCCGCGCTGGGTTGGGATAACGCCGAACGCGATTCGTTCGGCGCGCGCGGTCCCGCCGATATGATTCTCGCGCTGGCGGTGATTCATCATTTGGCAATTTCCAATAACGTGCCGCTGCCGCGTCTGGCAGATTTTTTTGCCGCGCATGGCAAATGGCTGGTGATTGAATTTGTGCCAAAATCCGACTCGCAAGTTCAACGACTGCTCACCGCCCGCGCGGATATTTTTCCTACTTATCACAAAGACGGTTTTGAGGCTGCATTTGCGCGGCGTTTCAAAATTCATCGCGTGGAAGCGCTGCGCGATTCGGAACGTTATTTATATTTGATGGAACGTTATAACTAGAACAAATGAGTGGTTGAATTTCAAACAGAAATATGCAAGAATGTATTTGCTCCGAGAAAAGGCAAACCTTGGGAAACCAAGAGACGCAAAGCCGTGAGCCTAAAGCTGAACTGAGTCAAGGTTGTCTGGCTGCCGATAAAAGCAAAACCGCTCAAAAGCGGCGGCGCAAAGTCAGAGCGTCCTCGTTGAGAATCTCAACAAAGACCGACCGACTGCCGAAACGCAAAATTCGGGAAACCGAATGACGCAAAGTGATGGGTCTAACGTCACGCCTTTATTTTGTGACCATGATTGCCACACTGCCGAAGAGCAACTTTTTTTGCAGGGATGACCGCAACTTGGTCATCCCTGCTTCATTTTGTGGCAAGAAGGACGCCAACGACTCCAGTCGTTGGCGTCTAAAAGTCGGGAGACTTTCGAGTCCGCGCCATAACTCTCCGCGTTATAATTCCTGCATGACCAAAACTCCCCGCTCGCTCGACCCTGAATCCAAGCCCGATGACCGCGTAGATAACGCCCTGCGCCCGCAAATGCTGAACGACCTCATTGGGCAGCAGCAGGTCAAGGAAAATCTCTCCATTTTGATTGGCGCGGCAAAACATCGCGGCGAAGCGCTAGACCATGTGCTGTTTTACGGTCCGCCCGGATTGGGCAAGACCACCCTCAGCCACATCCTCGCCAACGAGATGGGCGTAAACGTCAAAGTGACCGCCGGACCCGCCATTGAACGCGCGGGCGATTTGGCTGCCATCCTCACCAATTTACGCGCGGGCGATATTCTCTTTGTGGATGAAATTCACCGCCTCGGACGCGCAGTGGAGGAGGTGCTGTACCCCGCCATGGAAGACTTCGCCCTCGACATTGTCATCGGCAAGGGACCTTCCGCGCGCTCTATTCGACTCAAACTGCCGCGCTTCACCGTCGTGGGGGCGACGACCCGCCTCGCCCTCGTCACCGCCCCGCTGCGGGCGCGCTTTGGCGCGGTTTATCGTTTAGATTATTACGACCATGAGGCGATGAAAAAAATCGTCTCGCGCGCCGCCTTCATGCTCAAAGTCAGCGCCGACCAGCCCGGCATAGAGGAGATTGCCCGCCGCGCGCGCGGGACTCCGCGCATTGCCCTGCGTCTGCTGCGCCGCGTGCGGGACTTCGCCCAGGTCCGCGCGGATGGGAGCATCAGTGAGCGGGTTGCCAAAGAGGCGTTAGATTTATTGCAAGTGGACCCGCTCGGCTTGGATGATGTGGACCGCCGCGTCTTGAAGACCATCATTGAAAAATATGACGGCGGACCCGTCGGCTTGAATACGATTGCCGCTTCCATCAGCGAGGAGCAGGATACGATTATGGACGTGGTGGAGCCGTACCTTTTGCAACTTGGATTTTTAGACAGAACCCCGCAAGGGCGCGTGGCGACTCAATCCGCTTATGAGCATTTGGGCTATGCGTTCAAGCGCGAGGGACAAGAGAGGTTGCTATAACGTTAAAACGTTTGAAGCGGTTATGTTCTTCGAACTCTGATGCCTCTTGGTGTTGCAACGGTTGTCGCGCCAACAAGGTCTTCGAGTTTATACAAATTCAAAATTTTTTCCAATAATTCCGTCACAGGGCGAATTCCATCTTCGTCGGGGCGTAAAAGCAGGACGCCAAAGTGTTTTCCCGGCGGGTATGCGCGAATATCGCCGAACCCTTTATCTGCCGTGATGAAATACCTCTCATCCTTTTGGACGGCAATCCAAAGTTGCGGGTCTTTCCATCCGCTCAACCCAAGTTCTATGACACTAAGCGCGTCATAGCCGTGTTCGCGTAAAACCTGCAAGGCTTTGCGCGGCAAGTCTTCATCTACTGCAACTTTCAAAGGCATTAATCACCCCGCCAGCGGCAGAAAAACTTCCTGACGAATAATATCAGCCGCGTATGCCAGCGCCGCTTGTATGGATTCTTTCTTCAGTTGCGGATATTCGTTTAGTATCTCATCAAAGGACATTCCATCCGCTATGCTGCCTATAATCATAAAAACAGGAACGCGCGTGCCTGTAATGCAAGGCTCGCCGTGATGAATTTCAGGGTCAACGAAAATATGGTCGCGCCAATTGATACGCATATTTGCTCCTTCGATGGTTTGATTATACCGCCAGGTGAGAAGCAGTTATAATTTTGACAAAGGAATCTCCCATGACCAAATCCACCGCTTCTGTATCCGACCAGCCTGCCAAGGAAGACCTGCTGGATTTTGCGCCCTACGCCCGCGCGCTGGCAAATATCGCCCAAACCGGCGACACGCCGCTGACCATTGGCGTCTATGGACGTGGGGGTCGGGCAAGACTTCGTTAATGGATATGATTCGGGGGAACCTGCCCGCGACCTACACCAAAGTCTGGTTCAACGCGTGGAAGTATGACAAGGACGAAATGCTCTGGCGGGCGTTTTTGACGGCGGTCTTGAACGCGATGAAAGAAAAGGCAAAGCAAGACGGCGAGCCAACCGAAGCCTTCGAGAAATTGCAGAGCCTGCTCTACCGCAGCATGGAGTTTGAAAAACTCGGCGGCGTGAAGATTGACCTTGCCAAACTAGGCGGCGCGTTTGCAAAAGGCGCGGTGAATCTTAGCCTGTCTTTCATCCCCGGCATGGACGCTTTGCAAAAACTCACCGAGACACTCTTAACCGGCGCGGGGAAAACAGTGGAAGAATCTGCCGACGCCATCTCACGCGAGCGGACGAAGGTCTTCGTGGCGCAAATCGCCTCGTTGGAGCAATTTCAAAAAGAATTTCAGGAATTGGTTCAGGAACAGATTGCAAAGAAAGGCGGGCGGCTGGTGGTCTTTGTGGATGACCTCGACCGCTGCCTGCCCGAAAAGACCATTGAGGTCTTGGAAGCCATCAAGTTATTTATGGACGCCAAGCATTGCGTCTTCATTTTGGGATTGGATGACAAGGTCGTCGCCCGCGCCATTGAAAATAAATACCGCGAGCTGGGCAATCAGGCGGATGGCAGCGAGCGCGTCATCGAAGGCGCAAATTATCTGGAGAAAATTATCCAACTGCCCTTTAGCCTGCCAACTGTGGAACGGGCGCAGATGGATAAGTTTGTGGGTAAGCTGGTAGCGTGGGAGGACGAGGAGTGCCCCAAAGTTTTTGCGCTGGGTTTGGGCAGCAACCCGCGCAAAATCAAGCGCGCGGTTAATAGTTTCCTCATGCTTTCCAGCGTGGCGCAGGAGAAGCATAACAACCTGAAGCCCCTGTTGCTGGCAAAGGTGGTGACGATTCAAAACGTCTTCCCGGAGCTCTATCAAAAAATTGCCAAAGACTCGCGCCGTTACTTGAAGGATTTGGAGGAATATTTCCGCGCCAAATTGGAGCCGCAAAAAAGGGAAGAGCAGCCTGCCGCGCTGGAAATCAGCGAGCGCGAAGACTCCCCCTCTCCCTCTGGGAGAGGGGTTAGGGGTGAGGGCGCGATTGAGCCCCCTCCCGAATTAAAAGAATTCTTCACGCAGCGTAACAAGGAAAAGACGGACGCGATTGGGTTAATTCTCACTATGCACCCGCGTGAGATGAAGGAAGCCAGCTTTGTCGAATTGATGCTGGACGAAATTGACCCCTACTTCACCCTCACCGCCCGCGCCGAAGCGCCCGTAGAAGCGGCGGCGAAAAGCGCGCCGCAGGCGAGTCAGGCTGAAAGAAGTCAGGCTGAAAGCCTGACCTACATCGAACCGCAGATGGTGAGAATCCCCGCCGGGGAATTTTTGATGGGTTCAGAAGAATATGAGGATGAAAAGCCGCCGCATAAGGTGACTTTGGACGAGTACTACATCGGCAAATATCCCGTCACCAACCGTGAGTATCAAGCCTTTGTGAAGGAGACGCGCTGCAAACCGCCACAACATTGGGAGGGAGAAAACTACCCGCCCGAAAAAGCGGAACATCCCGTAACCCATGTCTCTTGGCGTGACGCCATGGCGTATTGCCAATGGCTGAGCGAGAAAACGAAAAAGCAATATCGCCTGCCGAGCGAAGCAGAGTGGGAAAAAGCCGCGCGTTGGAAACCCTCTCCCAGCGGGAGAGGGCAGGGTGAGGGGGAAGCGCTGCGCTACCCCTGGGGCAATGACTTCGACCCGAAGAAATGCAATTCAAGCGCATCGGGCATCAAAGATACCTCCGAAGTCGGGCGCTTCTCCCCAAGCGGCGATTCGCCCTATGGCTGCGCGGATATGGCGGGTAACGTTTGGGAGTGGTGTCATTCGCTTTACAAGCCCTATTCTTACGATGTCAAGGACGGACGGGAAGATGAAAAAGCGGATGGCGACCGTATGCTGCGGGGCGGCTCGTGGGGCGTCAGCGATGGCCTCGCGCGCGCGTCCGGCCGTTTCATCAAGGGCAGCCCGACGTACGCCAGCGGCGACGTCGGTTTTCGTTGCTCCCGCTCACCCTAGTTCTGCAATGCTGAATTCTGGAATTCTGCAAACTGAAGCGGGGAAGGGGTCTGGGGAAGGGGCGGCAGCCCCCGCCGCGTGTAAATTTGTAGGACAGGCTTAAGCCTGTCCTACGTTCTTTTTTGTTGGTATGGATATGGAAGTAGAGCCAGCTCAGCAATAAACCTGTAGTCCCGCTGATTTTTGCTTGCCAGTGGAACACCGCTTGCAAGCGCGCCGCTCATCAGCGCGTCCATTCCCTTTGACGCAACTCCACTAAAATTTTTCATGCCTGTTGGGTGATGTGGCGTGATATTACGATATTAAAGCGTAGCACAGGCTTAAGCCTGTGCTATGTTCTTTTTTGTTGATATGGATATGGAAGTAGAGCCAGCTCAGCAATAAACCTGTAATCCCGCTGATTTTTGCTTGCCAGTGGAACACCGCTTGCAAGCGCGGTAGAGGCAATGAGCGCGTCTGGAAGTAAAAGCCCATGGCTGAGGCGATATTTTTTGAGCAGTCCTACGGCAAGGAAAGATACTTTTTCGGTCAAAGGACTAACCTCAAACCGCGTCAGAAATTTTTCCATATTTCGCAGTTCAGTTTTATTTCGGCAGCCAACGGTTAATTCCATGACTGTTATTGTGGAGACTGCTACGGCAAAGTCTATTTCTAACGCCCTGATTGTGTCCGCGGCTTGACTTAACCCTGCCGACAAGTCAATCAAAATATCGGTATCTACAAGCGCGAACTTCATTAGCGAGACCATTCCCTTTGACGCAACTCGCGCACCCACTGTGCGCTGTCGCGCATGTCCTCTCGGCGTTTCCACATGCCAAAAAAGGGCTCGTCTTCAAGTTTCCCTCTTTTGATGCGCTTTTTTGCTATGGGCTTATAGCGCGCCCTCAGAAACGCAACAAAATCTTCAACTTGCTTTTGCGCTTCTGGAGGCAAAGATTCAATTTCCTGATAGATTTCTAAAAGAGTCATATTCGGCATTATAGCACAACGCCCTACGGGTCTTTTTCTTCCTTGCTTCCTGCTTCCTCCCCTACAACTCCACTAAAATTTTTCATGCCTGTTGGGTGATGTGGCGCGATATTACGATATTAAAGCGTAGCACAGGCTTAAGCCTGTGCTACTGCCTGTCCTACTTGCGCTACAACTCTGTCGTGTCTCCCGGCGCGGGATAATGCACATGCCGCAGCCCGGACTCTTTCAATTTCTCCATTAGCGGAATTGCGCCGCGCTCCTCGCCATGCACAAGGAAGACCTTGCCTGCGCGGGCTTTGGCGCGTGAGGCATATTCCGTCAGCATATTTTGCCCCGCGTGGGCGGAGAGTCCGCCAATGGTGACGACCTCCGCGCGGCGGCGGTAAGTCTCCCCAAAAATGCGGATGTACTCCTCGCGGTCTGCCAACCTGCGCCCCATCGTATCCGGCGACTGCCACGAGACAATCATAATGGTATTGCGCTTGTCCTCAATTGCCCAGCGGATGTGATAGACCACCCGCCCAGCCTCCGCCATGCCCGAAGCCGAGAGAATAATCATTGGGTCTTTGCGCGAGTTCAATTCTTTCGATTCTTCCAAACTCTTGATGTAGGTCACTAATTTGAAACTCAGCGCGGGATGCCCCGCCTGCACCTGCGCCCACATCGCTTCGTCATAACATTCGCGGTGCTTCAAAAAAATCTCCGAGGCGTTCACTGCCAGCGGGCTGTCCACATATACGGGAATATTGGGCAGGCGCTTCTCGTCATACATGCGGCTGAGGTTATACACCAGTTCCTGCGTGCGACCAACGGCAAAAGAAGGAATGATGACCTTGCCCTTGCGTTCCAGCGTGCGCTCAATCACCTCGCACATTTCTTGATAGGCAACCTCCGGGTCGCGGTGATGTTTATCGCCATAAGTGGATTCCATGATGAGCGCGTCTATGTCCTCCGGCGGCAGAGTCGGGTCGCGCAAAATCGGCAGGTCGCGCCTGCCCACATCGCCGGAAAACCAGAGATGCTTCTTGCGCCCTTTTTCTTCCAGCCTTAAAGAAATGCCCGCCGAACCTAAAATATGACCGGCGTCAAAAAAGGTAGCGTCAATGCCCTTGCCCGCCGAAAAAGTTTTTCCGTAATCCATCGGCTGCAGCAGCGGCGCAACTTCCTTCGCGTCCTCTTCGGTGTAGAGCGGCTCCACCGGCGGCTGTCCGCGCTTCATGTTGTGATAACTGGCGGACTCGGCTTGCTTCTCTTGAATATGACCAGAATCGCGCACCATCACTTCGGTCAAGTCTGCGGTGGCGGGCGTGCAATAAATCAACCCGCTGAAGCCCTGCTTAATCAACGTGGGCAAATTGCCGGAATGGTCAATGTGCGCGTGCGAGAGAATTACCGCGTCTATGCTTTTTGGGTCAAAAGGAAATTTTCGATTTCTTTCAATGGCTTCCTGTCGCTTCCCCTGATACAATCCGCAATCCAACAACACCCGCGAACCGTTCACTTCCACCAAGTGCATCGAACCTGTTACCGTTTGCGCCGCGCCGTGAAATTCCAGTTTCATCGTTGCCTCCGTGTGTGATGTCTTTCATCCGCACTTCTACATAAATTCTAACCAATTCTAATCCGTCCTACAACATGAAAACATCCGACTTTGATTACAACCTGCCCGAATCGTCCATTGCCCAAACGCCTGCCGAACCGCGTGACTCTTCTCGATTGTTGATTCTGCGGCGCGATTCGGGCGAAGTAGAACATCGCCGCTTTTCTGACGTTCTGCATTTTCTCAACCCCCAAGACCTCCTCGTCCTCAATCGGACGCGCGTCATCCCTGCGCGGCTCTTCGCCCGCAAAGAGACCGGCGGCAAAGTGGAGATTCTCCTCTTGCGCCGCCGCAATGAACGGACATGGGAAGCGCTAGTCGGCGGCAAGGGCTTGCGCGTGGGCAGTAAAGTCTTTTTGCCCCCGGACTCCAAAGACTCCCGTCTTTGGAAAGATGCAAAGTCAGGAGACTTTGCGCTGCAACAGCCGCCTATCTCCGCCGAAGTGATGGAAGTTCTGCAAGGCGCGGAGCGGCTGATTCAATTTTCAGAACCCATCGAGCCGCGCCTTGCCGCGTTGGGGCAAATGCCTCTGCCGCCCTACATCCACGAAAGACTCAAAGACCCGGAGCGTTATCAAACCGTCTTCTCGCGTGACGTTGGCTCCGCTGCCGCGCCTACGGCGGGCTTGCACTTCACCCCGCGCCTCTTGGATGAAATTCAAGCGCGCGGCGTAAGAGTCGCTTACGTCACCCTGCACGTTGGGCTGGATACCTTTGCCCCCGTGACGGAAGAGAACCCCGCCGAGCATCAAATTCACACCGAGTGGTGCGAACTTCCGCCAGAAACCGCCGACCTCATCAACGAGACGAAGCGCAGCGGCGGGCGGGTGATTGCCGTTGGCACAACTTCCGTGCGGACTTTGGAAAGCGCGGAAATGCGGCAAGATAAAATCTTGCCCTACGCTGCCGCAACCTCCATTTTTATTTTGCCCGGCTATCAATTCAAAGTGGTGGACGCGATGATGACCAACTTCCATTTGCCAAAATCCACGTTGATTATGCTGGTCAGCGCCTTTGCCGGGCGAGAGAAAACCCTGCAAACCTATCAGACTGCCATCCGCGAGGGCTACCGCTTCTACTCCTTTGGCGACGCCATGTTGATTCTATAACGTTCCAACGTGTAAACGTTCAAACGTTGGAACGTTGGAACGTTATTTCCTATGAAACTTTTAACTCTAAACCAAACCATCATCGCCTGCCGCGCCTGTCCTCGCCTTGTAGAGTGGCGGGAAGAAGTGGCGCGAGTCAAACGCAAGGCATATCAAGATGAAGAATATTGGGGCAAACCCGTTCCCGGCTTTGGCGCTGAAAATGCGCGCGTCCTCGTGGTGGGGCTTGCGCCCGGCGCGCATGGCTCCAACCGCACAGGCAGACAATTCACCGGCGATGGCTCTGGCAACTTTCTTTTCCCCGCTTTGTTTCGCGCGGGTTTTGCCAGCCAGCCCCAAGCAAGTTCCCGCGCAGACGGCTTAACCTTGCAGGATATGTACATCACCGCCGCGGGGCGTTGCGCTCCGCCTGATAACAAACCCACGACTGAGGAGCTGAATACCTGCCAGTCGTATTTGGAGCGCGAGATTCAAATTCTTCACCCAAAGGTCATTGTCTGCTTGGGTAAGATTGCCTTTGACCGAATCCTCAAAATTTTCGGCGCGCGCGGGTTGAAGTTTGCTCACGGCGCAACTTATAAACTGGCGACTGAACGCTGGTTACTTTGCTCCTATCATCCCAGCCAACAAAACACGCTGACGGGAAAACTGACCGCCGCCATGTTTGATGAAATCTGGAAGAAAGCGAAAACCTTACTCAATGAAACTGCTTAAAAAAATTGGAATTGCCTTGCTCTTTGCTGTGATGGTCACATTGGCGGCTTTTGTCGTTTGGGCGGAAAACCCGCTTGGACCAGACCCCGAAGCGCTTGCCGCGTTGGAATCAGATTCTCAAGTCCGCGTGACGGTGGGCGACTTTACAACCTTTGAACCCGTAAACCTTGAACCTACAACCGCGTTCATTTTCTACCCCGGCGGGCGCGTGGATTATCGCTCCTATGCGCCGCCGCTGCGCGAACTTGCCGCGCGCGGATATTTGGCGATACTGCTGCCCGTGCGCCTCAACCTCGCCTTCTTTGATGTGAACGCCGCCGACTCCGTTTTTGCTCAATACCCGAATATTCAGCATTGGACTCTGGGCGGACATTCGCTCGGCGGAGTCGCTTCCGCGTTATACGCGCAAGACCATTTGAATCAAATAGACGGCGTTATTTTTTGGGCATCCTATCCGGCGGATGCTGCGCTCAAAAACAGCGACTTAAAATTTTTGACCATTTACGGCACGCGCGATATGGCGGGCGTACAAGCCTTTGACGATAGCCGCGCCCTGCTGCCCGCCTCCGCGCAGTTTGTGGAAATTGCGGGCGGCAACCATGCTCAATTTGGAAATTATGGCGCGCAGCCCGGCGATAACGCGGCGGAAATCACCCGCGCCGAGCAACAAGCGCAAATTGTCCAAGCCACAGCAGATTTCCTCGCAACCCTTCAACCTTAAACTTTCAACGTTCCAACGTTCCAACGTTCCAACGTTCTAACGTTCCAACGTTTTTCCCTCCCCATGTCCCGCTGGAAAAAAATCCTCCCCGCTCTTCTTCTTTTTGTCTGCCTTGCGCTGACGGTCTTCCCGTTTTTGATTCCTGTTCCCGAACTGGAAAATCTGGTCAGCGAAGAAGAGCTCGCCGACTCCGATAGTCGCTTCATCGAAATTAACGATGTGACCGTCCACTACAAAGAGATGGGCGCAGGGGAGACGACCTTCATCCTTTTACATGGATTTGGCGCAAGCGTCTTTTCATGGCGTGAGGTGATGGATGATTTTGCCGCGCGCGGGCGCGTGATTGCCTATGACCGTCCCGCCTTTGGGTTGACCGAACGCCCCATGCCAGAGACGTGGACGCAAAACCCCTACGGCATGGGCGCAAACGTGGAACTGCTGCGCGGCTTAATGGATTCTCTGCAAGTCAAAAAAGCAACGCTCGTAGGGAACTCGGCGGGCGGCGGCGTGGCGGTTGCCTTTGCGCTGAAATATCCCGCGCGCGTAGAGGCTCTCATCCTTGTGGACCCGGGCGTGGGCGGCGGGCGCGGACTTCAATTTCCAGAATGGGCGCTGCCCCTTATGCGAACTCCGCAGATGCGTCACCTTGCCCCGTTGATGGTGCGCGACATTGCCGAAAGCGGCAACGAAACCATTGCGCGCGCTTGGTCCGATTCCTCCAAATTAACAGAGGATGTTTTCGAGGGCTATCGCAAACCTCTGCAAGTCAAAAACTGGGATAGGGCATTATATGAATTAACCTTCGCGCCGCCCTACGCGGAACTGCGCCCGCAACTGCCAAACCTGAAAGTGAAAACGGTCATCATCGGCGGCGAGGATGACCGCATCATTCGCCCTTGGTATTTTCAAGCCATCGCCGAAGAAATCCCCGCCCCGCTGGTTTTACTGCCAAACTGCGGGCATGTGCCGCACGAAGAATGCCCTGACGCATTTATGCAAGCAGTCGTACAATACCTTCCAACGTTCTAACGTTCAAACGTTCCAACGTTTTAACGTTCCAACCTTCCAGCCTATGAAAACTCCCCTCATCACCCCCGGCGAACTTGCTCCCAATTTTGAAACCGAAGACATTCACGGAAATAAAATTAGCCTAAATGCCTTTCGCGGTAAACCTCCCGTTGTGCTTGCCTTCCTACGCGGATTTATGTGACCGCATTGTCGCGCGCAGTTAGCGCGTATGCGCGAAAGCTACGGAGAATTTTCCAAACGCGGCGCGGAAATCCTTGCCATCGGTCCAGATGCGCTCCCCGCGTTTCAAAATTATTGGGAAAAAGAAAACATTCCCTATCTGGGCATTGCCGACCCGCAGCATCACATTGCAAAACTGTATCGGCAGGAAGTCAATCTCTTCAAACTGGGGCGAATGCCCATGAACGCCATCGTAGATGGCGAAGGGCGCATTCGCTACATTCATTACAGCGCCAACATGGCGGATATTCCCGACAACGAAATTTTCTTGGAAGTAATAGACCAACTGATAGCCTCATCCAATTGAAACTATGAAATTTGGAAAAATTGCATTTCTCGGTTCAGGTGAAACCTCGCTGGCGGGCGGGCGTATTTTTGAATCTCTGGCGCGGCAGATTGACGCGCCGCTTCAAATTGCCATTCTCGAAACTCCCGCCGGTTTTGAGTTGAACGCTTCTCTCGTCGCCAGTCGCGTGGCGGAATTTCTCGCCTCGCGGCTTGGAAACTACAAACCGAAGATTACCCTCATCCCCGCGCGCAAACGCGGCGGCGAGTTTAGCCCCGACAACCCGGAAATTCTCTCCCCGCTGGCAGAAGCGAACTTAATCTTCATGGGACCCGGCAGCCCCACTTATTTGGCGCGTCAATTGCGCGGCTCGCTGGCGTGGGTCCTCATCCGCGCCCGTCATCGCATGGGCGCAACGCTGGTCTTTTCTTCCGCTGCCACCATCTCGGTGGGCGAGTTTCTTCTGCCGGTGTATGAAATTTATAAAGTTGGCGAAGATGTGCATGTGAAAGACGGCTTGAATTTCTTTGCCGATTTTGGCATGCCCGTTTCTTTTATTCCGCATTGGAATAACGCCGAGGGCGGCATTGACCTCGACACCAGCCGTTGTTTTGTGGGGCAGGAGCGCTTTGACCAATGGCGGGCGCTGTTGCCGCCGGAACATATTATTGTGGGGTTGGATGAACATTCCGGCGTGATTCTCGATTGTGAAAAAGATATGTGCGACGTGCATGGAGTCAGTTCCGTAACGGTGATGAAAACGCGCGGCGCGAAAATTTACGCGGCGGGCGAGAGTTTTTCTCTGCGCGAGCTGGGGGATTGCTTGCCGCCGCCCGACCTGCGGGGCGGAATCAGCCCGCAAGCGTGGAGTCTGCTCGACCGTCCGAGTGATGCGGCGCAGCCTTCCGCCGAGGTCTTGAATCTGCTGGAACGGCGCGCTGAAGCGCGCGCTCGCAAAGACTACGCCGAATCCGATAGACTGCGCGATGAAATTTCCGCGCTGGGTTGGGTAGTGAAGGATGGCAAGGACGGGCAAAGCCTCGCGCCACGTTCCAAATGAGATACAATACGCGCAGGAGACTCTCATGCGCGCCGTTGACGTCATTATCAAAAAACGAGATAAACAAGAACTCGCTTCGCAAGAGATAGACTTTTTTATTCAAGGTTTTACCAAAGGGGAAATTCCAGATTACCAAGCGGCGGCGTTTGCAATGGCAATTCTGCTCAATGGGATGACCCCGTTTGAAACCGCCGACCTCACGTTGGCAATGGCGAAATCCGGGCAAATGCTCGACCTCTCAAAAATTGTGGATATTGCCGTAGATAAACATTCCTCCGGCGGCGTGGGCGATAAAACCAGCATTTCTGTGATGCCCATTGTGGCGGCGTGCGGCTTGCCAGTTGGCAAAATGTCGGGGCGCGGGTTGGGGTTTAGCGGCGGCACGCTCGATAAATTGGAATCTATTCCCGGCTACCGCGTAGATTTATCCACCGAAGAATTTAAGAAGCAACTCAAAGAAAAGGGCATTGTTCTCACGGGACAATCGCTAGACCTTGCGCCCGCTGATGGAAAAATGTACGCCCTGCGAGATGTGACCGGCACGGTGCAATCCATGCCGTTAATTGCCTCTTCCATTATGAGCAAGAAAATTGCGGCGGGCGCGCAAGCCATTGTCTTGGATGTAAAAACGGGCTTGGGCGCTTTTATGCAAACCTTAGAGGAAGCTCGCGAACTGGCGGATTTGATGGTCAATATTGGGCGGCTGGCGGGGCGCAAAGTGACCGCGCTGCTCTCAGACATGAATCAACCGTTGGGGTGCGCCGTTGGCAACGCGTTGGAAACGATTGAAGCGATTGAGTTACTGCGCGGGCGCGCGCCGCATGATTACTATGAACATTGTTTGCATGTCGCCGCGCACGTCCTGCTCATTGGCGGGCGCGCGCAAACTTTGGAGCAAGGGCGGCGTTTGGCGCAAGCCAGCATAGATGACGGCAGCGCTTTGGAAAAATTGCGCGTCCTCGTTCAGGCGCAGGGCGGCGATGTTCGCTATGTGGACGACCCCGCTCGCTTTGTCCCCGCTCCGTATATGGAAGTGGCGCAAGCGCCGCGTAGCGGATATGTTTCACAGGTTCATGCGCGGCTGGTGGGGGAAGCGGCTGTAGCGCTCGGCGCGGGACGCGCCAAAAAAGGCGACCCCATTGACTACGCAGTGGGATTCAAAATCCTCAAAAAAGTGGGCGATAGCATTCAGGCGGGCGAACCCTTGTTTGAAGTCCACGCCAACGACCCCGCCAAACTTGCCGAAGCCAAACAAGCGGTACTTTTGGCTTATACGTTCAGCGCTGAATTTGTTTCTCCGTTGCCGCTGTTTTACGAGTAAAATAGGCTTATTCTCATTTCAGGAAGACGTTAATGGCAAAAGTTTCCTTAAGAATCTACAACCGAGAAATTGAAAACCTCATTGAGCAAGGGCAGGCAAATGAGGCGATAGCGCATTGCCATCACATCTTAAAAACGTTTCCCAAATATTTAGAAATTTATCGCTTGTTGGGCAAAGCGTATTTAGAGGCAAAACGCAACGCGGACGCGGTGGATATTTTTACCCGCGTCTTAATGGCGACTCCGGATGACTTTGTCTCACATGTCGGCATGAGCATCATCCGCGATGAAGAAGGCAAATTGGATGACGCCATCTGGCACATGGAACGCGCTTTTGAATCGCAACCCTCCAACCCCGCCATTCAAGGCGAACTGCAAAGATTGTATGGGCGGCGTGACGGTATGGAACCGCCCAAGATTCGCATGACGCGCGGCGCATTGGCGCACATGTATGTGCAGGGAGAACTCTACCCCCAAGCCATTACAGAAATCCGTTCCATTTTGGCGGAAGACCCACAACGCGCCGACATGCAAACCCTGCTTGCCTTTTCCTACTTCAAATCCGGTTTGAGAGCCGACGCCTCCGAAATGTGCATTGCGCTTCTCAAACGTTATGCCTATGCCTTTGACCCCAACCGCATCATGGTGGAACTTTTACCGTCCACGCCCGGCGCGGCGGAAAGCACGCAAGTCTATCGAACCCGCGTGGGCGAGCTGGACCCCTACGCCACTTTTGCGCGCGGCTCTGTTTTTGAATCTGGCGAAGCGCCGGACGCTTCTGTCAATTTAGAAAGATTAGATTACAAAGAAGAAGAACCCGCCTCCAATTGGAGCGCCTCGCTTGGCTTAGGCGCTGCTCCCGCTGCGGCGGACGAACAGCCCGACTGGCTAAAATCTGGCGGATTTTCAGAAGCGCAGCCCGCTCCGCAAGAAACGCCCGCGCCCGCCGCCACAGAAGAAGGCATCCCCGATTTTCTTCGCGCTGCCGGGTGGGGCGCGGCAACCGAACCCGAACGACCCACCTCCATGTTTGATGATGACCCTTCTGCGGGGAATGAACTCGCGCCCGCAGAAATTCCCGACTGGCTAAAAGCGCAAGCCCCCGTAGATGAAATTGCTCAACCCGTGCAGACGCAACCCAACGACCTTCCCGATTGGCTCAGCGGGGCGGCAGAATCTCAACCCGCGCAGACGCAACCCAACGACGTTCCCGATTGGCTCAGCGGGGCGGCAGAATCTCAACCCACGCAGACGCAACCCAACGACGTTCCCGATTGGCTTAGCGGGGTGGGAGAATCCCAGCCCATGCAGACGCCGCCCTCAGATGACCTCCCGGATTGGTTAAGCCCTATGGATGACAAAAAAACAACTCCTCCGCCCGCTCAACCCGCGCCGACAGTGGAAAGTTTAGGCGCATCCGCGCAAGAACAAGATGACGCAGTAGCATGGCTGGAATCTCTTGCGGCGAAGCACGGCGCAAAACCGGAAGAACTGGTGACAGACCCCAACAAGCGCAGTGAAACTCCGCCGGAATGGGTCTCACAGGCGCAGAACTTGCCGCCCGCTCAACCCGCGCCGACAGTGGAAAGTTTAGGCGCATCCGCGCAAGAACAAGATGACGCAGTAGCATGGCTCGAATCTCTTGCGGCGAAGCACGGCGCAAAACCAGAAGAACTGGTGACTGACCCCAACAAACGCAGTGAAACTCCGCCGGAATGGGTCTCACAGGCGCAGAACT